>Ga0316192_10002793_pt1 | contig 12752 bp, 7 predicted proteins | sample MerIslwburrow_MG_FD_204931 | JGI IMG/M metagenome (GOLD analysis project Ga0316192, IMG submission 204931) | Coastal sediment microbial communities from Maine, United States - Merrow Island worm burrow | ecosystem: Environmental > Aquatic > Marine > Coastal > Sediment | place: USA: Maine...
ACACTCGAGGTGCTGCCGGTGCTGGGCGTACTCGTCACACGACCAGACCGATCGTCGCACGGTTGGGCGATACTTGAAGAGGCGCGGCGCGAGTTCGGCGACGCCTTGACCGAGATTGCGATTTCTGCGCTCGAACCCGATGCCAGCCGTGAGCTTGTCGCGAATCTCCTCGCGATCGAATCGCTCGCTCCTGACCTGCGAACCATGATTCTTGACAAGGCCGAAGGGAATCCGTTCTTCCTCGAGGAGGTCGTGCGGATGCTTGTCGATCGAAAGCTCATCGAGGAAGAGGACGGCCGGTGGATCGCGAAGGGCCAGATAGCTGATCTCGAAGTTCCCGGCAGCCTCCAGGGTCTGCTTGCCAGCCGTGTCGATTCCCTCGATGCCGCCACACGAGCGATCGCTATGGTCGCGTCCGTGATCGGCAGAGAGTTCGAGACCGAGCTCTTGAGCGCCGTGCTTCACCCTGGTGATCACAGCGAGGGTGTGAGAGGCGCGCTGTCCGATCTCGAAGCGCACGGTGTCGTGAAACTTGTCACTACGCGACCGCGGATCGCTTATCGGTTCCGGCATGCACTCCTCCACGACGTCGTCTACTCATCGATTCTGCGACGGCGCCGTCGGGAACTCCATCACGACGTCGCGACCGCCATTGAATCCGCGTATCCCGAGCGTCTCGGCGAGCTCTCTCCAGTGCTCGCACGGCACTTCGTTGAGGCAGGCGAGCCGGATCCGGCGCTCACGTACACGATCACCGCCGCGGAGACCGCACTCAAACGTCACGCGACGAGGGAAGCCCACCAGTTCTACCTGCAGGCACTCCGACTCGCCGAACGCGAGGACAATCCGCCTTCCAAGCAAGCGTGGCTTGAGCTCAGCATCGGTGCGACCCGGGCCGGGATCCGGTTCACTCCCGGTGATGAGAGCCTCGAGAGGCTCGAAGAGCTACGAACAATCGCCGAAGATCTAGGGGATGACGACCTCACCGGCCGGGTGTACAGCCTGATTCTGACCGTTCGCACCATGGGCTCTGAGGGGTATGGAGATGAGGGCTTTCGCGAGATCATGGACAAGGCTTTCGCTCTCGCACCGTCTATCGACGACAAGGGACTCTCTGCGAGTCTTACGGGATTGATGGGTCAGATTCTCCGAGGCAGCGACGAGTACGTGAGAGCCGCTTCGCTGATGGGCGACGCCGTCGACCCACTCGAAAGGGCCGGACTCATCACCGACGCAGCGATGAACGCCATCTTCACGGCTGACGTCCTTGGACAGCATGGGGACTTCGAAACGGCCCACACGTGGATGGAGAGAGGCTTCGATCTGGCGACTCGCAGCGGCGATCCCACAGCGATCGCAGATTCAAACCTCATCAAGGGACGCCTCCTTGCCACTCAGGGCGACGTGGAAGAAGCACTCAACCACACGCGCCGAGGCATGGAACTCGCCGCTGACACAGAGAACCTGTATTGCGAGCTCGTCGGCAATTTCCTGATCGCCGATCAACAACTCCGGCTCGGCCAGGCAGAGGAGGCGATCCCGCATCTCGAGAAGAGCTTCGAATTGGGTGAGTACTGCAATGCCGCAGGCTTCATGATGCTCGGCAGGGCTTGGATCGCATCCGCCAAGGCTCAACTCGGTGACGTGAATCCCGATGGCTACTCCACTTCGCTGGAAGAGGCGATTGCTGCCGGTTCCCGCTCGGGTGAGGCCGCCGTTCGGCTCCACCGGGCCATCGTTGTGTCTGGCATGCCCCAACCGGACTGGGACGCAGCGTTCGCAGACTTCGAGCGTGCGATCGCCCTGCTTGGCGAGATCGAGGCGCGTCCGGACGAGGCTCGGGCCATCCATGCGTACGCGATGGCCCTCGATGCGGCTGGTCGGTCCGAGGGCGTGGCCCAACTTGCCGAAGCATCACAACGATTTGAAGAGCTCGGAATGACCGTCGAACCGGTCTCGACTTGAGCGTTCCCGGTTGGGACCACCAATGGCGGAGAGGCCGGTGTTTGAATTCACCTTTCTGAGGGGGTACCGCAGGTGGCCCTGGTAGGTTCCGAATCATGGCGACGAGCGGGCTAGCGACGGTGTTGTTCACGGACCTTGTTGGTTCGACGCGTCTGCGCGACCGACTTGGCGACGACGTTGCCGATGAAATCGGCGCAGAACACGATCGAATCATCGGCGACGCCCTGGCTTCTTCCGGCGGCCGACTTGTCAAGAATCTTGGTGACGGTGCGCTCGCCGTCTTCGATTCCTCCGTGGATGCCGTGGTTGCCGCTCAGCGGATCCAAGAGGGCATGACCCTCTACAACCGTCAAGCAGACGACGCTCGCCAGATTGGGGTGCGGATTGGGATCAATGCCGGCGAGGTAGCCAAGGAGAACGGTGACGTCATTGGACTCCCTGTCGCCGTGGCCTCAAGGGTGTGCGACACGGCAGACGCCGGGCAGATTCTCGTGACAGATACCGTGCGCTCCCTGATTGGCCGAAGGGCCCACCTTGATTTCGCGTCGATCGGTGCGCACAGTCTCAAGGGTGTCGACGATCTCATCGAGCTGTGGTCGGTCGCCGAGTCACAGCGAGGAGTGCGAACGGAGAATCGGGCCGATGTCCCGTTCCCGCCTTTTCTCACGCGTGGCATCCCCGCGCATCTCATTGGTCGCGAAGAGCCTCTTGCGCAACTCGACGCTGCACACGCGTCTGCAACCGAATCGGTGCAGTTTGCCGCGGTTATTGGAGAGCCCGGGTTGGGTAAGACTTCGCTCACCTCAACGTGGTGTCGCAGCACCGCTGACAACGGGACCGTCGTCGTTGCCGGTAGGTGCACTCCGGACTCTGGGCTCCCGTACCAACCGTTCATCGAAGTCGCCCGGGCTGTCCTCAGTGCACGGCCCCAGGTCCTCCTGGAGGCCGGCGCGGCTGCGGGCAACGTTGCTCAGCTCGTGCCCGGCATTGAAGCGCCGAAGGGCCTGCCGGTACCGATCCAGACAGATCTCGAGACAACGCAGTACCTGATGGCTGAGGCGTTTGCGGCCCTGCTCAAGCCTGAGGAAGGAGGGTCTCCAACGGTGGTTGTGCTTGACGACCTTCACTGGGCGGATGAACACACGGTCGCGGCGCTGGCCCACCTCACCCGCAAGGACGAGCTCGGTGCACTCGTCATCGGTACGTACCGCGACACCGACCTTGTCCGGAGCCATCCCCTGCCGAAACTCCTGACCGGCCTTCGACGAGATCACCGGATCCACCGGATCCCTCTGCGGCGTTTGTCCGATGATGAGATTGAAGAGATGATCTCCGCACACTTCGGCACCGCGGCGGGACCAGATATCGTCGAATCGATCGCAGAGGAGACCCAGGGAAACCCGTTCTTTGTCGAAGAGATCACGAACCACCTCCAGGAGGAGGGTGCCATCGATGCCGACGGGCGTTGGAACTCGGATACTTCTATCGGCGATTACGGCATCCCGGAAGGGTTGCGCGAAGTCATCGGCCGGCGGGTCGATCGCCTCGGCCCGGATGCTGTATCCGCCCTCGAAGTGGCGTCGGTGATCGGACCGACCTTCTCGATCGACGTGGCGGGTGCGATCGCCGAGCTTGACGAGCATGCGGTTGACGGTGTTGTTGACGCGGCGACCAATGCAGGGATAGTCGACGAAGGCGACGGCGCCGACGAGTTCGTCTTCGCTCACGCGCTCGTTCGGCAAACGCTCTACGACGGCCTGCCCATCAGGCGCCGCACCCGCGTTCACCGGGCCGTCGCAGAAGCCCTCGAGCGGAGGAAGGCACCTTCGGCCACCCTGCTGAATCATTGGCTTCAAGCAGAGCGACCCGAGAAGGCGCTCGAATGTGCGGTAGCCGCTGCCAATGCGGCCGAAATGTCGTTCGCTTCGTCGGACATGATCGCGTATCTGGAACTCGCGCTCGATCTGTGGGACGACGTCGACGATCCAGAAGTCGTCGTGGGGACACCCCATGCTGACGTCGTGATCCGACTCGTGGAAGCACAGGGGGCCGTCGGCGGATTCCAGGAGGCGGCGCTGGCCCGAGTTTCGATCGAACTCGACCGAACCGACCTGGATGATCGAACGAGAGCGCTCTTGCTCAATGCGATGAGCCGCCACCTCTGGATACAAGGTCGGCAGGCGCAGTCGCGCGAGATGGGTGATGAGGCCCTCCGCGTGGTCCCCAAGGACCGACCGAACCCAGCCCACGCGGAGATCCTCGCGAGCGTGGCAGGATCGCGCATGCTGAATGCCCAGTCCACTGAGGCGATCGCACAGGCTCGGGAGGCTCTGACGCTCGCACAGGAGACGGGCAGCAAACGGGCGGAACTCAATGCCTTGAACACGCTGGCGACCGCGACCGGCAATCTTGGCGATGTCGAAGAATCGAACCGCTATTTCGATCTTCTCGCCGAGAGAGCAGACGTATTGGGGCATCTCCGGAACCAACTCATCGTGTTTGTCAACCAGAGCGCGGTGCTCGGTGAGAACGGCCGTGTAGCAGCGGCCCTAGAACTCACCGAACGAGGGATTCTTCGCGCCCGCGAGGTGGGCTGGGACCGGTGGGAAGCCATGCTGCATGGGAACGCCGCGAGCCTTCTCTTTGAAATGGGCCGCTGGGACGAGGCAGAGCAGCACCTGAGAGCAATGCCTCCCCCCGTCGAGATGGATCATTCTCAAATCAATATCTCCTTGGGTGCTCTCGAACTCGCAGCTGAGCAAGGTGATGGCGCGACGACGCAACGAGAACTCGACCGCCTTGGTGCTCTCACACTCGACGAGTTGGATTCACAACTCCAGGGCCCCTATTGGGCGGCTCGCGTCTCCGATCTCAGATGGCATGACGATGTGTCTGGTGCGTATGACCTCGCAGCGGAGGGCCTCCAAGCCCTCGACCGGGATCAGGCTTGGATCCATGCGATGCAACTGGCGGCGCTCGCTGTCGAATCCGTGGGGGACGGCGTCGAGTCAGGCATCGCTACGGCGGCGTGGATCGAAGCAGCAGACGAGTGGCACAGCCGATTCTCGGTGGGAGACATCTCAACACCGCTCTCGCGCGGCTTCGCGGCTACAGCGACCGCTGATCTCGCCCGCGTACACGGAAGGAACGATCCCGACCTTTGGCGGGCTTCCATCGAGGCGTGGAGCGATGTGCCCTACTTCGAGGCCAAGGCGATGTGGCGATTGGCTCAAGCACTTGTCGAACACGATCCGACCGATCCCGAAGCCACCAAGCTGTTGGATGACGCAGCAGGGATCGCGGTCGGACTCAAGGCGACACCGCTGCTTGATGCCGTCGCAGCGACGAGACAGACTGCCACCCGGTAACTAGACACCGGGTCCCGCCAGTTCGGGCTGCTGCAGAGGGTCGATCGGCCCGCAGAACGGCCTGAGTTCGCGAGAAGCAGGACGATTTTGGCGACATCCGCCGGCGTACTGGCGTAGATTGTCGACGGCAGCACCGTGAGCCCCAGGAGGAGTCGTCATGTCATTCGAACCGATCCCGCAGCAGATTCTCAACGCCGGACCGGTGCGCGGCTCTGCCGACGCGTACGGTGTGCGTCGTGACGATCAGTGGGTGATGACGAGTTGGCAGGACTATGTCGATCAAGTCAAAGCGGCGGCGCGCGCACTGATCGCTCTTGGTGTGGAACCCGGGGAAGCGGTCGCGATCCTCGGATCGAACACCCCTGAGTGGGTCATCTTCGACGTGGCGGCTATGGCGGTGGGTGCAACGCCGGCGGGTATCTACCCGACGAACGCTCCGGAGGAGTGTGCCTACGTCGTCGAGCACTCGAGGTCGCCGGTCGTGCTTGCGCAGAACCAGATCCAGCTCGACAAGATCCTCGCGACGCGGGACGAGTTGCCGAATCTCCGCCACATTGTGCTGATGCCAGGAACGTCCTCGGATGTCGACGGCGTGATGACATGGGACGAGTTCATCGGGCGGGGTGAGGGTGTTGACATGAAGGCTGTCGACGCCCGTCTCTCTGATCTCGGGCCGCGCGACCCGGCAACGTTGATCTACACGTCGGGCACCACGGGCCCGCCGAAGGCCGTGGTTCTTCCGCATGAGGCAATGGTCTCGCTGATCGAGTCGATCCACTCGTTCATTCCGCTCGATACATCGGACTCGGCAGTGTCCTACCTTCCGCTGTCGCACATCGCTGAGCAGATCGTCTCGATTCATGCCCCGGCCACCATGGGACTGACCGTCTACTACGAGCCTGATATCTTCCGTCTTGCGGACACACTCAAAGAGGTTCGTCCGACGGCTTTCTTTGCAGTGCCGCGGGTGTGGGAGAAGTTCTATGCCGGCGTGTCGGAGAAACTTGGTGAAGCAACGGGTGTGAAGGCGTCGATCGCCAATCGCGCCATGTCGGTCGGGCGTCAGCACACGGCAGCGCTGAATCAGGGTGACCAGCCCAGTGTTTGGCTCGCTGCCCAGTACGGCCTTTTTGACAAGCTGGTGTACGGCAAGGCGAAGGAGGCGATGGGCCTCGACCGGTGCCGATACATGTTCTCTTCGGCGGCGCCGTTGTCGCCCTCGATCGCCGACTTCTTCGCCGGTCTTGGCATGCAGTTGCTCCAGCTCTACGGCGAGTCCGAGTGCACGGGAGTTTGCGCCTTCAACGAGCCGACCAAGAATCGGGTTGGTTCGGTCGGCTCCGCCGTGCCGGGTGTCGAGTTGGCAATTGCCGAAGATGGAGAGATTCTCACACGCGGCCCAAACGTGTTCCTCGGGTATCTCCGCAATCCTGAGGCCACCGCTGAGGCGCTGACCGATGATGGCTGGCTCAAGACCGGCGACGTCGGTCACGTCGACGACGATGGCTTCTTGTTCATCACCGATCGCAAGAAGGACATCATCATCACGGCCGGCGGCGAGAATGTGACGCCGTCGCTGATCGAGAGTTCGCTGCAGACGAATCCGCTCATCGCGACGGTCGTTGTGATCGGCGATCAGCGTCCGTTCCTCTCCGCGCTCGTGTCGCTCGATCCTGAGGCGGCAGAAGGGATGAGCGACGAGGAGATCCAGGCCTCGGTGCAGTCGGCCGTTGACGAGGTGAACGCGGCGAGTGCCAGAGTTCGCCAGTTGAAGAAGTTTGTGATCCTCGACGAACCGCTCTCGATCGAACACGGGGAGCTGACGCCGACGCTCAAAGTGAAGCGCAAGGTCGTCCGCGAGCACTTCTCAGACCAGATCGAGGCGATGTACAGCTGACGCCTACCATCTGGCGATGAGCATCATTGCATCCTTCGGCTCCTGGGAGTCGCCGGTCGGCGCGGCGGATACCGTTGCCGAAATCGTTCGTTTCTCCGACCTCCAGTACGACAACGGTTCGCTGTACTGGCTCGAGTCGCGCCCGTCCGAGGGCGGTCGCGCGGCGCTCGTTCGTCGCACCGCGCGCGGGACGATCGAAGAAGTGCTGCCCGACACCGTGAACGTGCGGACGATGGCTCATGAATACGGAGGCGCCGCGTATCGGGTCGAGTCGGGAGATGTCGTGTATTCGGAGTTCACCGACCAGCGGCTGTACCGAGTCACGCCCGATGGGTCCGCGACACCGTTGACATCCGAGCCTTCGCGTCGTCAGTCGGTTCGGTTCGCCGACGCCATTCGATTGCCCGACGGATCGCTGATTGCGGTGAGAGAGACCCATCCGGCCGAGGGCGAAGCAATCAACGAATTGGTCTCGGTCGGCTCGGCGGGTGATGCCGAAGTGATTGCTTCCGGGTGCGACTTCTACTCCACACCTCGACTGTCTCCTGACGGGACCCGGCTGGCGTGGGTCGAGTGGGATCATCCCAACATGCCGTGGGATGGGACGCGACTCGTGGTCGCAAAGGTGGCAAACCCGGACAACCGGACGGTGATCGCAGGCGGAGACGATGAGTCGATCGTTCAACCCGAGTGGGCACCGGATGGGACGCTTGTTTTCGCCTCCGACCGCACGGGATGGTGGAACCTCTATCGATACGACTCTGCAGAGATGGCGCCGATACTCCAGATGGAGGCGGAGTTTGCGGGTCCGGCGTGGGTCTTCGGAGAGTCGTGGTATGGGTTCCTGTCGGACGGGAGGATCGCCACATCCTTCTGCGACAACGGGCAGAACGGATTTGGGATCATTGATGCCGACGGTGTGCTCGAGCAGATCGAATTGGGATTCTCGGACTCTGGCTATCACATCATCACCGACGGCGACCAACGGGTCTGGTTTGTCGGGGCCCGGCCGGATGAACTGTCGGCGGTTGTGGAGTTCAACGCGGCCTCCGGAGCGGTGTCGCCTGTTCAATCGAATCCGTCGATCGTCGACGCTGGCTACGTGACGGAACCCCGTGTCATCAGCTTCCCAACGACCGGTGCGGATGTCGCCCACGCCGTCTACTACCCGCCTGCGAATCCACAGTTCGAGGGTCCTGCGGGGGAGCTCCCACCGTTGATCGTGCACATTCACGGCGGGCCGACGTCGCATGTCTCTCCGGTGTTCAAGCCCGAGACGGTGTTCTGGACCTCTCGCGGATTCGGGGTTGTTGATGTCAACTACCGCGGCTCAACGGGATTCGGCCGCGCGTACCGGGAGAAGCTCGAAGGGGAGTGGGGTGTCGTTGATGTTGACGACGCCGTTGCCGCTGCCGAATACCTGGCGTCGATCGGCGAGGTCGACGGCGACCGGCTTGCCATCAGCGGGGGGAGCGCCGGAGGCTACACGACCCTTGCGGCGCTTACGTTCCGCGACTCGTTCGCGGCGGGCGCGTCCTACTTTGGCATCGCCGACATCGAGATGCTCATGGGTGACAGCCACAAGTTCGAATCTCGATATGAGACCCGCCTGATCGGCACCGATCCTGTCGTATGGCGGGAACGGTCACCGATCCACTCGGTCGACCAGATCAGTGTGCCGGTGGCACTGTTCCAGGGGCTCGAGGACAAGGTGGTTCCGCCGAACCAGGCCGTGGTCATTGCCGAGGCGCTCGCGGAGCGAGGTATCCCGTATGTGCACATCGAATACGAGGGGGAGGGTCACGGGTTCCGCCAGGCCGCGAACGTGATCCGCAGCCTCGAGACCGAACTGGCGTTCTACGGCTATGTCTTCGGGTTCACCCCGCCCGGAGATGTGTCCGACGTGGATCTCGGCCCGGGAATCCTTGACGGCAAGACTGATGGATGACAGGCCCTCCGGGAGCACGCCCGCCGTTCAGGACACCTACCCGGATGACGTCGCCCACTGCTACGGGTGTGGACGGCTCAACGAGGTCGGCCACCAGATCAAGACGCGGCCGGTCGGCGACGGAACGGTGACCGAGTTCACTCCGGAGGTGTTCCACACGGCGATCCCGGGATTTGCCTACGGGGGACTGGTTGCCTCCATCATCGACTGTCACTCGACGGGTTCGGCCGCAATCTTCGCACTGCAGCGGGACGGCAAGGCCGTTGGGAGTGAACCCTCGCCTCGATTTGTCACCGCCCGGCTCGAAGTGGACTACCTCCTGCCGACGCCGCTGTCTGCCATGGTGCTCCACGGTCGGCTCGTGGAAATCAAGGGGAGGAAGGTCATCGTGAAGACCGATCTCTCGGTTGATGGGACCGTGACGGCGAAGGGTTCGGCGGTGCTGGTGGAGATTCCCGAGGATCGGTTCACAGCCGGGATCTAGCTCGGGTTCCCTTATCCAGATCGGTGTGGCTAGCTGGGCCTCTCGATACCATCGGATAGGTTCCGTGGTGGCGGACTCGGGACGGTCGGTCACCTCACACGTCGGAGGCTCCGGTATGCCTGTCCGACCTGTGGAGAGCCAGACAACTCAAGACGTTCACCGGACCGGGTAGCACTCTCCCCCTCCTTCCTCCCGCAGTTCGGACCGGTGGGCTGCGGACGACCGTTCGGCCCAACCGGCGGTCGTCCGAGTCGACCGCCTCGTGCCGTCTCCCCCCTTCGGCACGAGGCGGTCACACCTCGTTCTTTGGGGGCTGTTGTTTGATCAGGCACGAATCCCGAAGAGCTCGTCGAGAGTCGCGAGGAGTTGAGCGCCGGTCAGCCCACCCTGCTGGATGTGGACGACGGTGCCGCTCGCATCGTAGAAGGCGGTCATGGGTGATCCTCGAGCTCCGAAGGTGCCGGTGCTCAGACCGCTGCCGTTCCTTCCGCCGATGTCCCGTGCGAGCGGCCACACCCCTGCGATGCCCCATTTCTCCGCATCGCCGAGACCGCTGCCGTTGTCTTGTGTGTCGATACCGACGAACTGGACCTGATTGCCAACCTGTTGCGACACCGCCAGGTACTCGGGGATCTCGTCCTCGCAGACGTCGCACCACGATGCGAAGAACGCGGCGACGGTCGGCGTACCGGCGAAGTCGGCGATCGCCACTCGCCCATCACCATCGAGCTGCGGCAGATCCCAAGCTTCGGCTGTCGTATCTCCGGTCTGAGGTGATGGCCACAACACGACGAGCAGGGCAATGAGGCCCGCTCCAGCCACCGCTGCGATGGTGAGGTTACGGATGGTTCGCTTTCGCGTCGCAGCACTTCGGGTCTGCTCGGCTTCCTGTCGGCGCTGATCCCGGCGTTGGGTTTTCGATACACGTGCCATGGCAGCCGGAACGTATGGGCGGTCGAAACGATTCCGTGGCAAGATCCGCGTACCCAGGGTTCGCGACGTCCTATTTGGCGTGGTAGGCCCGCGGAACGGTTGATCGTATACCGAGGGTTGCCACCTCGTGTGCGGCGGTGTGGGCTCGCAGAATCCGGGAACTGCGCCGCAGACGCGTACCGCGGGCCGGAGACGCCAAATAGAACGTCTACAACCCTGGGTACGCGAAGTACGCCGCTCCGCGGGACGCTCTGAAGCGGTCTGGCGCACTACGCTCAGCGTATGGACCGAACCCTCCACGCCGTCAACGGAGTGCAGCTCGCAGCCATCGACGAAGGCGCAGGCGACCCGGTGGTCATGATCCACGGGTTTCCGGAGCTCGCCTACTCCTGGCGGCACCAGATCCCCGCCCTCACCGGGGCCGGATTCCGGGCAATTGCCTATGACCAGCGGGGCTACGGCGAGTCGTCGAAGCCGGAAGACGTCGACGCATACGCCCTGCTGAACCTTGCCGCGGATGCCGTTGGCCTGCTCGATGTCCTCGGGCTCGAGCGAGCGACGTTTGTCGGTCATGACTGGGGAAGCATCGTTGTGTGGACGGCGGCGCTCATGTATCCGGATCGTGTGGAGAAGGTGGTGAGCCTCAACGTGCCCTACCGCGGCCGGTGCGCCGGATTTCCCTCGACCGACGTCATTCGCGAGGAGCTCGCCGACCGGTTCGGGTACGTCTTGGCGTTCCAAGAGCCCGGCGCGACCGAGGCGGCGTTTGAAGCCGATCCCGACACGTGGCTCCGCGCCATCTACCTCGGTATCGCTGCCGATCGCGCATTCATGACCGAGGACGATTTCGCCGTCTACCGCGATGCCTTCGTCGCCGGCGGATTGTTCGGACCCCTCGGGCCCTATCGCAACATCGACGCCAACGCCGCCGCCACGGAGTACCTTGCGGACGAGCCGATCACCCAGCCGACGCTGATGATCACGGCCGACCGAGATCCGATCTTGCCGCCGACACTCACGACCGGCATGGAACGCTGGGTTCCGAACCTCGAAGCCGCAGCCATCTCCAATGCAGGACACTGGCCGCAACAAGAACAACCCCAGCAGGTCAACGAAGCACTCATCAGCTTCCTGCAGAGCGAAACGAGCAAATCATGAAACAAGTCAGGGACTGGCTCTTCACCATCCCCACCGTCGCAGCGTTCGGCCTCACGCTCGGCGTGTTTCACTTGATCGGCCTGTGTGCCCTCCCGTTCGGGCAGCGGCCGTTCGAGAAGGTCATGGCCGGCCTGCAGCGGACCCTCATCGGTGTGTTCAGGATCGCGGGGATCAAGGTGGTGACCGAGGGGACCGCCGGGTTCTCTCCCAACGCCGGCTACATCTTCGTCTCGAATCACCAGTCGATGTACGACGTGCCGATCTTCGGAGGATTGCTTCCCCGCAACTATCCGAAGTACGTCGCGAAGAAGCAGCTTGCGCGCGGCCTTCCGAGTGTGTCTCTCAACCTGCGGCACGGCGGCAACGCGCTCATCGATCGCGATCACCGAGACCAGGCGATGGATGCGATCGCTGAGATGGCCTCGGAAGCCGAGCGCCGCGACGTGTCAGTTGTAATCTTCCCCGAGGGGACCCGCTCACGAACTGGTGAACTGGGTGATTTCCGGGTCGGAGGACTCGCCGCGATCATGGAGGCCGCTCCCAACCTTCCCGTCGTCCCAGCGGTCATCGAGGGCTCATGGAGAGTGTTCCAGAAGAACATGTTCCCTGTCCCGTACGGCGCTTCGGTCCGCATCCGTTTCGGTGAGCCGATCCTGAGGGCGGTTGGCGAGTCTCCCGTCGAAATCCTCGAACACTGCCGTGACTGGATCGATGGCACGCTCGATGAGTGGCGGTCCGCCGAAGGCGCCGCCTGATACGCTGCAGACATGGAAGAAGAACGCATCGGCCTGTTCATTGACTACGAGAACCTCGCTATCGGCGCACGGGAGGACCTCGGCATCCAATTTGATTTCAAGCCAGTCGCCGACGCTCTCGCCGAACGCGGCCGTGTGGTGGTTCGTCGCGCCTACGCCGACTGGACTTACTTCGAGAAGGACCGCCAGATGCTCACGGAGAATCAGATCGAGTTGATCGAGATCCCGCAGCGCAAGGGCGCGG
>Ga0316192_10002794_pt1 | contig 12748 bp, 10 predicted proteins | sample MerIslwburrow_MG_FD_204931 | JGI IMG/M metagenome (GOLD analysis project Ga0316192, IMG submission 204931) | Coastal sediment microbial communities from Maine, United States - Merrow Island worm burrow | ecosystem: Environmental > Aquatic > Marine > Coastal > Sediment | place: USA: Maine...
TATGAAATTTCGGCGCTCATCGCATATTTTGTGTATCCGGTGTTTTTGGGCGCTATGGGCAATATTCCGCCGGTCTACCTGCTAAAAAAATTACTGCTGGTATCTCCATTTGCCGTTATGATCGGCATATTTAATCCGCTTATTGACCGTGATATCCTCATCAGCCTGGGGGGAATCGGCATATCCGGCGGGTGGGTTTCATTTATATCAGTTCTAATACGGTTTGCCCTGACGGTGGGAGCTGCACTGACCTTGATTGCGGTAACCGGTTTCAACGCCGTTTGCATGGCGCTGGATAAACTGGGCACGCCCAGGGTCTTCGTGGTTCAATTGATATTTTTGTACCGATATGTGTTTGTTCTCGTGGGTGAGGCCGCCCGGATGGTTCGGGCGAGATCGCTGCGGACGTTTGAAGGTGGCGGTTCAGGAATAAAGACTTACGGTCCTTTGGTGGGGCATTTGCTGCTACGTACGATGGATCGTGCCCAACGCATTTACCTGGCGATGTGTTGTCGGGGATTTGACGGCGAGATCCGAATCCTGAAATCCTTAAGATTCGGTCCCAGAGAAATCGGATTTACCGTCGGGTGGTCGGCCCTGTTCATCCTCATGCGGATTTACAATGTCCCCGTCCTGATGGGCAGCGTCATCGTGGAGTTTATCAAATGAGCCATCATATTGTTGAAGCCCGGGATTTGCACTACGTCTACCCTGACGGCACCCCGGGTATCAGGGGCATATGTTTTCGCATTACCCACGGCGAGTCTGTTGCTATTGTCGGGGAAAACGGTGCCGGTAAATCTACCCTTTTACTGCATTTGAACGGCTATCTTTTGCCGACCCATGGGACGTTAAGGATCGGCGACTATCCGTTGACCAAAAAAAATTTAAAAGCAGTGCGGCGGACGGTCGGTATGGTTTTTCAAGACGCGGATGACCAGTTGTTTATGCCCACGGTCTATGATGATGTCGCCTTTGGTCCGTTAAATCTCGGCCTGCCGGTTGAGGAGGTGGAGACGGTCGTCCTGCGAGCGCTTGAAACCATGGGTGTGTCTCATCTCAAGGACAGGCCGCCGTATAAACTTTCCGGAGGCGAAAAAAGATCGGTGGCCATTGCATCAGTGCTTTCCATGTCGCCCGACATCCTGGTAATGGACGAACCCACCTCAGGACTTGACCCCAAAGCCCGGCGTCGGCTGATCGAGCAGCTTAAAACCTTTAAACATACCAAAATTATCGCCGGCCATGATTTGGACATGGCGGTGGATGTTTGCGAAAGAACCATCGTTATTCATCAGGGCGGTGTTACGGCTGACGGGCCCACGCTGGACCTGCTACGGGATGAGGTACTCCTCGAAAAGAGTGGCTTGGAAAAACCTCTGCAAATGCAGAATTGCCCGGTATGCGGACCAAGTAATTCCAACCCGGATTCGCCCAAGAATTGACGATTCGCAATCTGCAATTCAAAATTGCTCACAAGATCTGATTTAACCCAATAATAGAGGGATGAAAATTAAGTGCCATGCATTGCCTGATTTTCACCATCCCAGATCACGATCATCCACACGATGCTCTAACCAGCATCAGGTGGTCATCTTCAAAAACTCGCTGCCCTATTGCTGTTTCGTATTCCATGAGTATCGCTGTTGCTACATTCGACCAGCTGTACTTGAGGACGGATTTACGGATTTCATCTGCCCGGGGCAGATTGGGATTGGAGATAATCGACTGAATCCCCGTGGCCAGGGACCGGGGTAGGGTATCACTGATGACATAACCTGCCTGGCTTTGATTTATTAAAGATTCCATCGCACCCACAGGAGTGGACACCACCGGCCGGCCGCATGCCAAGGCTTCCAACCCGACCAGACCGAAGCTCTCATAATGGGACGAGATTACCAGAACATCCGCCGAACTGTAATAGGGCGGCAAGTACTTTTGTTCGACTCGCCCTGCAAACAACACCTTATCTTCAATGCCTAAACTTGTGGCCTTTTGTCTCAGTAGCCGGGACTCGGGCGCCTCATCACCATCGCCGCCGACGAGGACCAATCGAAGACGCTGATGACGCTTGAGATGGGAGATTGCCTCCAGAAGCCCTTCGATACCCTTTAAGGGTTCAAACCGGCCGACATAAAGCAGGATAATATCATCCGGGTCAAAGCCCAACTGCTTGCGGGTTGCCTGTTTGTCTTGCGGCTGGAAAAGATCCAGGTTGACACCACACGGGACGACGCCGATCTTTTCCCCACATACGCCATAGTAACGCATCAGGCTGTCTTTTTCCCGGTCGGTTGGGGCCAAAATTCGATGGCAGTTATTTACGAGCTGTTTTTCGGCGGCGATGCGAAGTTCAGGCTCCGGCCGGCCCACACCCGTCCGGTTTTTCACCTCACCGAGCGTATGCAGCATGGCAAGATGCGGCCGATTCCAGAGTTCCTGGGCCCAATTCCCCAATCGGCCCGAGATCCAGTAATGACTGTGGATAAGATCGTAGGCAATCCCCTCATGGGATCTAAAATTCTCCATTGATCTAAAAAAATCAGGTAAATATGGATAAAGCGCCAGCCTGGAGAGATGGCCGTTATTGGGAATGCCGAGATGAATCAAGCGCACGTTCTCAAAAAGATCGACGACCGGCTGATGTCTGCCATTTTGCAGGCGGGTGAAAACATCGATCCGATGACGCCGTTTTCCAAGCTCACGGGCAAGCTCCCGAATGTAAACGCTCATGCCGCCGGTGTCATTTGTTCCCAATTCTCCGATGGGATTGGAATGGATGCTGAGCATGGCTATTCTTAACTGTTTATTACCCACCTTTATATCCTCGCTGTTTTGATTCAACGATCATAACGAACGTCAAATAGAATTTACGGTAACTCGATCAAACATCGATATAGCTGGTACGGTTGCCCCCCCAAACGTTGTTTATATCCTTCCGCGCCTTTCAGAAAATCATAGATTTGTAGGCCGGACTGAATGCTTTCTTTAATGCTCAACACTTTACCGAGCAACCCCACGCTCAACGAACCGAAACTTTTATCGTAACCGTTATTGTAAAGATACATGGTCGAGCGGTAGCTAAAACACATGGTCGCAGCGACCGGTATCTGGTTAAGATCGAGAAAGAAAAGCTTTAAAATGCGGGCCTCATTGAGCGACGCCGCCAACTCTCTGAAAAACGAAACCATCTGATCGTTCATAAATTCGGCTTTATCGGATCGATTGGATCTGAACAAATCCAGGAATATCTCTATTTCTTCTCTCACCGACTCAGCGTTTTCGACCGTCCGGAAGTTTGTTTGGCCGGCCTCATCCAGGCGCCTGAGCTTGCGTCTGATCTCATGCCGTTCCTTGCCCCTTAAAATACTGAGGTAGTCGTCCCAACTGCCGGGCAAATTAAGCGCATAGGAGAGGTCACCGTCTGCGTATGAAATCTTGCAGCCGGTCTTTTCTGCCACCGCTAATAAGTGCGTCATGACCGACGAATCGCGGCGTACCGGCTCCAATTCCAGCCGTTTGACGCCATCTTGCTTTAAATAAGTTATCAGGCGGTGGTAAAAATCTGCAGCATTATTCGGGGCGACGATAAAATCCAGGTTGTCACAGACGTTCTTATCGCCAATGAACCGGACCGTATCGTCACTTCTTTGAAGCGGTGCAATGCCGATGGTGCGACCCTCCTGGCGAACGGACAGGAGATAAAGTTTTGCATTTCGACCAAAGTTTCCCCACCATGTCTTTAACCAGACAGGCAACACAAAAAGACAATTCCATGGCAAAAGGTCATCGTCTCGCTGCCAATGCGAAAAAACATTGTCCAAGTTCTCAGATTCAACCGTGTATGACTTTTCGTAAGCGTTCACAGTTTCACAGATTCAGAAGTTCAGGGTACAAGAGTTTTAGGGTCAGGATTCTTAGCATTTTTTGTTTCGCATCCAGAGTTATAAATACACCGTCTTTCCGGTTTTGGCAGCTTTTGAGAGCGCATCCAGTACGCGCATATTGGCGATACTGTCATCCGGGGTGACATCCAGCTCTGTCCGTCCGAGCACCGCATCTGAAAAATGTTCGACCATCAACTGGTACTCGTCAGCTCCCTGAATCACCTGTTCTGCGCCTACCTCGTCATCTGTTTTGCGCAGCGTATAAACGGCATCTTTTTCCCAGGGTATGAAGGCATCATGGGGCAGATCTATGGCGCCGTCGCTTCCGACGACGGTATAGGTTTGCTGCAGCGCCGAAATAAAACTGGCTTCCAACACCGCCAGTTGACTGTCTTCAAAGCACAGCGAACCGACCAAATGGATGTCGACGCCGGCGGGATGATAAACCGCCTGTGCTTGAACCGCCGTTGGCTCGGTACCGAAGAACCATCGCGTCACACTCACGCTGTAGCAGCCGACATCCAGCAGGGCGCCGCCGCCCATATCCGGTTTTAAACGCGCATTACCGCCGCTTTGAAAAATCTCGTCGTCCATATGATAGCAGAATGCCGACCGTATCAGGCAGGGATTACCGACAACGCCTTGATCAATTTTCTGCTTTATTCGTCGGCTGCGCGGATGAAAACGGTACATATAGGCCTCCATTAGCAACAAACCAGTCTCTTTCGCCTGAGCGGCCATCTGACGGGCTTCCCCGACATTGCAGGCCAGCGGCTTTTCGCACAATACATGCTTACCGGCGGACAGCGCTTTTAAGGTCCAGGGAAGATGCAAGTGGTTCGGCAGCGGCACGTAGACGGCGTCGACGGCCGGATCTGCCAGCACCGTATCATAGTCATCATATAGATTTCTTATGCCGGTTTTCGCTACGACCTCTGCAGCGTCAGCCGGTGACCGCGTGGCAAGGGCATGGACCCGTCCATTGCGGGATTTTTGAATGGCCCCAATGACACACTTACGTGCAATCGTTGCATTGCCCAGAATTCCCCATCTAATCCGGTCCGTCATTTATCCCCTCCATTGTGCCCCCGCGTTCCATCGATCGGGCGGCAGCCTCCAGAATTGCCACCACTTTGACCGAGTCGCTCAGTGGGGCCGCAATCGGTTCACCCAGCAACAGGTGATCGGCCAAATTGCTGTGAAATTGGTAGTGATCTCGATCAGGAATTGCCGGGTTCATCCGGATGATGTTACCGCTGTGATGGCGACGGAATACCGTTAAATCGGGCACCATTTCCGTTGCGGGAATGTCGCGGCGTTGATAATAATGATCGGGATCAAATTCATAGGAAGTCACATCACGCCAATTTCCGACAATGGCGCCTTCGGTGCCGAGCAGAAACCATTTGGGTTTGCGTGCAGCTGCGATATCGGAGTGCATGAACTCGGCTTCTTTTCCGCCGTAAAACCGAACCTGGATTCGCTCTTGATCCGCATTGGTGACATCTTGCCAGACGCGCTTGTGACGGGTTGCAACGACGGTCTCCACCCGCTCCGGTATCAAACTTACAATCCAGTCCAAATAATGGGCTCCCCAGTCATAAGACGTCCCTCCCGATACCGGTGTGTGCGAATGCCAATATCCACAGGGATGATGAAATCCACCAACAAATGATTCCAAGTAGAATAAATTCCCGATCAACCCATCGGTCAAACTCTGCTTAATCGCCAAATAATCAGGGTCCCAACGGCGGTTTTGATGACAGCTCAAATGAACCCCTTTTTTGGCTGCCATCTCCTTCAAAGCATCGGTTTCCCGACAGTTCAATGCCAAAGGTTTTTCACAGACCACGTGCTTGCCAACACTCATTAATTGCAGACACAAGCGTGCATGGGTATCGGGCGGGGTCGCCACGATGACGAGATCCACATCGGCAGCATCGGCAAATACCTCGGCGGATTCATAGGTCTTGATGCCGGGGAAATCGCTTCGTGCCCGATCGATCTGATGCGGATTCAGATCACAAACAGCGCGCAAGGCCAACCCGGGCGTTTTTTGGGCGCCTAAACCATGGGTGCGGCCGACGGAGGGTGCATACCCCAGTATTCCAACTCCCAGCGGTTGGCCGGTCATCCGGCGACCCGCGAGTTGATACAGCAGTCGATATAAAATTCTTTGCAAGGCAGGATCCGAATAGGCCTGTAGGGAGGTGCAGGCAACATGGCCTTGGCCCACCTTGCGGCGAGTTAGGACGGTTTTGCGGCGGTATTGCCAATCAGCGTAAAGGATCGTCTCAGTATCCTCGGCTGTTTTGTTGAGTGCTTGGTAGCTACCTTTCAGATAAACAGCGTCCGGTAATCGCGTCGCTAAGGGATGCCGGGCATCTTCAAAAAGTATCCGCAATTCAGCTGCCGGCCCCATCGGATCCGGCTGAACCCCAAATAGTTGTGGCAATGGGCGCTCGGATAGATTGACAAACAAGTGCCATCCGCCGCCGGCGTGAACAAACTGGCTTAGGCGATCAAACGTGGTATCCGAATTCCGGGTGTTATCGGTGACGACGACATCAAAAGCACCCAGGTCCCGGGGCAGCTGCGGCATCTCCGAAAGCCGAATATGCGGTATGGAGCTGAGATAAGAATAGAAAGATGCCAATGCCACATCTTCCGCTTCTTTAATGACTAAAATGGATATCGGTGGATTAAAAATCATGCCCTCAAAACCTCTGAAACGAGCAACCAATAACTAATAAAAAATAACTCCCTCATTGGTCTTGAACCCAATTGGAAGTCAGCTTTATGATTCTAATCGCCACTGCGAGCCGTTTTTGGCGTCTTCAACGGCAATGTCCACCGATTGAAGAATGTCACGGATCGCGTCGGCCTCTGCCCACTGCTCGTTCGCTCTAAATGTCTGTCGCAATTCGAGCAGTGCCGCCACCAGCGGAGCCAGACACTCGGCCTGGTTTCCGGGGGACGAAGACAACTCGTTTCCCGTCAGGACAATGAGATCACGGAGTGTGTCCCGGGCCTGGCTTATATATTCTTCACTCTCCAGATCCCGCTGGGCTTGCCAGATCGTGCGGTCTAGCTCCAGCAGGGCATTGGTGGATGCTCTGGGCTCGTGTTCTTCAAGACCTTTATGAAAGCGATCCGCCAAGGAATGAATTTTATCCCAAAACGAATCGGGTTCACCGACGGTATTTTTTTGCGGTGTTCGGGATTCAGCCGGATCCGGCCACCAGCTGGAATCGGCGTCCCCGCCACGTAAAACATCCAATGGCAGACGATCGCCGGTGTTGAAAGACAGCTCCCCTTCCGGTGTCCGCAATGTGACCCGGCCAATACCCTTGATCTCTGCATGATTTTTTTCAAAATCGAGAATACAGGCCGTATGCTCATCCAATCCAAGTACAGGCATCTTTTGCGGAATGAGGGATTCGAGACTGCGAAAGCGCGGTTCGCCCATGAAGCAAAAGCGCGTATCATGGGTACCGCCCTCGGCATTGTTCCAATGGGGGATCACGACCAGATCAAAACCAAATTGTCCGAGAATGTCCATGCCGTCTACCCAGTGCAGGTCATGACCGACCTTGTATATTTCATATACCGGCAGGGTAAACCGGCCGACGGTCAGGGCTGCGGCGCTGGCGGCAACAAGGCATCCTCCCTTGGCGACGCATTGAGTTAAAATTTCCGGCACCGGAGATTTTTTCAATTGGCGCACCGCATAAGTCGGGCTACCCGGCCCGATGAGAACATAGTTGGAATTGCGCAAGATGTGAAATGCCTGCTGGGCCTCAAAATCAGTGATCGTTTCGTGGGATTTAAAAGATGATATGGCCATCGGTTGCTGAACATGAATCCGAAAATATTCTACGGCCTTGCCGGAAATTTGATCCACGTTCAACTGAAAACCGGCCGGTGTGTCCAAAAAGGCTGCTTGAGGAGATCCCGGCAACTGGTTCAAGAGGCCTTTGTGTACCTCAACCATAGTGGAGGTTAACTCCCCTGACCCCATCAGAACGATTTTCCCCTTATTGGGCTTCATTTTAAAGACTGTATTCGCTTATTTACGAGACTGATTTATTGATGGTTTTTCGAAATTGATGCCCATGAAATATCTGCATGACCACCAGTCGCGATTTTCCGTCCTCAACCGGTTGATTATTTTAGTGAAATTATAATGCATAAATGCAATATGGCAAATCCACCGTGTATAAAGGTCATTATGAATTAGATTTGTGCATTTTGTCGGATAAAGGCCTGATTACCGTCTTAGCGGATTCTCCAGATCAAACGCCTGCCCGGCTCTGAATTTGTCGACCCGGCCGTGATGATAGAGCGTGATCTTGCCTTTTCCATAAACCCGCCAATTTTCCTGGGCGGTATCAGTGAGCGCGCCGGTTTCCTCATCAATACCGAATAAAATTATGTCCGGGAGCTGATGTTTCAGGCGAGGGACCCAGTCCTTACCGAAGGTGTTGTGATGCGGTAAAATAAAGATGTATTTGACCAGATTTAGTCCTTCGACCACCCGCGAGCTAACCGGGTCGTAATAATATTTACAGAGTACCATCGCACCGGCACTGCTGCCGGCGATCATGGCCCCTGACAGATAGGCGCTCAACATGGCCTGCCAACTGCGGCTGCCGTTTAAGGTTTGCGCCAGGTACTGGGGAAATCCTCCCAAAAGATAGATTAATTTTGATTTCACCAAATTTTCCGCTATTTGGGGCGCATCTGCGGAAGGGCCGTCGATCAGCGGCAGGGCCGATACATTTGTTGCACCCAGCCGCCGAAACCAGCCGACACCATTGCGGCCGGCTTGCTGGTGATTATTATCCGGTGCCGCAGCCGCAGGGATGATGCTTATGGGCTTATCGGGGCCACCCGCCAGCATGATTGCCTGGCGGTCGGGTTCTGCCATCTGACCACCGAATTCGGCGCCGCCTTCGAGTAGAATATAACCCATGTCGGTCTGATAAGTTCTATTTCATCGTTGAAACCCGGTCTTGCCGTTTTCCGAACCCTTAGTTCTGGCAGCAAGTAACCGAGTTACAGGTTCCCTAAACCGGAAATCGGATCAGGAATAACTACGCCAACCTCGGGGCTTGCTTTGTTTGCCCCTTGTTATGCGCAGTCAGCAAGCGGTTGAGTTCCAGCTTCAACCGCTTTGATTCTATAAATAAGAGTGCATGTATGCCCAGATTTCGGGCTGCTTTGACATGACCGATGGTGTCGTCGATGAAAATCGCTTCATGAGGTAAGGTTCCCAGTCGTTTCAGCGTCAAATTGTATACTGCCGGGTCCGGCTTTGCCATACCTTCGTCGCCCGAGCAATAGACCACGTCAAACAGGTCAAAAATATTCCAATCCGACAACCATTGGGCTAATCCCGGCGGATGGTTGGAGAGGACAGCCAGCTTATAGTCACCGTGCAGCTGCCGAATCAAGTTTAATACACCGTTGTCGATGGATTCATCAGCGTGGTAGCGCTTGCGAAATTCATCAATTTTCCGGCTTGATTCGAGCCCCAGCGCAGGGCCGATGGTATACCAGAATTCTGTTGCGGAGATGCGACCGACCAATGCATCCTGCCAGGCTTGACTATCGAACATAATTTGGTTGATCGTGCCGGGTGTCAAACCCAGGTCGTTTTCATAAGCTCGAAACAGAGAGACCGGTTTTTGAGCTGAGATGACCCTTCCGAAATCAAAAATGATCGCTTTAATCGAGGGGAATTCTATCAACCGTTTTCCTCCATTAGATACTTTTTAAATATTCACGGACCATTAGCGCCGCAGTGCTCCCCTCTCCGGCGGCGCTGACAACCTGTTTGGTGCTCGTATCCCGAACGTCTCCAGCGGCAAAGACACCGGGCACACTGGTTTCCAGCAATAGCGGATCGCGGTTCTCGAAGCCGCTCGGCCGGTGATCGCCATGCAATATTGCATGGCCGCTAACTATAAATCCCCAACGATCCAGTAAAATATTGCTCCCTTCAAGAAATCCGGTATTGGGGACGAGGCCGATGAAAATGAAAGCCCCATCCAGTTGAAGGTTTTGTTCGGCTCCCGTTTGATTGTTAACTATCCTTAGTTGGGTTAATTTTGAATCCTTGCCGATGAATTCTTTAACTTCCGTGAACCAGCGGACGTCGATCTTTGGATGGGATCGTACTTTCTCCTGGATGACTGCCGTCGCTCTAAATTCATCCTTTCGAACCAAAATCGTCACCTGATCGGCAAATTTGGTCAGCAGTAGGCTTTCTTCAGTTGCGCTATTTCCTCCGCCGATGACGACAACGCGCTTGCCTTTGTAGAAGGGGCCGTCACAGGTGGCGCAAAAGTGGACACCTGCGCCCAAATAATCCGTTTCACCTTGGACATTTAAGCGTTTGTACCGGCTGCCCGTGGCAATCAGCAAGGCATTGGCACTGTATTCGCTCCCGTCAGCGGTTCGAACACAATGATAGTTATTTTGCTGATAGATGGCGGCAATCTCCTGGGCCTGGAGCAGCTCTGCTTCAAAACGCGACACTTGTTGGCGCAATCGCTGAGAAAATTCGATGCCGGCCACCCCATCGGGGAACCCGGGCATGTTGTCCAGTTTCTCCGTGCCGGCCGCCTGGCCGCCAAATGCAGCGCGTTCAATGACCAGGGTATCGATGGCCTCACGGGCCGTGTATAATGCAGCGGTCAAACCGGCAGGTCCTCCTCCCAAGACAATCAAATCGTAATGGCTCCGACTGGCTTTGGTTCGTAATCCAAGCTTTGCCGCTAATTCGGCGTTCGTGGGTTCAACCAGAAAGGTATCATCCGCAAAAACGATGGTGGGAACAATTCGCTTGCCGTCGTTTTTTTCAATGACAAACTGCTCAGATTCCGGGTCTTCCTCGATATCCACCCAATTGTAGGGGATCTGATGCTCTCCTAAAAATTGCTTGCTGCGTCTGCAATCCGGACACCAGTGAGCACCGTAAACGGTAATATCAGCAATTGACATGGGGTTGCTCTCCAATCATCTGAGTTGAGTGATTTGATGCACGGTCTGTTTCCGACGATCATACGCAGAGCGGGAAACAGCGAGGTGCTGAAAGAAGTTTTATCGATCTGGGTAAATATGGAGATCAATTGTGAAAGTGTCAAACTGAAATTATGCGGTATCAAAAGGGATTTGACATCCGTAAAATATGAATGATAGTTGTTATAATATAGGTTGAACGGTTCAGCGTTCAACGTTCAGGGTTACGTTGGTTGATGTTTCCAGTGAATCCTTAGTTTCTTTTCCGATCAAACTGGCTGCCCTCCTTGCGGCGGGTAAACTTTTCAGGCCAGCGGCTGCGCTGAACTCTCAACATACCTCCAAACCCTTTTACGTTGTGCCTGTGTGGACAAATATCCGGTTTATCCGGACGAAGACCTTAAGGAGATAAAATGGTAAACGTGGCAAACGATGACCGTATCCGGATTGAGAAGCTTGAATTGGGACCCTTCGGTACCAATGCCTATTTCCTGACCTGCCGGAAAACCAGCGCGAGTGTGCTGGTGGATGCGCCGGGTGATGCCGGTAAAATATTGGCACAGCTGAAGGGAACTGATCCCAAATACATTCTGATGACCCACAACCACATGGATCATACCGGTGCCCTTGCCGAAGTAAAGTCCGCCCTGAATGTGCCGATTGCCGCTCACCGCGATGATGCCGGCAATTTGCCGATCCAACCGGACCTGCTGTTAAATGACGGCGATGTGGTCTCCTGCGGAGATATTCAATTTACGGTATTGCATACGCCGGGGCATACCCCGGGCAGCTTGTGCTTTTTGACTGGAAACTACCTGATCGCCGGTGATACCCTATTTACGGATGGACCGGGTAAAACTTGGTCTCCGGCCGATTTCAGGCGGATCGTGGAATCCCTCACCAACAAGATTTTTGTTCTGCCCGAAGATACCCGGATTTATTCCGGTCATGGAGAATCTACCGTGCTAAAAAAAGAGAAACAGGCCTTTGAAGCTTTTTCCGCCAGAGACCATGATCCCAATCTTTGCGGAGATGTGCTTTGGTCTTCGTCTTAGCCTTAACGGCCACCCGGTAAAAACATATGTATCGGAATTTTCGCAACTCGATGAGGATACGATATGTTTTCTAAAGCCTGCGATCTGGCCCCGATCTTGAGCGAAGCCCCTAACTTGGACCATAATGAGCAAAAATTATTACAAAATTAGAAACTATTGCCGCGCTGATTTTGACAACTACCTTCAATTGCATATGGAGGTAAATCGGCTTGATCGATCAGGACGCTCTATCTCAAAGCAGCGTTTGGCAGAAGACTTGGGACACCCAAATTTTCACCCGGAAAATGATTTGTTTGTTGCAGGTTTCGGCAACACCATCATTGGATATGCCGGTACTTTTTTGGAGGCCGGAGTAAAACGAGCCATTCTGGAATGTATGATCCATCCGCAGCATCGAAAAAACGGTATCGCCACAGAACTGATTGGTCGCACCCTTCGACATGCCGAAGCCTCTGACATCAAGGTGGCACAGGTCTGCATTCCGGAAGTCAACCTGCCGGGCAAGACCCTCGCCTTACGCCTGGGTTTTAAATATATCCGCCATTTCTATGAGTTGAAGCTGGACCTAAACGATATGCGATTGCCAGACCCCGAGCCGAGCGAATATGTAATCCGTAGTTTAGGACCTGATGAGGCAGATAAACTGACGCATATCCAAAATCGTACTTTTGCCGATTCCTGGGGCTTTAATCCCAATACCCCCGATGAAATTGCCTATCGTATCAATCTAAGCAGCTGCTCACCGGGAAATATCATGATGGTCTACCTGAAAAATCAGCT
>Ga0316192_10002796_pt1 | contig 12745 bp, 6 predicted proteins | sample MerIslwburrow_MG_FD_204931 | JGI IMG/M metagenome (GOLD analysis project Ga0316192, IMG submission 204931) | Coastal sediment microbial communities from Maine, United States - Merrow Island worm burrow | ecosystem: Environmental > Aquatic > Marine > Coastal > Sediment | place: USA: Maine...
TTGGCACCGACGTAGTTATATGCGTGCTGATGATTGAAGCCGTAGACGCGGCTGTTCCAACGGCCCGGCTGACCGATGGTATTGCCGATCGCCTGGTCGATGGACTCAGCTCCGCCACGTGCGGTCGCGGCGCCCTGGAAAGCCCAGGTGTTCGTCAGCAGGTGCGCTTGGGCGATGTGATGCCGGTTGATGTCACCTGAGTAGCCGAGCTCTGACACCCGGTACTCTTCAGCGTACGTCACCATTCGTGCGAGCCCGTCGACGATGAGCAGGTTGTCGCGATGTCGGTGGAGCGGGCGAAGGATGTCGCTGAACTCCGCCTCACCCAGTCCACTGAGGGAGTAGTCGTATTCTTCGTTGTCCCGACCCGGTTGACGCATGTGCCAACGTCCGGGGACGGTGCCGTGCGGCGTGATGAAGAATATCACGCGCCTGGGATCAGCCGCTTGGGCGAGTGCGCGTCGACCCGGAAGCGACGGAAGGCATAGCGAACCGGCGCTCAGGCCGAGTCCGGCCAGGAAGCGGCGACGATCGAGAATGTAGGGGCTTCGGCTCATGGGATCAGTCCTCCACCTTGCTACGGAGCCTGAATTCAGGGCGCGTCGCGATGGTAACCAAGAGATCAATGAGGTTGCCGCCGCTCTCAGCAAACGCTCGTTGAATCGCCTCCACCTGGCAGGTGTCGGCGGGCTCCATCGCCCGACCGTTTGCATACGTAAACCATTGCTGCGCGACGCAATTGCGGACGACGTCACTCTCTCCTAGGAGTGCCTGCAGCTCGACGGCTCCCTCGTACTCCGCGTCGTTTCCGATGCCGTCCGCGTAGCCGGATGCGTCGACGGGGAGCGAGTTGTCCGTCGTGCGGAACTGGCCCGCGGCATCGTAGTTCTCGAACCCGTAGCCAAAGCCGTCGATTCTTACGTGGCAACCCTGGCAAGTCGATGGCGCGACGCGTTGCTCGAAGAGCTCACGGTTGGTCATCGGACCTTGCTCCGGATCGGCCTCGGGCGGCGCCACGTTCGCGTTCGCGGGCGGCGAGGGACGGGGCTCGCATAGAAGCCGCTCCATCACGTACACACCGCGGAGCGGAGGTGAGCCGTTTGCGTCGTGAGCGTTGCCGGCCAAGAACGCGATGCGGCTGAGAAGCCCGCCACGTTCTCGTGGGTCGAGCTCGACCTGCGACCAGGGCTCCGACGGTGACGGGATGTCGTAGAGCTCCGCCATCACATCATCGACATATGCGAGATTGCTCGCGAAAAGGTCGGCGACAGTTCCATCGTCGAAGAAGGTGTTCTCGATGAACAGCAGCGTCTCTTCCTTGGCGGATTCACGCACCGGCCCTTCCCACATCGGAAATCGGTCCAGGAGCTTGTCCTCGTCGAGCACCCGGTCGAGATAGAGCCACTGTCGGTGGAAGTTCCGCACGGCGGTTCGTGCGCGGTCATCTGCCAAGAGGCGCCGCGCCTGTGCTTCGATCTGCGCGTCCGTCTCGAGCTCGCCGGCATCCGCGGCCGCCAGCAGCTCGTCGTCCGGCATCGTCTCCCAGAGGAAATACGAAAGGCGGCTCGCGAGCTCGTGCGGCGAGAGCTCGAGCTGATCGGCGTTGACCTCCGAACCTTGGTTCTCGAGTCGGTAGAGGAACTGCGGAGTCTGCAACATGGCCGTGACCGTCAGCTGCACCGCGGCGTCGAAGTCGATCCCGGTACGCTGCGATTCGAAGAACCCGGTCCATCGGTCGAACTCGTCATCGGTGAGGGGGCGGCGGAACGCGCGCTTGCCGAAGCTCTCGACGAACTCCCGGCCACAGGCAGCATCCGTTGTTTCGCAAGGGAGCACTCGATCCCGTGCCAGTCCGTTGTTCACCGCGTGCTCGCCAAGGCTTACTGCAGCGGTGTCATATCGGGCGACGCGAACGTCCGAGGGGCCAAGTGACAACGCGTCGTTCTCGAAAGAGCCTTCTAGAACCGCGTCGCTCGGCTGCTCCGGCAGCGGCGGCATGCTGCCCGCGAACAGGTCGCGCACGGTGTTGTCGTACTCGGCATTCGTCAGTCGCCTCACCGGCGCAGAACCCACGATGAACGCGTCGGGGTTTTGGCAGACGAAGGCCTGCGCATCGCCCACGCGACCGCCGCCCGGTTCGCCGGCGTCACCAATCATGCCGTTGCATGCGGTCAACAACATCACCCCACCCGCAAAGGTGAATTGCGACAGAGTCTTAAGCGTCCCCCAACGGCTCATACAGGATCATTATTGCGAGAGAAGCTCGCATTTTGCCAGCCGAAGGGGTTAAGTCTGGCTCCAAGGATGATCCTAAAGCCTCCTTCTTTCGCCCGCTTGGGGCAATAGTAAAACATTGTCGCATGGGTGTGCAGCCCGTTTTGGGGAGGCCATTTGACCGAAGGATGCGGGATCGCCCGAGGCCGGCGGAAGGCTACCGCTGGCGCTGCGCATCGCGGAGATCTGGGAGCTCAGCGCTCAGTTCGCCGCCATTGTCGCTCGCGACGTCCGAGGAGAAACGAAGCGAACAGCGGGAGCTTCCAGACCACGTAGATCGGAACGAGAAGCAGATATCGGAAGGGGACCGCTTCTCGTCCGTAGCGGGCCCATCCGACCGCGACGCCGAGGCCGACAAAGAGAAATGCGATGCCGGCAATCCAGGCGGGAAACACCGGCCCTCCGAAGACGATGAGCAAGCCGGCGGCGCCCAAGACGAGGACCAAGAGCCCCACGAGCAACGCGAGAGGTGGCACCATCAGATCGGCGCCAAGCGCAGTCAGCCCAGGTCGGCCACGGTGAATCCCTTCGCGGATGAGCCGCGGGCCGTATTGAAGCAGGGTACCCATTTGCCCGTGCTCCCAACGCCGCCGCTGCTGCATCGCCGCGCTTCGACCGCTTGGAAGGTCGCTTCGCACCCCGGCTTCGATGCAGAGCAGGGGCTCATGTCCGAGCAGCGCGAGCTCGATGCCCATCGCTAGGTCTTCGACGAGATTTGCCCCAAGGTCGGGGGCTGCGCGCATGATCTTCCAGGGAAAGGCCATTCCCGACCCGGTCAGGTGACAGGGTTGGCCCAGGCGACGCAGCCCGCGGGGCCTCACTCGATTGCGCACGAGCATCGCCAGTGCGGAGATCATGGAGATTGCGGAACTCTCGGTGGGCCGTGATACGTAGTCGGCTTGCTGGGGCCTTTGCGTTTGAATCGCGCGCTGAACGAGCGCGTCGATCGAGCCCGGCGTGAGACGGCAGTCGGCGTCGACGATGATGACCACGTCTGGAGGATTCGCCTCCAAGTGATCGATGCCGAATGCCAATGCATATCCCTTGCCGCGCCGCTCCGGATCCGAGCGTTCGATCACCTCGGCGCCCGAGGCTCGTGCGAGTTCCGCGGTGCTGTCGCTGCAATTGTCAGCCACGACCAACATGCGGTCGCCGGGTGCAAGTTGCGACCGCACTTCGGCTATGGTGGGGCCGATGCCTTCTTTCTCATCGTGGGCAGGAATCAGGACGACGAGCGAGATGCCTTCGGGCCTTGCGACTTGCTTTGCGGCGGGGAGAAACAGGCTCGCGAAGCACTCCACGAAGAAGATCAGGGTCGGGATCGCGAGAATCGCGGCGGCCGCAGCGATGAGGATCGCCAACAAGGTCATCCACGTTACTATAGTCACATTGTAGCCAATGCCATTCACTTAGGAGTCTCGGGGCAGTTTCCCTTTGCGTTTTGAAGGATACGGACTGGATTTTCGCTTCACGGCTCTAGGGTAGCGGCGAGCGGAGCGTCTCTTTGGCAGGAGGAAAAGCGATAGTTGTTGCCGCAAGCGTTTGAGGTGCGCGGGAATGGCTCCTGCGCGAGCTACTGCGCACCAAAGAAACTCGTCACGACCCGATGAAGCTGATCCTCAGAGGGCTCACGTTCGCTTCCTTGGCGACTTGCTCCATCTCGCGACGCACGAGGTCGTACGCTAGAAGGACGCCCCAACATCCGAAACGTCGCAGAAGCTCACATTTCGACGTTCAGCGAGGATTCAAGGACGCTGAAACTAGACCGGAGACGCGAGCACGCGCACAGAGTCGCACTTCTCAGGGCGCGACGACACTGCCGTCCGAAGGAGTAACCGCCATGCTTCAGCCGACGAATTGCGCTGCAGCGGCGGGGTCGCACGCCCCCCATTCAACGCATCCCAAATCGTGCGCTCTGTCTTCACCCAGCTTTGCTTCAGTTGTCGACAGTAGCCGTGGTACTCAACCTCCTGGACTTTGGCACCCGCGGCTGCGCATGTCTTTCGCAGACTTGCCTCCGTGAAGAAGTGAAGGTGCCGCGGTACATCAAGGAACGCCCAAGTTGCCCCCGCACGCTGGAAACCCAACGCGCGATGGTTCGGGGTCTCGATGACCAGCACACCCCCGGGTGCCAGCAGCCCGAGGGCGTTGGAGACGGCGGCAATGGGATCCACCGTGTGCTCGAGGACGTGGTTCATGACGACAACATCGAACCGGCGTGAAGTGACGTCGTCCGGGAGTTCCTCCGCGGTGCCGACCGACACCCGTAGTCCCAACGCGTTGCCTTCCGCCACCGAACGTGCCGACGGATCCGGCTCTACACCGGTCACGATGTGGCCCTCTCTTTGAAGGTCGAGCAACAGTGCGCCGTCTCCGCAGCCGATCTCGCATACGTAGAGACGCCCATCTCCGTAGCGCCTTCCGAACCACTCGAGGCTCAGCGGCACGGCACGATCAAGCTTGCAGGCGAGCTTGAACCGTAACTGGTCGAGGAGCGGGTCACCGTCCTCCTGTTGGTCGAGCGCGTGCGTGTAGTAGGCGTCAACCTCGTACGCCTTGGCGATCTCTGCCGCCGTCAGCATTGGATGAATCGTTCCGAGCTGGCACGAGTCACACCACATCATGTCGTATGGGCCGGCTGGCTCGGGTCGCCGCCAATCACGCGGAACGCGCAGCCGTGAAACCAACGGCTCGTTGCACAAGCGACAATGGGGCGTTTCAGCCGCTCCTTGCTCGTTTGAAGTAGCGACTTGGGGCTCCGGCGACATACGATAGTCAAGTTACCAGATCGAGCGAAGGAGGCCAGGTCAGCGACTGCGCGTCCGCTGATAGATGAGATGACGCGGCTGGCCACCACGACGTGGTGGCAAAACGCCCCACACAACCAAACGCGGTCAAGAGCCGCGGTGGAGGCCAGCCATGGACCATACTGGAATCGACGTGTACAAAAACGCAAGCCAAGTCTGCATCCGGACCGAAACGGCACGGAGATAGTCAGAACAAACGCAACGCCGTTCATTTAGGAATCCCGGGTCGGTTTCCCTAGCAGGGCGTTTTTGGGGTTGCCGGACAGACGTCTTGCAGCAAGCTCATGTGATGCAAACCCAGAGAAGGTTGTTGCCCATGGCGGCGCTGTGCGCTTGGCTGCTTGCCGCTTCTGCAGCGGCGGCGATTCCTGACGCATTGGGCGGTGGGTTTGCAGACGCCGGCATCGACGCGGCCTACTATGCGAACCCCGACCTCGCAGGAAAGCCCTCATTCACCCGTCGCGACGTGCGAATCGACTTCGACTGGGAAGAGGTGCGACCCGTCGGCGGCTCCACTGCAGAGTCCTATCGGTCGTTTCCCAGGGACGGGTTCTCTGTCCGGTGGAGCGGCCGGATCATCGCGCGGTTCAGCGAGGCGTACACGTTCCACGGGGACGCCGACGATGGTGTTCGCATCAGCGTACGAGCCCCGGGGCAGTCGACCTGGACCACCTTGGTCGATCGGTGGAATCAAGCCGGCGCTTTCGAATCCGAGCCGTTCATGATGCGTGCGCAGGAGCTCTACGACATCCGCGTGGAGTATCGTGAGGTAACGGGGGGAGCGCGGTGCAGGCTCATGTGGAAGAGCCAGAGCACGCCCGCCGAAGTGATCGATCCTGTCCGCCAGGAAGGGCTCAACCTCACGCGCTATGGGTCGCCCGACTATGTCTGGGCCGACGTGATGAAGAGCAGTCGTTACGGCAAGAGGGCTGACGAGACCGATGCGGAGGGATGGCCGACCGCATCTGGGGTCGAGCTCGTCATCAGCGAGATGTACTATGGGTCCGAAAGTCCCGAGATGTCGGGATCCTACCTCTTTCGCTTCGAGGGTCAGGCGGAGGTGCGTCAGAAATGCTGCGTTGACGCGGTGTTTCAGGCAGATGGGCGCCAATTCGACCGGAGGCTGCCAAAAGGAGTCGGGTACGACGCCTCGACGAACACCACGACCGCGGTGATGACGCTATCTGGCTCGAGGTCGATGCTCATCTTCGACGATACACAGCGAGGGCCAGGTCGCCGTGGCGACGGCGTTTCCGGCATCCAGCTGATGCGGCCCATCGCACCGGGCAGCACGCAGCATCATCGGCCTGGCGATATAGGCTATCGCCCATTTAAGCAGACAGTCGCAGACCACTTTACCGTGCTGCGCTTCCTCGTATTTCCGGACGGCCCGGACGAGGATTGGTCGCAGCGTACGCTTCCCGACCACGCATTTTTCATAGGGAATACCGGGCAGGAGAACTGGGAGTACGCTGTGATGCTTGCCAACGAGACCGGTCGGGACCTGTACCTCACAGTCCCGATTGGAGCGAGCGACGAGTACTTCGAGAAACTCGCGCTGCTGATACGCTACGGGTCCGACGGCCGCGAGCCCTATCGGGGTCTCACCCCAGATCCGGTCTACCCGCCGCTGAATCCCAACCTGCGGATCTACGTCGAGGTGGATAACGAGATCTGGAACTGGGCATTCTTGACGACCCGGCTTGCGCAACGGCTGGCTATCGCTGAGCACGAACGAGGCTCAGCTACCTGGCAGGTCATCGATTACGACGGTCAGGCGGGTGAGCCGAAGAGCCGCAGGGCAATGCGCCGTTGGCATGCAATTCGGACGGTGCAAGCCAGCAAGGCGTTCCGGCGCGTTTGGGGAGATGACGCAATGGGTTCGAGGGTCCGGCTGCTCATGGAGTATCAATACGACAACATGCAAGGCACCGCGCTCTCGTCGCTCGACTTCATCGACGGCTATTACAATAACAGGTCGAGCACCAACGTCAGCGATCCACACCCGGCCAGCTACTACCTCTGGGGTGCCGGTGGAGCGGCTTACTATGGTCTTGAGAATGGCACTGGCTTGCAGACTCACACACTCCTTCAAGACGCGGACTTCGAGGCAAGCGCCATAGAGCCCAAGACGTTGCGCTTCCGGCCGCGGGGTACCCCGTGGAGGTTCGAGGGCCAAGCTGGGCTGATTCGCCCCGAAGGTAAGAAGCGCATCGACGGGCTCGACAACCTTCCGACCCCGGCTGCCGGCAAGCAGGCCGCTTTCATGGTGGGAAAAGGGTCCATTAGCCAGCGGGTACAATTTGCAAAGCCGGGCACTTACGCAATCGCTTTCAACGCAGCGGGCTCCGGAGAGGGTTGGCCGGGCTATCTGAGCTTCGACATTCTCGTAGACAACCGCAAGGTGAGCCCAAGAGACCAACGCGATCCCCGAGTGAGCCCGCGTGCGGCGAGGCTTGGGGGCTGGCGTCGAAAGGTCACCAGTCTCGATGGGGACTGGGGTAGCGCGGCATTTCAGATCGACGAACCGGGGTTGCATACGATCACCTTCGTGGGTCGCGATGCTGCACCACACTACTTGCTCATCGACAACGTGCGCATTGCTAGCGCAGACGCGATGATGACGAGCGGCTTAGGCAAGGGAAATGCGCTGGGGCAGGACGGTGAATCGGACTTCGCCTATCAACTTCGGACGCAAGCGAGGTACGCGCGTGCATTCGGCCTTCAGGTCCTTGCCTACGAGGCAGGCTGGTCGCTCGGAGGGGATTTCGGTCAGGTACCCCTTCAGAACTGGTCCAAGCTCCACGATCCAAGGGCTACGGCCCTCAACGATCAGGCGATCGCGTTCTGGGACCAGTCGGGGAGCGCCCTGATGGTCTGGGGCGTGCATCAGTTCTGGCCAAGCCACGATTTAGTGGGAGCGGAGAACTACCCGATCATGCGGAGCATCGGCGGTGCCTTGGAGCGACTGCGCACCGAGCCGACCTATGGTCGACCTCTCCCCACGACGCTACGGCTAGACGACACAGATTGGTCGCATACCAGCGCGGCGGCCGGGTGGCAGCGTTATGTCCCCTGCATCGGCGGTCCCGAGGACCAATGGCATGCCTGGATGCTGATTGCTCCCGGGACTGGGACCTATACGTTTCGTATCGAGGGTAGTGGAAGCGGTCGTGTGGTCGTCGAGGTCGATGGCGAGCCCATCGTCGAGCTCAGCTCCTTAGAGCAGCCGCGGAGCAAGCCGCTGAGCGCCAAGCTCACGAAGGGCGCGCACGCCGTTCGTGTCGTCATGGTCGGCAATGATCTCGAGCTCGACAGTATCGAGGTCAGCGCGGCGCAGGCCGAACACTGATCACTGACGATCAACCTTCGCAGACGCTACTGGCAGGCCCCCTCGATCAAGAACTGCGTACGGACTGCGTTGTTCTGGATGCTCGCGGGGTCGCTCACTGCGACCTCCAAGCCCCAACGCTCCAACGTGTCGTAGGAGAAGGTTCGTGTCATATCGAACTCCCAACAATCATCGTTCCACCAGACGTCCGGATTCCCATTGCCCCACGACCAGGCGAGCCACCCAATGTCTCTTGCGTTGGCCTCTGCGATCATCCCAAGATAGTCGATGTCTGGCCCGCAAGAGCCGTTCGGTGATCTGTTCGCGAACTCGCCGATGATGAATGGCAGGTCCATGTCCACGGCCGCCTGCAAAATTTCAGCGATCTGCGATCGACTCATCGGGTCGTACAGGTGCGCGGAGAATACCAGGTTGCGCTCCGGGTCCGCCTCGATCAGCGCTGGTCCCTTGTCGAAAAGCACTTGGTAGTCCCTACCCCATCCGCTCGCGTCGATCACCAGAGGCACGCGAATCCCAGCGTCGCGTATTCGGGTGACAGCGTTTCGGTAGACGTTCTCGAAGTCGTCGTAGCTTTGGCCGGAAGCTGGTCCCGCCTCGTTGGCGATATTCACCATGAGATACTGCTCGTGTTTTGCGATGAACGACACGGCTTCAGGACTCGTCCAGTAGTCCACGATCGCGTTCATGTTTCCCCACTGCCCTGGACCCGTGGCGTCGTGCATCTCGAGCATCGGGAACATGCCGTTGGCTACGGCTTCTGAGACCGCGCTCTCCGCCTCCGCGATTGGCACGCCACGCGTCGCACCCCAGAAGATGCGCACGGCGTTGGCTCCGGTACGAGCGATCTCGCCCATCGCCGCGCCAGGGCGGTCGACCCAGAGGGTGGGATGATTGACTCCCAATAGGACTACCCGCTCTCCGCAAGCGTCGTACAGATGGCGTCCTGATGTGTACATGGTCGCACCGGGGGATCCGCCCGTGTCCGGAAGGTCCTCCTCTTGGTTTGGCACTTCAGCCTTGGGCGGATCCCATGGCTCTTCCACCGAGCTAGCCTCCCGCCCCGCGTCCGGCTCACAGTCGGCGGCCACGGTGCACTGGCCGGTTCTGGCCAGGTTCGTCGCGTCATCGCTCCAGTTCGCTGGGTCGCCACATCCCACGACCCCAGCCGCGAGCAAGCCAACGAGCAGTACTTCTTTTTCTAACGACATCTAACTGTCCCCCCGAACCTCAGTTTTGCTCCTAAAGGGTGTAGGGGGTTAGCGATTGCGACAGTTCATTACAACTGGACACACCTCTTAGGGTGAATTACAGAAGGTCGACTCCATCGATGATGATGTCGGGTAGCCCCCGTTTCCCAGGCCGGTCGATGAGTCTGCAAGCGTTCATGATGCGGAACTTGTCTCTTCGGGCTCGTCTCGCTTGCGTGCACCGAGCGAAGCTCTTGAAGTAGCTTGGGCCCTCGACTACATACCCCGCGCGTCGGCGTCCCTGGACGAACGCGAAGCCGTAAAGGGAGCAGAGCTCGATGTATTTGATGGCCACCCATATCCCCATCTATTTGGATGGCGGCCGGACCTACATCAACGACTCCTGGTACTCCGATCTCGAACTCGGGAGCCGCTTCTTCTCTCGGCATTTCGGCCCGATCGCGCTCATCGGACCGAGCCTCCCAATCGAGCTTGCCGACGCGATGCACATGCGAGAGGTCGGCCCCGATATGCCGAACCTTTCGCTTCACCCCTCCATAGACGCGCGGACCCGGATTCGGCGTTTCTGGCCTGCCGCAGCTAGACAGTGGCAGGCGGATCTCGCGCCCCTTCTCCGAGAGGCGAGCGTCGTTCACGCCAGCGTCGATGATCCGTTCCGGCCGATGCAGCTCGCAGCGATGCGAGCGGCGCTGAAGGCCAACAAGCCGACCGTACTGATCGGTTTCGACATGGACATCTGGGACCTCCTCGACGACAAGCTCCGGCAGATGGGGCGCATCGAGGGGAAGCTCCACGTCGCCCGGACCGCGGGGATGGAGTTCTGGATGCGTCACTGCGTGCGCCGGGCCTCGGTCGCGATGCTCAAGGAGGGCCTCGTCTACGACCGGTACGCCCCGATGGCGAAGAACCCCAAGGAGTTCTGCCACTCCATGCACAGTGAGGCCGATGTCGTGAGCGAGGGCGAGCTCGACGAGCGGCTCACGTCGCTCGCCTCGGGTCGGCCCCTGCGCTTCGCGTACTTCGGCCGCTTCGTCGAGAGGAAGGGGCTCGCGGACGCGATCCGCGTCCTGGCCGCGGCTCGCGGGCGCGGCGTCGATGCGAGCTACGATCTGATCGGCGACGGCCCGCAGCGCCATGAGCTCGAAACGCTCGCGAAGGAGCTCGGCATTGCCGAGAGCGTTCGCTTCCCGGGCAGCTTCCCCTACGGCGTCGCGCTACACGAGAGGCTGCGAACTTACGACGCCGTCCTTTTCACGCCTACCGAGGAGGACACGCCGCGCATGGTCTACGACGCCTTCGCGTCTGGGTTGCCGTTGATCACGAGCGACATCGCCTTCCTGCGTCGTCGCGCCGATCGCGATCAAGCCTCGGTTCTCTTCGAGATCGGTGCCATCGAGGAGGGCGCGACCAGGCTGGTCGAGCTCAACCAAGATCGTGAGCGGCTGGTGTCGCTGTCCCGGAAAGCACACGAGGCCGGCGGGCGACATTCGGTCGAGCGATGGTACGGGCAGCGACTGGCATGGACGGTCGAGGCAGTCGAGCGTCACGGCTACTAGCAATCTGGACATCCCCCAACTAGGAATTCGACCCAGTGCCGTCATTCATCGAGAATGATTGACGCGAGTGGTGATCCGCGATGGTGCATTCAGACGGCAATCTATTCAGCATCCTGGTGTTCTTCCTATGGATTCCCATTGCGCTCTGGGGTGCGCGCCGGTGGCCTCCTGCGAAAGCGGCCGCGCTGCTCTTTCTGCTCCCCTTGATGTTCTTGCCGGAGCTCGTCTATTTCGACCTGCCAGGCGTTCCGCACTTCGACAAACAACGGATCGCGGTTTTCTGGTTACTGATCGGCGTCCTGCTGTTCCATCGCCAATGGCTCGGAGCGCTGCAGTTGAGCAGGTGGACCAAGCTGTCCATGTTGCTGCTCCTCGGAGGGAGGGTCGTAACAGTCTTCCTCAACTCAGACTCTATCTCGGACGGGTCTGTTTATCTGCCCGGGCACCAAACCTACGATGCGGTTACCGCCGTCATAGCAGGCACGTTCGACTATATTCTTCCCTTCACGATAGCCGCCGCGATGTTCAAAGACGCGAAGGACCTACGCGTCCTGTTCAGATTTCTGGTAGGCGCCACGCTGGTCTACGGCGTCTTTCAGCTGTTCGAGGTCAGGTTCAGCCCGCAGCTTCACACCTGGATTTACGGGTTCTTTCAACACAGTTTCGCGCAGATGATGCGTGGGGGAGGCTTTCGTCCGATTGTCTTCATGACGCATGGACTAGCCGTCGCCATGTTTACGATGGTGGGCGTCCTCGCCGCCGCCAGATTATACAAAGCGAAGGCAAAGGTCCGTGGCGTCAGCGCGCTCTGGGCCATGGCGTTTTTGTTGTTGGTCGCCCTGCTGAACAAGAGCATGGCGGCCTTCCTTTACACGCTGATCGGCGTCCCGCTGGTCCTGTTTTTCACCCCGAAGACACAGTTTCGTGTGGCCATGCTCCTCGCCGTCACCGTGTTGCTGTACCCGGCTCTGCGCGCCTCCAACCTCATTCCGGTAGACGATATCGTAGAGGTCGTGACCGCTCAGTTCGGCGAACAGAGGGCTGCGTCGTTGTCGACGCGCTTTGACAACGAGGAGGACCTTCTCGAGCGTGCGTGGGAGCGTCCTTTCTTTGGCTGGGGAATGTACGGTCGATCCAGCATCTACGAGTCCTGGAGTGGGAAACAGACGTCCATTTCAGACGGTGACTGGATTATAACCCTGGGAAATTGGGGGTTAGTCGGTTTCCTAGCCAAGTACCTGCTGCTACTTCTGCCGGTCTTCGTGACGGCGCGCCAAATGAGGTACTTGCGTCGGCCGTCCGATCGCCGCTTTCTTTCCGCGCTAGCTTTGATGATCTGCTTCTCGGCCTTCGACCTGCTGCCGAACGGGAACTACAACTACTTGCCCTTTGTGTTCTCGGGTGCGCTCGTAGGATGCTTGGCTGGGATGCTGCGACATGCATCGGAGCAGGCACGCCTGAAGCGACGGCGAGCAGTTGCTCATCAACTTGATCCAAACGTCGAAGTACGCCAGCGTGATATCGGCCGTGGAGGGACAAGACATCGAT
>Ga0316192_10002797_pt1 | contig 12740 bp, 6 predicted proteins | sample MerIslwburrow_MG_FD_204931 | JGI IMG/M metagenome (GOLD analysis project Ga0316192, IMG submission 204931) | Coastal sediment microbial communities from Maine, United States - Merrow Island worm burrow | ecosystem: Environmental > Aquatic > Marine > Coastal > Sediment | place: USA: Maine...
TCACGTCTCCACCCTGTGCTTCCGCCATGACCTTCGTCAGCGCCGCCGTCAGCGTCGTCTTGCCATGGTCGACGTGACCTATCGTGCCCACGTTTACGTGGGGTTTGGTTCTCTCAAATTTTTCCTTCGACACTGTAGATTACCTCGTAAAAACTTGTTGTTCTGTTATCAGGCTGACCTGGTATTAATCACCGCATCCGCAATGGTCTGCGGCGCTTCTGCATATTTCTCAAATTCCATTGAATACGTTGCCCGGCCCTGGGTCGCTGAACGCAAAGCCGTTGCATATCCAAACATTTCTGACAGCGGCACCTCGGCACGAATAATCTTGCCTGCCGGCGCATCCTCCATACCGTGAACAATGCCACGACGTCTGTTCAGGTCACCCATGACATCGCCCATGTAATCTTCGGGCGTTACCACCTCGACTTTCATCATGGGCTCCAGTATTGCCGGGTTGGCCTTGAGCGCACCCTCTCTAAAACCCATGGAACCGGCTATCTTGAATGCCATTTCACTTGAATCGACATCGTGATAGGAGCCGTCATACAGCGTGACCTTGACGTCTTCTATCGGGTAGCCCGCGAGCACGCCATTCCGCATCTGTTCCTGCACGCCTTTATTGACAGCCGGAATATATTCTTTCGGTACCGAGCCACCAACGATTTCATTGACGAACTCATATCCTGCGCCCGGCTTCTGCGGCTCGATACGCAGGTAAACATGGCCATACTGACCACGGCCACCCGACTGGCGCACAAACTTGGACTCCTGCTCCACCGACTTGCGCAGCGATTCACGATAGGCGACCTGGGGATTACCCACATTCGCATCGACGCTGAACTCGCGCTTGAGGCGGTCAACAATGATCTCCAGGTGCAGCTCACCCATGCCGGAGATAATGGTCTGGCCTGACTCCTCGTCCGTTCTGACACGGAACGACGGATCTTCCTGTGCCAGCTTGCCCAGCGCAATACCCATCTTTTCCTGGTCAGCCTTGGTTTTCGGCTCTACCGCAACGGAAATCACCGGATCCGGAAATTCCATGCGCTCCAGCGTAATCTGGTGATTCGGGTCGCACAGCGTATCGCCGGTGGTGACATCCTTGAGGCCAATCGCGGCAGCAATGTCGCCAGCCCGCACTTCCTTAATTTCTACGCGGCTGTTTGAGTGCATCTGCACAATTCGACCGATACGCTCTTTCTTGCCTTTAACCGGGTTAAAAACAGTATCACCCGAATTCAGCACACCTGAATAAACACGGAAGAAGGTCAGGTTGCCGACAAACGGATCGGTTGCAATCTTGAAACCCAGCGCAGCAAAAGGCTCATCATCCGATGAATGCCGCTCTACGGTGGAGCCATCCTCCAGGTGGCCCTGGATCGCAGGAACGTCGATCGGCGACGGCATATATTCAACCACCGCGTCCAGTATGGCCTGCACACCCTTGTTCTTGAAGGCGGAGCCGCAGAACGCCGGAACAATTTCGTTTGCCAGCGTACGTATACGAATACCTCGCTTGATTTCCTCTGCATCGAGGTCACCCTGCTCGAGGTACTTATCCATCAACTCTTCGCTGGCTTCAGCAGCCGCTTCGACCATTTGCTCGCGCATGGCGCTGCACTGGTCCATCAGATCAGCCGGTATATCGCGCTCTTCGAAGGTCGCGCCCATATCGTTCTGGTTCCAGTAAATCGCCTTCATGCGAATCAGGTCGACGACACCTTCAAATTTCTCTTCTGCGCCGATAGCCATTTGCATCGGTATCGGGTTAGAGCCCAGGCGCGTTTTTATCTGCTCAACCACGCGCAAAAAATCAGCGCCGGCACGGTCCATCTTGTTGACGAATGCCATGCGCGGTACATGATACTTGTTAGCCTGACGCCACACGGTTTCAGACTGGGGCTCAACCCCACCGACGGCACAGAACACCGCAACTGCACCATCCAGCACCCGCAACGAGCGCTCTACTTCAATGGTGAAGTCAACGTGGCCCGGCGTATCAATAATATTGATACGATGTTCCGGATATTGATGCTCCATGCCTTTCCAGAAACAGGTTGTAGCAGCGGATGTAATGGTAATACCGCGCTCCTGTTCCTGCTCCATCCAGTCCATGGTCGCAGCGCCGTCATGCACTTCACCAATTTTGTGCGAAATGCCCGTATAAAACAGAACGCGCTCGGTTGTTGTGGTTTTACCCGCATCGATATGCGCCATGATACCGATATTTCGATAGCGCTCTATTGGGGTTTTGCGGGCCACTACTCAGTTCTTTAATACCACTGAACTACCAGCGGAAGTGTGCAAATGCCTTGTTGGCTTCAGCCATACGGTGAGTATCTTCACGTTTTTTCACAGCACTGCCGCGATTCTCTGATGCATCCATCAGCTCACCGGCAAGTTTCAACTGCATGGATTTTTCACCACGTTTGCGCGATGCATCGATAATCCAACGCATGGCCAGTGTGACACGACGTTCAGCACGCACTTCGACTGGAACCTGGTAGGTTGCACCACCGACACGACGTGACTTCACCTCAACCATCGGGCTGACGTTTTCAAGCGCCTGGTCGAGCACTTCCAGGGATTCACCCTTTCCTCTCTGGCTGATGGTATCGAGCGCGTTATACATGATGGCTTCAGCGGTAGATTTTTTACCGCTCTTCATGATCATGTTGACGAATTTGGTAATCTGGGTGCTGCCGAACTTTGGATCAGGCAGAATATCGCGCTTCGAAACTTCTCTTCTTCTGGACATAGCAATCTACCTCTTAACCCTTGGGCCTTTTAACACCATACTTGGAGCGACCCTGCTTACGGTTATCAACGCCCTGGGTATCCAGCGAACCACGCACAACGTGATAGCGCACACCGGGTAAATCCTTAACACGACCACCGCGAATCAGTACAACGGAGTGTTCTTGCAGGTTGTGACCCTCACCACCGATGTAGCTACTAACCTCGAAACCGTTAGTCAGGCGCACACGGGCGACCTTGCGCATAGCCGAGTTAGGCTTTTTCGGCGTAGTGGTATATACACGTGTACAAACACCGCGCTTCTGCGGTGATGCTTCAAGTGCAGGTACGTTACTTTTGGCGCGTTTGCTCTTACGAGGTTTACGCACCAACTGGTTAACTGTTGTCATCTGACATTATCTCCAAACCCGTATCAGACGGGCATTTGGCAGGTTTCCCATGGCTCAAAATAAACAGCAGGCCCATAGGGCCTGCCAAAAGAGGCGCAATTCTATGCCCAGCACCCAGCCCTGTCAAGCTGTGAGCCGGTCCGGGGCACCTAAAAAAAACAAAAACCGCCCTGCGAGAAATCTCGCAGGGCGGCTGTTTCCCGATGGAATTCCGAATCAGGCGTCCTGTTGTGCCTGGCTCTCGGTTTGCTCGGCTGATTCAACCGGCGTATCGGTATTTTCGGCCGCGTCCTGTGCTGCCGCCTGTTCGGCTGCTGCCGCTTCCGCTGCCATCTCTTCTTCGGTATGGAAGGCCTCATCCAGAGCCGCAGTACGGAGACGGCGACGCTCTTCGTGGTAGGCAAGACCCGTTCCAGCAGGAATCAGGCGACCGACGATCACGTTTTCCTTCAATCCGCGCAGGCTGTCGCTGCTGCCACGAACAGCGGCTTCCGTGAGCACGCGGGTCGTTTCCTGGAAAGAGGCTGCCGAGATAAACGACTCGGTCACCAGGGAGCCCTTGGTAATACCCAGCAGAATCTGCTCGTAGTTTGCCGGCTCCTTACCCATGGCCTTGATCTTTTCACTTTCCTCGACAACACTCGAGCGCTCAACGATTTCACCCTTGAGATAACTGGAATCAGCGCCATCGATGATTTCAACCTTACGCAGCATCTGGCGTATGACCACTTCGATGTGCTTGTCGTTGATCTTCACACCCTGCAAACGGTAAACGTCCTGAATCTCCTTGACCAGGTACTCGGACAAGGTCTCGGTACCCAGCAGGCGCAGAATATCATGCGGACTGCGTTCGCCATCGGCGATAACCTCACCCTGCTCAACATGCTCACCTTCAAACACGTTGATATGGCGCCATTTCGGAATCAGTGACTCAATGGTCTCGTTATTCTCCTTGGTAATTACCAGACGTTGCTTACCTTTGGTTTCCTTACCAAAACTCACGGTACCTGTCGTCTCGGCCATAATAGCGGGTTCTTTCGGCTTGCGCGCTTCGAACAGGTCGGCAACACGCGGCAGACCACCGGTAATATCACGGGTTTTACTCGATTCCTGCGGAATACGCGCGACCACATCACCGATCGACACATTGCTGCCGTCCTGGATATTAATAATTGCACCGGATGGCAGGAAGTAACGTGCTGGAATATCGGTACCTGCAATACTCAGCTCCTCACCCTTGTCATCAACCAGCGTGATCAGCGGGCGTAAATCCTTGCCGGCGCTCGGGCGCTGCTTCGGATCAATGACCACGACTGAAGTCAGCCCGGTAATTTCATCCGTTTCCTGTTGAACACTGACGCCTTCTGAGAACTCGGAAAACTTAACTTTACCGGCCACTTCGGTGATGATCGGATGGGTATGTGGGTCCCAGTTTGCAACGATCTGACCTGACTCGACCTCACCGCCTTCAGCCACTGAAATTACCGCACCATAAGGCACTTTGTAACGTTCGCGCTCGCGACCATGTTCATCAATAACGCCCAGCTCGCCGGAACGGGACACGGCAACCAGGTTGCCATTCGCCTGCTCAACCACCTTGATGTGATGCAGTCGAACACTGCCCTTGTTTTTCACCACAATATTGCTGGCCGAAGCAGCACGACTAGCTGCACCACCGATGTGGAAGGTGCGCATGGTCAGCTGTGTACCCGGCTCACCGATCGACTGCGCCGCGATAACGCCAATGGCTTCACCCTTGTTGACAATGTGACCACGCGCCAGATCACGGCCGTAACAACTGGCGCAAACACCGTGTGTGTTTTCACAGGTAATCACCGAACGCACCAGCATTTCATCAACACCGAGTCCTTCAAGCTGTTCGACCCATTGCTCATCAAGGAACGTACCTGCAGGTATAACCACATCATCGCTGCCGGCACGCTTGACGTCGACGGCCACGACACGGCCAAGCACCAGCTCATTCAGAGGCATGACGACGTCACCGCCTTCGATGATCGGCTGCATCAACAATCCGTTTTCAGTACCGCAGTCGGCATTCACAACCACCAGGTCCTGTGCAACGTCAACCAGTCGACGTGTCAGGTAACCCGAGTTGGCCGTTTTCAACGCGGTGTCGGCCAGACCTTTACGAGCACCGTGAGTCGAGATGAAGTACTGCAGTACGTTCAGACCTTCACGGAAGTTCGCTGTAATCGGTGTTTCGATGATGGAGCCGTCCGGCTTCGCCATCAGGCCGCGCATGCCGGCAAGCTGACGAATCTGCGCAGCAGAACCACGCGCACCGGAATCGGCCATGATGAAGATATTATTGAACGAGGTCTGTTTTACCGTATTGCCTTCGGCATCGACAACATCCTCGGTACCCAGCTTGTCCATCATCGCCTTGGCCACAGCATCATTGGCGTGCGACCAGATATCCACAACCTTGTTGTAGCGTTCGCCGTTGGTCACCAATCCTGATGTGTACTGATTCTGGATTTCCTTAACTTCCGCTTCTGCAGCACTGAGTATGGCTTCCTTCTCCTCAGGTATGACCATATCATTGATCGCAATGGATACACCCGCTTTAGTTGAATAACGGAAACCGGTATACATCAGCTGGTCGGCGAAAATAACTGTCTCTTTCAAACCAACCTGGCGGTAACATGCATTGATCAGGCTGGAAATTGCTTTCTTGTTAAGGTCACGGTTAACCAGTTCAAACGGAAGACCTGGGGGCAAAATTTCTGACAGCAGCGCACGACCAACCGTTGTATCAGCAATGATAAAACGCTCAACCGGATTACCGCTTTCATCAAACACGACTTCGCGTACTCGTGCCTTGCATTTGGCCTGCAGATGCGCCGCACCAGTCTCGCGCGCACGATGAACTTCATCAATATCAGCAAACATCATGCCTTCGCCGGTCGCATTGATCGACTCACGCGTCATGTAGTAAAGGCCAAGCACGATATCCTGTGACGGCACAATGATCGGCTCACCTGAAGCAGGCGACAGAATATTGTTTGTTGACATCATCAGGGCGCGTGTTTCAAGTTGCGCCTCGATCGACAGTGGTACGTGTACCGCCATCTGGTCACCGTCGAAGTCAGCGTTGAATGCTGTGCATACCAGCGGGTGCAACTGGATCGCCTTGCCTTCAATCAAAACCGGCTCGAACGCCTGGATACCCAGACGGTGCAGTGTTGGCGCACGGTTGAGCATCACAGGATGCTCACGAATAACCTCTTCGAGGATATCCCAGACTTCGCTACCTTCTTTTTCAACCAGCTTTTTCGCGGCCTTGATCGTCGTCGCCAGACCACGACGCAACAGCTTGTTGAAGATGAATGGCTTGAATAGTTCAAGCGACATCTTCTTCGGCAGCCCACATTGATGCAGTTTCAATGTTGGTCCTACCACGATGACTGAACGACCGGAATAGTCAACACGTTTACCCAGCAGGTTCTGACGGAAGCGGCCCTGCTTGCCCTTGATCATGTCTGCCAGCGATTTCAGTGGACGCTTGTTGGTGCCGGTAATAGCACGGCCACGACGACCGTTGTCGAGCAATGCATCGACCGACTCCTGCAACATACGTTTTTCGTTGCGTACGATAATATCCGGAGCATAAAGCTCAAGCAGACGGCGCAGACGATTGTTGCGGTTAATCACACGACGGTACAGGTCGTTAAGATCAGAGGTCGCAAAACGACCGCCATCGAGAGGCACCAGCGGGCGCAGATCCGGCGGCAGCACCGGTAGTACAGTCAGGATCATCCATTCCGGACGGTTGCCGGATGACTGGAATGACTCTACCAGCTTGAGGCGTTTAGCCAGCCTTTTCAGCTTGGTTTCTGACTTGGTTGCACCCATGTCTTCGCGGATCTGGATTCTCTCCTGATCCAGCTTGATGCTGGAGAGCATTTCATAAATCGCTTCAGCACCCATGCGCGCATCAAATTCGTCACCATGCTCTTCGATGGCTTCGAGATAAGTCTCATCGGTCAGCAACTGGCCTTTTTCCAGCGTGGTCAGGCCCGGGTCGATAACAACAAAGGCTTCGAAATACAGAATGCGCTCGATTTCACGCAGTGTCATATCAAGCAGCAGACCAATTCTTGATGGCAGCGACTTCAGGAACCAGATATGCGCAACCGGGCTGGCCAGGTCAATATGGCCCATACGCTCACGACGAACCTTGGATTGTGTTACTTCAACACCGCATTTTTCACATACGACACCACGGTGTTTCAAGCGCTTGTATTTACCACACAGACACTCGTAATCCTTGACCGGACCAAATATCTTGGCGCAGAACAAACCGTCGCGCTCCGGCTTGAAGGTACGATAGTTAATGGTTTCAGGTTTCTTTACCTCACCGAATGACCATGAGTGCATCAACTGCGGTGAAGGAAGCGAGATTCGAATCGAATCAAAATCTTCTTCTGAACTCTGTTGCTTTATCAGCTTGAGTAGATCTTTCAAGGCTGTTACTCCTGATGTCTGATCTGTTTAATACGTTATACGGAAACAGGGACCAATCAGTCCTGTTCCAGCGCTAATTCAATGTTAAGACCAAGGGCACGAATCTCCTTGAGCAATACATTGAATGATTCCGGCATACCTGGCTCCATACGATGGTCGCCATCAACGATGTTCTTGTACATTTTGTTACGGCCGGCAACATCATCCGACTTGACGGTGAGCATTTCCTGCAAGGTGTAGGCCGCGCCATAAGCTTCAAGCGCCCACACTTCCATTTCACCGAATCGCTGGCCACCGAACTGCGCTTTACCGCCCAGCGGCTGCTGGGTAACAAGGCTGTATGGGCCGGTTGAACGTGCATGCATCTTGTCATCGATAAGATGGTTAAGCTTGAGCATGTACTTGTAACCAATCGTTACAGGACGCTCAAACGCCTCGCCCGTGCGACCGTCATACAGTGTTGTCTGACCTGATATCGGCAAATTGGCCAGTTCAAGCATGCGGTGAATTTCAGATTCTTCGGCGCCATCGAACACCGGCGTCGCCATGGGCACGCCATCGCGCAGGTTGCCGGCCAGTTCCATCAACTCGTTTTCATCGAAAGATTTCAGGTCAACCTTCTTCTCAGCATGGTTGTAGATCTGGTCAAGGAACTTGCGAATTTCGGTAACCTTGGCCTGTTGATCAAGCATCTTGCCAATCTCGTCACCCAGGCCTTTGGCTGCCCAGCCCAGGTGGGTCTCAAGAATCTGGCCCACGTTCATACGTGAAGGCACACCCAGCGGATTGAGTACGATATCCACAGGGGTACCGTCTTCAGTATGCGGCATGTCTTCTACAGGCACGATCATCGATACCACACCCTTGTTACCATGACGGCCGGCCATCTTGTCGCCAGGTTGCATGCGGCGTTTTACTGCCATATACACCTTGACCATCTTGAGCACGCCAGGTGCAAGATCATCGCCGGCAGTGAGCTTGCCTTTCTTCTCATCGAACAGTTCATCCAGGCGTTTACGTTGCTCTTTCAACTGCTTGGCAAGCATTTCCATCTGCTCATTTGCCTGTTCATTCTTCAGACGAATCTCGGCCCACTTCTTGCGCTCGAGTTCTTCGAGGTATGACTTGGTAATCTTGGCGCCCGCTTTCAAACCTTTCGGACCGCCAGCTGCCAGCTTGCCAACCATCAGGTGTTCCATGCGATCGTACAGGTCTTCTTCGATGATATGCCATTGGGCATCAACATCTTTCTTCACCTGCGCGATTTCCATTTCCTCGATTTCGAGCGCGCGCTTGTCTTTTTCTACTCCATCACGGGTAAACACCTGCACACCAATAACAGTACCTTCCATACCGGACGGCACACGTAATGAAGTGTCTTTAACATCAGATGCTTTCTCGCCAAAAATCGCACGCAGCAGTTTTTCTTCTGCGGTCAGCTGGGTTTCGCCTTTAGGTGTTACCTTGCCGACAAGAATGTCATTCGGCTTGACTTCTGCACCCACGTACACCACGCCAGACTCGTCCAGCTTGGATAGCAAACCTTCGCTGACGTTTGGAATATCTGCGGTTATTTCCTCAGAACCCAGCTTGGTGTCGCGTGCAACACATGACATTTCTTCAATATGAATTGTGGTGTAGCGGTCTTCTTCAACAACGCGCTCCGAGATTAAAATCGAATCTTCGAAGTTGTAACCGTTCCATGGCATGAATGCGACCAGCATGTTCTGACCCAGAGCAAGCTCGCCCAAGTCTGTTGACGGGCCGTCGGCAATGGCATCGCCTCTTGCCACTAAATCACCCACTGAAACCAGTGGACGCTGGTTCATACAGGTGTTCTGGTTTGAACGCGTGTATTTGGTCAGACCGTAAATATCAACACCGGCGCTATCGCCCGTTGCTTCATCATCATTGACGCGAATCACGATTCGACCTGCGTCAACCGACTCGATTATGCCGCCACGTCGTGCAATCACTGACGAACCGGAATCAAGTGCAACCGTACGTTCCATACCGGTGCCCACCAATGGCTTCTGCGCACGCAGTGTGGGCACAGCCTGGCGTTGCATGTTTGAACCCATCAAGGCACGGTTTGCATCGTCGTGCTCAAGGAATGGAATCAGCGACGCCGCAACAGATACAATCTGCTTTGGTGACACGTCCATATACTCGACCTGGTCCGGCGAAGACAGGGTGAACTCATTGCCATGACGGCAGGAGACAAGTTCATCAACCAGCTTGCCTTTGCTATCGAGCTCGGCGTTTGCCTGCGCAATCACGAAATTGCTTTCTTCGATCGCCGACAGGTATTCGATATCTGATGTTGCCTTGCTGTTAACAACCTTGCGATACGGTGTTTCAAGAAAACCGTACTCATTGGTGCGGGCGTATACAGACAGCGAGTTAATCAAACCGATATTCGGGCCTTCAGGTGTTTCAATAGGACACACACGGCCATAATGCGTCGGATGCACGTCACGCACTTCGAAGCCTGCGCGTTCGCGCGTCAATCCACCCGGGCCAAGCGCAGATACGCGACGTTTGTGCGTAACTTCTGACAGCGGGTTGTTCTGGTCCATGAACTGGGACAACTGGCTTGAGCCAAAGAATTCCTTCATTGAAGCTGCAACAGGTTTGGCATTGATCAGGTCCTGCGGCATCAGCTCATCCTGTTCTGCTGTTGTTAAACGCTCCTTAACCGCACGTTCAACGCGAACAAGGCCGACGCGGAATGTGTTTTCAGCCATTTCGCCGACACAACGGATACGACGGTTGCCAAGGTGGTCAATATCATCAACGATACCCTTGCCGTTACGTATGTTTAATAATTCCTTGAGTACCGCCAGGATGTCTTCCTGGTTCAGGGTACCGGCACGCTCATTATCGTCGATACCCAGGCGGCGATTGAATTTCATGCGGCCGACCGCAGAAAGATCATATCGATCAGCAGTAAAGAACAGGTTATTGAACAGGTTTTCTGCCGCATCCTTGGTTGGTGGCTCACCTGGACGCATCATGCGATAGATCTCAATCTGCGCTTCCAGCTGCGTTGTGCTCGGATCCAGTCTCAGCGTATTGGAAATAAACGGACCGACTTCAAGGTCATTGGTATAAATGACCTTGAATGACTTGACCTTGTGCTCCTGCAAGTGAGCAACCAGCTCTTCGGTAAACTCGGCATTGGCCGGCGCAATGATCTCACCGGTATCTGTATCGATAATATCGTGAGCCAGAACCTTGCCATGAAGGTAATCAAGCGTTGCATTAAGCTTCTTGATTTTCTTGGCTTCAAGCTGCTTGATATGGCGCATGGTGACACGGCGCCCTGCTTCAACGATGACTTCCTTACCGGATTTGATATCGAATGTTGTGGTTTCACCACGCAGACGTTCGGGTATCAGTTCAAAGGTGACACCGTCTTTAATGAAAGTGAATTCGATGGTGTCAAAGAAGGTATCGAGAATCTGCTCATTATTGAATCCAAGCGAGCGCAGCAATATTGTTGCCGGTAATTTACGACGGCGGTCAATACGAACGAACACGCTGTCCTTTGGATCAAACTCGAAATCAAGCCATGAACCGCGATAAGGAATAACGCGGGCAGAATAGAGAATCTTGCCTGATGAGTGTGTTTTACCCTTGTCGTGATCGAACAGAACGCCTGGTGAGCGGTGCAGCTGTGACACGATGACACGCTCGGTCCCATTGATAACAAAGGTACCGTTCTCCGTCATCAACGGCATTTCACCCATGTAGACTTCCTGCTCTTTAACGGTCTTGGGCGTGGTCTTCTTCTTCGACTCCCTGTCGTAGATGGCAAGGCGCATGGTCACGCGCAATGGCGCCGCATAGGTTAATCCACGCAGCTGACACTCCTTGACATCAAATACCGGTTTACCCAGTGTGTAATTAACGTATTGCAGTTCCACATGCCCGGAATAACTGACAATTGGAAACACAGATGTGAATGCACCATGCAGACCCATTGCAGTACGCTCTTTTACCGGCACATCAGCCTGCAAAAAGCCCCTGAATGAATCAAGTTGCATGGAAAGCAAGTAGGGCACATCCAGAATAGGTGGACGTTTACCGAAATCCTTACGGATGCGTTTTTTCTCGGTAAAAGAATATGCCATCAGTAATCCTCTATCGCGCGTGTAAATTAATAAGCGGCACCCTTAGCGGGTATCCGTAACTGACGAGCATGTGTTTACAACTCATCAGCAAAGTATTTATCTCAGCGTTTATCGCTGGAAACAGGAAAAGGCCGGCAGCCCGTTTGTTTTAAAAAACAATGGCTACCAGCCTGTCCTGTCGCTGAGATTCCAGCGCCAGCGTTCTGTCTATTTGAGTTCGACAGATGCGCCAGCTTCTTCAAGTTGCTTCTTGATTTCTTCAGCTTCGGCTTTGGAAGCAGCTTCCTTAATAGTTGCAGGCGCACCTTCAACTGTATCTTTAGCGTCTTTCAGGCCCTGGCCTGTGATAGCACGTACTGCCTTAATAACGGCAACCTTGTTCTCACCGATACCAGTAAGGACAACATCAAACTCGTCCTTTTCTTCAGCAGCAGCGCCTGCATCAGCAGCGGCTGCAGGTGCAGCGGCAACTGCAGCAGCAGCAGATACGCCAAATTTTTCTTCCATAGCGGAAATCAGATCTACGACTTCCATTACAGACATGTTGGAAATAGTTTCCAGAATTTCGTCTTGTGAAACAGCCACGATTCTTCTCCAGATTTAAAAGTTAATAAATTGCAAAGCAGCGTTGGTTTCTACGCACTTGCCTGTTTTTGGTCACGTACTGCAGCCACAGTGCGAACAAGTTTCGCGTGTGGCTCATTCATCGTACGTACGAATTTCTCGATCGGCGCTTTCATCACAGCCATCAGCAGGCTCAATGCCTGCTCGCGGTTAGGCAGCTTGGCCAGGCGGTCGATCTGTTCAGCCGGCAATAGTTCGCCGCCAACAGCAATAATCTTGGCGATGAGTTTGTCGTGCTCCTTGGAGAAATCCTTAACGAGTCGAGCAGCTGCACCCGGATCTTCCTGTGAAAAGGCCATGATTAACGGGCCTACCAGTGAATCCTGCATGCACTCGAAATCGG
>Ga0316192_10002798_pt1 | contig 12740 bp, 11 predicted proteins | sample MerIslwburrow_MG_FD_204931 | JGI IMG/M metagenome (GOLD analysis project Ga0316192, IMG submission 204931) | Coastal sediment microbial communities from Maine, United States - Merrow Island worm burrow | ecosystem: Environmental > Aquatic > Marine > Coastal > Sediment | place: USA: Maine...
TGACGGGAACAAACCACTGTAAAATTACATCGGTTTTGCCCTCGATGGGCATTTTGGTCAGCAGCGTTTTTTCGATGATCTGCATCATCTGCCCCAGCGTGGAATCGGTGCCGACCTTTTCGGCCCTGATTTTAAAACGGCCCTGCTGAATCCGGGCACCGCTTCTGATAACGTCACCGGGCTTTTTGGTGATGGGTAAGGGCTCACCGGTCAGTGAAGATTCTTCCACGCTGCCGTTGCCGGATAGGATCTGGCCATCTGCCGGGATAATATCCGTTTCGCTTACCCGAAAGATGTCGCCGGCTGCCAGCTGTTCGATGGACACATAACGGCCCTCGGGGAAATCGCCGCTGCAGATTCTGACCTTGGTGGGCATCAGCGCAAAGAAATTTTCCAAATCTTCTAAAACTTTTCCTTTGGCGCGACGCTCCAGGGTTTTGCCTAAGAGCACCAGTGTGATCAGCATCGAAGCGGTGTCGTAATATAGGTGAATGCTTCCCGTAAAAAGGTTATAGGTGCTGAAGAAATAAGCGCTCAAAGCACCGCTGATGATCAGGGTTTCCATACTGAAAGCGGCATTGCGTAATCCGGCCCAGGCCTTTTTATAAAAATCATATCCGCCATAGATTAAAACGGCGGTCGCCATGACGAACATGGGCCAGGAAATTTTAGCCGCATTTTCAGGAGAAAGATCCGTAAAAAACCCCGTATACAGGGCAAAGGATAACATCATGACGTTCATGGTCAAAAAAACAGAAACGACAAATCGAACAAATTCCCTGCGGCGTTCGGTTGTTTTTTCAGATTCACCGGGCGCTGCCGTCCGGTAACCGAGTTTGCCGATCGATTCGATGATCTGATGGGAGGTGACTTTGACAGGGTCGTAAACCACCTGAAGCCGATCCGTGGAAAAATTACAGGCTGAATCGACAACGCCCGAGATTTTTTTCAAGGATTCGTCGATGATCCAGGCGCAGGCCGGGCACCACATGTTGCTGACCAGCAGCTTGAGCGTCAGAACGTTGTCCCGGTCAACCGCTGAAGGCAGCTTTGCGGTTTCAGTTTGGGTGTTGTCCGCCTCGGTCAGTTCTTCTTCTGAGCCGGGTATGATGCCTCTGGCCCGGCATTGTCTGAACAGGTCGGTTTCACGAAAAGCTTCAGGATTCGGCGAATCCGTGGACTCCATTAAAATCGTAAACACCTGTAGGCAACCGTTACAGCAAAAAGCATATGTGTCTCCTGAAAACACTGCATTAACGGTTCCATAACGTAAAGGCAGACCACACAGGTCGCATGTTTGGGAGGTTGTTTCTGGGTTAGGGCGGTTATTCATGAATAAGGTATAAAAAACAATGGAATTTGGGTTTGCGGAGATTTATTCACGGATGCCAAGGGATTTGACGTAGGAAACGACCTGCCAGCGATCTTCAATAGTGATGGTCGCATGCAAGGGAGGCTGGCGTCCTTCGGGAACGCCGTAGCTGATGTTTTTGAAAAGTACACCGGCAGGGCTATCCTGGACTTTGGCGCTGCGCAGATCGGTCGGCAGCGGGGCAAAGCTCTGGCCGACAGTGCCGTTGCCATCATGTTTGTTGCCATGGCACTGGGCGCAATAGGTCAGGTATACGCCTTTTCCTCTGACGATGATGTTCGGCTGTGTCATGTTGATGGGAGATTCTAGTTCGAGCCCCGCCGATACCCGGTATACGGCTTCACCGCCGGTTGTCGGAACCAGACCGGCTTCCTTGATCAGAAGCGGTTCTTCATAGGGCCGCACGGCCGGCGTTTCACGCATGCGACCGTAACGGAAGTTATTGTCATAAAATATCAACAGATGGTAGGCACCCAGTATTAAAACCAGAGCGACAAGTAGAAGTCCGATTATTTTTTTCATTTATTCAACACCTTCAAAAGGCAACACATACAAATGCTTTGGATTTTCTTCCTGGCCCTGCTCTTTGAGCACATGCTGCGCGTAAGGCAGCGGATGATAGGGATCGTAGACCGCAAAAGCAGATTCTCCGGGAACGTCTGCGATTGGCCGGTAGTCCCAATCGGGCTGGCCGAGATCACCGATTACGGTAAATGCCAGCCAGCCCTGGAATACCACGATGGCGACACATAAAAATACAAGGAGCCAGGTTTTGAATGCGGATGCCTCGTGCACCGGATGTTCCATCAGATTCTTACTCCTAAAACGCCGATTAAGATAATATATGCCAATGACCAGCCGATGGTTCCGACAAGAATGAGAACCACAAACAAGGGAAACGGCGCGTTGCGACCTTCGATGCCACCGGGATACTGCTCGATGATGCGGGTTTTGCGCTCCTCCGAGTCTTTACGACCAATATAGTAATATCCCAGACCGATGATGAACAACACAATCGTTGCCAGGGCCGGGAACAGATACAAGGCAAAATGTTGAATGCCCAATAACTGAAAATATCTCATAACCGCTTTCCTTTTTCGTGTCTTAACCGGCGCTTTTTACACGCACGGGTATTATTTGAGGCCCTTCATCAGGGAAAAGATTACCACCGCCACCGCGCTTGCCAGGCATAAGCAGACCAGCGTAAACAGGACAGCGGTTTGAATGCGTGCAAATCGCGGTACCTTTGCCGGTCTGGATTGCAGATCATTTTGCAGCGGCAGAAAGCGCGCCCGCTGCTGGTCTTTGAACTGACCGCTGTTCAGGGCCCAGAAGAACACCACTAGGCTGATGATAAAACCGGCGGCCATGTATGCGATGAAATAAGGGTAGTACATTTTGGTTAATTCGTTAACACGTTAATTGGTTAATTAGTTGATTGGTTGACTCGTTTAATATGATGTTGTCTTTCTAAAACAGAACATATTTGTTTTTACTATTCAACCAATAAACCATTTAACCATTCAACTAAATTAAGGTTCCCACGCAGAATCGATACCGCGCGGCTCGGTATTGGCATCGCTCTGGTTGATAAAATAAACCGCGATGTAGTCACCGACTTCCCAGATTTTTTGCGATTCCAGATCGCGTTTAAAATACGGCATAGCGGTGCCGGTAATGCCGTTCATCAGTTGATAGTATATGATCCCGCCGGATATTTCTCTGCCCTTTAAAATGGTGAAATTCAACGGCGGCGGGTATATCCAGGGTTGGGCCGGTCCCATGCCGTCACCGATCGGGCCGTGGCAGCCTATACAAAAATTCTGATAAATTTTATGGCCCCGTTGCAGGCTGGCTGTAGTGGTCGGATACGGATTCGGTATGTTGCGCCATCCCTCCGGAACGATTTCCGCCAGCCAGCGGGCGTTCACATCGGGCCCGGCTTCATAAGCCCTGATGGATTCCTCTCTCCAGTAACGCTGGCGCTGCATGCGCCGGTCGGCATCCTTGAATCCCAGACTTTGAATGTACTGGGTCAGCGTATCGATGCGTTGCGTACCCAGCCACTTAAAAGGCGGCATGATCGAGCTGGGCCGTGTGTAGCGAGGGTTGATAAAATGGGCAATGTGCCAGTCGTCCGGATGCTCGCCGCCTTCCTGCGACAGATCCACACCGGTGCGCTGGGATCCCAGCGCCACGGGTTCATCGGCAATATAGTCACCGGATTGGGCAATGCGTTGTGCCCCGTGGCCCCAATCGATCGACCGAATGGACTGGCTGTGGCAGTAAACGCACCCGTTTTCCAGGTAAATCTTGCGACCCGCATTTTCAATCGCCGTGCGCGAGCGAAAAATATCTGATGGTGTCGTATCACGGGTGGCGTACGGCCAATAGACGACAATCAGTGTGATGGCCGTCAGCAGCGCCAGGATGCCCGTGAATATGACAGTCGGGGTCATTCTCATGTTGCAGCTCCACGATTAAAAAATAACGATCGAATCACGTTGTATAATCCGATGTATGCGCCAATCATAATAAAGGCCCCCAGCGACGCTCTTAAAATGTAATAGGGTTGAATCATGGGTAACGTCCGATAAAGGGTTTCACCATTGTACCAGGCATTGCCCTGAATTAACCCCGCGATGGTCAAAACGATCGCAAAGCCCGTGACGCCGATCAGCACCAGCCAGTATTGGACGTCGGCCAGAAATTTGCTGTACAGGGGCTTGCCCGTAATTTTAGGCAGAATGAAATACAGTCCCCCCAGAGCCGTTATGCCGGCAAATCCGAGCACACCGATATGTGCATGGCCGACCACCCAGTTGTTGAAGTGGGTGATGCGCTGCACATGCGGCAGGGCCATCATCGAGCCCTGGATATTGACAAAGAAATAATAAATGGTGCCGGTCAGCACGAATTTGGCGCCGATGTCGGCATGAATCTCTCCCAGCTTGCCTTTGATGGTGTACCACAGATTGATCAATACAATCATCACCGGGATCACCATGGCGATACTGTCGACAATCGATATGGTCTTCAGCCAGGTGGGCACCGGCACCTGTAGCAGGTGATGGGTGCCGATGTGGGTATAGACAATGATCAAAGACCAGAATCCCAGCAGCGACAGTGAGTGGCTGTATAGCGGACTGCGCGTGGCAATCGGCAGCACATAATAGGCCACCCCTAATCCCATGGGCGTGAGTAAAAGCCCGAAAATATTGTGGCCGTAGAACCACAGGAGAATAGCATCCGGGATACCCACCAGGGCGCCGGTGTCCGGTTTCCAGATGACGTTGCCCAGACAATAGGTGATGGATGTCAGAATGACAGCGGCGGTCGTATACCAGATGGATACATACAAAATTCGTTCTTCTCGTTGCCGGACGGTCATTAAAATGTTGAATACAACCAAAGAGAAGCTGATAACCACCATAATATCAACCGGCCAGGGCAATTCGGCATACTCGCGTCCCTGGGTGTAACCGAGGCTGATGCCAATGAGGCCGGATGCCACCGTGATGTTCCAGAAAATGGCGCTGAACACACCCAGTTTGTGGCTGAACAGTTCAGTTCGCAAAAGTCTGGGGATATAGTAAAAAGCCGCAGCCAATAAACCCGGCGTGACAAACCCGAACAACACGGCATTGATGTGCATCGGTCTTACTCGACCAAAGTGAACATATTCAATGTTGGCCAGGAAATCCGGCGCAATCAGGTAACCCGCGCCGATCATGCCAAGAGAGGTTGCCGCGGCAAACCAAAATGCGGATGTCAACGTGAATGCCTTGGCTGTCGGATTGTTTGATGGCAAATTTTCAGTGACTTCAGTCGACAAATTGGGTTCTCCCATTTTCGCTTCGCTCCGCATAGGGCAGAGCGCAAAGCGCAGAGCGAAAAAACATCCGTTTATAAACGCTATGCCCTTTGCTCCATGCGCTATGCTAATTAACTATGGCATGCCAGCCAGCAGTCGAGATTGGCATTTTTCTTTCGGTGACACGCGACGCACTCACCCATACGCCAAATTTTTTGCGGTAAGCGCTGAAGGTTCTGCACTTGTCCGTGACATTCGGTACAGGCAATTTTATTGTTAATATGACGCTGGTGATTAAACAGCACGTGTTCGGCCACATAATTGACTTTTACCCAGGGCGTTGGTGTATTGGTGTTAAAGTATTCGTGTTCCTTCTTGATCCAGGGATGGTTGGCAATAATATATTTATGGCAGTGCAGGCATTTTCCCACGGCCGGTATTCCGGGATGATTGGAATAGGCGACGAAGGGGTGGCAATACTGGCACTGGATTTGTTTAACACCGCTGTGGACATTATGGCTGAATGGGATCGGTTGTTCCGGCCCGATTTGGGCTTGCGGCGGGGTATAGAAAAAGAAAATAAATGCCGCAATAAACAGAGCGGTCCCCAGGGTTGTTAAAATGGCGATTGCATTTTTACTCAATGGTTTAATACCTTGTTAAACAATTGTTTCCTTTAACCCGACGGGCCGACCGCTGCCGGCCTGGAAATTTCCGGAAAGTGTTTTAAAAAGAAACTTACCGCAGCGGCCATCAGCCCTAAAAAGCCCACCGTTATCAACCCATCAAAAACACTTAACGACAGCGAATGAACATCATGGCTCAGCGCAGGCGCCAACAGCAAAAGGTGCTCCAGCCAGAATCCGATGATAATAAAGCTGCATAAAATCACCATAAATACCGGCATCGATTTCACCCTTTTATTCAAAAGAATCACAAACGGAATAATGAAACAGATCACAAAAATGGTCCAGGCCAATGTGTTCCAGGGGACTGTTACGGTGCGCTCAATAACATAATGGGTTTCCTCTGGTATATTGCCGTACCAGATGACCGTTAGCTGGACATAGAAAAAGTCGGCCCACAGCAGGCAAAATGCAAAAAACAGTTTGCCGATATCATGAAAATGGGATGGCTCCAAACCGGAGGCTTTGCCTCTTTTGATCCGGGTGATGGCCGCCAGGATGATTAAGGCGCCCAATCCGACATAAAACGCTTTTACAAAGGTGTACCCCCCGAACAAGGTTGATATCCAGTGGGGGTCCATACTCATCACCAGATCATAACCGATCAGGCTCAGCACCAGCGTGAATGCCAGAATATAAAGACCGGCCCAGATGGTCATTTTTTTCTTTACCTTTTCGGGGCTGCGATTGTTGCGGATCCAGCCCTTGTAAATCATTTGCCGAAATGGGCCCTGAGCTTGATCCGCATTCGATCGAAGCTGCAGCGCATTGTAGAGATAGGCAAATCCAATGGTATAGAGTATTAGCAGGCCGATGCAATCCCGGGTGAAAAGAAACGGGATATTGAGCCAGACCTCTTTGCCGTGCAGATCCTCATGCAGCCACGGAAAGATATGGGCGCGTCCCAAAAATAGCAGCAAAAACAGCACGAATGAGAGCGGGAAAAAGGCCGCAAAGGATTCGGATAATGCAGATAGCGGGCCACTCCAGCGGGCCTTGGTCATATGCATCACCGCTGAAAAGAGAACCGCCCCCTGGGCGATCGCAGACCACAGCAGAAAGTTGATCAAATAAGCCTGCCAGGCTTTTTCAGGATGGGGACTCGCAATGCCGTAGATAAAGGCTGCCATTCCGATGATGATCAGGACGACAAATATCCAGCCCACCGGTGATTTGTTTGGCTTATCGGTATTCGTATCGTTGGATGCCATATTCACCCATCATATGTGTTAAATTGGTTGAATTGGTTAAATTCGTTTAATTGGTTGAAATACAGAAAATATGGCTAACCAATAGAACCAATTAAACCAATCAAACCAATAAAACGTTTATTCAAAAACCTTTATTTCCCCTCCACTTTTCTGAAACAGGTCTTTGAGCCCATCTGTTTGGCCCGCCTCACACGTTGCCAGCACACCAAAATGCTCACCCGAGCAGCGCGGGTCGTAATGGGTCATCCCCTTAAAGCTGGGCAATCGCGTCTGCGTGAGCAGGCCGATGATATTTCCAAAAACTGCAAAGAGAATGGTAAATTCAAATCCAACAATGAAAAACGGAATCAGCGATATGATCGGCTTGCCGCTGACAATTAATTTCCACTCGACAGAACAGTAAACAGCCAGAGCGAATCCGCTGATGAGTCCGAGGATGCCGCCGGCCAGGGTAAACCAGCCGACTTTGCTTTTTTTTAGGCTGAGGGCAGCCATAATCTTATGACTCGGAATCGGGCTATGCACCCGCTGAAACTGGTAGGCGCTTTCTTTCAGCGCCGCCAGCGTTGAAACCACCTGGTCTTCATCTTTAAAGAGCCCCATGATGTATTTTTTACCCTGCATGGCTGCCTCCATGTTCAAGGGTTTCTTTCATCTCTGTCATCGAGACCGAGGGCATGTGCTTGGCAAACAAAACAAATAAGAAGAAAAACAGGCAGAAACTGCCCAGCATAATGCCATACTCGATCATTGAGGGCGCGTATAATCCCCAGGCATGGGGTGAAAAGCCGTGCGCCACGCCGCCGACAATGATCACAAATCGTTCCCACCACATGCCGAAATTGACGATCAGCGAGATGATAAAAAGCGTTGCGACGGTCGTCCGTACTTTTTTAAACAAAAACAGCAGCGGTATCAGGGTGTTGCACAATACCATGAAATAAAAGCCCCAGCGGTAATCACCGAATGCCCGCCAGCGAAATTGTTCGATTTCAACTGCGTTGTGGCTGTACCAGGCAATAAAAAATTCAGTGGCATAAGCAAAGCCGACAATCAAGCCGGTGAATACGATGGTTTTAGCGACATTTTCGAGAACGTCTCTGGTGATAATATTTTCATATTTGAAAATCTTGCGCAGTGGAATCATCAGCGTCAGGACCATGGCCAAACCGGAATGGATGGCACCGGCCACAAAATAAGGCGCAAAAATGGTGGTATGCCAGCCGGGCACAATTCCCAGCGCAAAATCCCAGGACACGACACTGTGCACCGAGATGACCAGCGGTGTCGCCAGGGCGGCAAAAAACAGATAGCCGCGGGTATAATGGCGCCACTGCTCATGAGCGCCGGTCCAGCCCATGGAAAGAAATGTAAATATTTTCTTGCGCGTTCCTTCGGATCGGTCCCTGATGGCCGCCAAATCCGGCAGCAAACCCGTATACCAGAACAAGGAACTGACGGTCAGATAGGTGCTGATGGCAATCACATCAAACATCAACGGGGATAGGAAATTGGGCCACAGCAGTCTCTGGTTGGGATAAGGGATCATGTACATGACCTGCCAGACGCGCCCCAGATGGATAAAGGGAAACAGCCCGGCAATGCAAACCGCAAAAACAGTCATGGTTTCAGCCGCCCGGGCAATGGGGTTGCGCCAGCCGGCGCGAAACAGGTGCAGGATAGCTGAAATCAGGGTTCCTGAATGGGCAATCCCCACCCAGAACACAAAGTTGATCAGGTAGGTACCCCAGGCCACCGGATTGTTTTGGCCACCGGCGCCAATGCCGACAAAAATCTGATAGGTCCAGCAAGCAGCGCCGACCAGCACGCCCAAAAACAAAACCGCCACGATCGCCCAGTAATATCTTTTAGGCCGACTCAAGGTATTCAGTACAGTTTGATCGATACTTGCGTATGTCAGTTGGCTCATATCAATGTTCCAAAGGTTAATTTACAAACTCATCATTTAGATTTTTAGTCATGATTATTTCTTCCCGTGATGAGCCGATCGTTTCGCTTTAGCGAAACTAGAGGAGCACTCCGCGCAGTTTCTGCGCTGCGTTTGAGGAGCGCTTCGCTTAAGGTAAAATCAAAACTTTTTTGCCTTCAACCTAAAGTTCCGCGAAGCGGAACGCTCCTCAAGGTCCTTAAGACCGCTCCTCAAGTCTCGCCAGCAGCGAGACGCTCTATATTTATATCTCCTGTAAAACTTTCTTAAGATAAATCACAGCCGGTTTGGTGTTCAAATAGCCCAGGGCCTGGTAGGCCCGGGGGTCATCCACCAGTTTCCTGACCCGACTGTTTTTGTCCATCAAACTGCCGAAGACCAGCGCATCGGTCGGGCAGGTTTGCACACAGGCCGGGATGACCTCACCGTCGCGGATCATGCGTTTTTCGTTCTTGGCGTTGCTGTGAGCGACCTTGATGCGCTGGATACAGAATGAACATTTTTCCATGACGCCCTTGCTGCGGACGGTGACATCGGGATTAAGCTGCAGGTTCATGGGTTCGGGCCATTTCCAATCAAACCAGTTGAACCGCCGCACCTTGTATGGACAATTCTGGACGCAATAACGCGTTCCGATGCAACGGTTGTAAATCTGGTTATTGATTCCTTCTTTCGAATGATGCGGGGCATACACCGGGCAGACCGATTCGCACGGGGCGTTATCACAGTGCTGACAGGGCAGTGGCAGAAACGTGATCTTTTCCATTCGCTGAGGATCCTGATAGCGCTCAACGCTCAGCCACGACATCTCCCGACCGTTAATGACCTGCTCCTCTCCGACGATGCCAATATTATTTTCAGCATAGCAGGCAGCCGTACAGGCACCACACCCGATGCAGCGATCCAGATCAACCACCATTGCCCAGCGGTATTTTTCGTGATCATGGGGCGGATAAAAATCCCGTTTGGGGTCATACCCTTCCGGCAACGGCAGTGTTAACGGAAAATCTTCCATGGTCAGGCCGGTCTTTTTGGGTATTTGCCCCTGGTTCAATTCCCTCAGCCCGACGGTCAGCGCAAAGGGTCGTTCGTGCTGGGTTCGGCTGCCGTAAATGTTGGCCAGTTTTAACTTCCGCCCGGTCGGACGGATCTTTATTTGATCCGTTGAAAATAGCGGACCCCCTGAATCCGTATTCGCATCAGGCGGCAAGATGGCAATCGGATTGACACCCTGTTTTTGCGCATAGCGCCCATACGCTTGATGCCCCTGGCCGATATTCATGACCAGCAGCCCCGGTTTTGCAAATTCGTTCACATAAACCGGTGCTTCCAGGCTGCCCCATTTCGATTCAATTTGGATGATATCACCCTGGGTGATATTTTGTTTTTTGGCCGTGTCAGGATGCATGCTGACCGGGCTTTGCCAGGCCACCCGCGTCAGCGGATCCGGAATTTCACACAACCAGGGCCTGTTGGCACCTCTGCCGTCAAAGAACCGGATAGAAGGAATGGCACCGAATACCAGCTCAGCCGCAGCGGTTTCTGCAGGTTGCGACAGCTGATCGGTTATTTTTTGCGGTTCCAGGTCCAATTTCGCTAAACCGGCGGCCGCAGGTGAATCTATGGCACCGCCCACCTGGAGGAGCTGCACCCACCCTTTTTCATCTTCAATTTTGCGCTCGGCCACCAGTCTGGAAAATAGATAGGTTTTATAATTTTCAGACGGCTTTTCATTTTCAAAAGCGGTGTCCAGGATAACATCGCCGATATGGGTCGACCGGGTTAATCTGCCCATGGCCGGTTGCAGGGTGGAGGTAACCGATTGCCAGCCGCTATATTCATCCCAGGTTTCAAGTGGCATGGCGACCGGAAAAATCAGATCAGCCAGCGCTGAAGTTTCATCCATGAAATTGCTGAAGCTGACCACAAACAGGTCGTCCTGTTTTAGCGCCTCCTTCACGCCGCTTTTGGGCGCTAAACTAAAAGCCGGATTGACATTGTTCAGTATCAAGACCTCAACCGCATCCGTTTTCAGGCGATCAAAAAATTGCAGCACCGCAGACCGTTTGGCGGCAATTTCCACACGGTGGCGCTGGTTGAAATCCAGCAGCGTTAAATCCGGGTCCAGCAGCAGGTTTAATAAATTTACCGCGATGTTGGTCTGCAGGCCGTTTAAATCGCCCGCGCCGGTGCCGGTACCCAGTACCAGTGGTTTGCGAGCACCCATCAACTCAATAATGAGTTTTTCATATTGCGCCAAAGATAAGCCGGATGATTCCAGCACCCAATCCTGGGTATAAGGGGCTGTCGCTTCAAGCAGCGCTTTACGGAAAGACCATGGCAGTGTTTTGCCTTTACGGATATCAAGCGCCTGACGAACCAGCCCAATGGCGATGCTGGCCTCGCTGCCGGGGTTGCATGCCATCCAGTAGTCGGCGTTCGTACCGCTCAGAGACTGAATCGGGCTCAAATGGTAAAACGGGGCTTTTTGACCGTTTTTGAGGGCATGCATGGACTTGAATTTATGGGCGTATTCAATCGGTGATAACCAGGTTTCCAGAAAATCAGCTCCGAAAGAAACCAGCGCATCGGCTTCCTGCATGCGATAGGAAACGAGGCCGTTTAGCCCGAAAACTTTTTCGTTGGCCGTTTTGAGGGATTCATAGGCAAAGGGCTCATATACCATCGGTTCCCGGGCGTTCCATCGATTGAGCGCATCTGAAAAAAGCGCCAGCAGGCTTTCCCCCACGACCTCTGTCAGCATACGGATGTGATCAGGTCCTTTTTGGGAGGCATCATGGGTTTTATATTTTAAAAGGGACCGCGCTTTTGAAAATGAGATGGGCCGCCATTTGTCTTTTTCCCTCAGCAAGGGTGTCTTGATGCGGTCGGGGTTGTAAATGGCCTGCAGGGCCGCCTGGCCCCGCATGCAGATCTTGCCGTTATTGATGGGGTGCAGGGGATTGCCTTCGATTTTGATCACGCGCCCTTCGCGGTTTTTAGCCAGAATGCCGCATCCGGCCGGGCATTCGCGACAGGTCGATGCGTACCAGGTCGCTTTGCCGGTGACCATGTCCTCGGGTGCGTGAACGAGGGAAAACAGGTTTTTTTCAGGAGGACTGCAGCCGGCTGCCAGGGAAATGCTGCCCATACCCGCAATCTTGAGGAAGGTTCGCCGGTTCATATCAAATAGCATCTCCCGGAGCAGAAAAAGAAGGATCGGTTGGTGAAAAAATGGCTTTTACTTTGATAATCCCAAAACCACTTCTAATCATTTATACGGGATGCAGTCCCGAATTCGGAATAGTTCTTAAATAGTTTATATAGGAAAAATGAACTCTGCTTGTCAAGTTTGTATGAGATTTATCCGGCTTAAGATCTGAGCCTTTTATGTTCTCTGCAAATTCATATCGCTTATAAATTCCTTAATATAAATGATAATTGGCCACGGACCCGTCTTCGCTCATGAGAGCTACGACGCGGCAAGCCCACACAGACATACACAGACAGTCCTTTTCCCTGGGCTACCTGCTGGAGATAAAGCTTAGCGCATGAAACAAAGCGGCATAGCGTTTTGATCGAAATAAAAGCGATTCAATTCTTCACGCTATGCTCAATGCGCTTAGCCCTCTGCTATTTTGTGACCTGACACCTGAAACCCAATTTTATAACCCTGAACCCTCGAACCCAGAACCCCGAACCTAGTTTG
>Ga0316192_10002801_pt1 | contig 12736 bp, 12 predicted proteins | sample MerIslwburrow_MG_FD_204931 | JGI IMG/M metagenome (GOLD analysis project Ga0316192, IMG submission 204931) | Coastal sediment microbial communities from Maine, United States - Merrow Island worm burrow | ecosystem: Environmental > Aquatic > Marine > Coastal > Sediment | place: USA: Maine...
ATATTAATGACCATCCGCTCAAAATTTTCTATTAAACTCAAATATCCAACTGAATTATGAATGATTCCACACTTGTAGGTTATCAAATTGTTAAAGCCCGGGAAACCAAGGGTCTTAGCTCACTCCAACTTGCCAAGAGAGTCGGTGTAGAAGAAGCGACTTTATTGAATTGGGAGAATGAACGCAGCTCACCACGTGCCAACCGTCTGGCACAAGTAGCCGGGATATTGGGTGTGCCTTTGGCCTGGTTAATTGCTGGTGGAGAGGATGAGGATGTGAATGAGTATGATACACCTGATCTTAAAGAGACAGCTTCTATCGAATCTAGGTTGGAAAACGCTGAACAACTGATACAGCAGCTAAGTGCCTTGGTGGTTGATATCCGCGGACAAACACGTAGGGTTCAACGAGAATTCGATGTTAGCAGCGAAGTTGGTTCAATAACTACTCCCTGATTCTGACATCAAACAGCAATTAACTATGTCCGGTTAGTGCCGGAAGTAGAAGTTAAGGAGCAAATTCTAAGCGGCAGCTTTTGGCCGATTCGAGAAGCCTAGGTAATGCTTACGGGCGTCTCCTTTGGAGGAAATAGCCCCTCAAAACCAGGTAATCAGGGACGAGGAACGACCCTGAACAAACATTCAGTCATATCACTGTAAAGGCCAGGAACCGGCGGTGACCTTTGACCGTACCCCTGTAATTCGAGCCACTCTGTATGTGGGACTTTCCTATAATTCTGACGTACCTCTTAACATTTAAAATTGGATTAATCTAAACAATTTCATCTGTTACGTACCGATGAATGGAACTGAATTAGGTGCATTACTCTAATGCTTTTTTACGCTTTCTGGCCTTTGCCCGAACGACATCATCCTCGTCAGTGGTTCTACAGCTTTCTGCCGAATCGTTTCATCAATAATGATCTCATTATTCATCTCTTCCAAGGTGCTTACCAGGTTGTTTAGACTGTTCATCGCCATCCAGGGGCAATGTGCGCAGCTTTCGCAGGTTGCACCTACACCAGCAGTCGGGGCCTCGATTAGTTGTTTATTCCCAGCCATCTTTTTCATTTTATGAAAGATCCCGTTGTCGGTAGCAACAATAAACTGCTTATTCGGTAACTCTGTGACGGCTTTGATTAATCGCGATGTTGATCCAACCACATCTGCTTGAGCGACTACCCCCATGGGTGATTCTGGGTGGACGAGAACCGCAGCCTCCGGATAGTTTGCTCTCAAGTTCTCCAGGGTTTCAGATTTAAAGGCTTCATGTACAACGCAGGCACCGTCCCAGATCAACATATCTGCGCCGGTTTCCTGTTGTATGTATTGGCCCAGGTGCTTATCCGGACCCCAAATAATTTTTTGTCCTTGCTCACGTAAATGTTCGATAATGGCAACTGCATTACTTGAGGTAACCACCCAATCCGCTCGCGCTTTAACAGCTGCGCTGGTGTTGGCATAGACGACGATCGTACGATCAGGATTTCGATCGCAGAAACGACTGAATTCATCGATTGGCGCGCTGATGTCCAGGGAACATTCGGCCTGAAGCGTTGGCATGATGACCGTTTTTTCAGGGTTAAGGATCTTTGCCGTTTCACCCATAAAACGAACACCCGCAACGACCAGTGTCGAAGCGGTATGATTGCTTCCGAAACGTGCCATTTCCAGTGAGTCGGCAACCGTGCCGCCGGTTTCCTCGGCCAAGTCCTGTATCTCCGAATCGACGTAGTAATGCGCTACTAATACCGCGTCTCGATCCTTCAGTAACTGCTTGATTCTGTCTCTCAGTTTAGTGCGTTCCGATTCTGAATAAGAAGGAGCCGGCACACTTCCGGCATCCAACAAATCAGGTGTGGTCTGGATTGAAATGCTAATTGGGGTATTCATTGCCCACCTCCGTAGTTGAGTGGTTCTTACTGCATAAAATATTGGCCTTTTTGCTCGCCACGCCAATGGTGGCTGTTGCGCCTGAGTTAAACGACAAATAATCGGTTTCAATACCATCACTGAAGATCACGCCGTTATCGGTCATGTGCGAGGTAATCGTTAGCGGATGATGCTTATCGATAACGCCGAATGTGAGTTGCGTGCCAGTGACTTTACTCGGAAAGGGCTCTCGCACAGTGAAGATTAATTCAGATGTATTCCAGGGTAAGCGACCACTATTGACCGGTTCGATGACCTGGCCACCTAAGGCTTTAACCACACTGGAGGCGCCTGCATAAATGGATTGCAACCAGCCAGTAGATCCGGCTCCAGTAGACACGATAATGCCACTCGAGGATTGAAACTCCTGATTATCACCCACCGCTATGTCGTAACGGGCTGACACATGGGATCGTGTACCGATAAACAGATCGTTGAAGCCAAGCAGACTCTGTCCATTGTTCAGTTTTGATTCGGCCATGGTCACTGCACTTATCGGCATTTCCCTGTGTAAGCTCGCTTCAAACGCATCTGAAAAGTTCAGGGCGTTAAATGGCAGCAGTACACCGTCTATGTGGGCTGGATCCGGATTGACCGGGAGGATAGGTTGGCCATCCAGGTACTTTGCCGTATTGACCACCAGACCATCGGGGCCAATCGTGATGATCAGATCGGCCTCACTAAATTTGAATTGCGGCAGAAACCCGCGCTCGATCACCTGATTCTTAAGCCGATTTGGAATGGAGTCTCGGATACCGTCAAGCACTTCATGATATTGTTGATGTGCTCCTGCAATGGCCGAAAAGTCCTGCCCCGCATGTTCAAGGTAGAACTTGGCCTGCGGCACGGAGTTAAACCGTGCCGTCAGTTCTTCCAGTTCCGTCTTGCGGGTGACTATCACCACCTTTTCGTAGGCGACTTTGGTTTTACTTACGGGTTTGTTTGCTACCGTGACCATTACCTTGTCCTCCGATCCAGCCAATTACCTGACCTAACATATCGGGTGTGATGTTAAGGCTGCCGATGCGGCCCGCGTTGCCGGCAAATTCCTTCAATGCCAGGCCGATCAATGCTTGAGGCGCCAAGTCGCCGTAGGGGTTCAATTTCATTTCGTCGGCCTTGGCTTCGGCTTCAGCAAGTTTCAGGCTGTTTTCGGCCTGCATACCAACCAGTTCCTTACGGCGTTCTTCGACTTCAATTTCGATATCCATTTCGCGTTGCTGTATCTTGCGCTCTTCTTCAACCGAAGCTGCTCGTCTGTCATATATTGCCTTATCCGCATTACGTTGCAGGTTTTCACGGTACTCTGCTTCAAGCGCCTTTTGCATTTCGGGAGTAGGTGTTATTGCAGTGAAATACAGACTCTCGACAACAACGCCGAGCTTTTTCAGACTGCTTTCATCCGCGACTGCTGCGAGTACCTGATTTGAAATCTCCTTGGCACTGGTCAATGCCTGATCCAGAGAGAATGTGTTAATTGATTTGCGGGTATGTGATTGCACCGCATTGATGACGCGCTGGCTCAGTTTTTCACCAGCTTTCTTTCTGTACTTTCCAGATGCTGGATCGATGGAGAAATCGAGGTACTTTGCCGCTTCAAGGGGCGTCTCGAATCGGTAGGTGAGATAACCCTGGATAGCCACTTCCTGATAGTTGGCTGTGGATTCGTTAAAGATAAACTGCGAATCCTGAGATACGGTGTCCACAACAGCAATTGAAGTGTTGAATGGCAAATACCAGAAATCCAATCCTTCACCGTGGTTGATCACACGTCCGTTTTTGTATTGGATAACGTACTTGTTGGGCTCACCTTTGAAGTATTTAATTAACATTTCACACCTCTTTCCGATTAGTAGCTAGTCATTAGCCAGTAAGTGTTGTATTTACACTAACAAAGTTAGCGTAAGAAGTACACTATGTCAAGTAGAGATGGATTAGCATTTGAACCTTTCGCGCTAGCCTCGGTAGCGGTGACGATAGGACGAGCAGGGAAAAGGTCGTTTTTCCGAAAAGTAATTGGTGTTTTGCGGGCCAGGCTGTTAGTGATGCCCGTTTTGGTTAGGCATTGGTCCTATAGACTGCTGAAGAGTTTGGACGGTTGTTTACTTGATGATTGCCACTTGGTCAGGGTGCTTCATTTTATAAAGCTTTGCTGGGCGATGGGCTCCGCCCGTTCTTTTCTCGCCAGTTTCTACAATCTGCTCCAAGCTCAGAATCCATTTTCTAAAGTTACGTTTATCGAGCTCTTCCTGGCAAATAATCTGATAGATGTCCTGCAATTCGTGGAGGGTAAATGACTCGGATAAAAATTGGAATGCGAGCGTTGAGTAGTCCAGTTTAGAGACCAGCCTTTGATGTGCCATTGATACGATATCGGCATGATCGAATGCCAGCTTTGGTAGCTCATTCATACCGAACCAGCCTACTGCTTCTGCATCAGTTGCGGCCTGCAGTTGCATTTTATCCGATGGGATCAATGCATAGTAAGCGACCGTAATGACTCGCTCACGTGGATCGCGCTTGGGCTTACCGAAGGTGTATAGCTGCTCGAGATAGACGCTGGATACTCCAGTTTCCTCTTGCAGTTCGCGACTTGCGGCTTCGTCTAGACCTTCGGTTATGTCAACAAAACCACCAGGCAAGGCCCATTTTCCTTTGTGTGGCGAATAGGCACGTCGAATCAGAAGTAGCTCTAGCTGGTTATCACGTATTGTGAAAACAACTATATCGACGGTAACCGCAGGATGCGGGAATTCGTAGTTGTACATATGCCTTGTTCGAGCAAACCGAGTGTATTTTGTTAGTGTATATAATACACTTAAAGGTGTTTGGTAACAATACAAGCGAGCGGTATCGGCTGCTATTTCAGATTGCCTCCTGGCCTAGCCAATTGGTGGTCTCCTTTAAAGAAAGCCGACGCACAAAGTCGATGAGTCAACGGCAAAAAAACGCCCACTGCTGCCAATGATGCGTATATTCCTCAATGTCTACTAATAGGCCTCTAATCAGTTCAGCAAGAATCTGCAAGATTTTAGAGAAACAATGGAAACAGGTGTATTAAGTGGCAAAAGGCACGCTAATTTATAGCGCTAGACATCAGCGTGTTGATTTGCATTTAAAACTGACCCAGTATTTGCATTGAATTTTACACCATCCTGGCTCGTTCAACTCTTCGAAGAAGAAAACCTATCCGGATTCTGACGTGGGCTAACTATTAGATGCAAATATCTCCAAAAGTGGATCAATCGTGCGTGCAATTCAACACAAGATAGCCCTTTAATGCTCGATCCTGGTGATATCTGATGAAAGATATTGAAGCTTAGGCTTTCTCCAGAACGGACGCTCGCTCGCGTTTGCCAGGCTTCTCGAATCGGCCAGTAACGGACTCTCAGTTAAAAGCTAAGATCAATCGACACTGACCCGGTTGATTTCAAAATCATCTTAGCAATTTATCTAACTGAGAATGGTTGCCTAATCTATTTTGTAAATCTCCTCAACAAATGCGTAGTAGTTGTCACCTGTTTTACAGCTTCGATTTTGCATTCTTCCGTGTACCGCTTGCTGCTCATAAACACCTCCTATAAAGTTACATTTTAAGGCTATTAGGTGTCTAGCAAACCCTGGGAAGTCCAGACGTCGTTAACAGAGACGGCAGCGTAAGCTACCGGTTTCTATTCTACGGTGTCTTGTTTACACTGCCTGAACAGGCTTTTCTAAGGGTAAGGGCGAAATGGAAGCCAGCACAGTAACATTCTCCTTTTTTCTAATCTTCACCGGGGCAGCCATTTTCGCCTCTATTGCTTTGTACACGCGCCAACCCCTGATAATTGCCTACATTGCGCTGGGCGCGGTGATTGGGCCATATGGCCTGTCGCTCGTTACTGACCTGGATCTCTTGTCCGACATTGGCCACGTGGGCATTATTTTTCTTCTGTTTTTGCTGGGACTAGACATGCAACCCCAGGCGCTGTGGGCCACCTTACGAAAATCCACAGTAGTAGCTATTTTCAGCTCAGCAATTTTTCTGTTTGTGGGTTACGCCGTTGCTCGTGTGTTCGGATTATCCGGCATGGACGCGCTTATTGTAGGCGCAGCAATGATGTTTTCCTCTACGATTATCGGTATCAAGTTGTTACCCACAACGGTTCTGCATCACCGACATATTGGCGAGCTGATGATAGGCCTGTTGCTTCTGCAGGATGTGCTCGCAATTATTGTTTTGATGCTACTGCTATCATTTGCCTCCGGCAGTACCGACACGATGGCCAAAGATATCGCCTTATCCTTGGCTGGCCTGCCGGTTTTGGCAGGTGGCGCATTGCTACTGGTCCGGTACGTACTTTTGCCCCTGATTGCTCGATTCGATCGATTTCATGAGTATATCTTTTTGCTTGCCATCGGCTGGTGCCTGGGCCTTGCCGAAATGGCACATATGATGGGGTTGTCGGCCGAGATTGGTGCATTTATTGCTGGCATAACGATCGCCACCAGCCCTATATCCCAGTACATAGCGGTCAATCTCAAGCCATTGCGCGATTTTTTCCTAATCCTGTTTTTCTTTTCAGTCGGTGCCCGATTCAACTTGGGGCTATTGGGCGACGTACTCATTCCAGCGCTGGTATTGTCGGCTCTGGTATTGGGGTTAAAACCGGTGGTTTATCGCTTTTTACTCAAGGGCGTTAGCGAAAAACGCGAGCTGGCCTGGGACCTTGGGTTTCGACTCGGCCAGGCAAGCGAATTTTCGCTGTTAATCGCCTATGTCGCTATTGGCGGCGCACTAATTTCGGAGCAGGCATCCCTATTGATACAGGCCACGACCATAATTACTTTCCTGGTATCGTCCTACGTGGTCGTGCTCAATTTCGCCACGCCAATTGCCGTCACAGATCGCCTACGGCGTGACTAACCCTCCCCAATTGAGACAACGCTGGCACAATGACCAGGCATAAAAAAATCGGCTAAAAAGCCGATTTCCTGTGACATCAATTCATCTGATGACTTGCCAGCTTCTATTTCAGGGTCAGTGTCGATTGATCTGATTTTCTAAACGAGCGTCCGAAAGTGGCTGTCAGCTCTTGATATTTCCGTTCCCAGTGTCGACTTAGGGTCGGAAATCGCCGCTGATTAATCGAGTCTGAGCGGCAGCTTTCTCAATAGCTGCCACTCAGATGAGCTTGCTGGGCTTCTCGATTCGGCCACTAACGGTCATTCGTATGGTGGTGTCTGAGGGATTCCGGGTGCCCTGTGGATGATTTCACCGCCACTCTTTGCTACCCTTTATCAGCGCAATATTGGGGAGGAAGTGATGGATCTAACAGAAGGTGAAATCCAGGTCCTGGCATCGATTCGTATGTTAGAGGCTGACGGTCGTAGGGTTGACGATGTTGCGCTCAATGAACAGGGAGAACGATATTGGATATTCAAGGAAGATTGGACTGGAGTCTGTGAACTATTGGTGGACAAAGGGCTGGCCCAGAAATCCGGTGAAGAGTGGCGTCTTACTGATGATGGCTTGCCCCTTGGGGAGACGTATCGAGCAGAGCGCGCTGATATGTACTGGTATTACTACCAAAAATTCTACACGGCCGCTCATGCAAGCGCCGCCCACTCCGAGCTATGTCGGAGAGTATTCGGCCAGGATCTGACCCAAGAAGGCCAGACGGACATGGCTTCACTGAATTTTGCCTTGGATCAACTCCCGCTTGGCTCTGGAAGGACGTTGCTCGACCTTGGCTGTGGCGCTGGTGTGATCGCGGAGTATATCTCGGACCTAAACGAAACTTCAGTGGTGGGTATCGATTACTCTGCTACAGCAATTTCAACACCATGCAACCATCGGTAGGGGTATACGATGCTATCCTTTCCATGGACACGCTTTACTGGGTCTCGGATTTAACGAGTGTATTAGACGTTCTCGCCAAAAGCCTCGTTTCAGGCGGCCGTATGGGATTGTTCATGAACCACTGGATAAGTGCAGGTGACCAGGCAGCCGAACTTCACAGTGATAAATCCGCTATTGGCCAAGCCGTCGAGTCTTTGGGTTTGACTGCACGCGTGTACGATTTTTCAGCCAATCTCGGAGCGTTTTGGGAAAGAAACTATGCGGCTGCGCTAGCTCTTAAGGAGCAATTTGAGAGCGAGGGAAATGGGTTCATTGCAGAGAGCCTCATCAGAGAATCCGAAGAGGATTTTCTTCCCGAAATCTACGGGGGTCGTTTTGCTCGTTATTTATTCGTGATAGATGCCCCTGCTTAGGTTTCGTGCATCGTCGAATACTAAACTAAATGTCAGTAACGGATCGTGTATCGCCGCTGATTATCCGTGTTTGGGCGGCGGTTTTCTCAATAGCTGCCGCTCAGATGAGCTTGCTGGGCTTCTCGAAACGGCCAACAAGCGGACGCCCGGAATTCCTAGCTTTATTCTTAAAACAGGGCAATAAATCTATTACCTGGGCGACCGCATATGATTATTTAATTGGTTTAGATAAGAGCACAAGATTAGTATGACTGACTTGTACCCACGAATTTCACGACAATCCTTGGTGAGGTCATACTATGAGCGCAACAAACGAAGAAGGTGCTGTTCTAGAGAAAAATACCAAGGTCGCCAACATGTGGAGCAGTGGTGGACGGGCTTATGATGCTGTTAGCCAGGGAGTCGCTGAAGGTATCCGTCATTGCGTGATGCGCCTCGCACCTCGAGAGGGCGAGAAGATACTGGATATTGCAACGGGTACAGGATTAACTGCTCGCACAATTAGCCATTCGGGTGCTCAGGTAACTGGTACCGACATCGCGCAAGGGCTTTTGGATGCGGCACAGCAACTGGCCGATGAGGAGGGATTATCGATAGCTTGGCAGTTAGGTGATGCTGAAAATCTTCCTTTTGAGGACGCATCTTTCGATGCGGCAGCCTCCACTTTTGGAATTATGTTTGCGAGCAATCAAGAAGCCGCGATAAGCGAACTGGCGCGAGTTGTTCGCCCCGGTGGTCGTGTGGCTATCGCTGCATGGCTGCCTGACAGCACCGCGGTTAAGCTACGACAGGTTGTTGCACCATTTGTGCCGCCACCACCTAAACAGGCTGCTCCACCGCCGTCACCATTTAATTGGGGAGATCCTTCGTGGTTAAAGGATGCGCTTGGTGAACACTTCGAGTTAGGTCATGAACCAGGAGAACTAACCCACCGTGCCTCCAGTGCAGAAGAAACCTGGGAAATATACGAAGAAGGATTTGGCCCGATTCGAGCCACAGCACAGGCCTTGGATGATGAACGACGTTCTGACCTAAAGTCAGCATTTGTAAATTGGCTTGAGGATTATAATACCGGTCTCGGTACGGCGTTGACTTACCAGTATCTTGTGACAGTCGGCACCAGAAAATAAGTAGACGTCAGCCCAGAAGAATTAGACCAGTCTGCTGGCCGGCAGTCTCGTAAGCAGACCCTCAATCAACCGGGATGGAAGGCAATCTTCGGCCAGGAGCGGGCGCCCGGCAACAGTGATAATATGTTATCAGCTCAAAAACCTTTTAATGCCGCTGTTAGGAGCAGAGATGCCCAAATCAGATTTAGATTCCCTTGTTTACGTTTCCTCAGCTGTGAGGCTTTTGAGTCTTGAAGAGATTGGGTACCTCTTAAAACGAGCACGCGAACGAAACAAAGAATATGGTATTACTGGTGTCCTGCTTTACATTGGTGGCAACTTCATGCAATACATCGAGGGTCCTAAAGATAATCTCGATATTATCTATAAGATAATCCGTGAAGATGACCAACACACCGGACTAATTTTGGTAACCAGGGAAGCCATAGAGAGTCGTCAGTTTGGTGACTGGTCAATGGCCTATCAAACTAAGGATGTTGAGGGTTACGTAGGCTCGCCTAGCGAAAGAAGGTTGATCGAAATGATTTTAGAAATTCCTAACGATAAATCGAGTACAGCTCGAATCGTGCTTCACAGCTTCTGGGACCGAAGTGGCTCCTAATAAGCGCATGCAGTAGGATAAAATGCTCGTGCTGATATTCGTCATTTCCCCATAGCTGACGCTCAGAAGAGCTTGCTAGGCTTCTCGAATCGGCCAAAATCCGACACTCAGAATTTATTCCTAAACCTCGGATTCCAGCACGGAGTTAACATTAGATTCTTGGTGCAACTACCCAGCGTGGTAATTATTATTTTTAATATGTGAACTGGCGGAATAAAATTTTGAACGGGTTTACACGTGGTGCCTGCTTATTGAATCTGCTTTGTAAATTACACAACTCTTGATCATCATATCGGGAGGGGTGGGATAATTTATCGCTTACTATTTTCTCGACGCCTGCGGCAAACATTAAAGCAGGATTGTTTGATGTCATATTGTGGTTTCTGATTCTTCTCATTTTGAGTACCTCGTTTAGGTTGGATAAAGTCTGGGCCAAACCCCAAAAATAGGCATGACGACGACCTGAACAATTTGTGAAGGTTTCATGAAGGTTTATGAAGATTCACCATAAGAGCGTCAAAACAAGCTCACATTGAGGTAACATGAAGACCAGGTAATAACCGGGGAGATTGAGATAATGATCTTTCAGTTCAATCAAATCATCCTTGATACGGCTCAATACCGCCTGTGCGTTGCAGGCAATCTTGTATCCGTCGAGCCACAGGTGTTCAATTTACTTGTTTACCTGGTTAAAAACAGGGATCGGGTGGTTACCCGTAATGAGCTTTTGGAAAATCTGTGGCAAGGTAAGGTCGTGACTGATTCGGCACTAAGCTCAAGACTTAAGGACGTGCGCAAGGTTGTCGGTGATAGCGGAGATAGGCAGGAAGTCATCAAAACCATCCATGGTAGGGGATATCAATTCATCGCGCCGGCCGTCGAAATTAATGAGGATGAAGGCTTGCCATCAGAAAACGGACAGGGGAAAAACCTCATTGCCAAAAAGAGGTCTGCGCCATCCATAGCCGTCGTTCGTTTTTCGAATTTTTCCGACAATCCCGAACAGCAATACTTCTCGGACGGCATATCCGCTAATGTCTGGTCCGGTCTTGCCAGGATTCGCTCCCTGATCGTCAAGTCCGCTCTCAATTATGATCACCGCGATACCGCGTTGGAATCGATCGCTTCGAAACTGGAAGTTGACTACCTGTTGACCGGCAGCGTACAGCGTGAAGCTGAACACGTGCGTGTATTCGCTGAATTGATCGAAAGTGAGTCCGGGGAAACGAAATGGTCTGAAAAATACGACCGGTATGGGGCCAGAGTAATAGAGATCCAGGATGAAATCGCCAGGTCCATCATCACCACACTCTGGACGAACGTCAAAGGTAAAATCCGGGAAGCCGAGCTCGAACGCCTGCCTCGAAAAGCAACGAAAGATTTCAATGCATTCGACTTCATGTTGAAGGGAATTGCGGCCAAGGAGAAATACAACAGGGACGGCAACCTGGAAGCGCACTACTATTTTAATCAGGCCAAATCGCTAGAACCCGATAATGCCGAGGCGCTCGCTTGGAGCGCCGTGATTCACAGCATGGATGCCTTTTTGGGTTGCACTGACGATATTACACACTCTCGCAATCAGGCTTATGCAGAGGCGAGTCGGGCGGTTTCAATGGATCGAAACTTGGAAATGGGTCACTTGGCGCTGGCATTTTGCTACAGCCAAGATCCGGACTACGAAAAAGCAATAGCCGAGTTCGATGCCGCTTTCGAGATCAACCCGAACAACCCCGACGCACTGGTATGCAAAGGTACTCAGATGGCGCTGAGTGGCAACGCCGATGAGGGCATTGCGTTATGCCTGGAGGGCATTGGTTTCAGTCGAAACTATCCGGAGTGGTATCTGTGGGAACTTGGTGTTGCCTATTTTTCCACTGAAAGGTTCGATGACGCAATCGAGTCATTCAGCAAAATGTCGGAGCAGAATACCGATATCAGGATCTACCTCGCAGCGAGTTATGGCATTCAAGGAAGGTTTGACGAAGCCGCCAGGTGTTTACAGGAAACCTTTCGGGCAGATCCGCAGTTTACTCTCGACCGAGTCCCTGAAATATATAGATATCTACCCGAGAGAAGCTTCGCAGATCTACAGAATGGGCTCGAGGCTGCTTTCACTGCAAGTACAAATCAGACCGTTGTACGAATCGAACGTTGAATCCACCAGGTTCGGGTAGTATCTATTTTGGGTCGCCTATCGCCGCTGACTCAAAGAGGCTAGGCGTCGGTTTTCCCGAAAGCTGACGCTGACGCGATTCATCCCAGAGACGACCTACGGCCATAACCGGACGCTCATCAATAAAGCAATAATATGTTATTAGGTCAAAAACCTTATAATCCCGCTGTTATGTGGAAACCAAATATCGGAGTAAACGTTAGTGCCAAATAATAAATCAGATCTTTGGGGTAACACGGATGCTTACGAGAATTACATGGGTCGATGGAGTAAAAAAGTTGCCCCATTATTTTTGCAGTGGCTAGAGGCGCCAATCAAAAAGTCCTGGATTGATATTGGATGTGGAACGGGCGGCCTCACGGAATTGATAGCCAATACCTGCAAACCAGATTCGATCATTGGCGTGGACATGGCGGAAGGGTTTATCGAGATTGCTCGTGAACGAGTAAAAAAAGCAGATTTCCGTATCGAAAGCGCAGATAAGTTAAGTATGCCGAACGATTCGGTCGATTATGTCGTTAGCGCTCTAGTGCTTAATTTTGTTCCAGATGCCCAGTCAGTTTTAAATGAGATGGTTCGAGTTACTCGCCCAGGTGGAAAAGTCGCACTCTACGTTTGGGATTATGCTGGGCACATGCAGATC
>Ga0316192_10002803_pt1 | contig 12732 bp, 9 predicted proteins | sample MerIslwburrow_MG_FD_204931 | JGI IMG/M metagenome (GOLD analysis project Ga0316192, IMG submission 204931) | Coastal sediment microbial communities from Maine, United States - Merrow Island worm burrow | ecosystem: Environmental > Aquatic > Marine > Coastal > Sediment | place: USA: Maine...
CCGGGTATGGGTGCGCAGCTGATCCATGGAGGCGGTGCAGTAGTAAGGCGGTTCGCCATCCGTGCACACAGCTGGCGTCAGGGTCGGATCATCCAGCGTATTGAGCTGCATGAAGCGGATTAACTGGTCACGCAAGCGCTGAAAGTCGTCCCAGCTGATGAAATAGCTGTCCGGCACATTTACATGGACGATATTGGCGGGATCGATGCCCCGCTGCTGAGCATAATAAGCGCCGACCTGCGGCGAATCAATCGAGTTGTCATTAACAACAATCAGTACGTCGTCGCGTGCCGCTTCCACCACCGAGAGCTTAAACAACAGCGAAGTGATAACCACCAAACGCGTTATAGGTCTCATCCCCGCTCCCCCCGCCTCTGGCAGAAGAGCTCCCTCCCTGGGCAGTTCCGTGTAAGGCCTTGTGTATTGTTACCCTGTCAGAGTGTCTGTAATGAAGCTTTATAGACCCGAGTCCGGCTTTATTCAGTTTTATAGTCGTTATATCCCTCAAAATGTTGCCAGGGTTTAAATTACGACTGTTATCGAACCTGTCGATGCCCCCTGACACATCGCGCATCGCCACTGCGAAACGCGAGGTCAGGAGGGGGCTTCATCCAATTATTTTCTTCAGCTTTACCTTATGACTGGATGCTTGCTTGCGAGCTCCGCCGACGGGCCACGCCAACCAGTCCCAGCAGGCCGCTGCCAAACAACCACACGGCAGGCGGTACTGGCACGGGATTCACAGTGACTGTGGCGCCAGTATAAACGATGTCAAGAACAGACTGGCCATTGCCATCCTGCCATTGACCACTAACCCCAAGTCCAACGTTAACATCCGTGCCAGGCGTCGCAATCGCTGTGAATGCAAGGTTAAGGTAGGTGAACGTAGCTCCTGCTAGTCCTACTGGATCATCGCCTAAACCAACGCCTCCCGTGAAATCAAGTTGACCTGATGTCGAAGTATCGAAAAGAAATATATTCGTAATACCCGTGGTAAGCGCACCATCAACGATTGCATCTGTCTGAGTTGTCTCGAGCTGCAGAATAGTCGCATCCCAGGTCACCGTGATGGTGCCGTCATTCACCCCATCAGGGAAGTCGCTTCCGATTACTGCCAGCGAAAGAGCGTCGCCATCAGTGACTGTCTGTGCCGACGGACTAAGACTCACCGTCGCTGCATTCGCCAGACCGGCTGTCAACAAAGAGACAACCCCCAACATCCCCGCAATTATTTTCATGTTCATTTTTTGTACTCCATAAAATTAAATTGATAAAAAGTATTGCTTACCTGATACAACTCACCGCGTCAGACAGATTTTGTTAACTGCTCGTGGCGGCCTGCGCTATATTATTTTTATAGACACATGGATTAATACAATTAGCGTGCCATAATTTTTTTTCTATTGTTAATCAATACCTTGGGATTTATCCAGCGCGGCAGCGCTGAAGAGCACTGGAAAACACGTAAACAATTCTGACAATATTATTGTGTCAATATTCAAGCGTATTTTTTTATTACCTTTATATTTCAGTGTGTTATTGGCTGATAATATACTCGACTATGGCGGTGTTAATATTTCCGACATATGTAAGGCATCTGTAAGGTGTCGGTCGAATTCGTAATTCTCACCTGAAAAACAATACCCTGGACATAGTCTTCCTCCCGAAGCAACCTTCTCTCCATGTAAGGACCTGCCAGCTCTTCCTCGCACATCCATTAACCACAACCACCAAACTCCCGGGACCTGGCCGTGCGTCGGCCTTCGTTATCGACAGCTTCCTTATTTCAAGTAGCAACGCCTGGTCATCAATCGCTCTCGGCGACGAGCGCCCACAACTCTGTCATATTTTTGTCAGTATCTTTTACAGCTAGCAGAGCAACGCAGGCATACTGAAAAAAGTGTGGGTTAGGCTGTTATCTTATTGATTACAAATAAAGTAATGCTGGACTTCGGGAGGAAAGTTACGGGCCTGCACTGCTAGTGAACTTTACACTCGGTAAATATTCCGTTAACAGTTTGCTGGAAAACAATAAGCTAAGCTGTTGATCCATATCGACGCTGGCATGGATGGCATAAATCCTGCTTTATTTTAAGAGAATTGTTGCTGATGACTGGCATTGACAAACGGCAACTAAACTAAAAAACAAATAACGTTAACAGGCTCTTCTATTAAGTAGTTTACACAAGGTCCATGACTTCGGGACTTTGCTAGGGTTGAGCTAACTGTTGAATAATAATATTTCGCATTGCCAACAACGTTGGGGGACAAATACCATGTCGAAAATAATACAGAAACCACAGATCCTTCTTGTAGATGATCAAAAGCTTATTCGGGAGGGTCTACGGGCCCTGATTTCCAATGTGCCGGAGTTCGAGGTAGTTGGTGAAGCGGAGAACGGTTTTGAGGCAATCAAGGCGTTTAAGAACTATGCGCCTGACATTGTATTAATGGACCTCTCCATGCCGAAAATGAATGGTGTCGAAGCGACAAAGCACATCAAGCGAATAAACCAGGACGCCAGAATCCTCGTCCTGACTTCCCATTGTGCAGAGAAATGTGTTCGCGAGTCGCTGACTGCAGGTGCTTCCGGCTTTCTTGACAAGAATTGTAGCGCTGTCGAATTGGCACAAGCCATCAACTGCATTAGCCTTGGAGAAATATATATCTCTCCCAGAATAACCGATGTGATGGTAGAGGATTATCTGGACGACAACCTCGCATTGTCGAAATCGACGTGGGACACGCTGACCGGTCGGGAACGTGAGGTCCTGAAGCTTGTTGCAGAGGGGGCCCGAAACAGGGATATTGCCGGTCATCTTTTTATCTGCGAGAAGACCGTTGAAAAGCACCGCGCCAACATGATGAGAAAGCTTGATCTGCACAATGTGCCGGCATTAACCGCTTATTGCATACAACGCGGCTTCATCAACGTAGAGAGTGTAGGCTATTGATTCGCACCCGGGGAAAGGCGCGTTTTATGCCTGCAGATTCAATGTACAAAGGATGAACAATTCAGCTCCTTCGCTTTGGAAGAAGGTAATCCAGTATTCAACGTGGCGATGGCCTGGCAGGCATTAACCATCATGGGTGCCTGCGACTCATCTTTACTGACAGAACCTTCCAGTAGCAATTCAATATCCACCCGCGACAGTGTCGGATCCAGTTCAAGCAGTAACGCCACAATACCGGATACAGTGGCAGCTGAAATCGAACTGCCTGAAACATACTCGTAGGTATTATGGGGAACAGTTGTTAGCACATCCTGGCCGGGCGCCAGCAACGGTTGATCTCCCCTGTCTTGAACGCGAGACTGAACATCGCTGACTCCCAGCACACGCTCCATTGATGCAGGAAAACTATAATTACCGTCCGTTAGTTGTGACGCTGCCGCAACAACTATAATCCCCTTATCCAATGCATGATTGATCAGCCGCCGCAGTAGCGGATCTGGCGGGCCACCCAGGCTCATATTGATAATATCCGGCTTCATTCGAATTGCCGTATTCAGCGCCTTTGCAAGCGTGAAACTGGTGCAATCGGCTGCGAACGAACTGCTTTCCGATGCCTGGCATGCCTTTAACGCAATCAGCTTTGCATCGGGAGAAACACCGATTATCCCTGTTTCGTTGTCTGCTAACGCCCCTATTACACCTGCAACTGCCGTTCCATGGACATCGTAGACATGCGATTCCGGTTTCGTAGCCGCCCCATCTTCTCCTGTCGAGAAAAGCTCCCGGTAGGACAACACCTGCCCGATCAGATCAGTGTGCTGTCGGTCAATACCGGTATCTATCACTGCAATTTTGATAGCTGCTCCGGTAGACAGGGAGTGAGCTGCTCCAACCTGCATTCCGTGGATATTGTTTTGTAATTTATAATACGGATCGCTGTAGGTCTTCGCCATGGTTTGAAAATGGTTCATGGGCTGAACGGATTCAATCATGCTCTCCTTGCGAAGGTTTTTCATCGTCATATCAAGCAAGGCATCCTGCGGAAGCCGGTACACCACGCAATACACACCAAGCTCGGTAACAGGCCATTGCGAAACCAGAATCAATTTGTGCGACTTTGAAATATTTCTGGCTATACGTTGCCCCCACACAGATTCTTTATACTGGCCACGCGCCTGGTAGTGACGACCCGAAGAGAGCACAGAGCGCCGATTTATCGTCTTGTCCACATAGGTGACCAATATAGATCTCGATTCGTTCTGAGCTGATTGGCTAACGACGATTTCGTCTGCATAGCAGTTTACCAGCACCGCGCCAGTCAACCATAACGCCAATAACATCACTATCTTCATCATGGCTCTATGGGCCTGCAGGTAAAACCGGTTCAGCAAAAACAACCCGGGGGTGCATGTGCAGGAAAGCAAGTGCTTTTTCGGTGTTTAAAACGGGCTGTCCCTCGAGTTGAGCGATCCTGACCAGGTAGACTCCATTGGCGTCAGGTTCTGCTGTAATACTGCCATTAACCAGCGACAGTAGATGCTGGCGCTCGGCTTGACCCACCGATCCCGAAAATATAACCCGAAGATCATTGTCCTGGGTAATGGGTGGACTCTGTGGCTGGGCCAGTGTGCTGTAGCCGTAATCATCCGACTTGAACATCCCGGCAAGAGGCAACGCTAGCAGCAGTAAAAGCGATGCGGCAAATGCATACATGCCCGCATTCCGGTACCTGGGGACCTGTCTTGTGTCAGGAGATTCTTCGACCTCTGATGTTGCACTGATTTTCTGCATAAGGTTTGCGAACTGAATATGTTCACACAGTTCGATGGTCGCAGAATTACGTACATTTTCCATCAGGCTTTGCTGGACAGGCAACTCTCCGCGACATGTCACGCAGACCTTGAGGTGTTCCTCAACATATTCCCGCTCCTCATCGGACAATGTTTGATTGGCGTACCATGGAAGCAGCAGCCAAACGTCATCGTGACAGGCAAGCGGTGAAACTGTATTCTGCCCCATATCAAACTCCTTTTGAACTAGAACAACGTGCCACGGTTGGCAAGATTGCGCGCAATTTTTTCCGGGCATGGAACATACGTGTCTTTACGGTATTTTCATTACAATTCATTACCTCAGCGACCTCTCGATACGACATACCAAAGTAATAAGTAAGTTCCACGGTTGTGCGGTGTTGCTGAGAAAGCTGTGCCATTGCCGTTAACAGCCAGTTTTCAGTTTCCAGTCGCTGATACAGGGCATCAGGATCGAAAATACGATCTTCATCCAGCGCTTCCCTGTATTTGGGATCCTGAAACTTTTTGTCCAATGCCAGACTTTTCAATGCCTTGTTGCATGCTATGCCAAAAATCCAGGTAGACAGCTTGGTGCCAGTCCTGAACGTCTCTGCTTTATTCCAAACCACGTACATCACATCATTGATTGCTTCCTCTGCCGAACCATAATAGCCAGTGATACGACTTATAAACTGGTATAGTCCCTTGTAATATCTGTGGTATATAATTTCGAGGGCCTGTTCATCCCGCTCTACAATTCTTTGAATCAACACTTCATCACTTTCACGGGAAACATCACCGTGCGCGCTGTCCTCCGGCTCACGCCCCCTTGTTTTAGCTTTTGCTGTTTTTATCCACTTTGTCATGTCTATATAGACCTTAGTCCTGCTTTCTCAATAGTAAGTATAGGTATATCCCCCGAAAGATCCAAAAGGTTCAAATTCCTGCCAGAATAAATGTCCTGCCTTGTATCTACAGGCTGCCCGCTGGTTTCAAAAGCCGACTGAAATCGACAAAACAAGCTCATTTCTGACATTTTGAGGGCTTATCACTCTATCCTCCTCCACGTGAATTTCGTCAAATTCGCGCGCCATTGCGTAGCGAATATCAATGGCCACCGAATGATAAAACCAGGTAACCCCGACATTCCCATACCAGTAGTTGTACTCAAACACTTCATTTGCCTTATTGACACCCAGCCCCGCAGATACTTCCAGAACATCGGTAAACGGGTATCGTCCAAGCAACTCATAGTCCCACGCAGAATGTCCGCGGTTGTAAAGGCTATCCGACCAGGCAACCCTGGCGCTGACAATCTCCTGATAATCGACCTGCAAATTGACTTCGTTGTAGTCGGAGTTCCTGCCAAAAATCTTGTCGTCATACAGGTAACGCGCTAGCGTGGTATCAATAGACCAATCCGGTGAAGCGCGAAACCAGAATCCCAAATAAGGCGCCACTTCGATATTCGAACGATCGTCATAGTCGTCATCGCTAAAATCAATTGAGGATGCCCATGCCCCGACATACAGACCGGAATTATGCTCATAATCGACATTTGCCTGTATGGCCGGGTTTCCATCACTCTTTGAGTAACCACTGGAAATATAATTAGTGGTCGCAATCAGGGAGCCAGAGAGCTCGGCATGGGCACGTAGCGGAACCATCAGGCTCGGACAGGAGACGACAGATGCCAGGATAAACGAGATAATTCTAGCGCTCATTTACTTGTGATTCCTTCAGAACACCGAAATTTTATGATTGGCTTTTTCTGATTCACCCGTTCTTTCAGCAGCACTCGCGCGAAGGTATCCCGCCATCATCTTGCCATGGCATGTAAATATTCAGGTATCCGATCACCGTAAAGCAGCTGATCAGGCCTGTAACGTTCACTGCCTGGACTTGCGTGGAAACCGTAGTGTGAGAATGCACCCTGCCCCAGGAGCGCCTCCTTGATATAAACATGCCGATATATTAAAGGCTATCACGCTGCAGCTGATAAAAGATACCTGTAAATTCAATATATTAAACGCCATAACCCGGCAAGCCGGGCTCTTTGTGACCTTGCTCCTAACCCGGCATAGCCGGAACCATAATTCGTTGTATAAACTATCATTTATTTCGGTACCAGCCATGACAACAGGGACCGACCATGAATCCGTTCATTGAGTGTCACGGGTAAGATCGCTGGTGTGCAGGAAGATGCCGCAAACAAGCTCGACAAAGCATTTCAGAAGGCGATTCAGAGGAAAAATTGAAGACGAATGTTTGCAAACGGTTTGCAAACATCTGGCGGCAGTCTTCGAGGGATGATTTTTTTGTGTTATTAAGTGATTGAAAAAATTACGGAGAGGCACCGATGGGCCCTCACCAAAGCCAGCCTGCACCCTGCCCTACAAATACGCACAAATAGACACGCATAGATTCAGTGGGTTATATGCCATGACTCGAATATGGTTAGAGCATAAATGTGTACATTTGGGCAGCGTGGTGTACGGAATTTGTACGGATTCCAGGCAACGGTCATAAATACCGTTGAAGAAAAACGCCCGTTGTACGGAATTCTTTTCACTGCAGACAGCACCGGCCCCCTGGGGGCCTCTTGAGGAAGGTGGGCGACCGATGCCAGTGCAGCATCACCCAGTGAGCTGGTGGCGTCTGTAGGACGGGTCCGACAGGGTGGGTAGGATTGGTCTGATTCAGGTGTTAGTAATTACCCTAATTGTAACGCCCCTAATATTTATCTACTCTGATCAAGCAGTCAACACCGGTTGCTATGGTGATCCTCTCGACTGCTTGGCGGCCTTCGGGTCGCCGTTTTTTGTGCCTAACAAAAACACGCCCCGAGACAAAGTTAGATCCGGGGCGTCTAGCGGCATGGATAATGAGAGGCTTATTATTGTCGCCACTGGTTACCAAGATATGGAATAAACCACGGCCTGCCTATTGTCCTGTGGTGCATCGTGCGCGGGCAGCCGATGCAGGGTGCAGTCTTAGGTTTCCAAGCATAAGGACGACACTCTAACTATGAAAAATTTAGTTCTTATCACCTGCCCGAAATGTGGCTACATGATAAACGGTCGTTTATGGCGTTGTCCTGAATGTGGTGGTGATGATGACTACCACAAATCAGAAAAGAGAAGGAAGTTGCATCAGGATTCCAAAAGCATTATTGCTGCTATGAGTGCGCTAATTGGGAGAATATTCTGACCAGACCAGGATGGGGTTACACTTTCTCCAGACAGTCCCGGCTTTCGCCTCGGTCGGATCGCTAACGTAGTTGCTCATGTGCAGGGAGAGTATCACCATGTGAGCCAGTGGTGTCTGTAGACATCTCTGATTATCGTGTAAGAAAATAGCGGCACAGAAGTCTGGCCAGTGAATATTATATTGCCATCATCTGTGCCCCAAAATGGTTTTTTCTTGCCACGATATTGCTCTGTAACATAGATGTACATAACCCACATATTTGGTGGATGTGAAGTGACGATAGCCTTATAGGATTTATCACTGCTGCCTTGGTCAAGCACTGTAACCTGCTTATAGGATTTTGTAGTAAATCGCCGGGTGGGATTCGCACCCACTGGAAAACGCCGCCTTTACACGGCGCACGCCATAACCTGCCGTTCACGAAACCCCTGTGAACATCTGGAATGTCACAGAACAGTCACATTTGCGCATCGATCGGCAGCAGGCCTAAGAATGCATCTCCCATACGTTGCCAGACGCTACCTGCGGGTTGTCGTGTCAGTACCTCATCGCCCGATTGCCATTGCAAATCACCCTGCTCATCGAGTGTGACATGCCAGCTGTTTTCGGGCAGGAAATCAGGCGCAAAGGCAGCGAGAATCCCGCGTGCAAGTTCCGGACTGTCGATCATCAGGGTGACCTCGGTATTAAGTACCATGGAACGCGGGTCGGTGTTGATGGTGCCAACAAATACCAGTCGTTGATCGAGTATCAGGATCTTGGCGTGCAACCTCACGATCTCTGCTCTAAACTCCGGCGCCTCGAAATGGTCTCGCTCGATCGGATCGGGACGCAACTCATGCAACTCGACACCGGCTTCGACAATCTGTTTGCGGCGATGCCGGTAGGCAGTATGCGCAGGGACATGGTTGTTGGATGCGAGCGAGTTGGTCAGGGCCCGAATCCTTACGCCCCGCTCGGTGAGTGCTTGAGCCATCTGCAACAATTCATCCGAGGGTATCAGGTAAGCGCTGACGCTCATGGCCTCCTTGTTGGTCGTACTGAACAGCCTGCTGATGTGATGCGCAGCCTGCACTGGCAGGGATTCACCCTCGAAGCGAGGATTGTCTTCAAGGACACGGGCCTTGCCGGGCAGGAGCGTACCGGCAAGAGTGGCCCAACGTTCCGGCAGGGTCTGCGGATCAGTATCTACAGCCGCCTGCCAGTCGTCCAGCACCGAGGCATCCAGGCGCAGGTGCTTGCGCAGACTGGCGAGTTCTGACGCATTCGCACTGCGATGGTCAACAATGGTGACCGGGTAGGCCCAGCCTGAGTTCCAGTAGTCATCGAAGCTGGCACTAATTTCCAACAACACCTTGCCTGTAGTCAGCACATCAAAATCGCGGAAGTTCTCCTCCTTGTTAAAACCGAAATACTCGCTTGCAATATTACGTCCGCCTGCAATGGCAACCTGGCCATCAGAAATCAGCAGCTTGTTGTGCATGCGATGATTGGTGCGGCTGTAATCATTCAGGTTTTCGAAATATCTATATGACATGCTCGATGAACGCACCTGGAAAGGATTAAATATTCGCATCTCGACATTCGGATGTGCATCGACTGCCAGCATCATTTCATCCTCGCCACTGAGAAAACTGTCATCAACCAGCAGTCTCACCCTGACCCCGCGATCAGCGGCACGCAGCAGTCTTTCCATGAGCAGCGAGCCAACAGCGTCCTGTTTCCAGATGAAATATTGTGCATCGATGGAAGTTGTTGCCGTGTCCAGCATTGCCAGTCGCCAGCGCAGTGCTTCCGGCCCCACATCCTGGATATCGAACCATGACAGATCCCTGCTGCCAGGCAGATTGTCGAGAAGAGGAGCCCATGCAACTCCCGGTGTATCTGGTGTCAGGGCAAATGACTCAGGTTGTGGCTCTGGTTTGAGCGGTGTCGCACAGCCAGCAAGCAGTATGGTGCCGAGTAACGCGGGCAGCAGCACCGTGATCCGTCTATAAAGTAATTTGTCAGTCATGTCCTTTACGGCAATCTAATTACACGAAGCGGGAAAGGGTATTGTAATCATGCATGACAGCCGCATGGAAGAAATGATTGGGCTGTGTTCGGATTCGCCTGGCGCCAGGATGTTGAAATAGTTGCTAGGGTTGTCCGTCTCGAGGTTGACTGGCATGCTCTGTGAGGCGCGTGCACTGAGTCTGTAGTCAACGATCTCGTGTCCCGTTATGCTGTCCTTGATCGTCGTGCCGATCTCACTTTTGGGAAATTGCACGTGCTCAACGCGGATATCGTTCGCCCCTGCGATCATGGCGTTAAGCACGATACCGACGAAGCCAGGGGCAAGGAAAAGGATGTAGAGCAAACGGGGTATCGTAATTTGTCTTGTCATGGAATTTTTGATCACAAATGTCGATGGTGGAGATTTGGTAGCGGAGTCATAACACTAAGGCCCCAGGTAACATAAAAGTACAACAGTGATTAAGTTTTGATCATATATTTTCTGTACTTTAACCGAAATAACCCAAATATTACTCTAATGCATCCATCTATCCTCCAATAAATACCGGTCCGGTATAACTCCAATATACATAAACCGTATTCTGCACTGTAATGAATATCTGGAAAGTCAAAAAAGTTTCGGAAGTGACCGGCCAGAGCCAACCCGGGAGCGGCGACTTTCAGTACAACTCGGAAGTCCGCGGGATGACGGGGAATGTCGCTTTGGGTCGACTCCCGCCGATTGGAGAAATCTGATTTAGAATCATTCCCTTCGTCTCAGTTCGGCCACGTTCGTACCTTTAGCACAATACAATACGGTGACCGAAGCTGTGCTATCTCTATTGATACTACTTTGAATGTTTACACCGCTTTGTTGCGCCTGCCAGAAAACCCGAGTAACAGGAAACCCGTCACGACAACGACCAGTGTGCCGCAGCCCCCAATCATCATTGCATGCAAGGGAAATCCCCAACTGGCGCCGGCAAACCAGGTGCTGGATACTGTCGCCCAGGCAACAAACAACACACCAACGGCCGTTGCCAACATCGCCTGGCGTGGCTGCATTCCCCGGTAGATAAATGCACACAGGAACAGACCCAACATGCCGCCACCAAAGACAGCCGAGACTTTCCACCACACATCAAGTGCACTTTTTGCATCGATCATCAGCAGGCTGGCCACCGTAGCGATTATGCCAATGACTGCGGTCGCCGTACGAACAACAGTGACTTGCCTGGCATCATTGGCATCCGGATTAATCTGGCGCTTATAGAAATCGACTGTCCACACCGTTGCAGAACTGTTTAACGAAGAGTCCAATGTACTCATTCCTGCAGCCAGCACGCCGGCAATCACTATACCTACCAATCCTGTTGGCAACTCATTCACGATAAAGAATGGGAAAACCTGGTCAGATATTTCAGGCAGTCCAGCTGTTGGCACATTAAGATAATAGACAAACAGGGCGGTGCCGATCATAAAGAACAAGGCAGATACCGGGATGTATAGCAGTCCGCCCAGCCACAGGGATTTTTTAGCTTCTGCTTCACTCGGTGCCGACAGAAAACGCTGAATATAGTTCTGATCAACACTGAAGTTTTTCAGATTCTCAACAATGCCGAAGATAAAGACTACCCAGAAACCCTGGATGGCAAAATCAATATCCGTTGATCCCAGAGCGAACTTGTGATCGCGTTCGGCCGTCGCGCTTAGTTGTTCCCAGCCACCAGGAATATGGCTGATCAGCAGAAACAGACAGAGCAACCCGCCCAGAACCAGGACAACTGACTGCACCACATCCGTCCAGATCACGGCCGCAAAACCACCCACCAGTGTATAGATAATCGTCAATCCGCCCAGAACCAGTATCAATGTTGCGATGTTGATTGCCAGCAGGGAAGCAATCGCGAGCGCCATCAGGTACAGCACGACTGCAAACCGTCCAATCTGCAGCAGGATATAGGCTGCCCCCATGTATACCCGTGCCCATACACCAAAGCGCTGTTCCAGGTATGCATAGGCCGTGGTCTTTACCCTGTTCCGGTACAATGGAATAAACCAGCGCACCGCGACCAGAATGGCCACGGGCAAGGTCAGTGAAAATACAAATGGCCTCCAGTCGGAAGCATAGCTTTTACCGGGATTGGCAAGAAAGCTGATACTGCTGAGATAAGTAGCCAGCAGAGACATACCGATGGCCCAGCCAGGAATCAGCTTCCCTGCCAGTGTAAAACCATCCATTGTGTTGCTGCGCCTGACAAACCAGGCACCAAAACCGGCTGTTGCCAACACATAGAGTGCGGCAATAACGTAATCGACCGTGGCTACCGTATGAGTTTCCATGTACAACGTACTTTACCTGTCAGATGGCAGGGAGCGATACACAATATGCACCGGGCATCTGGCATTATTTGAGTCAACAGGGTCAGACTCGATTAATATGACTAATTGTTGACGAATCAAAGAAGTCTGCCCCTATTGATCGAAGGACTGCTTGGGGGCGACTCCGGCCGATTAGTGATATCTTAATATAAGCACCTCATGTAGTACCGGATTCGGTAGAGTCGAGATGTGGCGCGGTGGTCTAAGGTTCTGCCTATCTGTTGCCGCCCCTTTCGTCTGGCGGTGCCTCAATAGCCTAACCATCACTCCGTTTCCACACCCCGCTCATCAAACCGGACATGCAGATTTCCCGCATCCGGCTTTCGGACAAAACATCACGCCTTCACCCACGGCACGTTATGTTTCAGACAAGTCAGACGAACGAGACCCAGCGTCTC
>Ga0316192_10002806_pt1 | contig 12727 bp, 9 predicted proteins | sample MerIslwburrow_MG_FD_204931 | JGI IMG/M metagenome (GOLD analysis project Ga0316192, IMG submission 204931) | Coastal sediment microbial communities from Maine, United States - Merrow Island worm burrow | ecosystem: Environmental > Aquatic > Marine > Coastal > Sediment | place: USA: Maine...
CGGCAGCAGTGTCTTCACGATCGGTTTTCCGCGAATCGATGTGATGGGCAAGACGCCGAAGCTTTCCAACGGTGTCATCAGCGGCTTGCAAGGTCTGCGGGACGATCCCTGCAGTTACCAGACGACGGTTCCGATTCAGCCCGGCAACAGCGGCGGACCCATTTTTAATCTGAATGGCGAGGTCGTGGGCATCGTCGCGTCAATGGTCGGTATCCGCGACGAAGCCAGCGGTGCGATATCACAACTGCCGAATATCAGTTGCGCAATCAAGATCGAATGCCTGAAGGAACTTTTTCCGCACCTGCCGGCCCACGGCACCGATATAAATTCCCTGCCGAGTGATCCCGGAGACTTGGAAAGCATTGCCCAGCGCGTGCAGAATTCTGTCCTGATTGTGGTCGCCAAATAGTTCCCTTCCGGGTTTCACGATGCACTCACTGATTTCATCTTCAGAATGACACTTTTTGTCAATTATTTGGCTAAATTTTGTCATTCAGGCTCTTCGACCGGACAGTCATGTGATGATAACTATTAAAAATTTCTATAAAACACAAAATTGATTTGGTTGGCATATTAATTGTATCTAAAGGTAACGGTACTCCGGCCAGCGGATCTCGCAGACACTTCGACCGCTACGGAACCTGGATTTTTAAAAATACTCCATCTCGAACGCCCGTTAATGCTAATAGTTGACCGGAAGTACCAACAAACGAAGCGTAAAGGCTTGTATACAGGATGGTTTATTCGGATGGCACCTCAACCAAGCGTATAAAGGATGTTTCAGAGCCGATCTTGAGAAATGAGTTGATTTTGAAACGGAAAACTTAACCTTTTAATCCCAAAACGGAACGAGTTGGAACGGTAACTTGAACAAAACTTTCAATCCTCTGAAACTGAGACGAACCCTAAGCCTGAAGTAATTGTCAGATCGTTAACGTTAATACCAGAAGCGCAATTCGAACCGGGCTGCTGAAACATCCTTTATATCCATTCATGACTCCCTGTGGTGCGTTACCCGGGGAGTTATGTATTTAAAAGCATGACGCTTCGATTCCAGAGCGACAGTTTTAAAGAACGGAAAGACACGGCATTATGCATGAAGAGTACCGCCCCGGCTACAATTGGGAAGACATGATCGATAAAGAGTTCAAAAAATCAATCCCCTGGGGTGATGTCGACGAGAGCAGCAAAGAACCGGATACGACATTCGATTGTGAAGAGCCGGATTCGTGAATCCTCCGTGATGATGACCAACGCTTCCCTCTGAAAACTGCAGCATTTCCGAACCTCCCTCGGCATTAGCATCGCACCAATCCCTTTTTTCCGTTAGCTCGCAAGTTAACCGCACATGGCCCTTCGGGTCGCCACGGTGCATAAAAATGACGCGCCGGAGTTCGGATGAGCGGTTGAGAACAGCGGCTGACTGTCTGAATCGCTTACGGGGTCTTGGACCGGACCCAATGCCGATGCCGGTTGGAATGTTTTATTCTGTTCTTACGAAGACCTTCGTTCGACCTTTGATTCCGGCCACTTTTTATTTGTCAATTGAGCTCCCGGCACGGTAATATGCCTGCAAAAATCTTCTGTTAAATGCAGCCGGCGTAATCACCAGGTTTTTTATTTTCACCGAGAATTGCTGGCTGGCGGCGGTTGCCCGAAACCGACGGCATCCGGTGAGAAAGCTCAGATTGACGGACATCAATGCCATAGAAGCCAAAGTCGGGAATTTCATCCTTCAAGTACCTGTTCGAACGGTGTTGACCCATCTAAAGGCTGTGCTCCCGGAAGGAACCGTCCTATACCTGGTCGGCGGAGCGATTCGCAACCTGATTATCGAATCCTTCCACGGCTATAGACCGCCCATAGAAGACATCGATCTTTTTGTCGACAACGTGGCCGGCGACTTACTCTTAGCGGAACTCTTGCCGGCGGAGCGTTGCTTCAAAACCGATCTCGGGGGGGTTCGCTGGAAACCGGCGGGGTCGATTTACAGCGTAGACATCTGCCTGTTACGGGATTTTACGATCATCAAAAAGTACGGCCTGAAACCGCATCTCGATAATTTGCTGAGTGCTCTTGATTTTACTATGAACGCGGTGGTTTTCGATACGGGCAGAGGGAGGTTGTACGAAAGAAATGCTTTGACGGATATCCGAAAACGAAGAATGGCCTTCAACACGAAGATGTTGTATAACAGAACCGCCACTGCTTACCGGACACTGTTGTTGCGGCACAAGACCGGTTTTATGCTGTCGCCGGGAGTCTTCGACTTTGTCAAACAAGCAATCGATCTCGATACGCTCACAAAGGTGAGGCAGATCCTTGCGGCCCGCCACGGCAGCCGCACCATGCGGGCCGTAATGGATGATTACGACCGCATCTGCGCTTTTGAACATTTTGACGACTACCGGCGTCACGCTCTGGAGGTGTTGCCTGGGGGAATTTAGCGAGTTTCCATCCATAAATGGCCCTTTCCCGCCCCAAACAGCTCATTTCATTAATTTTTGAAAATCTATGCTGAAGAAATCGATCAAATGGTTGTTGATTCTGCTGGTTCTGGTCTCAGCCGCCGTGACCTTATACGGCTGGCATCTGTCGGGGCGAATTGAAAAGCGTTTTTCGGCCCGACTCTGGCGCATGCCGTCTACGGTTTATTCCGATACCACCTTACTGTATCCCGGTCAGGGGTTCGACCGGAAAAACCTGACAGAGAAACTTAAAAGCTTGGGATATCGAATGGTTGCCGGTCGGCCAAACAACCAGGGCGAGATGCGCATGACAAAGGGGACCGTCGAAGTGTACCTCAAAGATTTCAAGATTCCATCCCAACACCGATCGGGCAATCCCGTCAGGCTCCGCTTCGATCGGGGACGCATCAAATCGATCGAGCGGATCGACACGGGCGATCGGTTGGCTATCATGGAGTTGGAGCCGGAGGAAATCGGTCAATTTTACGGTCCGGAAAGGGAGCGCAGACAACTGGTTTCGATCCGCCAAGTGCCCCCCAACCTTGTCCGAGCAGCACTGGCCGCGGAGGACAGCCGGTTTTACGGACACCACGGCTTCGATCCGGTCGGTATCCTGCGGGCCTTCTATGTCAATCTGCGGGCCGGCCGAATTCGCCAGGGGGGATCGACCATCACCCAGCAGCTGGCTAAAAATTTTTTTCTGACGCCGGAGCGCACGATTGTCAGGAAGCTTAATGAGCTGATCATGTCGGTGATCATCGAGTTGAAGTACCAAAAGGAAGAAATCCTTGAAATCTACTTGAACGACATCTACCTTGGACAGAGCGGAACGGTTGCGATTAACGGCGTCGGCGAGGCCTGCCTTTTTTATTTCGCGAAACCGGTCAAGGACATGTCCCTGGCTGAGGCGGCTACCATCGCCGGAATCATTCGCGCGCCGGGACGCTACTCGCCTTATATCGACAAAAAGCGCTGCCGGCAGCGACGCGATGCGGTCTTGAAGGCGATGTCTGCTAAAAACTGGATTTCCGACGCCGAACTTCAGTCCGCTCTGGCGCAGCCGATCGAGACCGTCGGAGAAAATATCGTGGTCAAAAAAGCGCCTTACTTCATGGACTACTTGTCCCATCAGCTCGGGTCTCTCTATTCCCGTGACGATCTCACCCGTCTGGGGCTTTCGATCTACACCACTTTGGACACCCGGGTCCAGGATGCCGCGGAGAAGGCCCTCTATCGGGGACTGACGCGGCTGGAGAAATCGATCGCGACACTGAAGCGAGCAGCCCCGGCCCAGAAGCTGCAGGGAGCCGTGATCGTCGTGCAGCCCAAGACCGGTTTTATCCTGGCCATGGTGGGAGGCCGTGATTACGCTGCCAGCCAGTACAACCGGGCAACTCAAAGCCGTCGGCAACCCGGCAGTGCCTTCAAACCGTTCATCTACCTGGCGGCGTTGGATCAGCTGACCCCGGCGTCCAGACTGTCAAACGAACCCAGGACATACATGATCGACGGCAAGCCATGGACGCCTGAGAACGCCGCGCAGGAGGTTGGCGTCAACATGAGCGTGAGCATGCGGGCGGCGCTGGCGGCGTCGAACAACCGCGCCACGGTTGACCTGGCCATGCAGACCGGTCTGGAGCAGGTGGTGGAAAAAACGGCGCCGTTTCAGTTCACGACACCGATCAAGCCCTATCCGTCCCTGGCTCTCGGAGCTTTTGAAGTCGTGCCGCTCGAACTGGCGCGAGCTTATTGCGTCTTAGCAGGAGACGGTGTTCTGTCTCACCCGTTGTCAATCAAAGATGTGACCGATGACCACGGGCGGCTATTGAGCCAGGCTCACCTGAATATAGACCGCATGATCAGTCCGGCCAAAGCTTATATTATGACGGACATGCTCAAGAGTGTGGTGAGCGAGGGAACCGCCCGGGCCCTTTCCGGTTGGAACTTGCCGGGTCCAGTCGCCGGCAAGACCGGCACCACCAATAACTTCAGGGATGCCTGGTTTGTCGGCTATACGCCAAATATCCTGGCCCTGGTGTGGGTTGGATTCGACAACGGAGATCCGGTCAAGGCCTCCGGGGCCAAGGCTGCCCTGCCGATATGGGCGGAGCTAATGAAGGCGATTCCTCAATATATCTCCGGTGCGGATTTCAAGATGCCGGCCGGGGTGGTCACACGAACCGTGTGCAGCGAATCCGGATTGCTGGCGGCCGGTCGCACATGTCCGCTGCCGATGGAGGAAATCTTTCTCGAGGACATCGTTCCCGATCAACCGTGCCCGCTTCATCCGGCCCGAAATCCAATAAAGGATCTGATCCATGGCATTAAAGACCTCTTCAACAGCACCCCGTAGATATCAGCGCTTTATCCTCGGCTTTTTCTGTGGTCTGCTCCTGTTCGGCTGCATGCCGCAAACCAAAGTCAGCGTCTACAATAAACAGACTCCGCCGGCGCCTCTTCCGACCAGAAAACCATCGGTCCCACCGACCGTAAAGCCCGACAGTGCGCAGGCGCTGGCGGCCGAGGCATTGGTCGATCAAGGCCGGCAGCTTCTGGCGCAGGGGGCCCCCGATGCAGCGATTCGGGTCCTGGAACGATCAGTTGCGCTTGATTCGAACAGTGGCCAAAACTACTATTATCTGGCGGAAGCCTGGCTGATGAAGCAAAATGCCCACCAGGCCCGTGAATTCAACCGGTTGGCCGACATGAACCTGGGGCGGGATCCCGATTGGAAAACTCGGATTGACCGGCAAAACGATCGCATCAACACCCTCGGTCACTGATAAGAAAATGACCGCAAGTTTCCATCCATAAACGGCCCTTTTCCGCGATGATTAAAAAACAGATATACGGGGACGATTTAAAGGCTCGACTCATCGCCGGCTTCAGGGACCGGCTGTATAGCTTTACGCTGGCCGGCGGCACGGTGCGCGGTGTTCTGGTCAACGGAACCCTCATGGTCAATGAAATGAGGGCCAACCATGAACTCGGGATCCTCGAGACTCTCGCGCTCGGCCGGGCTTACCTGGGAGCTGTTTTGATGTCGGCCAACCTTAAAGGCGGTGACCGGCTCAGCCTGCAGATCGACTGCAGCGGGCCGATCAGGGGGCTGACCGTCGATGCCAATGCCTTTGGAGAAGTGCGTGGATATTTGAAAAACGTACCGATACCGATCGTAAAACCACCGGACAGTTTCGATCTGTCGCCATTTTTCGGTCCCGGCCTCCTTTCCGTCACACGCTATCTGGAGGATGCCAAGCAGCCTTTTACCGGCAAGGTGGCCCTTCAATACGGCAATATCGCCCAGGACCTGGCCTACTACTGCCTTATCTCAGAGCAGATCCCCACGGCCTTTAATTTGAGCATCCAGTTCGATCGCAGCGGCGAAATCGTCGGGGCCGGCGGCCTTTTCCTGCAGGCCATGCCCGGTGCCGATGAGGTAACGATTGCGGATCTGGAAAGGCGGGTCAGCCGATTCCCTTCGCTGGGAAAGGCTTTCGGGGACGACAGAAATCCTGAGCAGTTAATTCGGGAAGAATTTCAAATACATTCGCCCCGGATCTTCGGCGAACGCCGCATCGAATTCATGTGCCACTGCAACAAGGAGAAGCTTCGCAACATATTGATCATGCTGCCGATCGAGGATCTAAGGGATATTCTTGCAACCGGGCCTTTTCCCTTTGAATCGCGTTGCCACAACTGCAACACTCTCTACACGTTCGACCGCGATGAAATCCGTCAGCTCTGTGGCCTGCGGTTTCCCGATAATTAGAAGGGCGTCAAACACGTCGATTATGGTTGTGTCGCCTGCAAGCTGTCGCGCAATTCCAGAACCTTGCGGGTTTTGGCGCGGTTGCCGGTTTCCCTGAATAGGGAAAGGGCCTTATCGTAGCAGGACCCGGCTTCCGTCAACAACCCCTGTGACCAGTAAAGGTTGGCCAGGTTGCCGTAATTGTCGGCCTGGTGGGCTTTTCGGTTGAGGGCGGTGTTGATCTGCAGAGCCGATATCAGCGCGGCCTCGGCCTGATCCGCTCGATCCTGCGCGGAATAGACGATGCCCAGATGGCCCTGGGTGTCGGCCATACCGCTGGTGTCGTCCAGTTCCCGATAGATCTGTTCCGCTTGGGCGAGCACATTCTCGGCTTGTGCCGGGGCGCCGCGGCGCAGGCGAACAGCCGCGAGCCGGCCGAGAGCTTCTGCCAGGGACTTTTTGTCGGAATGGCCCTTTTCGATCTCAACCAGCCCCAGCAACAGGTTTTCGGCTTCTTCCAGATCGTCCCGCAGTCCCATTATTTTTGCCAGATCCCGATAGCTCTGGGCGGCTTTCTCCCTGCAGCCGGAGGCGAGATCGATTTCAAGAGACTGCCTGACCAGGTTTTCGGCCCGGTCCAGGTTGCCGCGGGAGAGGTTCAGGCGCGCAAGATCGGCGCAATGGCGGGCCAAATTGTCACTCCGGCCCAGAGACTGTTCGATCTCGATAGCCTGAGAGAACATTTTCTCGGCCTGGTCCAGATCGCCCTGCCGAATGTAGAGTGCGGCCAGCCGCCCGGAGTCATTGGCTATCCCCATGCGACTGCCGAGCGCCTGGTTTATTTTCAGCGCTTTGAGCCGCATGGCGACCGCTACATCAATTTCCCCGGTTTCCACATGACCCTCACTGGTCTTGAACGCACTGCCGGTCATACCGTCCTCTTCTAAAATGGGAATCGGGCGGGTCCCTTTTCGATCATCGCGGGGCCCGCCCGGCCTCTATGGAACCACCCGGGAGGAATTACCCGGTTTTACGGGCAGAGCCATTACGTTTGCCGAAGAGCCGCGGTATACGTTTGACAACGGCACTGGACGACTTGGCTTGGGCAGCCACTGCGTTCGCGCCGGTTTCCGAAACGAATCCGGGCTGATAAATGAAGTATCCGTGATAGAGTTGGCCGGGTTCCAAATGGCCGATAATTTTCGCCTTTTCGCGCAGGCTGCGCGGCGCCCTGGTGAAAAACGTCATTCCGGCGCTCAGAAACAGGAGAAAAGCGGCCATGATGTAGGCGGCCTCGGGTGATCCGGTCTGAGCAACGATCATCTGGGAGATCCGCGGGAATATGAACCCGCCGATGCCCCAGGCCGAAAAAACCAGTCCGTAGTTGGCACCGAAGTTCTTGAGGCCGAAGCAATCCTTTGTGGCGGAAGGAAACAGTGACAGATTCGTGCCGTAGTTGAACCCGATCAGGGTGGCGGCCAGGACCAGGAGGAAGGCCTGACTTTCGCCGATAAAGATCAGAGCGGTGATGATCACTCCCTGAAAACTCAACATGGTGAACAGGGTTTTGGTGCGGCCGATCTTATCCGAAAGGATTCCCGCTACGACCCGTCCACTGGCATTGCCGATGGCGAGCAGGGCGACCACGATCCAGGCCATATTCCCCAGGCTCTGTTTGGCCATGCCGGCCACGCTGCCGATAATGATCAAACCGGCGCCGGACCCCACGAAAAACATGAACCAGAGCTTGTAGAAGGTTTTGGTTTTAATGACCTCGCTGGGCGGAAAGTCTTCGGTTTTGATGACCGGCCTCAGGGTGGTCACCTTTTTCGGTTCCTTATCAACGGGCTTGTATCCTTCGGGCGGGTTGACCAGCAGCAGGGCCAGACCACAGACCACGACCAGAAATGCGACGCCGAAGATCATCATCGCATTGCTGATGCCGAAGCGGGCGATCAAAAAATTGGCCAGAGGCGCAATGTAAACCGAGGCCAGTCCAAATCCTGCCACAACGATACCGGCGATCATACCGGTTTTTGATGCCGGGAACCACTTGATGGCCGGCGGGGTGGCGGAAGCGTAGCCAAAGCCGAGACCCAGGCCGGTCAGCACCCCGAAACCGAGGATCCAGTTGGCCAGAATGGTGCTCTGGGAAGTGGCCAGGAGACCGGCACCGGTCAGAAGGCCGCCGAATATGGCTGTCAGTCGGGGATTGACCTTGTCCTGAAGCCGGCCGGCGGCCAGCATGGCCAGGGTAAACATCAGGCAGCACACCGCGAACGGGTCATTCAGCGAGGCGATGTCCCAGTTGAAGCGGCCGTCACCGGCCTGAATCGACTCCTTGATTTCCAGTTTGAATATGCTCCAGGTGTAAAGAATACCGAGAGCCAGATTGATTCCCAAGCCGGCCGAAACCACCTGCCAGCCGCGGTTCCTGATCTTTTCCATTTGCCGAAACCTCCTTCTATGGAATTGTTGTGGAACGAACCATTTTATAGAATGAATAATAATTAGTGAATTATGTTCATTTTTCTATTTTGTATAAACAAAAAAATCATACCTGTGGGAGTGTAAAGCAAAAAGAATGCCATCGGCCTAAAATCTTAGTAAATTATTGAAATTATTTAAAATAATATGTATTACAAAGCGGTGCTTTCGATGGAAATTGCTACAACCTAGGTTGTAGAAACCGGTTACTGGGCCGACGGTTGCGGCGTGCTACTAGGTGCCGGTCGTATTACAAAATAAATTGTAAGCACAACCAAAGTTGTACCCTGATTGGAATTGAAAATATGGAAGGTGGCGGGTTTTAGACGGTTGGAGGAAGGATGTGGGGGTAGGGCCTATTCCTCATCCTTTTTCTTTTTCATCCGTTTGCTCAGCGCTTGCTGCGTAATACCCAGCAGGCCGGCGGCAGCGGACTGATTGCCGCCGGTCCGCCGCATCGCTTCGGCAACCAGCAGATCGGTGGCCTGTTTGATGGTCGGCAGCTTTTCCGAAAATCCGATCAGGGTTGTTCCCGGCTCCGGCGTGTGGGTGACGGCTAGCGGCATGGTATTTTCGCGGGACTGATACAGCCGGATATGGGCTTTGAACACGTCGAGCGACAATACACCCCCCTTGTGACGGCTGACCGCGTCGAAGACCAGAGTTTGCAATTCCCGCACGTTGCCTGGAAAGGGATAAGTCCTGAGCAACGTGGTGAGTTCGTTCGGCACGACCGGTTTTTTCTTGTCCAGCGTCCGGGCGGCTTCGACCAGGAAATGCTCGAAAAGCAGCGGGATGTCATCCATGCGCTCCCGCAACGGTGGGATGTAGATGCGGTGGGTGCGCAAGCGGTAGTTCAAATCCTTGCGGAAAAGGCCGGCTTTCTGACGCTCCCATAGGTCAACGTTCGATGACGCCACGATGCGTACATCCGTGCGTTTGGCAACATCCTGCCCCAGTGGGAAATACTCGCCTTCCTGCAGCAACCGGAGAAGTTTCACCTGGGAGGCTGTGCTCAGATCCCCGATTTCGTCCAGAAAAAGGGTGCCGCCCGAGGCTTGCTCAATCAACCCCCTGCGATCGCGTTCCGCACCGGTGAAAGCCCCCCTGACATGGCCGAAAAGGGTATCTGAAAAGACGTTGTCGTCGAGGCCGGCCACATTGACCGCGACGAATGCGCCTTCCAAACCGCTCAGGGTGTGCAGCGTGCGCGCGATGAGTTCCTTGCCCACGCCGGTTTCTCCCCGGATCAACACCGGCTGAGAGGTCTGAGCAATCGATTCGATGTACTGAAAAATGGAGAGCATCTTCTTGTTGTTGGTGATGATGCTGGTAAAGGCCTCCGGCTTTTCAAGTGCGTCGGCAAGAATATGGTGCTTGAGAGCGAAATTTTCGCGCTTGAGTTCTCTAAACGACACAGCCCGGTTGACCCCCGAAACCAGCCGGTCTGTTTCAACCGGTTTGATCACGTAGTCAAAAGCGCCGGACTTCATGCATAAAACAGCCGTTTCGACGTCCACTGCGCCGGTCACGATAATGACCGGTATCTCGGGGAATTCGCGGTTCACCCGGTTCAGCAGTTCCCGGCCGTCGATGTGGGGCATGGTGAGATCCAGCAGCAAGACCTCTACCGGGTGACGGGCCAGCAGGTCCATCACCCGGCGGCTGTCCTGACAGGTCAGCGTGTTGCTCAAGCCGGCTATCTGCAGCGCCGTATCGATCGCCAGCAGGATGGCGGCTTCGTCGTCGACGATGAGGATCGGATTCGAAGGATGAGGTTTGCCGCTCATGAAGATTCCTTTTGGAGGCTTGAAACGGGACCGGTCACCGTCAGACATACCCGGGCGGTCGTTCCCTTGCTTACCGTGGAGGTGAAGCGCATGGCGCCGCCGTGATCTTCGACGATTCGATCGGCAATTGCCAGCCCCAGCCCGGTACCGCCGGATTCACGTTTGGTGGTGAAAAACGGGTTTCGAATTCTTTGAAGCACCTCTTCGGGCATGCCACAGCCCTCGTCCGTGACCTCTATCACCACCTGTCCGGCGCTTGCCTCATACGCGGTGGTGAGCCGAATGGCCTGTTCGGGATCGGGCAGCGCCTGGCAGGCATTGACCAGCAAGTTAATGACCACCTGCCCGATTTTTTGGGAATTGCCCTTGAACCGTGGAATGTCCGGTCCGTACTGGGCGCTAAAATGATGGGTGCTTCTTTTGATCAGGTTTCCTACCAGGCCCACCGCTTTGGCGACAATCGGGTTTATCTCGACATGATCCACCATTTCGGACGGGCCCTGACGGGCGAAATCCTTCAGCTCGCCGACGATGGTCTTGACCCTCTCGGCACCATCGCTGATGTTGGCCAACAGCAGCGGAATCCTTTCACGCAGCCGGCTGTAGTCCATGCGGCCGACTTTGAAGTCTCCGTGATCGCGGTGATAGTCGTCGAGGATCGGCAGAACGGCCTGCCAGGCCTGTTGCAGAATCGGCGCATTGAGCATGATAAACGTCACCGGGTTGTTAATTTCATGGGCGACGCCAGAGACCAGCGTTCCGAGGGTCGTCATTTTGTCGGCCTGAAACAACTGCTCACGGTGGAGCCGGGCCTGGCTTTCCGCCCGTTTTTTTTCCGTGACATCCCGGGCGGTAATGAAGACCCGCACCGTTTTCCCAGCGTCCATCAGAGAGGCCAGAGTCGCCTCGACCGGGATGCGCTCACCGCTTTTAACCGTCAAGCCGGTCTCGAACAAGTCAGGGGCCGTGCCGCCGGAATAGAGAAGATCGAGCCGGTCCTGGAAAGTCGGTTTTTCGTCCGACGGCATGATCTCGAAAATGGTCATAGCCAGCATTTCATCCGTGTCGAAACCGCTGGCTTCGTGCCAGGCGCGATTGACATAGGTGATGCGGCCACCCGCATCGAAGGCGAGAATGAATTCCCGGGCGGTTTCCGCCAGCAGTCTGTACTTTTCTTCGCTTTCGCGCAGGGCTTCATCGGCCAATCGCTGACGGCGCTGGCTGCCGGCGCTCTGCCAGATGACATAACCGGAAAGACCGATGATCAGGAGCAGAATGGCCAGGCAGACAGCGGTTAACCGGCGGGTGATAGCAGCTATTTCGGCCCGCACATCTTCGACGTAGATGCCGGTGCCGATGATCCAGCCCCACGGGTCGAATCCTTTGACATAGGAGATCTTGGGCACGATCCGCTGCGGGTCGTCCTTCCACTGCCATTGATAGTCCACATAGCCGGCGCCCCTGTTTTTCACAATTTTGACGAATTCCACAAAGAGCTTTTTACCGTTGGGGTCGGAGAAGCCCGAAATGTCTTTACCTTCGAGATCCGGGCGATACGGGTGCATGATAAGATACGGATGCATGTCGTTGATCCAGAAATAGTCCTTGGATTCGGTTCCGTAGCGCAGTCGACGGAGTTCATCGATGGCCCGCCTGCGGGCATCCGCTGGGGACATCTGTCCGCTGATTTCCTTTTTTCGATAGCCATCGAGGACGCTCCAGGCGGTTTCGGTCAACTCCCGGATCATTTCGCGCTTGTCGTTCATCATGCGGTCTTGCAGAATCGGAAGGATCAGGAGAAAAATAGTGCCGACGAAAAGCGCTACTGTCAGCACCACCGGCAGAAGAATCCGGATGGGTATGACTTGAAACCAGTTTTTAACGGTTTTTGCTTCCATTGCAGCGAGTTGGCACTTTGAAATGACGTCATCGGACTATGACCCAAAGCGGTTGAGGTGTCAAGAATGGAAGGTTTCAGGGGAACTTTCGGCCGGGGGAAACAATCGTGACTCTTCCGGATACCCGTGGCAGGACAAAGCCTGACCCTTAGGTTTTAAGATAACGTTTTTGGCAAGGCCAGAGCGATAAGGCTGTATTGTGATACGCCGTCAACCGATAACGCAGTCCAAAACCTTTATTTTAAAGCCTATATTTGTGATCAGGACTTTACCGGGGGAAAACCGGTGAAGGTGGATATACACTCGAAGGGGGTGGGTAGGTTGACCCCGAAT
>Ga0316192_10002807_pt1 | contig 12727 bp, 12 predicted proteins | sample MerIslwburrow_MG_FD_204931 | JGI IMG/M metagenome (GOLD analysis project Ga0316192, IMG submission 204931) | Coastal sediment microbial communities from Maine, United States - Merrow Island worm burrow | ecosystem: Environmental > Aquatic > Marine > Coastal > Sediment | place: USA: Maine...
TTAATTGATTTCCAAGCCAGCGAACTAAATCCAAATTACGTAAATTTGGCACGATTAAATTTGCTTATTGGTAATAATGAAGAAGCGATCAAATGGTTTGAACTTGGGTTCGAAAAAAATGATTTAAATACGGGTATGAAAATTGTCGGGGTGGCGGATTTTCAACCGCTCTTTTCGCACCCCAGGTTTGTTGACTTAGTAGAAAAGTTTAAAGAAAGAGGATGGTAATTATTGATAAGCCTTAGATATAGTAAATGGTGACAACCAGCCACTTCACATGATCAACTTCTTTCAGGACAGAGCGTTAAAAAAACATTCAGTGAATGTTTTTAGCGAATGGGCCAGCCTCCCGCGCTGGCGTTTAAAGCAAAAACTATGATTAATTTTTATAGACGAATCCGCAAAAAACTAGCTGACGATAACCCAACCTCCGCTAAGGCTTCGGCTGGTATGAAAACTGGAAAGTATTTGAAATATGCTATTGGAGAAATTATTCTCGTAGTCATCGGAATTCTTATTGCGTTGCAGATCAATAATTGGAATGAACGAAATACAATTCAGGAAAATATTACAGCGCAAGTCAGCGCATTAATATTAGACCTTAAGAGGGATAAACTTTCATTTGTTGAAGTTCGTGGGTTTCACGCCTTTCGCGTACACTCAGTACTGTATCTTATGAAACAGTATGGATCTGCCAAAGACCCTGTCATTTTTGCTGAAGCAGGTGAAATCCCTGTATTGAGCGAAACGGGTTTATTTGGTGGCCCTGTTCCTGAAACCTATGATAAAGATTTTATAATAAGGAGTTTTTCATGGCTGCTTAGATATATTCCTATGACAGCCAGAATTAATACCATGGAAGAATTTAAAAATACAGGGTTATTGGCTCATTTTAAAAATCATGAACTTAAGACACGAATCCTTGACTATTATGATGCAGTTTCCTTTGCTTTCGAAGGCGATGACAGGGACACCAATCCTACAGAAATGTTAAAAAAAACATTCACAGCCAAGGGATTTGCCTATTCGGAGGCGGCCGTTTTGGATCAACCTATTGAAATCCTTCTTTCCGAACCTACAATTAGGGCCATACTAATAAATATAATTGACGAATCTACTTTTAGGGCCAATATGTCGAGTGGGATGATAGAACATCTGGAACAATTAATTCAGGATCTGGAAAAGGAAAATCAAAAGGGGTGACAGCCTGGATAAGTATAGCAATGTTCCTAAGGAGATTTAATAGGTAGACGTAAAATGGATATTGTTTGATCTATGTAACGAGTCTTACGATTTCAACCAAAACGAATTAGCAATATTTAATAATTCCTTACCTTAGGAAGAACAACCAATTGCTTCTTTTCTATGATTAAGTTCTTTAGAAAAATACGATACAACCTTATGGAAACAGGCAAAACAGCTAAATACCTTAAATACGCTATTGGCGAGATTGTATTAGTAGTCATTGGTATTTTAATAGCGCTGAGCGTAAATAATTGGGACCTAAACAGAATTGAACAGGCTAAAATTCGGGTGTATGCCAGGTTACTGATCCATGATTTGGAAGAAGATATAGCCATGTCAAAATTCTCCATGTATCAGGCAAATGAAGTATTAAATAGAATAGACAGTCTCGCCAGATATGTCCAAAATAAAAACATAGAAAACATCTCTAATCTAGATGTTCTGTGTTTATCATCCAATTTAAGTTACCGCCCTTTTTCATGGAATAGGGCTACCCTGGAAGAATTAAAAAGTTCCGGAAGTTTACAATCTATAAAAAATGATTCGCTAAAAATGAAGATTGCACAATATGATGCCTTTACCCATCATCTTGATCAGGATTATATCAACGACCTGGAGGCAAGAAATAATTGTGATCTATTAATTTCACAAGTAATTGATAAAAATTATTACAATATTAAAGAGCTATATAAAATGATGGCTCTTTTTGAAACGAAACCTCCTGATTTTGATTCGAAATATTACGAGCATAGTAAGTTATCGGGGTTCGATTTATTTGCAACCCCACAGTATGATAAGGCAAAAGCGCAGGGATTGCGCTTAATCACAAATGATATAAACAAAGTTCATATCGCTATAAACAGTATAATATCATTACAAAGAGATTTTGAAATTAGAACCGTATATGAATTGCCAAAATTACATCATGATGCAGAAGAGCTAATTACTTTATTAAAAGAAGCATATTTGAATTAAAAATTGATTGCTGCATCACCTTCTAAGGCTCTCCTAAATATCCAAATCTTAATTGGAAATAATAATAATTCTTTATATCAAGGCAGAACAACTAAAGTCTTTTTTAAGATAGCGTAGAATAGGCGCTTCATTTTAGATAAGTAGGTAAGGTTATAACTAGTCTAACGAGCAGAGTTGTTAAATATTGCTGGGGTTCCCTATTGATAGGTGAAACAGGTAAGCTATTCCCTTCTTCCTAATAAGACTCAAATTCATTTTTCAGTCCCTAAATAAGTATGCTTGAAATGGGGATAAATGTTAGGTACTTTTATTAAGTAATATCTTACTTTCGTTCCTTAACTATCTAACAACTGATAAATATGAAAGCAACAGTAATATTATCCATTCTGATTCTCCTTATTAGTTGTGGAGAAGTAGTTAAGAAGTCACCAGAAATGTCTCAAGCCAGAATAGACAGCTTAGAGACTATGATAACTGACCTAGATAGGGAGATAGGGATAATAAGTGATAATGCTGCTGACAGCCATCATCCTATCATCATCAAACTGACTGCTCTTAGGGATAGCCTTGAGGCACTCCTTCCATAATATTCTATTTGACATAGATATAAATATTATTAAATCAAACTTAATGCATTATAGGATCGGAAAAGGTCTATCCGCCATGTTTAATAATTCCTTACCTTAGGAAGAACAACCAACTACTTCCTTTCCATGATCAACTTTTTCCGTAAAATCCGAAAGAAACTCGCAGATGACAACAAGCCTCTGAAATATGCCCGCTATGCTATTGGTGAGATTTTGCTTGTGGTAGTAGGTATTTTGATTGCTTTAACCATCAACAATAAAAACGAGGCCCGAAAAACAAAACAATTTGAATATGAAATTTTATTGGATATTTCGATTTCAATGGATGAAAATTTTGCTTCGCTTAACAGGTGTTTAAATGGCAGTAAAAAAGCAATTCGATCTGCTAATATCATTCTCCAATTTTTAGAAGAAAATTTGCCTTATCATGATTCACTTGATGTCCATTTCTCAACATCTTTAGAATGGTGTAGTCTATCATTAACGAATGCTGGATACGAAAGCCTTAAAACCTATGGTAGAAACCTTATAACAAATGACACCATTAGAGAAAATTTAGGCGTCTACGATGCAGGCTGGATAGAGACCTTGGCGCAAAGACAAGAAGATTATTTCTACAATACGGCCTCTCCCGTTCTAGTAGGATTATTTGAAAAAGTTGCCATGCGAACTGAAATGAAACCCTTTAACTACGAAGAACTAAAAAATTCAAACTCGTATATTAGTATACTCAAAACTTCTAAGGCGTACCGAGAAGATCAAGTATATTGGTATACAGAATGGCAAATATTCCTTACAAATACTTATGAGTTGATCAATAGAGAATTGAAAAAGAAATAACGAAAGGCTAACAACGTATCCTATGGAAAGCCATAGTCCAGTTCCTAAAAAAGAACTTTTCTCAAGACATTCGTTTTCCTCTTTGTTTGGTTCTTATAATCAGACTTTTCACAGCACTTCCCACAGATGTAGTTAGGGCAAATATGTAACTAAGAATTAATGATATAACATCATTTATGGGCTAGCTATTTTTTCTGAATTTGGAAAGGTAATTGCCATCAGAAAATCTAGACATGTCAATTCGTCTTGAACTGACTCTGTTTTACTTTCTACATTGTTTAACGTCAGCAAAAAGTGAACTCTTTAGGTTAAATTATAAGAGAGTGTTTATAATTTTACTGTCAATCCAAGACCACCTGTTGCGCCTTGAGTGCTTCCTCCGCCAAGTTCCAAATAAACCCCCCATTTATCATTCCAAAACCATCTTCCACCTACATGAAGACCTATATCAAAATCACTATCTTTATTATCATTTCCGCTGTAAATTGCATAACCAGCGCCAGCACCACCATAAACATCCCAAGACTCATTTGTTAACTCAAATAAATTATCAAAATAGTAATTTGCCTTAACATTTAATGTTAACCAATTGAGATCAAAATTAGTCGATGCACCAGGGGCAATTGTAATATTTTCATGTACTGGAATTTCGTAATTAACCCCTATAAGGCCAAAATTTAATTCCTTTCTTGCTTGACTAAAAACATTAACAACAAAGAATGTGAATACGAACGCACATAAAAAAGATATTTTTTTCATAAGGATAAATTTAAATTATTGTAGAATTAATATTGTTATTTGCCAAACAAACATACTATGTTTTTTTTAGTAGAAATAATTAATTTAGATTTGAAGGTATTTATTTTAAATATGACCCTCTACGAATACAAAATGCTCTCTGAAGATGAGCAGTACGACACCGTATTTAGAAAAGGTAAGTCCTTCTTTTGTCCTTAACGCAACGAATATATTCCAGAATACTATTCTATCAACAATAGTTCTATGCTTTCCGCTATTTCATATAAAACACCAAATTCAACATCAATAGGTGTAGATTCATAATCATTATATCCTTCATTGGTTATTTTTAGAACATACGAATTTGTCATCAGTCCTTGAAATGAAAAATCTCCATTTATATCCGTAGTTGTTGTGGTTATCGCATTGACGAGGTCGTTAGAAGCAAATATTTCAATAGTCACATTTTCCAATGCGATAGGGTTTTCATCATCCACCGTTAATTTCCCTACAACATTCCCTTTTATAGAATCAGATAGCAATAGTTCAATACTTTCTCCTAATACATTAACTACACCAACTTCAACAACAATTGGAGTATCTTGAGGAGTTTCATAGTCTTGATATCCTAAATTCATAATTTTAAAGATATAAGAACCTCCTGCAAGACCTAAAAATGTAAAGTCACCATTTACATCCGTTTGAGTAGAACTAACAGAATTATCTAAATCATTAACAGAAAAAACACCTACTGTAACATTTTCAAGAGCAACGGCATCAGCTTCGCTAATACTCAACTTTCCAATAACGTTTCCTTTAACCGTTCCAGAATTAACTTCAGCAATCACATTAATAACAGGTTTTAAATTATATTTTCCTGAATTGCCTGCTTTCACAATTGATTTATCAACATCCCAGTCTAGTATAAAAGTATATGAAAAACCAGGTTCTAACTCTGTGTCTAATTTTAATTTCAAACCAGACTGTTGTGCACTAGGAGTGTCAAGGTCAATAGGTTCAGGCTCTCCCTCAATAACAATATTGTTGTTATCGCTTAAGACTAATCTTATTTGTTTTAACATCCCTGAAGGAATAATTTCATCTGACAATAAAAGGGTATTATCAGCAATTAGTTCTGTTAGATCAACATTAATAGGATATTCACGGTCAAAACTTTTCCACCCTCCATCATCTTCTGAACTATTATATTGAATATCTACAATCTCAACATTTACCTCCATATAGTCTCCAGGAGCATCAACTAAGACTAATCGAACTCTTGAAGTTTGGTTTTCTGAACTTAATTCCTCTGTAGGAGAAATACTTTCACTACAACTTTGAATGCTTGTTAATGAAAAAATAGCAAAACAAACGAACACTAAGGTTCTTAAACTCTTTAAAGTCATTTTATTTTATTAAATGGTTATTAAAATAATATAATATTAATCCTTGGATTAATATTATATACTTGTGGTTATATATAACAGTTTCATAAACAAAAACCCTACCTTAAGTTTAATAAATATAAAGACTGTCTTATCCATACATTCTTTTTTAATTAATATTTACTACAATATTGGAGATTTTAAACTACGATCTAAACAAAGCGTTAAATATTAGATTATGTGCAGATTAATGAGGATTAAAGGTTATTTAATGTATTAACCAGTATTTAATACCACTACTATAACTTAGAGTTGTTTATCTTATTCTTTCTTAAGCTATCCTCTAAAGGTTATTTTTTGGCATAAATAAACCTCTATTTTCTGACCGTACATATTAGACAAATGAAAAACCGTAACCATTTATAAATAAATGTATTACGGTTTTAAGAAGTGGTCCCACTCACTCCTTCGTTTTACTTCGGAGGACAGGCCCACCTTCACTACGTTGCTGAGGGCACGCTGGGTTAGTTCGCTTCGCTTATGGACCAGAAAGGTTCCGCTGCTGCAAATAGGGCCGAACGACCGCAAAAGGTCCGGTGGACCATTTGCAGTGAGGAGCCACCTTGCTCTGCCATAGTGGCTACGCGAAGGCGAGGCTGAGGCGCGGGCATTAAAAACAAATACTATGATTAATTTTTTTAGGCGAATACGCAAAAAACTCGCAGACGATAACAAGCCATTGAAATATATGAGGTATGCTATCGGAGAGATTTTGTTGGTAGTTATTGGGATATTAATTGCATTGCAGATTAATAATTGGAATGAAAATAAAAAAATAAAGTCTAAAGAAATAAAATCTCTTACTGAACTGCGTAAAGATTTAGAGCAAAACTTAAATGATATTAACGCCAATATTTCTGCTCTTCAAGGTTGCAAAAACTCAAATAATGTCATTCTTAATCATATTGAAAATAAATTAACTTATAATGATTCTTTGGATTATCACTTTTCAATGTTATATCCTTTTATTTCATTCACAGTGAATAAAACAACTTATGAAACACTAAAGCAAAATGGCATTGATTTAATTTCTAATGATTCATTGAGAAGTTCAATCTCTGATTTATATTCAAATCAATTTAAAGCATACGAAACATGGGAAAATAAATATTTTGTTAATCATTATCTTGATTATATAAAACCTATGTTTATTTCTGAATTCGTTTCATTTGAGCTTGGCACTTCAGCACATCCAAAAAATTATGACCAATTCATTTTGAATTCTGAAAATAAACAAGTTCTCATTTTTACAATTGGCACATGTAATAATTTTATTAGAATTCAATCAGGATTAAGAACAGAAATTCAAGACCTTATTGATATGATTGATAAGGAAATTAGAGCATGAATATTGAATTGAACTATAATAACGAAAGGCTAACACCGTGTATAATTAATTTCTAGGTCACCGCCGACTTACGAACATTCCTTCGGAATATTCTATCTGTGATTTATTTGCTAAATTAGTTGCTTAACCACTCAACTAATCATACACCGAACCGTTAGCGGCAAGCCGTAGACAAAATTATTACGATTCGAAAGTTGTGAAGCATAATAAGGACCACATTTACCATACAATCTATGAAACCACTTTTTGGAATGTTTATCATGACAATAGTCCTGATAAATGCTAATGCTCAGACGCCTGAACAAAAACTTATTGAGTTAGGTATAACTCTTCCGAATCCACCTGAACCAGTCGCCACTTATGTAACTTGGCGCAGAGTAGGAAACATGCTTTACATAGCCGGGATAGCCGCTGAAATACCTGGACAAGTTGGAAAAGACCTTACAATTGAACAGGGTTATGAGGCAGCAAAACAAACTGGAATACAAATATTATCCGTAATAAAATCTGCGGTTGGTGAATTGAATAAAGTAAAACAATTTGTCAGAGTTCACGGAATGGTAAATTCAGCACCAAATTTTTACGAACAACCAAAAGTAATGAATGGATTTTCAGATCTAATGTTGAAAGTCTTTGGCGAAAAAGGATTGCATGCAAGAGCTGCTGTAGGCAATGTATTGCCTGACAATTTTGCTGTTGAAATTGAGGTTACTCTTGAATTAGTTTCATCTAATTAAACTTTGTTAACCAATTAGAATAAGTCTTTTAAAGAAATAACTTGAGACTTGGAGAGGTAATTCCAATTAAATAAATTGAAACGACCTGCCGCTAATATCGTGTTTACACCATTTTGTAATAGGTGGATTTCTTATTGTTTTAGCAACACAAAGGAATAAATACAAACGTTGGTAGTCATTGTCGTATATTTAATAAAACTGAATTTATGCATAAAATTATATTTATAATCATCCTACTTTTTTGTTGTTCAACATCTTATTCCCAAAGTACCACAAAACCTCAAGTGCTTATTATCACTACTGGGGGCACAATAGCTAGTAAAACTAATGCTCCATCAATTGAAGGTCATGATCTTATAAAAGCAGTACCTGAATTAAGCAATTATGCAACTATTGAAGTTGATGAGTTTGTAAATATTGGATCTTCAAAGATGACCCCATTAATTTGGCTCCAACTCGTAAAGCATATTAGGGATGCTCTAAATTCTAACCCAGAAATTAAGTCCATAATTATTACCCATGGCACTGATACAATGGAGGAAACAGCGTTCTTTCTGAATTTAACCCATCAAAGCAAAGTGCCAATTGTTTTAGTCGGTTCAATGCGGTCATCAAATGAAGTTTCTGCAGATGGACCGGCTAATTTAATCAATGCTGTCAGAGTGGGCATATCACCCGAAGCAATTGGTAAAGGAGTTATGGTAGTTATGAATGACAACATCAGCGCGGGGAGAGATTTATTGAAGATGAATAATAGAAGAGTGGATGCTTTTGCTTCTACTGAGCTAGGATTTATTGGGTTTTGTGATCCAGAAAAAGTGACTTTTTATCGTTCACCTATTAAACCTCATACTTCTGAAAGTGAATTCAATATTTATAACTTAGATAGTTTGCCTAAGGTGGACATAGTTCAGGATTTTGCTGGATTTGATTCAAAGATTCTTACTTATTTCACTAATCGATTTAATCAAGGATTGGTAATAAGCTCGTTTGCCGGAGGTCGGCTTAGCGATGGTACTTCTGAGATATACAATTTGCCCGCAACTCATAAACCAATTGTAATTTCTTCTAGCATTAAAGGGGGCCGAATAATGGGATCCAATCCTGAAGGTACGCCAATTATTATCGCGAATGATTTACCGCCAAATAAGGCAAGAATACTACTGATGTTATCTCTCACCAATACAAGTAAGATTAATGAAATTCAGGACTACTTTGATAAATATTAAATTATTGCGATAAACTAGACTAAAAACGTCTACCTTCCATACCTATAGAGTAATTGCTTAATCCCGCTACTTCTGAAAATTCTGCAGGAATTTTCAGTTTGGTGTGTGCTTGCGAAGTTAACCGCTAAACCACGCAACTACTCATAGTCGAGACATTAGCAGTGATTACCGTAAACAAACCTTAAAATAATTAACCAACCTTACAAATATGACTACAACAAAAACATCATTCACCCCCTTAAAATCTTCTGACCGTATACAGTCTCTTGACATTATGAGGGGGGTTGTTCTTTTAGGAATACTAATAATGAATATTAATGGCATGGGGCTAGCAGGAGCCTATGGAGATCCAACAGTTTCTGGCGGTGCTACGGGATGGAATCTTACAACATGGATTACCGCAAATTTCTCATTTGAAGGCACAATGAGAGCACTTTTCTCCTTATTATTTGGAGTAGGTATGTTCATATTTATGGATAGACTAGAAAAAAAAGGAGCAGGAATAGATGCTGCAAATATTTATTTTAGAAGGCTTATGTGGTTACTCGTTTTCGGGTTGATACATGGGTATTTATTGCTTTGGACCGGTGAAATTCTTTACCAATATGCGCTTATGGGCTTTTTGGTATTTTCATTTAGATATTTACCCCCGATTAAGTTAACGCTTATTGCATTGTTGCTCTTCTCTATCGGCGCCTTATGGAATTATGCAGATTATAAAAAGGATGTAAAATTCGTCGAAGATGTAGCACTTGTAGAAAGCTATAAACTAGAAGGGAAAACATTAACTAGGGAACTTCAAAAAGTTGATGTGAAATGGGAAGAACGCGAATGGAAAAGATCTGTGGAAGGCATTGCTGAATATAATACAAATATGCGCAAAGGCTATTTAGACGTAGTAAAGTTTCTTGCACCAGAAAATCAGCATTATGATGAAAATTGGCCTTACAGATATGACCTATGGGATGTACTTAGTATGATGTTATTGGGAATCGCTCTTTTTAAATGGAATATTCTTTCAGGCGAGAAATCTTATGCTTTTTATGGTATCATGGCAGCCCTAGGTTACTTTATTGGACTCAGTATAAATTATTATGAAATCCATTCAATTATGGAAGGTGATTTTTCACTCCTAAGCTTTTCTAAGGCGAGTATCACATATGATTTAGGAAGAGTACCTGTTGCCCTCGGCCATGTAGGGGCGATAATGCTGTTTTGTAAATTGCCTATTTTAAAATGGTTAAAAATCAGTCTTGCGGCTGTTGGTAAAATGGCACTGACCAATTACGTGATGCATTCGGTTTTTGCCATGTTTATTTTTACGGGTGCAGGTTTTGGGTTATTTGGAACATTCCAACGTTTCGAGTTATTATACATCGTATTTGCAATTTGGATCTTCCAATTAATTCTTAGTCCAATTTGGTTAAAATATTATCAATATGGTCCATTGGAATGGATATGGAGAAACTTAAGCTATTTAAAAAAGCATCCTTTTAAGAAGACGAGTTAAACAAGGTGTAAATCTATTTAAGACAGTGTTCTTTAAGAAACTAATAGTTAATACAGACCATATAGAGTTAAATGGCGTATTTAATCCAACACTGACCGAGTTTTTTTATACGAATCATTGATGAAAGCTATGTGATATATCATTCTGAATTGTTGGATGGAAAGTGGACTTCTCCTGAACCAATTCAAATGTTTCCTGACCAAAATATCATCTCTGTTGCAGTTGATATGTCTGTAACTCAAGATGGGAGTACAATGTACTTCCTTGGTCAATACCCCGGAGGAGGCAGTAGCATATCTTCTGAAGACATTTATCAAAGTCAATAAATTGAAGGAAAATGGCATTTAGCAACAAAGGTGCCCTATCCAATATCAACAGATGATTATACAGAATCCTATCCAGTTGTCGTTGCCAATGGAAGTCTGTATTTTGAATCTGACCGACCAGGAGGTATAGGAAAGCAGGATGATTATCGCGCGCAATATTCGGGAAATGGAAAATTTGATACTCCTAAAAGTATTCGCCCTATTGTTAATACAGCTATGGGTTCAGGTGATGCCTATGTATCACCCGATGAAAGCTATTTAATTGTTAACAGCAGAAGTGCTGATCCCTCTGGACTCTATGTCTCCTTTAAAAAGAATGGTGATTGGCAAAAGCCAATATTTCTTAAAGAACCTATTAATAGTGAATGGACGGATTTTTGTCCATATATGATTCCGGATAGCAAGTATTTCTTTTTTTCCAGAAAATATGGCGATCCACCCGGAAGTGGATGGGCCGGAGTAATTGCTGGGACTAAATTCCAACTGTTTGATTTTTTTACAAAAGATATCAGATCAACTTTAATAATCTTTCAACAAGGTGAACTTCATCGAACAGATACCGTAAATACTTACTTCTCATCGATTTTACTTTTTTAAAAGACTCTACGAATCGTAAAGGTATTGGGTAAAATTAATGAGCTAGTGCAGTATGGAAATAGTAAATGAGTTATTGGGACATTCGAGCATAAAGATCACCCAGGAATACTATGGGAAAATTGTTCAGAAAAGGGTGAGTGAGGAGATGAGAAGGGTGTCAGAAAAACTGAAATAATAAGTATCTTGTTCTGGATAAATGATGTTTTAATAAGCAATCTAATATCACGATTTCTACAAAAACGAATCAACCGTATTGAATATGGAAGCATGATTTAAAGTCACATAGAATAATTTCTTACCTTAGGAAGAACAACCAACCTCTTCCTTCATGATAAAATTCTTTAGAAGAATTAGGCAACAACTTCTGACTGAAAACAAGTTCAGTAAATATCTGCTATACGCTATTGGAGAAATAGTGTTGGTTGTCGTTGGTATTTTGATAGCCTTGCAAATTAATATTTGGAATGAAAAACGTAAAATTAGTAACGAAATAGAAAATGTTTTTACGCTTTTAGAACAAGAACTTAAAGCGAATATTAATCAAAGTAATAATTTCTTGAAATATGGTTATCGAAAAGATTCTGTCCGAACTCTTTTTAACGAAAATAAAGTTACTCGTGAAATGATTTTAGCATCACCTAGTTTATTTCTAAGAGATTTTGGTACAAGTACAAAGAAATTTCTGGATGATCGACTTATTGAAATCATAGCTTTAGAAAAACAAATCCCCTCGAAATATGCGGATTTGATTCCTGAATTAAAATTATTAAAAAGTCGTATTGATGAACGTAGATTTTGGGAAAGTAAAGCGTTAGATTTATCAGAAAGAAAAGTTGAAGAATATACCAATAAATTTCCCTGGTATTATAATTTCGAACTAAATGATTCGCTTGCATTTAAAAAACATATTCAACACAGGCTAACAGATACTATCTACAGAAACAACGTGAATTATTATACTAGGTTACAATTAGAAGAAAATGTATGGTATGCTTCTCTATTGAGAACTTCATCAGTTGCAGCACTTTGGCAAATAAAACAAATTAAAAGTTTAGATAAAACTTTGACTATTAAACAATTCTTAAACGACCTTAACCTAGAACCATTAACAGAATATGCTTGTACTGATAAACCCTATGAAGTAAATGAA
>Ga0316192_10002812_pt1 | contig 12723 bp, 7 predicted proteins | sample MerIslwburrow_MG_FD_204931 | JGI IMG/M metagenome (GOLD analysis project Ga0316192, IMG submission 204931) | Coastal sediment microbial communities from Maine, United States - Merrow Island worm burrow | ecosystem: Environmental > Aquatic > Marine > Coastal > Sediment | place: USA: Maine...
TCGCACCATCGGGCGTCGAACAGTGGCTCGGTTCCGACGCCGCCGTCCAGGTGGAGTTCGCCCCGGCCGCCATGCTGCCGCCCGGTCAACTCTCGTCACCGGTCTCGGACACCGGCTGGTGGCTCGGCACCGACTCCGAGCCTCTCATCCGGGAGGCCAGGACCGAGGGCCGTGCGGCCATCATCGATTTTCGGAGGATCTTCGCCCTCGGCGCTTCCGCCGTCCTGCTGTCGGCGCTGGCAGTCATGGTGGTCTTCCTCCAGACCGAGCGCCTGGCCCGGCAGCGCGGTCGTTTTGCCGCCGCTGCGGCGCACGAGCTCAAGACGCCCCTGGCCAGTCTCCGACTCCACAGCGAAATGCTCAGCGAAGGCCTCGGGCGACCGGAACAGGCCGGGGTCTACGCCGCGAGGGTGGCCGCCGAGTCGGGTCGCCTCGGCAGGGTGGTCTCCAACATGCTCGATCTGGCGCGGCTCGAGCGCGGGGCGCAGATCGCCAACCCGCAACCCGGCAAGGTCGGCGACGCCGTCGAGCGCTGTCTCGACCGGCTCCGACCGAGCCTCGAAGGCGCCGGCCTCGATGTCGACCTGCGCATCGACGACGACCTCCCCACCGCCAATTTCGACCACGACGCGCTCTGCCAGATCCTCGACAACATCCTCGACAACGCCGAGAAGTACACCAGGGAACAACCCGATCGCAAGGCAGAGGTGACGGTGCGGGAATCGGCCGACGGGGTTCAGATCACCGTCAGCGACAACGGCCCCGGAATCCAGGGCATCACCCGGCGCGCGCTCTTCAAACCCTTCAAAAGGCCCGGAGACGACAATGCGCCCGCCGGCCTCGGCCTCGGCCTCGCCCTCGCGCGCTCGCTCGCACGAGCACAGGGCGGCGATCTCGAGGTTGTGGAGGACGTCGGAGCGGGGGCGAGGTTTGTGCTGTCGCTTGCGCGGAGTGGAGAGTAAGCGCCGATTTCGTCGCGGCCTTCCACTTGCGCACGTGACAAGTTCTCAGGAGCCACCTTTAGCATTGTTCGAAAGGAGGTCCATTGTGGCGGCGAGCGTCCCGCCCTCCTTTACAGCCGTTGAGGTTCGAACAATGCAAAAAACGGCACCACGCATTTCGTAGCTCGGTCCATGAAACGTCCATCGCTCATTGGGTCATTGCGGCCGCAAGAACCGTCGAAGAATCCTCGAGTCCCGGGGACGCTCGTGGACATTCGGTTTGTCGACCTGCGGGACGTGGCCAGCGGATTTTGAAACACGAAGAGCACCACGGGCCACAAAGAAATCACGACTCACTGGTCAACCACCTGGGTATTGGGGTAGAACGACGACCAGGCGAACCAGAAGGCCCTGGTCACCGGGATCTCTTCGCGTTCCTCGCCGGTGAAGGCCCTCACTCCCCCATCCGGACCGCGTTCGATTTCGACTGGAGTTCCGCCGAGCTCGGCCCTCACCTCGCCGCCCTTGTCGAGGGCATCGTCGGTCACGGCGATGGCATGGGTCCCGAACGCGGCTCCCCAGATGAGGGTCTTGCCGGGCATCTTCTCGGTCAGCCACTGGGCGCGGAAGAGTCCCATCCTGTCCGGATCGCTGAAGTACTTCTCATAACGAGAGGACAACACCTCCTCGGACTTCTTGAGCACATCGGTCTTCGGGTGTGTCTCTTTCCACTCGGCCCACGTGGTCTGGACCGACGGCATGGCCCGGAGCCGGGCGCCCCGGCCGGGGCCGTCGAGGGCCCTCCCCGTGACATGGCTCCACGACGTCGAGGTCTCGCGGTCCTCCATGATGAAGCTGTTGCGCCAGAGCTTGCCCGAGACCTGGAAGGTGTAGGTGTTGGCGCCGAGAGTGCGGGCGTAGACCACGCCCGTGGAGCAGAGCGGTCACCAGGTCGCCGCGATGGCCGTCCCTTCGATCTCATCGTTGACGAGCTCGTGGTGATCGAGCTGCCACAGCGAGTAGGCACGCGCAGTGTCGCCCACCACCACGCCGAGCACCGGTTCCCCCAGCTTCATCTGGGCGTCGGCGGCCTCACCCGCGACGAACTCCGGTTCATCGATGGCCGGGATCGCTCCCAGCGGAAGGACCTGATACACCTCGTCCCCACCCCATGTGGCCACCACCTGGGATTCGGGTCGTTGCGCCGCGACACCCGTCACGACCACCAAAAGCATCGCGCTGATCAGAATCTGAGCTTTCAAGTGTTTCTCCCAACAACCCTCATTGTCGTTTCCAACGTGGAGAGTTACCAATGATCCGGTTTCCGATTGAACGTCATCGTGGGCGGAAATCAATCCCGGCCCTTCGGCAATCGGTTTGAAACGCAAAGAACGCAAGGGGCGCCAAGACCATCGCAAATCATCGCATATGAGAGTGGGCCATCGGAGCCGGTCGGTCGTACGACTTCGTGGGTCGGCTGAGGTTGCGTCGAGGGTGTGATTGAAACACGAAGGGCACGAAGACCCTCAAAGACACCACAAAGGTCGATCCTTGACTCATCGCAGGGCCCGATGTGCCTTCCGGGTCGGAGGGCATGGGTCAAACATTGCGATGCTCCGTGGCTTCTTCGTGGTTCTTTGCGTCCTTTGTGTTTCAAAACCCGACCGCTGCGGCTGACCCTTCGCTACCACGTGCTGGAATTCGCACAGGGTTCTATTGGGTTGCTCGCGAAGCCTGCGGTGTGCTCTCTGCGGTTCAATCCGCGATGCCCGCTGGTAACAATAGAGGAACGCTATACTCCCGATCATTCCGGATCGGAACCGGGCGACCATCAGTGACCATCAAACGATTCATCTCCGCCGTTCTCGCGCTCGCCCTGCTCATCGTGGCAGTCGCTCACCTGTCTCGGTTCAATTTTCGGCCGCAACCCATGGTCCTCGAGTTTTCCGAGCTCATCCACGCCGACCACTATTTCGTCAGCGCCGTGGTACCTCAGGCGTCCATCGAGTGTCCGGTTACGACCCTGCGGGACTGGAACGAGATCTGGGAGCGAAAGCTCAGTCCCTGTTCCCTCGGCGACGGTTGGCTGCTCCCCGGCCCCTGGGGATCTTACGCCTTCGGGACCCGTTCACAGGTTCAGGTCGAGATCGCGGACGAGATCCCCCGCACCCTGGTCCTGCGACTGCGAGCTCATCAAGCGCTCCCGGAGAACATCGAGCAGTCGATCCGGATCCTTGTCAACGGCCATGACATCGGCAAGCATCCGGTCTCGAGGAAATGGCACGAGATCCGGCAGGCGATCCCCCGGCAATTGCTGGTCGTCGGCCGAAATCTCATCGTTTTCGAATTCGCCCACGCGACCTCACTCCGTCAGGCCGGCATCACCAGGGACAGCCAGGCCATCGCCGCGACAATCGAGCGGCTCGGCTTGTTGATACCCACTGACAAGGCTCCCGTCCAGACCGCCGATGTCGTTTCCACCAGTGTTTGGGACAACCAGCTCCAGAATTTCGCCATCGGAGAGTCGGGAATTCTGGTTTTGCCCATGCTGATCCCCCCGGGAGCCGACGCGCTCGAGTTCGATCTCCAACCCTCCCGAAGCGTCGATCTGTCCACCGCCCAGGTCGACCTCGCGTCCGCGGACCTCGATGGCCGACACGAGCAACGGGCTTCACTGGGTGGACGGCTGGTCCGAGATCGTGGGCGGATCGGTATGCCAGTCGGCGACCTGGCCGGAAGCTGGGCACTCGTCACGGCCGAAGTCTCCATCGACGGAGGTCAGTTGGTGGTCTCGCCTCCACGGCTCGTGTTCGATTCGGAAGAAGAACCGGTGGAACAGACGGCGTCGCCCATGGATCCCGATCCACGACCCGACATCGTCCTGATCACCCTCGATGCCGCCCGGGCCGATCGATTTTCATATTCCGGCTATCACCGGGAGACCACACCCTTCATCGACGGAATCGCGGAGAACTCCCTTGTTTTTCCGCACGCCTACGCGCTTGCGCCCTACACCCTGTGCTCGGTCCCGACGATGATCACCGGTCTGAGTCCCCTGGACCACGGTGTGATCTACCACGAGGATGTCCTGAGCGACGAGGCCGTCACCCTCGCCGAGTCTCTCAAGAGGAGGGGCTATCTCACCGCCGGCTTCAGCGCGACGCCGAACAACTCCCGGATCAAGGGTTTCGCCCAGGGTTACGATGTGTTTCGCGAGATCTGGACAGAGGCTCCGGGGAAGGTGGCCCGGCGCGCGCATTTCGCCGCCCGAGGTGTTGTCGAGTGGCTTGACACGGTGGCCGGCGACGACCGGCCCCTCCATCTCCAGGTGCATCTCATCCCCCCCCACGGGCCATACGACCCCCCGGAGAGATTCGACCTCTTCACCGATCCCTCCTATACCGGCCCGTGCGACGGCTTCAGCCGCACCATCTCGGCCATCGACGGCCGCGAGGTCGCCGCGACCACCGAGTGCATCGACCATCTGAGCAATCTCTATGATGGAAACCTCAGAACCGCGGACGACGCCGTCCGGGTCATCGTCAGAGCCCTCCAACGCAGTCCGCGGTGGAACCAGACCGTCGTCCTGATCACCTCGGATCACGGCGAGGCCTTCATGGAGCACGGGATGTTGGCGCACAACAGCACGGTCTACGACGAGATGCTCCACGTGCCGTTCGTCCTGCGGTTGCCGCCGAACCACCGACCACTGCCCGTCGACACCGAGCGACTGGTGACCCTCGCCGACATCGTCCCCACCCTCCTCGGAACCGCCGGCATCACCACCGGGGGCGGTGACGGGGTCGATCTGCTGGATCCGAACACCAGGACCGGCAGCCGCTACATGGTCGCCCGAACCACCGAAAACCGACCATTCTGGGGTCTGCGGACCCTGCACTGGAACCTGATCCTCAACTCCGCGGGGTCGGGCGCCCTCTTCGACCTGTCGACGGACCCGGGCGAGCTCGAGAACCTGTGGGCGAGCCGGCCCGCGTCGTTTGCCGGTCTCGGCAGGATCCTCACCCGGCGAATCGGTCTCCCGCCGAGGCTGGCGGTCACCACCGATACCGCGGAGATAAGTGAGAACGATCGCGAACAGCTCGAAGCCCTGGGCTATGTGAGTGATTGACGTGCGCATCTCCAACCTCTTGCTCGCCGCCTTCGGTCTGGTTCTCGGCCTCGCCTGTGGAGCCCCCGACCGGGAGACCGATCACCTCGCGCCGCACGACTTCCGCTTCCCCTCGCAGGCGCTGGTCGTCCACGCCCTTGGCGGCATCGAGGGGAAGAACTACAGCAACTCGCTCGAGGCCCTGGAGAGCACCCTGGCCCGGAACGGGCGGTTTCTCGAGGTCGATCTGAGCTTCACCGCCGATGGTGACCTGGTGTGCTTTCACACCAAACACGAGAAACACCTCGGGCTGGATTCCCCGGTCACCGAGGTCGGCACCTCGGATTTTCTCAGCCTCCGCTACGGGGCCCGGTTCACGCTGATCGACCTCGAAACCCTGCTCCGCAAGCTCCTCGATCACCCCGACACCTATCTCGTCACCGACTGTAAGCACGACTTCAACCTCTGCATGGAGAAGACTCTGTCGGTCGCCGAGTCGGTGAATCCCGCCTTGGTCGGTCGCATCATTCCGCAGTTCTACAAACCTGAACAGTGGCTCGACGTCGCCCGCATGGAGGCCGATCACGGTTCCTTCGCGACGGTGATTTTCACCCTGTACCGCACCAAGATCGACGACGACGCCGTGGTTGAGCTGGTTGGAAATCGCAAAATCCCGGTCGTCACCATGAGTCAGAAGCGCTTCAATCCCGACCTCGTGGAGCGGCTCGCCGCCGTTGGCGTCGACTCCCTGGTCCACACCGTCAACAGACCGCCCGCGATGATCGGCTACGTGAATCGGGGCGTGCGCGGCCTCTACTCCGACCTCTTTGTTCAATGGAACGAGGTCGTCGCCGCCGCGCCGCGCGTCAAGGGCCCTCCGCAAGGGCGGCCCCAAGGCGCTGCTGCAGATCCCCCTCCAGGATGAGGGTGCCGACCCTGCGCATCCGCAGGGCCCGGTCCGACCCCTCGGCGCACATCTCTTCCGACACCTTCCGCCCGCTGGTGCGGTCCCAGCAACCGGTCGGCTCCGCCGACCGGAAGATCCGGGAACCGTCAACCCACCCGTTGACGCCCCAGATGACCGGCTCATCGACCGGGGATCCCAGGATGTTCCGACCCAACCACGGGAGATTCTGGGGATCGATCCCCAACAGCGCGGCGATGGTGGGGGGGAGATCGGAGAGCCCGGTGGGAAATTCAACCGTCCTCGCGAGACCGTCGACCCCGGGGGCGCGGATGATCACCGGCACCCGGTCATAGAGCAGAGCTTCGGGACGGCGGAACGGCAGACCCATGGCCCGGGTCTTTTTGGCCGACTTCATCAGGGATGAATCATGGTCCCCCCAGATCGCCACGACCGTGGATTCCGCGAGTCCCGCCCGGTCGAGCTTTTCAAGAAAGTCGTGAACCGCCTCATCGGCCCACCGCATGGCGTGCAGATAGCCTCTCACCGACTCGTTCTCGATGCCTCCCAGGTCGAGGATGCGGAGATCGTCCGGGAAGCCCGTGAACGGGTGGTGGTGGGAGAGGGTCAGGAAAAAGGCGAAGAACGGCTGTTCCATCCCGACCACGCGATCGGCCGCCTGGCGCAGGAAATCACGGTCGTTGAGCCCCCATCCCACCTTCGGACCGCGCTCGAAATCCTTGACATACCACCTTTCTGAAAAACCGAAGGCCGGGTGGCTGTAACGTCGATTCCAGAAACTCGCCTCGTGCGCGATGCCGACCGCGGTCCGGTAACCGTGCTGGGACAGCACATCGGCCAGACCGGTGAGATCGTTTCCGGCGTGGAGAAAGACCGCTGCCCCCTTCTCCGCGGGCAGCAGCGAGGCCTGGCTCAGGAGCTCGGCGTCGGAGGTTCTGCCGCGCGCGGTCTGGTCGAGGCAGAGACTGAGATAGACGCTCTCGCGAGCGAGTCGGTTCAGCGTCGGCGTGATCTCCCGGCCGTCGATCTCGAGACCGAGAACGGGGCCCTGCATGGTCTCGATCTGGATCATGACCAGGTTCATTCCCCGAGCCGCAGCGAAGAACTCACCTTCCCCGGCCCGCTGCGGCCGCCGTTCGTTCAGGGTGTCGAGCACGAACCGCCACTCTTCCTCCGAGACCGACCAACCCCACACCGCGTCGCGAGCGACATCGACGGCGTCAAGCAGGTGAAAGCCGAGCACCCCGATGTTCGCCACCACCCGAAGGTTGGAGAATCGCTGGACCGAGACCCCCAGCTCCGCCGAAGCGGCATCAACCGAAAACCGGATCCACGGGGTGAGCAGCACGAGGCAGATGACGGCCATGATCGGTCTCGTCCATCTCCAGGGAACCCGCGAACTCAGCAGATAGGCCGCAATCGCCATCGGCAGTAGATCGGCGAAGACCAAAAGATCCGACGGCTTGACGAGCATGGCGACGCTGTCGGTGATCTGCATCGTCTGGTGGCTCGCGTTCAACAGAGCGAACGAGGGCATGTCGCTGAAGTACCGAACGTAGATGACATCGCCGAAGAACATGAAGGAGAGACCGGCGTTGATCCCGAGTGAAACCCACGGCCGTCCTCGTTGCGGCAGGAACAGAATGAGCACGACGACCAACGCGGTGGTCGAGATCGACAGCCAGTACCCACCAGGCTTGAGGAACCAGGACATGGACTCCACCGCCTGGACCTGCTTGACGTAGAGGGCAACCGCCAGCCACAGGACATCGGTGGTGGCGGGCAGCCACCGTGTCCACCGCGGCGGGGAACCCGTCGCGGTGGACACGGTGGTCAAGATCGGCGGTGTTCCCATGCTTACCGGATTATATGACGGAAGTCGAGAACGCCGATTCGACGGCTCTGAGGCAGGCCCAAAAGTGACCTGCCTACGGTTTCCGGCGGCGCACTCCCTCCGTAGGCGGGGTCTTCAGGCCCTGCCTCAGAGACGATGCGGAAGATGAAGGGGCGACTGTCGGCATCTACTGCACATAGCCGATGGCGCGGAGCTGCCTCTCCTGAAGGATCTCTTCCTGCAGACTGAGGCGTTCCTCCTTCCACCTGCGGGTGAGTTGGGCTCGCGGGCGTGAGTAGAAGCGCGGATTGGTCAGAAAGATCGACCGATGAAGCTCGGCGTCGCCGGGTTCGACACCGGTCCACGCATCAATGCAGAGTTCCACGCGTTGCAATCCCATCCCCGGGACCGCTACATACCTGTCCTTGAAGATCTCACCATCGCTGGAGCTCAGACTCTCCTCGATCACCGTCCGCACTCCGTCTTCTCCGAGCTTTCGAACGGTCAGGCGGAAGCTCGCCGACTCGGGGGCGCCATCGAGGCGCGCCTCGTCAAAACCGTACGCCACCTGGATCACAGGGTCGGACGGCAGAAGCAGCTCCCGACAACCATGGGGTTCGTGCAGCACCTCTCGAACAAGGCCATAGAGCGTTTCCACCCGGTAGTCGTTGCGAAAGGTGAACTGGCCGAGCTCGATGTCGACCCAAGGATGCCGATCACTGCGGACCACCGGGCTTGTGTCCATCGGCCCCAGAGCCTCCAATTGCCGGCAGTGGTTGGCGGGATAGCGCGCCACCCTCATGGGCAGATAGGGCGGAATCCACTCCCAGAGCTTTTGTTTGTCCGGCGTGACCTCAAAGACACGACCACCTTCGCTCGAGGTGATCAGCAGATTGCCGTTGGGGAGAACCTGCTGGATTCCGGCAACGGTGCTGAAGAATGTCTCCTCCGAGAAACTCCACCGCACGTCCCCCGTGACCGGTTGGATGGCCCGGATTTCACTTCTGCGGTAAGCGTTTCGGTCCTTGGTGCCGTTGTTGAAGACGACGATGAGACCCTCACCGAGCGTTCCTTTGGGAATCATCCGAGCTTCGTGCTGATAGTCGAGGCCGTCGCTGTGCTTCCACACGATCTCGCCGGTGGACTTGTGGACGATGAAGACGGTGTTGAGGTTGCGCGCACTGATCAGGATGTTGCCGGGTTCGAAGCGCTCATCCCCCGCATCGAACCACTGATTCCCCTCGAGCTCGAAGAGCGAGTTGATGTGGGTCGGGTCGGGGTAGCGCCGGTCCCGATCCGGAAAGTGCTCCTCCAGGCGGTCTCGCGGCCACCACTCCCACACGACGCGACCTTCGCGGTCGACCTCCTGGAGATAGTCCGACCGGGTCGCTGTCTCCTGGGCCAACAGCAGGTAGTGGCCGTTCGCGAGGGCGATGAAATCGTGGTGGGGAAGGTCTTCCTCCCGCGGCAGGGCATAGGCCCAGGTGAGGTTTCCGTCCCAGTCGTACTCCTTGAGCATGTCGTCGATCCCGATGACGGTGAGTCGTCCCTCGGGATCGAGGCGCGCCCGACCCACGGCCCGCACCTTCGGCCAGCTGTGAACCACTCGCCCCTGCATGTCGACGAGCATGGGAACCCGGCGGCGGTAGAGCACGAGGTTGTAGCCGGGCGAGCTCGACTCGGGGCGGTAGCTCTCGACCCAGGCCATGGAATCGATGAACGCTATGTCCTCGTCCATCCCGTCGAGTTCGGTGAGGTCGTCCACCCGGGCCATGAACCCGATCACAGGATCCGGTTCCGGGGCAACCAGCCCGCAGCCCGACAGCCCGACTACCAGCACGGCCGCCGCAAGCGGAGCGAATCGGATGGTCACGACGCGTCCCCGGCACACGATCGAGTCCGCTTGCCACGGCGTAGCCATCAGTGGATGTAACCCAACGCCCGCAAATGCGCCCGGTCCTCGTCGCTCAGCGCGACATCGACCGGGGCGTTCTCATTCATGGCCGCGAGCCGCCGCCCCAGCTCCGCTCGGAGTTTCTCGAGGACCTCCGGTCTGGCGTCTGCAAGGTCATCGAGCTCTCCGGGATCATTGACCACATCGTAGAGCTCCTCTTTCTCCTGCTCGTCCTTCCACGAGTGGATGTACTTGTATCCCTCGTGCACGATCGCGCGCTTGTCCGAGAACGACTCCGGCCGATAGGTGGCCGCGATGATGGGACGGGAGGGCATCGCTCCTCCACGGAGCAACGGGACCAGGCTCGCTCCCGAAGAGCTGGCGGGCGAATCGAGCTCGAGGAGGTCGGCCAAGGTCGGGAAGAGGTCCACCAGACTGACGGCCTCGTCGACAACGAGTCCCTCCGGAAGGTTCCCGCGCCAAACGAAGATCAGGGGCACCCGGAGCAGCGAGTCATAGAGCTGGCTGATGTGGCCGACGTGATTGTGGCTGCCGAGCCCCTCACCGTGGTCCGATGCGAAGATCACCAGGGTGTTCTCCATCAGTTCCCGCTCCTCGAGCCCGGCCAGGAGCCGCCCGACCTGGAGATCGACGAACTCGGTCTCACCGGCGTAGGCCTCGCGGATCTCGGGCTTGCCCAGGAGCTTCTTGCACGAGACCAGCATGCCGGTCCTCACCGCCGCACCGGCAGGGTTGGTCAGTCGCACGGAAGCCGGGAACTCGGACTCGAAGGTCGTTCGACCCATGCGGCGGGGAATCACGTGCCATCCCTCGATGGCTTCGACACCAATGGATTCGTCGTCCAGGAGGAGATTGTCGACCCGATAGACCCGACCCTCTTCCCGTTCATCGAGGGGCACGAACTCGAGCACGCTGTCTCCCGCCGGCACCTCGAGATCGAAGCGGAATCCACGGCCGCCGGCGTTGATCTCGCCGAGGACCTTGCCATCGAGGCGCAGCTCAAAGCGGGGGTAGTCCGCATCCGACGGCGCGTACGGCTCGTGCGGGTCCGAGTAGTGGACCCAGAGGAAGAAGGGCTCGCCCAATGTCCCCTCGGCGATCCCAAGGGCCTCGTCGGTGACCTCGGCGGCGTCTTTGAGCCAGTCTCTGGGGAAGACGTCCCCGTAGACATCGAAGCCCCGGTCGAACCCGAACTCGCCCTGGAGCACCCCGAGACTGATCACAGCTGCGGTCTGTCGCCCCGACGATCGAAGCGCTTCGGCCACGGTCGGGAAGCTCGCCCGCATCTCCTGGGCGTTGTTCAGGACGCCGTGCTCCATGGGCAGCAGCGAGGTGAAGAGCGATGCGTGGCTGGGGCCGGTGATGGGAATGTGTGACCGGGCATCGCTGAAACGCACCCCATGTTCGGCCAGGGCGTCGATATTGGGAGTCTTGACCTCGGCCCCGTAGACACCGAGGTAGTCGGCGCGCAGGGTGTCGACCACGATCAGCAGAACGCTGGCGAAATCTTCGACGGCGTCACCGCTGCCGAGGATCCGAGGCGAAAGGAAGGCGAGCGCCGAACCGTCAGGGCCGTCCCCGATCGTCGCCAGGCCCAGTTCGACAACATCGCCGGCGCCGGCGGCGATCTCGAATCGAATGCGGTCGCCGGCGACGGCAGTCGGGTCGAACACCACTGATGCGGCGGCAGGTTCACCCGGTCTCGCGACCCAGACCCGGCCGCGAATGTCCGGTGCCGCAGGGGACGCGGCCACCAGTCCGAAGTCGAGCACCGCGTCCTCCGGCACCGCCAATCGGTAGCGCAGAGCGGTGCCCGGCGGAATCACCAACGCGCCGCCTTGGGCCTCGGGTTCGGTCGGCGCCACAGAGACCCTGTCGTCGGTCTCCGGAGGTCCGAAGCTGACCCAGTCAAACGCAGCGGCGAGCGTCCTCTGATCGGTGTTCCCCGGAAGGTGATCGGCCGGCACCGCGGTCCACGAAAAACGGAATTCCACCCGATTCAACCCGGCCCCGACCGCGCCCTCGGGCAGCGCCAACGAGTAGTCGTGAAATCCGGGTTCGAGGACGGTGTCACCGATCTCGCGGCCGTTGACCGCAACCGAGAGCCTTTGTTTCGGTGATCCATCCCAGTGGAACGGTCGACATCGCATTTCCAGGCGTTGGATATCGGCCTCCAACACCGATGTCTCGAGGACCGCACGGTCGGCAACGGCCCAGGCAAAGCTCGCCCCCGAGCCGGGGTCGATCTCCGAATCACTCCAACCCTCGGTCAGCGAACCCGAGGACGAGGCAGCCCCGACATCGACGAACGCCGCCCCGCGTACCACCTCCGCCGATCCCGCCCGCTCGACGAGGTCGAAGACCACCCAGGTGGTCTCGATATCACCGGTGTGTTCTCGAAGGCCCGGGTTACGATCACCGCAACCCGGAAGGAAGAGAACGCCCAAACAGCCGATGATCGCGGGGAAAATAGCTCGAATCCGCATGCGTGCGTAGTTTAGCCACATTTTCAATTCGCACAAATCGGTCGAGCGGATGTGCGGCCCCACAACGAGGCTGAGGCCCCTGGGAATGACAGCTCGATCGAAACGCCATACACTCGATCCGACCGATGACAGCCACGAACCTCACCCTCGATCTCCTCCCCGACGAGCTCGCCGTCTGCCGGCTCCCCGTCGATGAGCCGGTGCCCAACTGGGTCTGGGCGGGCGAGCTGACGAGCATCACAAGCACCGGCGACGAACTCTCGCTGGTCTGCGGCGCCGAGCCGGTGCCCGCGGGCATCAAGCACACGGCGGGTTGGCGCGCCCTCAAGGTCCGCGGCCCCCTTGACTTCAGCCTGGTCGGCATCCTGGCCGGCATCTCCGGTGTCCTCGCTGAAGCCGGAGTCTCAATCTTCGCGATCTCGACCTACGACACGGACTACATCCTCGTCCGCGGGGCGCAGCTCGAAACGGCGATTGCGGCCCTCGACGGTGTTGGGCACGAGGTCTTCAGGTC
>Ga0316192_10002814_pt1 | contig 12713 bp, 4 predicted proteins | sample MerIslwburrow_MG_FD_204931 | JGI IMG/M metagenome (GOLD analysis project Ga0316192, IMG submission 204931) | Coastal sediment microbial communities from Maine, United States - Merrow Island worm burrow | ecosystem: Environmental > Aquatic > Marine > Coastal > Sediment | place: USA: Maine...
CACAACGGAGGCCGTCACCCTCAATGTCTACGTCGGCACCTGGCGCGGCATCATCACCGGCGAAGATACTGCCGGAAATCCGACGGTCGAGGGAAGCTGCACGGGTTGTCACGGTGACACCGTCGCGAGCTGGGCCCAGACCGGCCACGCCGAAATCTTCAAGAACAACCTGAACACATCCACCCATTACGGTGAGAGCTGTTTCGCGTGCCACACAGTCGGGTTTGACCCTGATGCCGACAACGGTGGCATCGACGAGGCTTCGGACTATCAGGCGTTCCTCGACTCCGGTCTGATCAATGCCGCCGATCCCAATGGGTACGCCACCATGCTGGCGCAGTTCCCGGAGACGGCGAAGCACACCAACATCCAGTGCGAGAACTGCCACGGTCCGCAGGACAGCAGCGCCCACATGCAGGGCGTTCGCGGCGGCATCTCGTCGGACACCTGCGCCACTTGCCACGGCGAACCCCTCCGGCACGCCCGATTCCAGCAGTGGCAGCTGTCCAAGCACGCCGACTACGAGCTCGCGGTCGAAGAAGGCCAGAGCGGAACCTGCTCCAAGTGTCACAGCGGCAACGGCTTCCTCGCGTGGCTTCCGGTGCTGATCGGCACGACTCCCGGCGACATCAACGATCCCGTTGAGGTCACCTGGACCGAAGACGAAACCCACCCCCAAACCTGCGTCACCTGCCACAACCCGCACGCCGCCGGCGATGTGTCGGGCAACGACAACAACGCGACGGTCTGGATCTCCGGTGACACGCCCGAGCTCTTGGCCGGTTTCACCGCCACCGATGTCGGTCGCGGCGCCATCTGCATGACCTGCCACAACACCCGGCGCGGTCTGCGTAACGACAGCACGTGGGAAGAGACCACCGACAAGGACCGGGCGCCGCACAGTGGAGCCCAGTCTGACATCATGATGGGTCAGAACGTCTACATGATGGAGGTTGGCGAACGCGGCTACCACTCGCAGCTCGATGACAGCTGTGCAACCTGCCACATGGAAGAAACCCCCCCGCCGCCGGATTTGGCCTACAACCTCGGTGGTACCAACCACACATTCTACGCCTCGAATGCGATCTGTGAGAACTGCCACAGCGTGATCACGGCCGAAGACGTCCAGGGTCCGGTGGAGATGATGCTCACCGAGGTCCATCACCAGCTCAACGAGGCTTGGGAAATGGTGGCAGACGGCGCGCTCGCCGGCGGCAACACCATCGACCTCGACGGCGACGCGACCATCGAGGACGCCTCCGAGATCATGTCGGTCGCTTTCTCCGAGACCCGCGGCCGCCAGGCGCTGATCTTCACCTTGAGCAACTCAATGGAGTACGGCCCCTACGGAGTCGGCAACATTGATGTCGTTCCCACCGAAGGCGAGCCCTACGCCATCTGGACCATCGCGCCGGACGACGTCCTCAAGTCGGGCTGGAACTTCCTGCTCGTCGAGAGCGATGGAAGTCTCGGCGTCCACAACCCGGACTTCGCAGAAGAAGTTCTGGAGACCACCGAGGAAGCCCTCGCCGAGATCGTTGGCGGCGGTGGCGTCGGCGGCAGCGCCAACGCGGTAGCCTGCACCTCGACCTACGTCTACTGGACCGAGATCGCGGCCCGCCTCAACGGCAGCGCCGGCAGCGTCTTCCGGACCGATGTGGTGGCCAAGAACAACGGCAACGCCATGGCAAACCTGCACTTCTACCTCCACGCCGAGGGCAATCTCTTCGATGGTCCCGGGTCGGTGGACGCCGAAGCCCAGGGCGTCTTCGAAGACGTGGTCGAAATGATCGGCGCCGACGGCAACAAGGGCGCGCTCGAGATCTGTTCGGATCAGCCCCTCGAGGTCGTCGCGCGGATCTACAACGTGTCCGATGAGGGCACATTCGGTCAGTTCCTTGACGGGATCAACTTCTCGGGGCTTGACGAGGGCGACACCGGTCGGCTCTATGCGCTCCGTCAGATGACCGGCGAGTTCCGCACCAATATCTCGGTGACCAACACCGGGATGGCGCCCGCAACCGTCGAGATCACGCTCTTCGGCACCAATGCCTCCGAGCTCACCAGCTACGAGCTGACCGTCGGCTCGGGGATGGTGGTGCAGGATCTCGAGCCCTTCCGGACCCGGGCCGGATCGCCCGATCTGGGTTGGGGCTACGCCTTTGTCGAGGTCACCTCGGGTGAGGGCGTCATCACCTCGGCGTCGGTGGTCGACTCGAGAACCAACGACCCGACGACCATTCCGATGAAACACTAACCGAGTCAACTTCATCAATCGGGGCGGCAGCGCGAGCTGCCGCCCCTCTTTTTTATGGCCGAGGCATCACGATGCCTCGGCCATAAAAAAGACCGGGGGGTGTTGAGGGTCCGGATACGGTCACTGCCACTGCCGCTGCCCCGGACGCTGTCCCCGGCGGGCGTTCGCAGAAGCGGCTTGCTTGTGTCGGCACTGAGGCACGCCCTAAAGGACGTGCCTACGATGAGCAGAAAGCCGCAGAAGGAGCCGCGAAGGTGTCGTCCCTCGATCCTGGTCTGTGGAGTCGATCCTTCACAGAACCGTAGGCGATGCGCCAGTGGTGAAGCCGATCACGGCCCGATCGACCTGCGCCTTCGACGAGATTTGCGGGCACCGATGACGCGGATCGAATCACTTGATCGGCGATCGGCTTGAGCGGCGCGGAAACTCTCATCACGAGAGAGATCGCGATACCTGCATGTCGGATGGCCTTGTCGCGGGCATCGAAGCCTGTTGATTGCTGTGCGTCGTGCATGGTCACCTCCGGGTTGTTCATGCATTCCCCCCAAGCCGGTGGATCGACCGATGTCAAGGGACCGGCCGGAGGTCGCATGCCCTTTACGCCGATCGCTTCATCGGCTATCCGCGTTTCCAAGAACAACCCGGAGTGACCATGCCGGGACAGCGGCTACGGCTGCGGCTACGGTTGCGGCTACGGCTACGGCTACGGCTACGGCTACGGACACGAGGCCGGGAGCGGGAGGGGGAGCGGGAGGGGGAGCGGCCAATCATCGGCTACGGCTGCGGCTACGGTTGCGGTCCCGGTCTCGGTCTCGGTAACGGATACGGTCGCCGTCCCGGCCGCAGGCACACAAAAAGCGGGGCCCGAGGGCCCCGCTCGGATCGTAGTCGGTTCGTTCGTTACCGATGCCAGCGCAGGTAGACGCCGTAGCGGGTCGCGTCGTACTGGGCGAGATCGAGGATCTTCTCGGTGTAGTCGTTGTTCTCGTAGTCGGCCGAGATCGCCCAGTGATCGGTGAAGTCGACACCGAGGCGGAGGAACGCCCGTTTCATATCGAATTCGAAGGTGCCCTCATTTTCGAACTTGGAGTAGCCCAGATCCAAGGTGACGATGGAGATCCGCCACAGGAGGCCACCCTCGAGCAGGGTTCCGTTCTCGCTGAAGACCGACTCCGCTGGATTCAGCGTTTGCGGGATTCGGATCGGCATCTTGGTGTCGGTTGTGTAGTCGTCCCAGGCGAGCCGGAAGGTCAGGTTCTCGGTTGGGTCAAAGTTGAGATCGATGGCATAGTGATCGGTGGTCGCGGTGTAACCGATGCCCGCCGCACCGTTGGAGACATCGATGTACTCGGCAGTTGCGAGCACGCGGAACCACTTGGCGATCTGAAAGTCGGCACGCGCGCGAGCTCTCAACCGGTCGTCGAAATCGGTTCGAACGATGACGTCGTTGGCCGATTCGTTGGTGATGTCGACCGAGAATCGAGACGTCTTGAAGACCAGCGCCGCACCTGCGCCGAGGACGTTGGTGGTGCGGTCGTAGTTGCCCTGCTGGCCCCCGGGAGTCACGATCTGCGAGACGTCCTGTGAGAGGCTGAGACCGGTCTTCTTGTAACCGGCTTCGGCCCACAGGACGAGCGGTCCCAAGTTGTTGATGTTGAGCCGGCCGGTAACGATCTGGTCATCACGTTCGTAGCCGTTTTGGGCATTGACGAGATCCTGGATATCCTGCGGGTCGTGACCGCCGAAGTTGAGGGTGTCGAGGTAGAGGGTGGAGATCAGCGACCACCCCTCGAGTGAGCGGTGATTTTCCTCGAGTCCCAGGTCGAGTCGGACCGACTCACCGAGGTGGACCTTGAATCTACCCTCGGCGCGCCAGTAGGGGTTGTCGGTTCGGCTCGAGACCGTCTGGTCGAGGCCCTGGAAGAAACGGTTGATCCGGTAGGAGACCAGGGAGCCGGAGAGCATCTCCGACGAGGATGCCTCGCCCTCGAGATCGGCCCGGATGTAGCTCAGGACCACATCGACCTGGTCGCCGATCTTGCCCTGGACGTTGGCGGTGGTCACCGGCGTCTCGGCTGTGCTCGTCATGGATCGAGAAAATTCGTCAACGTACTGGTCGACGCCGAGGATCGGTACGCCGATGTTGCCATCGCGTTCGCCGGGTGCGAGGGACAGGCGGTCCGTGGCCTCATACTCACGCCACCCCTGGATCAGGGTGCCGAAGATGGTCCCTGCTTTGAAGGTGATTCCGGCGTAGATTTCCTGCTCGGTTTCCTTGAGATCCGACGACAGTCGGTACTCGTTCTGGCCGACGCGGTAGGTCGTTTGCCGGGGTCCGTCGATCACGTTTCGACGATAGCCGATGAGCGGAGTGACCACCCGGTTGGGGAGCAGCTCCAACTCCATGTCGAGGGTTTGGCGGTCTCGATCCCAGGTGTGCTGCCCGGGTGTGACTCCTTCGTCGAGATCCGGATTGGCATAGGCCGGCAGAGCGCTGAAGTTCTCGAACTCGCTGTAGAAAAGCCTGAAGCGATAGATCTTGCCGAGACCGGCCCAGAGTCGGAACCGGCCGGCGGGATTGCCGCCGAATCCGGAGGCGTCGATCCTGAAGTTGTCGGCGAACTTAGCGTCGCCCGTGGAGTTGATGTGGTTGAGAGAGAACCCACGAAGAACGAAGCCGGTCTGCTGGTTGATCTGAGTGCGGTAGAGATCCTCGTCTCCATCGACATCGACCCACTGATATCCGAGTTCGATGTCGAAATGGGTCGACTGCGCCTCGGCCTGAGGCGCCACGAGCACCATCAGTGCAGCGGCGGAGAAGGCGACGAACGAAGTGATGTTCTTATTCATCGTCTCCTCCTATTTCAGCAAAGCGGGTGAGGTGTTGGAACCGTGGATCGCGACATGGCAGATCGTGCAATTCCGGAATCGTGGATCCATCAAGTCGTGACTCGACGGTGTTTGCGAGCCCAGCGTGTCAGGGGGAACGATCCTGCTGTGACACTCGAGGCAGACCTGCTCGACCCGCGACCGTGTGAGGGCCATGGGATTCGACGATCCGTGGGGCTGGTGACAGTTCATGCAATCACCGGTCACCCCGGAGACATGCGGAAACGCGAACGGGCCGCGTTTCTCGGCGTGGCAATCGACGCATGGACCTTCGCCGGCTCGGTTCACCTTGAGGCTGTGCTCCCCCGCGCCGCCGTGCGGGTTGTGGCACGAGGCGCAGTCGAGGCCGCCGAGGTCGAGGCGGTGGCCGTAGGGCCGGCGAAAGCTGTTCGCCTGTTGCGGGTGGCAGCTCGCGCAGAGAGGGTTCGTGTCCTCCTTGAGGAGCGCCCGCCGGCCGTGATCTGAAGCGTGGATGCTGTGGCATCCGCTGCAGTCGAGGTTGGTGTCGGCGTGGACCGAACGGGCGGAGAAGATGGTTTGAGTCTGCTCGTGGCACTCCAGACACATCCGGACACCGGCGTTGCCCGCCGGGACGGAGATGAGCTCCGGATCGCCGCCCTCATCCATGTGTGCGGCACCGTCACCGTGGCACGCCATGCACGTTGGAGCGCCGCGTCTGGCGATGCCGTGGATGGTCTCCTGAAAGGCTGTCGCGACCTCCTCGTGGCACATAGCACAGTCTTCTGATCCGTCGTCGGACTGGGCGTGGGTGGCGACGCCGGCGAGAATGCACAGGCCGACGAGGCCCAACACTCGGATGGACTGTCTCATGCCCGTCCCACCTTTCGCTCTGCGGTGCGCCCCCGGACCCGAGTTGCGGATCGGGGGCTTGCGGTAATAGTCATCACCCGCTACCTCGCGTGGACCTGATCGACCGAGAACGTCCGATTGTCTCCGTGACACGAGGCGCAGGACTCACCGAACGGAGCGGTGTTGGTCCACGCGTGCGCGGCGGCATCGACCGAGCTGTGGCAGGCCAGACAGGAGGCGGCGCCCGGGAGCATCGGGGTGTACCAGTCGCGAAGCGTCGGGACCGACTGCGTGCCCTCGGGCAGCGGCACCGAGTAGGTGCCGGACTCGTGGCAGCTCACGCAGTTCCGCAGGTCGCCGGGATAGACCACCTTGTTGTAGTTGTGAGGCGTTCCACCGAAGCCGTAGACGGTGAAGTCATTGGTCAGCCCGGCACCGGTGTGGATCCGGTGGATCAACCACCGCATGTCCACCGACTCGGGTGGATTCTCTTCGGCCGGCCGTCGGCCGGAGTCGTCATTATTCGGCCGGTGGCACATGACGCATTCGGTGACGTTGAACCGCTGACCGCCGTGGAGGGAAAGCGTGTCGTGACAGACGTTGCACTTGTCCATGGAGACGACCTCTCGCCGGGGCATCGGTTCGTCGTCGGTGACCGCGGTGTAGAAGATCGGGTTGAACGCGCCTTCGGTGACATCGAGTCCGGCGGACGATCCGTCGTCGATCGTGGTGACGCGGCGGACGTCAGCCGAGAAACCCCAGCTTCCGGTGGCGTCACCCGGGATCGGCTCGGAAAAGGTGTCGGTGAAGACGCCGTCGGCCAGGACCGCGTCGCGGGCGTCTTCCGAGATGTCTGCGGTGTGATCGATGGTGGGGCCGATGGGACCGGCGGCGCGCAGCGTGAGCGTCCGCAGGCCGGCGATGTCCTCGACCACCGATCCGTCGTCGTTGGTCAGGGTGAAGGAAACCGTCGGCATTCCGCTGGGTTCGGCGCCGGTGACCTCGACGATCTCCATGTTGAGACCGGGGAGCTGGGCCGATTTGGTCGGGATGGTGTGCGCGCCCTTGACCGACGCGTCAAACTCCCTTGAACCCTCGGGCTGGTGGCAATTGCCGCAGAATTCGTCGTTGGCAGCCGGGCCGCCTGGGTGGTTGGCGCCGGTTTCCCAGTCGATGTCGTCATGGCACGAGCCGCAAGCCGCACGGGTGGGGAAGGCAAACCAGTTCGAGCCCTGTTCGGCGTCGGGCGAGTGGCAGTTCCAGCAGTTGCGCACGTCCTGCGGGTGAACGACGTCGGAGTAATCGTGCACGGACTGGCGGAAACCGATGATCTGGTACGGAATTCCGGCCTGCACGCTCGGCAACGAGGCGCCGAAGTGGATCTTGTGGGTCATGACCTTCAAATCGACGGTGTTGCCGGTGTCGGGATCCACCGACTGCGGGTTGTGGCACATGGCGCAGCCCTGGACGGCGCGGCGGCGACCGCCGTGCAGCGCCAGAGGATCGTGGCAGTTGTTGCAGGTCTGGGTGAGGATCGAAGCCCATCGCTCGCTGATGGCGCCGCCATCAGGGCGGAAGTCCAGGGTCGGGTCGGAGTAGTAGTTTTTGCCGAGGATGTCCTCGGTTTCGCGGGTGGCGTAGACATAGACCGTGTGGGTCTTGGACATGTCGTAGCCGCTGGGCAGCTGCGTTCCGAAGGTGTAGAACGCGTGCCCGATCTCGACATCCTGCCAACTCCCACCGGAGTCGGATGATGCCTGTTCGGCGGACTCCCCGGTGATGGGGCTGGTCTGGACACGCGTCGTGTAGGCGGTGTACTGACGCAGGTCGCCGTCATACCAGGCGATGACGAAGCTCGCGCCGATTTCGCCAGGGGTGAGCACGCCCTCCCGATCGAGGGGCATCCCCAAATCGTCGATGAACCGAAGCTCCACCACCGGGTACCGGTCGGCCGGGATCTCGACGTTGACGATCTCCACCGTGAGGCCTGGTCGGCTGTAGCTTTTCTCCTCATCGCTGAGGTAGAACTCGACCTGGCTCTTGGTGTAGTCGTGCGAGGCGACCATCTGAACATCACTCGAAGACTGTCTGTTGTTGCGGGACGGAGTCCCGATTTGTTGGCCGGTGGATCCTGCGATCGCTACCGAACACAACCCCATAACCGCCAAAAGTGCGATGCCACGTTTCATCGTCAGCATGGTCAAACTCCCTCTTACGCCGGCAGATCCTCCTCGTGGAGGGTTCGCCGGTGACGTTTCTGTGATAAATGATCACCGTTCTTGTTCGAATCGTCAATCCTAAAAATGATAGTACAGCTTGCCACAGCCCGATCCGTGCGCGACACTTCCAGGATGAAATGGTCCAAACTGGCTGTGGCGATGGTGGTTGTGGTGGTCATCGGGGTTGTCGCTCTGGCCCTCAACCTGCGGGTGAAACTTCGCTGTGCCGGCTTTGCCGGTCCGGGCGTCACCCCTGCGGAACTCCCAACGGGACCGCCGGCGGCCGGAGCGGTCCGGTTCGCCCACTTCAATCTCCGCAATTTCCCCCTCGATGAACGACCGCAGACGGCGGATCTCGGTTACAGCCGCCGGACCAATATCTGCGACATGGAGGACGTCCTCGCCGGTCTCGGCGCCCAAGTCATGGGCTTCGTCGAGGTCTGCGACACCCGGCGATTCCCCCCTATCCTGCGCCGGGCGGGTGGCGGCCGACCCATGAGGATCCTGTTTTCACAGGGAAGTGGCCAGGGAGGCCAACATCTCGCGATTGCCTGGGACGGCGACGTCTTCGAGTTGGTGGAAGGCCCCATCGAAATCGACTCTGTCGTGGTCAAACCGGGATTGCGGCCCGCCCTCGCGGTGAGTCTGAAATCCAGGACCGAACCCGATCTCGACTTCACCGTGGTCGAGGTTCACCTCGATTCGGGTCGGGAGGATCTCGAGCACCGTCTCGACCAGGTTCGCCTCCTCCGCGAGTGGATTGAGGAGTGGGTTGCACGCACCGGGGATCGTGACCTCATCCTCCAGGGCGACTTCAACACCATGGGGGGGCGCAACGTATCACCGGCCGCAGAGCTTCGCAGAATCGACGAGATCCTTGCCGGGGCCGGGCTGCAGCGCCTCGACAACGCGACCGGGTGCAGCCAGTACTGGGAGGGTCCGGGCGGCGCCGACGGCGTCTTTCAGTCCTCCCTTCTCGACCTCGTCTATCTGAGTGGGTTGGAAGCCACCGGTCCGGCGCGGTCGTGGCTCCACTGCGACCGATTCCAGTGCGGCGATCTCGTCTCTCGGCCGGGGGAAGAGGACGGGACGTTCTTCGACGTTTCGGATCACTGTCCGGTGACGTTCGAGGTGCGGGCGGGTGAGGAGTGAGGAAGTGAGAGAGTTAGAAGGTGAGAAGGTTAGAAGGTCAGAGAGTGAGAAGGTTGGAGGGTGAGGCTGGGTCCGACCCTCGATCACCCTCGAACCTAATGCGCCGGACTTTCTCACCAGCGAGCGAAGCGAGCGCTAACTTTCTAACTTTCTAACCTTCTAACCTTCTAACCTTCTAACTTTTTAACTTTCTAACCTTCTCACTCCTCACCCTTCAACCTCCCGCCTCATCGCCTGAAGAGTCCTCCGTTTCCGAATCGCTCGTCGCCGGCGGAGCATGATTTCGTACCGTTGGACCTCCAAAAGCGGTATCATCCTCGCCGAATGATGACGTCAGGAGTTCTCCCCACGCCCCGCTGCGAGTTCCACATCTCGCGGCGAGCGCGTGATCGATACGGCTTCGATCATGCGCTCTTCGGATCTACCGGCAACGTCATCTTCGCCGACTTCCGGGCGGCGCGGCTCTTTGCCGATCGGATGAACGAGCAGCGCGATCTCGTCGGCCATCCCGAGCAGGCCGTCAAGGCGAGCGAGATCAACGCCATGGGGCTCATCGACGAGATGCTCCACGCCATCCTCGATCGCTACCGCGAGCGGGTTCGCCCGACGGTTTTCGCCGAGACCCTGGCCGAGCTCGAACAGGAGATCGGTGAAAAGGCGGTTTCGGGGGTGTTGGCCGCGTTTGTCGACGAGTTCCCACCGGTGGCGGTCTATCGCGGCGAGATCGAGGTCGAGGACTTCCTCGCGGGGGCGACAGACGGCACCTCCAATCGAGAGCTCGTGCTCGAGGAACTGACGTTGTTGCGGCTTGCCAACACAAACCCCGCATTCGCACCCTTCCGGGAGCTCTTCGACGACAGCGGTCTGGAGCGTGAGACCGCCTATTCGAGATGTGTCGTGAAGATCCAGGAGGCCTTCGCCGGCCGGCCGGGCCTTGATCGTGGTGGCCAGACCCTGCTCGACCTCCTGCTGGCGCCGGTGTGGGCGGCGCCCACGAGCCTCGAAGGCCAACTCGCCTTCATGCGGGTCAGCTGGGCGGACTACCTGGGCGACGTGATCCTGCGGGTGCTTTCCAGTCTCGACTTCGTTGCCGAGGAGTCGAAACCGTTCTTCGGTTTTGGCCCGGGCCCGGTGGAACCGCCCGACTACAGCGATCTCGGGGAGGCGCCGGAACGGTATTCTCCGGATCAGGATTGGATGCCGCGACTGGTTCTGCTCGCCAAGAATGTCCACGTCTGGCTCGACCAGCTGTCAAAGCGATACGGTCGCGCGATCACGACCCTTGATCGGATTCCCGACGACGAGCTCGATCGGCTCGCCCGCTGGGGCTTCACCGGTCTGTGGCTCATCGGGGTTTGGGAACGCAGCCGCGCGTCGGAGACGATCAAGAAGTGGATGGGCGATGAAGAGGCCGTGGCCTCCGCCTACTCCCTCGCCGACTACGCCGTCGCCGACGACCTCGGAGGCGAGGCAGCCTACGACAGCTTCAAGGCCCGAGCGTGGGACCGTGGCATCCGTCTCTCGACGGATATGGTTCCCAACCACATGGGGATCGATTCAAGGTGGGTCGTGGAGCATCCGGACTGGTTCATCGGGCTCGATCAGTCGCCGTTTCCCTCCTACAGCTTTTCCGGCGCCGATCTGAGCCACGACGACCGGGTCGGAATCTATCTCGAGGACGGCTACTGGGATCGAAGCGACGCCGCGGTGGTCTTCAGGCGGGTCGATCACTGGACCGGCGGCACGCGGTTCATCTACCACGGCAACGACGGCACCGCCATGCCCTGGAACGACACCGCCCAACTCGACTACCGCCTGGCCGAGGTCCGCGAGGCGGTCATCCAGACCATCCTCCACGTCGCCCGGCGATCTCCCATCATCCGTTTCGACGCCGCCATGACCCTGGCCAAACAGCACTACCACCGCCTCTGGTTTCCCTCTCCGGGGTCGGGTGGCGACATCCCCTCCCGCGCCGAGCACGGCATGACCCGCGCGGACTTCGACGCGGTGATGCCGGAGGAGTTCTGGCGCGAGGTGGTGGACCGGGTGGCGGCCGAGGCGCCGGACACCCTCCTGCTCGCCGAAGCTTTCTGGCTGCTCGAAGGCTACTTCGTGCGCACCTTGGGGATGCACCGGGTCTACAACTCGGCCTTCATGAACATGTTGCGCGACGAACGCAATGCGGACTACCGGATGCTCATCAAGAGCACCCTGGAGTACGACCCGCAGATCCTCAAACGCTATGTCAACTTCATGTCCAACCCCGACGAGCGGACCGCCGTCGACCAGTTCGGCACCGACGGCAAGTACTTCGGGGTGGCCACCCTCATGGCGACCCTGCCGGGTCTGCCCATGTTCGGCCACGGCCAGGTCGAGGGCTTCGCCGAGAAGTACGGCATGGAGTTCCGTCGGCCGCGCTGGGCCGAGGAACCCGACGATGAGCTGGTCCAACGGCACGAACGCCAGCTCTTCCCGCTGCTCCACCGACGAGGGAGCTTTGCCGAGGTCGACCGGTTTCTGCTCTACGACCTTCTCGATGAGCACGATCGGGTGGACGAAAACGTCTTCGCCTACTCCAACGAGGTCGGTGGTGAACGCAGCCTGGTGATCTTCCACAACACCTTTGCGGAGACGCGGGGTTGGCTCCGGAAATCGACCGCCAAGATCGTCCGCTCGGCCGATGGCTCCGAACAACTCAGGCACTTCGGTCTCGCCGAGGGGCTCGGGGTGACGGGTGGCGAGGGCTGTTTCCTGGCGTTCAGGGACGCCGTCAGCGGGCTCGAGTATCTGCGTCCGTGCCGCCGGTTGATCGACGAAGGACTCTACGTCGAGCTCGACGCCTACCGCTGTCACGTCTTCCTCGATTTCAGAGAGATCCGGGTAGATGATGAAGGACTCCTGCGGCGACTCGAAGAGGAGCTTGGCGGCCGTGGAGTCGACAGCGTCGATCTGTCCCTCACCGAGCTCGCTCACCGGGATGTCCTGACGCCCTTCGCCGAGCTGGTTTCGGCCGAGAATCTCGAGGCGCTGTCCGAGCTCAGCTCCCTGGACTCCGCAGCCGGCGGTGAGTCCGACACCATCGGCGAGCTTCTTCCGTTCTTCGAAGAGATGCTGGCAGCGGTGGTTCTTCGGGAGGGCGACGGGCGTGATCCCGACCAGGTGGTGCGGGCCCTCCGGAGAGATCTCGAACGGGTCGCTCTGCTCGGTGAAGACATCGAGTCCGAGGGCGGTGTGGCGCACGGTCGCGGGTGGTGGGCGACCTTGCTCTCGTGGATTCTGACCCGTCATCTCGGTGAGATTGTGGATCGCAAGGACCCGCACGGGCGTGTCATCGGCTGGTTCGACGAGTGGCTCCTCGGCCGGGTCATCGAGCGGACGATTGCCGA
>Ga0316192_10002815_pt1 | contig 12709 bp, 17 predicted proteins | sample MerIslwburrow_MG_FD_204931 | JGI IMG/M metagenome (GOLD analysis project Ga0316192, IMG submission 204931) | Coastal sediment microbial communities from Maine, United States - Merrow Island worm burrow | ecosystem: Environmental > Aquatic > Marine > Coastal > Sediment | place: USA: Maine...
GGTCATATCTGACTGCCAAAGTCTGTTAGCGACGATCAGCGCTACCTTCGGATGCGAGCGAAGGATCTCTATTGACTGGTCGCTGCTGGCGTCATCGTACGCAATGATCGCGTCTACCTGGCTGGCGAGGTAATCAAGCGTGTCGGGCAGGATGAGCGCCTCATTGCGCATGCGTGTCATGGCCACGAGCAGATGCTTCTTCCCCAGCAGAGCTTCGTTCCCTTTTATGATCTCCTCTTGATCGCGGAGCTGCCATTCACCGTCAGTCATTCGATCCACCCGAATCTAAGTTTTCCGTACACTAAAGATTGAACACATGGCTCTACTGATTCCATCGCACGCTTCGCTCTTAGCAACCAGCATGATGGATTTAATTGGCAGTCGTCCCCCTTGGGTCGGCCCGCCGCTATGTTGGGACCTGAAAGCCCCGCGTCGTTGTCAGCCCCGACGTCTAACACGGGGCTTCCTATCTTTGACCTTTTCATGCGGCAGTTTGCTAGCAACAGGATAGCCGCACCAAACCAGCTGCGTGGACAATCGTCCAGCGCACGACGAGCCGAATTAGTATGGACGACAAACAGATCACGGATTCGTGAGTGCGTGGGCGTGATCTGAAGAGAGAGTCGGATGCGTAGGCTGTATATTAGCGAACATTCCCCCATGGAGGACTACATGAACTTTCTGCGTACCTTTATGACGCTTGCCGTCATGCTCTTCTCGGTTTCGGCCGCAAACGCTATGTCGAAAGATATTGTCGACACGGCTGCCGGTGCTGGTCAATTCAAAACTCTGGTCGCTGCAGTCCAGGCGGCTGGACTGGCTGACACGCTCAAAGGCGACGGACCGTTCACGGTCTTTGCCCCGACAGACGAGGCTTTCGCCAAGCTGCCCGCCGGTACGGTCGATGACCTTCTGAAGCCGGAAAACAAAGACAAACTCGTAGCGATCCTGACTTATCATGTCGTTCCGGGCAAAGTGATGGCCGCCGACGTCGTTAAGCTGGACGAGGCCAAGACCGTGAACGGGAAGATGGTCGACATTAAGGTGGAGGGCGAAACGGTGATGGTGAACGATGCCAAGGTGACCAAGGCCGATATCGTTACATCGAACGGCGTAATACACGTCATCGACTCCGTAATGCTTCCGAAATAAATAGAAAAATAAGAAGCGGTGGTGAAAGCTGTCGCTTCTTGATTTTTTGTGGAAGTGGTCGCCAATGGGACCTATGTTAAAGGCTTCAAAATCGCCACTTCGAATAAGCGATTACTCGGACACTTGAGAAGCCGCACGGCGCGTCGGCAGTGTCTGTCCAACCTCAACCACCTCACCGTCGTGATCGGTCGTAGTAGGCCAGAGTCAAGGCGTCTCTTCATTGATCGAGACGGACAGGTCGTCCAGGCGCCGGAGCCATCGCGAAAACGATCGATGATGAAGGCGTCGCGTGTCGATTTTGGCCGCAAACATTGGGCCGCAGCGTTTCCACCAGTGCCGAACTCTTGAAACAACGGACGGGATTGCGCGTCGCCTAAGGCTAAGAAGCCTGGCCAAATCGAGCGCGAGCCAATTTACTCTGGCAATACTGGCATGTGATGCCCAGTGCCGTACTGTGTCGCGTGATGGGTTTGCAATTGGTTTGCAGGGGCACCCATTGGTCGCGCTCTTCACTCAGCCACAGGATCCTGTCATGTCCAGCGTCTATCCGCGTAGCTTTTCCCACATAGGCCTGTCGGTCACTGATCTCGACGCCGCCGTGAAGTTTTACACCGAAGTCATGGGTTGGTACCTGATCATGCCGGCGACCGCGATCAGCGAAGATGAGTCGGCAATCGGCGTGATGTGCACCGACGTGTTCGGCTCAGGTTGGGGCTCGTTCCGCATCGCTCATCTCTCCACCGGAGATCGCATCGGTGTGGAAATCTTCGAGTTCCGCAATGCCGAGAAACCACGTAACAACTTCGAATACTGGAAGACGGGGGTTTTCCACTTTTCTGTGCAGGACCCTGATGTGGAAGGCTTGGCAGCCAAAATAGTTGCGGCCGGGGGCAAGCAGCGTATGCCAGTTCGCGAGTATTTCCCCGGTGAGAAGCCCTACCGCATGGTCTATATGGAAGACCCTTTCGGCAACATCCTGGAGATATACAGCCACAGCTACGAGTTGACCTATTCCGCAGGTGCTTATCAGTAGGTGAGCTGCGAATCCAACGCGGACAGCCACGTATACCGCCATCAACGTTGGCGCTAGATAGTCACCTGTCGCGAGCGCTCGTGTGATATCACGCAGTGTCTCTTAGGCACTCTTTTCAGAGCTCCTCGCTTTGATGATCCCAAAATTTGCTAAAGCTCCAATGGATATAATGTAAGCGGCGGGTGGAAGAGAGCATCTCTCTCTAGAGGACCGAATGGGTTGGCGTAAAGACCTCGCTCAAAAAGTGCTGTTTATGCAGATATGGTTGTGCCAAGTCCGATGGTAGGAGCGATCAATACGCTGTGGACTGAGCCCGTGAGATGAACGCTGCACGCCGGGGACTAACCATCGCCGCGCTGATCGTTGCCGGCGAGTCCGTGTTTCTTCTGCCATTTGTTCTGGCGCGCGTGTTCCGGCCCACGCTCCTGGATGTTTTTGGGCTGACCAATCTTGAACTCGGCACGGCATTTTCCATTTATGGCGTTGTTGCAATGGCCGCGTATTTTTTTGGCGGCCCGCTCGCCGACAGATTCCGTGCACGGACTTTGCTGGCTGTCGCGTTGACTTCCACTGCCGCCGGCGGTCTTGTGATGATTACGGTTCCGCCGTTGTCGATCCTAATGCTTCTATATGCGTACTGGGGGATCACCACGATTGCCTTATTCTGGGCGCCACTGATTCGAGCCACACGTGAGTGGGGCGGAAACGAGTCCCAAGGGCGCGCCTTTGGTTTGCTAGATGGTGGCCGGGGGCTGCTGGCGGCCGTAATGGGCTCGATCATGGTGGCGTTGTTCGCCGGACTGCTCCCTGCAGACAGCGAAACCGCCAGTCTTGCGCAACGAACCGAAGCGTTGCGGCAGGTCATCCTGCTCCTGTGCGCCGTAACCTGTGGCGCCGCCTTGCTGATCTGGCTGGCGCTGCCTTGGCGTGCTGTTTCGCAAGCGCGCGATCAGCCAAAATTCTCTCTGAATGGCATTGCGCACGTGTTCGCCATGCCATCGGTTTGGTTGCAGGCTGCGATTATTCTGTGTGCGTATGTTGGATTCAAAGCAGTTGATGACTTTTCGCTGTACGCGAATCAGGTCATCGGCCTGAACCAGGTCGATGCCGCGCGGGCAGGCGTTGTGTCGCTCTGGGTGCGGCCCGTTGCGGCCATTGGCGCGGGTTACTTCGCTGACCGGGTCGGTGCTACCTGGATGACCATCTGCTCTTTCGCATTGCTCGGGGCCGGCAGCGCCATACTAGCCTCCGGCGTCATTGCGGCCGGCATGGTCTGGGTATTCCTGCTGACAATTATATGCTGCAGCATGGGCATCTTTGCACTACGCGGCCTGTATTTTGCGATCATGCGGGAAGGCAAGGTTCCTATCGCATACACGGGGAGCGCGGTTGGCTTTGTCTCCGCTATCGGCTACACGCCGGACGTCTTCATGGGGCCGCTGATGGGCTACTTGCTCGACCAGTCACCTGGGGCAACCGGTCATCAGCACGTGTTCTGGGTCGTCAGCGGGTTCGCGCTACTGGGACTCGTTGCTAGTTATCTATTTGCCCGCGTTACTCGCGCGGCTCATTAGCCCGGCCAACGACAGCTACGAGACGCACCGTTGTCGGGAGAGATGGCGTCGTGCCTAGCTCACTCTTTTGGTGGATCTTCTATGATATAAGGAACGACGTGCTCCTGCTCGTCCGCATCATTGCGGGCGACGATTGCGATAGCGGGTTCCGTCTCGCTCAGATTCACTGGCTGATGTGGTACGTTTGCCGGGATGAAGACAAAGTCTCCGGCCGTATTCACCACGCTCTTTTTGAGCCGTTCGCCGTAGCGCGTCTTCACTCGACCTTGTATGAGATAGATAGCGGATTCATACCTCTTGTGAACGTGCGGCTCAGCCGAGCCGCCGGGAGGAATCACCACCTTCATCAAGGACAGTCCCGTTGCACCTGAGGTCTTACCCGAGATGCCGGGAAAAATTGGAAGGGCCTGCTTCGATTGGGTCGTCTCGACGCCGCGGACGGTCACGATGTCTTTGCCGTCCCGATTGCCAATGATCATCGGTTCCGCGGCGACTGAGACTACGAACGCGCTGATGGTCGTCAGGACTGCCGCCAAAAAAGTCCTCTTTATGAACATCGGTCTCAATGCCTCTCGCTGTCGCGTGCTAGTTTTCGGACGCCAAAAACTTACGCCGTCGCAGCACCGATACGCTGCCGGTGACCAATGCAATGCCGCTGAAAAAGAGCACGACAAATATGCAGCCGTCGCGCGCCGCGGCGATAATTTGGGCGTCTACGTCAGCCCGGGCCGCCAGAATGTGGCTGGGAAACATAGAAGTCAGAACCAATAGCGCCAGCAGCGCATTCTTTATTGTGACCTCAATGATGATAGCGAAGGAGTCTCGCTCATCCAATCCACACGCGTAGGCGGAGAACTGCGTGAGATAGGTCGCCCCAACACAAAATACGATGACGATGGCTGGCCCCAACCAGCCATAGGGTGCAAATTGCAGCCGCCCCGCGCCCAGCGACCCGATGATGATCAGGGCGAGCAGACACAGGCTTGCGCGCACCGCGAGCTTGGTAAACACAATTTGCTGCTGGGCATTTACGGTGACCCGGACGACCATTCCCACGAGCAGGGGCACGATCAAAAACAAGCCGATGTCCAGCATGATCTGGGATTTGTCGATCTCGAAGTTGCCGGGCACCTGCACCGTGATTAGCGACGCCAAGACTACCGGTGTCGCGACGAGGCAGATACAGGTTGTGATCGCCGTCAGTGAGACGGACAATGCAACATTGCCATTGCCAAAAAACGTCATCAGGTTCGAAAGCGAACCGCCGGGCATGGCGGCAATCAAGGCAAGACCGGTTGCGATACCGACAGCGCCGGCCATCGACAATCCACCGAAGCCCGCTGGGAATAAGCCAAGGACAAACATCATCAGCCCCGCCCACGCCGGGACCAAAAGCAGCTGGGCGACCATGCCGGCGGCCAGTCCCTTCCAGGCAAATAGGGTGTTCGTGAAATCGCGAACCGTGAGCGTCGCGCCCATGCCAAGCATTGACAAGGTCACCATCGCCGCTGACAAGCCGCGCTCATATTCGTTGAAATCCGCAAAAAACGAGAGCGGTGATTCAAGCATTGCGGACGCAGCGTAAGTTAACATAGGGCATGGCGGCAAGAGTGGCTCTGGGGCTGGTGGTAAGACGTTGTCTCGATCGATCAGCGCATTCCAATACGCCAATGTCCAGTACTACCACTTAACGGATATACGAGCTGACGCGTGGGCGATCGAATGTCAGCAAATAGCAAATCGGGCAGACGAGTTGCGGAACCGCTCTACACCGAAGCTGGCAGCGTCCGCAAACGCGCGGCCGTTTGATAAGAGCTTAGAGACGGCCCTAAGGCTTCGCGCGTTGTATTCCTTATGCTGTCTCGTCGTGTTTTCGCGTGCCATTGTCTCACTACTGGAGTCTGGGGCAACGCGGGTGCACTGAGCTGCAGTGTGCTGACTGAAAGTGACTAAAGGGACGCTATTCTCGGCCCCCGTCCCGAGAAACCTCCAACATCACTTCATTGCGGCGCATGAAGGGTAGTGTCCAAGGCGGGTTGTAAAAGGCGTAGGTGGGCGCTGATAGCGGCCGGAGGCCTTTCGTGCTGAGGAATTTACGCAACTCCGCGGTGTGGCGCTCCAGACTGGACTGCCCGCCCGTACCGGAGAATTGAATCACTGCAAAGCGTTTGCCTCCGATTTGTTTTAGCTTCACGGCGGGATTATTCGGTTTGGGCAGCGTTTCCATCGTGTAGCTGGACGGCATGACAAAGTGCACCTTCCAGCTGTTGCCTTCGCCTTGCTGTGCCACGGGCGCGGTCATCGCGATTTTTTCGCTGCTCTGCTGGGTGACGGGAGTGGTCATTGCCACTTTCTGCGCCGCTTTGTTATCGCCAAAAATGTAATTCGCGATGATGCGAAAACCTTTGCCAATGGCCTCTTTGCGATCACCGGATACTTCTGTCTCAGCGATGATCATCGGGGCATAGTCGCGTATCTCAATGCTACCGCTGCTCTCGACGACCTTGTACTTTGGCTGTTCGACGGCACTAACCATCGTTCCCCATACTGCGGAGCCGAGTGCAATCACCACAATGACCGCGATTCCCCACCACTTCAGCTTTCTTTTCGTGTTGATCATCTTCCCGTCGGGCCCTTCCCGCCACCATACCATTCACTGTGCCAGTCGAGGCAGTTCGATAAGGGAATCTATCTCGTAGTCAGGGCTACCAGGTAGTCGTTCGCGATGCTGAGAGTATCGGTTGCACCAAACTACCCGCATACCAAACGCTGAGGCTGCATAGGCGTCCCAGGCGTTCGAGGATACGAACATAATGGCTGAAGCCGGTACTCCGAGCTGATCGACTGCAAGCTGATAGACTTTCGGATGAGGCTTATAAACACGCAACTCTTCGATCGAGAGAATGGCGTCGAAGTATCTCGCGAGCCCGGCAGCTTCTACAGCTGCATCGAGCATTCTCGGAGATCCATTTGACAATATTGCAAGCCGAAGGCCCGAACTTCTGAGGCTGTTGAGTACGCCAACAACCTCCGGAAATGCCTCCAACTCTAGATAGAGGTTCATCAGCCGACTATGCAGTCCATCCACTTTGATACCCAAGGTGTCCAGCGCAAAGTCGAGAGCATCACTCGTGACTTGCCAGAAGTCAGCATGATGCCCCTGCAAGGTACGTAGCCACGTATATTGAAGCTGCTTGTCTCGCCAGAGTTTGGCGAGGCGATCTGCGTCGTCGCCTAACACATCACGGCAGCCTCTAGCTGCCGTGACAAAATCGAAGAGTGTCCCATAGGCATCGAATACGTAGACTTTGATTTCGCTCATTATCAATTGTTCCAAAGCTCCGACTTTAGTCTTTTCGAGAGAGAAAAATGCGTGCCACGAAAGGTTCCTGGCTCTAGCTAAGGGTTTCGCCCCAATTGTAGAGAGCTTTCAGCACAGGCCGGAGCGCGCGCCCCTTGTCGGTTAGAAAATACTCGTAGCGGGGTGGGTGGTTCTCATAGAGCCGCATGTCAATCACCCCGCGGGCTTCCAGCAACTTAAGCCGAGCCGACAGCGTATTGGGCGCGATGCCCGGAAGGCCTTCTTGCAGTGCTTGAAAGCGCAAAGGACCCTCGCGAAATAGGTCGCGCAAAATGAGCAGCGACCACTTCTCGCCGATGACGTCCAGCGCCCGCGCTACCGGGCAGTCCGCAATCCCGTAACCACTTGGCATGCTCGTCACTTAGCAAATGGCCTCCGCTTGTCAAGTTGCTACAAATTAACAAGTGACTATAAAGATAATAGTAATATGCAAACCTATATCGTCAGGAGGGTGCTCGGATGTCCACGGCAGATATTGACCGCTATACCAAAGCCTGGAGCGCGGACGGAGAGATTGCCTTCGTCACACTTTCGGACGGCACACGACTCCGCTATCTCAAGACAGGCAAAGGGCCTGTCATCGTTCTGCTCCACACGCTCAGGACTCAACTTGACTACTTCCAGCGTCTCGTTCCGCTTCTCGCGGGGCAGTTTACGATCTATGCGATCGACTTCCCGGGGCTTGGCTGGTCCGATATTATGCCCGGCGCCAGCTACGAGGAGCCATCACTAAGGAAAGCCGTCGGCGCTTTCATGGAAGCGCTGGACCTTAAGGATGCAACGCTGCTCGGCGAATCGATCGGCGCCACTGTCGCCGTGACCGCCTCCACGGAGCTCGCCTCACGCATTCGCCAAGTCATCGCGCTTAACACCTACGACTATCCGCAAGGCGTAGAGCGCGCGAACCTGCTCGCCTCCTTTATCGTCAAGGGGATGAGGGTTCCGGTCATCGGCCTCATGTTTTCGAAGCTCGCGAACCCTACGATCCTCGGTGGCATAATGGCGGGCGGCTTCCACGATCCAAAGGGGTTGCCCAAAGACTTTGTTCTCGAACAGCTCAAGAGCGGAAAGCGCTCCGGCTATGCAAGAGTCGAGACGAGTTACCTTCGAGCCCTTCCGAGCTATATCGCGGCGCGTCAGCTTTATCCGCGCATCACCGTGCCAGTTACGTTCGTCTATGGCGATCACGACTGGTCGACGCCGCAGGAGCGCACTGAGACTGTTGGTCTGGTGTCTGGTAGCAACCTGATCACCTTGCGGGAGACCGGCCATTTCTCAGCGCTAGAGCGGCCAAAGGACATCGCGAGCATTGTCGCCGACGTGTCGGCCTCGAATGATGTCGCACCGAAGCGACGGATTGCCGGAGCATGAGACTGGAAGATACCGTACGGCGGCTTCGGTCTTCACTCACGGAGATGATCAATGCCACGAGCTCTGCACAAATCAGCGCGGATGACCTTCTGGCAGGAGCGTTCAAGTGAGGCTGCGCGAGGAAGGCGGGCGGAGCGGCTCTTACCGCGTGTCGTTGAGGCTCCAGTCATACGTAAAGCGGTTGATCGACGCCGCCTTGCTCAGCATCGCTGTGAGTTCAGGCTTTGCGTATTTGCGTGCGTGCTGAATGACGCCCCGCTCCGTGCCTCCGAAGTCCTCCTGGAACCAGTCGTAGATCGACGATGCGGTGAGTTTTGCACCAACGAAGCGGAACCCGCGTGGATTGTTGACGTAGGCGCGCGCGCTCGCATCGAGCTGGGCGTTGAGCATAGCGCCGGTAAAGGCCTCTTTGCGCAAGTTCGGGCAGCCGATCGAGGCACAGTTGACCGCGTAGTGTACGCGCGGGTCCTTGAACTGTTTTCGCAAGATGCCGTGCTCGATGTCGTCGAGGCTCAAGGCGCGCCCCTTGACCTTCACCACCTTCGCCTTCCAAGGGCCCGATGCAAACAAGCCGCCACCGAGCGAGATCTTTTTGATGGAACTCACAGGGTAGTGGTCGAGAACGATGTCGATCGTCTTAGCGTTATAGAGATTGACGTAATACGCGAACCGGTCGTTGCGGCCGAGTTTGGTGGGGTCGGCTGACTGAAGGCTGGCAAGATAGGCTTTGAGGGCCTGGTGGCCGCGGCTCTTGAAGGCGGCATAATTGACCCGATTAACGCCGTCGCGCCCGGGTTTGACATAGACCTTCAAGAGACGATCCCACGCGGCATGATCGGGTGCGGCCGCGAAGGCAGGCCTCGCATTCGCGGCAAGCACGAAAGCGAGGCCGATCAGAAGACACAGCTGCGCCCCATGCCGGGCGAACAGCGCTGCAACCCCAGCATGGTTCGCACCAGGTCTCACCCGTGTTTAGCCGGCCATGGTTGCGTGAAGTGAGACGAACTTCTCTCCGAGAGGAGAGTGCATTGCAGCTGCGATAATCATAATTGCTGCGCCAGCGATGAGCCTGAGCGTCGTGCGAGAGGGCAGATACATGGGGGGTGTCCTTCTCCTGCAAGGGGGGGTGGAGAGCGTCGTGTTTAGATGGCTTGGATCTTAACCCTGTTTTCGCGCGCCGTTGGCTGACAAAGAGCACACTGGTTTTCACAGCTCGGTGATGGCAATTCGGGCGGAACCGTGGCAGGGCAGCCGATCTGATTTGCAAGCTCGCGCAGATCGCAATACCCCTATTGGCGCCGTCTTGTTTCTTTCGCCGCGTTGGGTTTGTCTTGGCGCACGTTCGGATGGCGCCGGTCAATTGGGGAATGGGCCAAGTCTCTTGCAGGATCGCTATTTCAGACTGTGTGAGTGGGCTGTCGGTGCACTGTCTGTGCTCGCGATAGGGTTTCTCTTGATCGACCCCTTCATGCTCGAACGGGCCCAGGCGATGTCGCCGACAGCACGGGACTTCTTTCGGGCCATCACGGATATCGGTCGATCCAATTGGATGCTGATCCCGACCGCCGCAATTATTGGGCTGGCCGTCGTCCTTCGGCGCAATCACATCGGCTTCCGGAACGCGGCTGCTTACGGACTCATCATCCAAGTTGCCGGCTTTGCCTTCGTGAGTATTGGAGGAGCAGGGCTGATCGCGGCGCTGTTCAAGAACATTCTGGGCCGCGCCCGCCCGAAGCTGCACGACACGGTCGGCCATTTCGACTTCAACTTTTTTGCGTTCGACGCCGACTATGCCTCGCTGCCGTCCGGGCATGCGACATCCATCTTTGCGTTCGCAACGGTGGTCGCCATCCTCGCGCCGCGCGCCCGCGTCTTCGTCTATACGATCGCGGTTTGGGTCGCGCTCAGTCGGGTGCTGATCGGCGTCCACTACTTCACCGACATCACACTCGGCGCCATTCTTGGGACGGTCTTTCCCTATCTCGTACGTGACAGGTTCGCCGCCCGGCGTTGGCTGTTCGAGTATGCGCCCGGCGGTGGTTACCGCTTGCGGGGGCTTCGCACGCAAGCCTGGCTTGGTTGGCCCGAAGGCGTGCGCGCATCTCAGAACGGAAGTGTGAAGGACGCTTAGGCGCGGGTCGCGATCGGTCGCGCCTGATAGCGCGCGACCAGGGGCTTGCGTCCCAGTGCTCCTGCGACAGAGTTGACCATTTGTCTCCCAGCCCCTATCTGCCCCGTCAGATGTTCATACGCGCCCTTCATGTTGTGCCGCACGGCATTACGGGGCCGAAATGGAGTTGCCGTGTCATGAGAAGAATTGAAAAAACGCTGGCTGTTCTTGCAATCGTTGCAGTCGCTCTCCTGCCATCCGTTGCCGTTGCGCAGTCGCTTATGCCGGAAGACGTCGCGAAGATGGAAGCGCGTCTGCAACTGACGCCAGAGCAACGCAGCGGCATCGATCCAATCTTGCGGGAGTCGATGAATGAGCGCCGGGCCGTTTTCACAAAGCATGGCGTGGACCTGAATACCGGACAAAGGCCGGGCGCACTTGGGCTCATCAAGCTCAATTCGGACATGAAAAAAATCAACATAACGACGCGCGCGCGCTTGTCCAAGATCCTGAAGCCCACGCAGCTTAAAGAATACGACAAGATCGTCGTCGAGCAGACGGCCGTTGTGAAAAAGCAGCTCTTGCGCTGACGCAGCGGTCTTTGTCTGCCCTCCCGCGCCTCTTGTGGCCTCCAGCCGTTCTGGCGCGGGAGCTGTTGGTTTTGACATCTGAAAACGCGTCTCGCATATCGCTCTCCTCCCTTGCTGAACTTCCTATCTCATGGAGGTGTTATGCGCCTCTGAGCCCACGGGGACATCATGCGGATATCGTGGGGGCTGCGCGTGAATTCGCGTTCCCGGGGCAGTCCAGTGCAAGGCGAACGAAGAGGCTAAGCGGTGTGCGCCATGAGGGCGATCGTGACGACAGCCAGAGAACCACGAATGAGACGGCGCCCATGACCCAGACGGGCGGGGAGGGGGCATGAAGTGCCGATCTGCTTGCGGCCATCTTCACAGCTTGAGGGCCGTCCGCTTGAGCGCCGCCTTTTGGCATCGCCATGCCCTCCATGGACGCGCTGGAGCTCGGCCGCACGGTCAACATGCCGTGCTTCAAATGATGTGCGACCAGCCACCAGTTCATCGGATAGGCGAACAGCGCCCCCACCATGAGGGCCAGCGACATGCGGAACCAGAACAGGGGCTGAGAGGGGTCGTGCGCGTCCGGGTTGCCTTGGAAGGCCAAAACCGAGACCGGCAGCATGCCGCCCACGAGGCAGTTAATGGAGAGAAGCTCGGAGGAGAACGTTCCTTTGAGCGCGCGTGCATAAGAGCCAAACATTTCGCCCATGAACAGCGCCTGGAAGATGCTCCAGCCAAAGGCGAAGCCGAGGACATATTCGAGGGCAAAATCCGCAGCCAAGGGCAGCGAAATCAGAGCGCCGATCACGGCGCCCACGAGAATGCCGATGCCATCGCCGGCAACGCAGTGCATCGTCGAACCCAGCGCCTGACGCCAGCGCGCGGCGACATAGCGCTCGTGGAGCCCTGGCAGAGGCTCGCGGCAGCCAAGGACGTATAGGAGAATGCGCCGAAAGGACCGGAATAGGCTGTGAAGAGCACAAAGGCCCATTTCATCACCGGGCGCTCCGGCGTCGAACGAATGTCGATGGCCACAAACGCCAGGGATAGGCCGGTGAGGGCAAACCTCAATACCATCACACCATCGATCAGCATTGCTTACCTCGACGATCCCTGCGGTCTAGACGGCGGACGCCTGACACTTTGGCGCACGGACACTGAGCCGCCCGCGTTGCCTCGCCGTTAGGCGGTGAGAATATGCCTATATTTTCGGCAAACAGGGACTGCACATGGCGAAGTCAGTGCCATTTTTCTGTCGTCTGTTGCCGCCCTGCTCTAGGGGCTGCGCATTGATTGCCATACCCTCAGGATAGTCTTGCGAATCACTTTTTGCAGTGCAGCATTTGGGTCAAGGGCTGGACGAGAGGCGAGAACCTTGCAAATCCGGCACTTTATACCGGTCAAAGGAACTTCGAAATGCTCTCAAAACCGCAGGTCTTTAGGCATTCTGATGCAGCGTGCCAATCTTGGTTCGGTTTTGCACGGGTCTTGCGAAGAGCAAGCTAAGCTTGTGGAATCAAGCGGGCTGGT
>Ga0316192_10002818_pt1 | contig 12705 bp, 8 predicted proteins | sample MerIslwburrow_MG_FD_204931 | JGI IMG/M metagenome (GOLD analysis project Ga0316192, IMG submission 204931) | Coastal sediment microbial communities from Maine, United States - Merrow Island worm burrow | ecosystem: Environmental > Aquatic > Marine > Coastal > Sediment | place: USA: Maine...
CTACATCTGATAGCAATGCTATTTTTGTAAAATCATCTGACTTAGATAATAAGGGATATAATGGGCATTTTGGTTCAGTCAGCCAAAGAGCTTTTGGTATAAGATTTGCGAAGGAATACATCAAACACGAAAATATCAGCTCTTTAACAGAAGACTAGTGAGTTCCATTTAGTTAACGAAATACTACTTTATTTTTTTGTGGTTCACTTTCATCCGCTGAAGGTGGCTCACTTTAATCCGTCCTGCTATACTCACTTTAATCCGCTCCGAGTGGTTCACTTTATCCGTTTTTTTTGTACTCTAGCCCTTATGTTTGTAATGACTTAACTGATAAGTTTCTGCCCACTAAATTAAATTCGTAGGGTATTAAATTGTAGATAAAATTGAAACTTATGCAAAGTCAAAATCAGGAATTAGATTTTAATGGGAAGGACATATATGCTGGCATTGATGCACATTTAAAGAGTTGGCGTGTATCTATTATGACTAACGGAATAATGTGCAAGACATTTTCGCAGAATGCGAAAGCAGAGGATCTAAAGAAATATTTGGAAAACAAGTATCCGAATGGGACTTATTATTCGGCCTATGAAGCAGGTTTCTGCGGATTCGGACCTCACCGCAAACTTAGAGAAATGGGTATTACCAACATAGTAGTCAATCCTGCGGATATTCCAACAACGGATAAAGAGAAGAAGCAAAAAGAAGATAGCCGAGATAGTAAAAAAATTGTTCGTTCATTATATAACAGGGAATTGGAAGCCATTTATGTGCCGAATATGGAAATAGAAGGACTAAGGTCGCTGGTAAGATATCGCAGAACGCTTGTGAAAGAAATCAGCAGGTATAAAAACAGGACAAAATCATTTTTATATTATCATAATATCGAAATTCCAACTGAACTGGCAACGGGATCAACCCACTGGTCGAAAAGGTACAGTAACTGGTTAGATAGCCTGGAACTAGGGACAATCCACGGTAGAGAGACATTGACACATATAAAACATACTGTCGAACACCTGAGGGCAAAGCTGCTGGAGATAAACCGTAGTTTTAGAGGCTTAGAACTAGACAGCCAATATTCTGCCTTGATATCTTTACTACGCACTGTTCCGGGTATTGGCTTAATTACAGCGATGACCATCATAACCGAACTGGACAACATTGGTCGCTTTAAAAGTATAGACCGTTTATGTTCTTATGTAGGGTTTGTACCAAGAACCAATTCAAGTGGGGAAAATGAAAAAACTGGCGGGATCACACCACGCAGTAACAGGTATTTAAGGAGTATGTTAATTGAAAGTGCCTGGATAGCGATCAGGCATGATCCTGCGCTGATGATGAAATACGGTGAGCTAGTAAAAAGGATGGATGCCCCAAAAGCAATAGTTAATATTGCAAAAAAATTGCTGAGCCGGATAAAACACGTATTAGTAAACGAAACACCTTATGTTAAAGGAGTTGTTAAATAAAAAAGGTAATCTGAAAAAACAATCAAAAAGTAGTGGGACTGCCTCTTGACATCTGCAGCGACAATTCGACTGTTTATTCTAGTCTGTAAGCCCACACTATAATAAATTGAAAAAGGAGATGCAACGGGCCGAGCCCGATTGTTGATAGAAGGTTGTTTTTATAGGATTACCAATATATAACCAAGAGTGACCGACGGCGATTAGTTATACCGGAGGCAAAATGAAAAAACAGTATGGGCATCGAACCCATACTGTTTTTAACCAAGAGTTTCCCTCTGGCTCATAATTGCCCGGTTAGAAAAGAGATTTCATTCTCTAATGTGTTTGCTATGACTTTTGTGTTTAAAAAGAACAAAAAAGTGTGCAGAAATTTAGGATTACAACATAGAAGATGTCATTAAAGCTGCTATTCAATTTGTCCTAAATTTGGTACAAGGAATTATGAATTCATCTTGTAACGTGCAGGGCAAGCCCACGAGGCATAAAATAGTTCTTTGTCAAAACTTACTTTCATGTGATATCGAACCACATAAAAGTAAAACGAGGCACGCCTCGAGGAATTAAACCTGAATGAGATTAAATATAGGCTATTACTATATTGTAAATTAATGTGACCATTGAGTTTTTCTAATCATTCCTACTATCCAAATATCCATTAGACAACATCCAATGATTCATGAAAGAAATATCTGTCAGTTCAATAAATCCGCCTCCCAATTTTCAGTACGATCACTGCTATTACGTTGGCATAAGCAGATGTTTCCCTAATCTCAACCAATTCATATGGTTATTTATAGCATTTGAACAATCTAAATCATCTTGCTCAAACAGCCATTTTAATCAACATTTCCAGAATCAAATACTCAAAAATCACAAATATTATTTAAGCCATTTGTATTAAGTGCAATTACTACAAGGAAAACAAGGAACGGATATAGGCTGAGGCATGTTTTAAAATTACCAGCATAAAACAGCTTTTATTTAAGAGTAATAACCATGAAAACACTTTATAGCATTGCGATATTGGTTGTATTATTCCAATCATGTATGGTATATGAAAAACGTCCAGTCTCAATAGAACAGGCATCAAATTACAATGATAGGAGAATTAAAATCACAACTATTGATGGCAATGAGCAAATGGTAAATTGGATTGAAGGAAAGGATGAAAATGTTGTTAGCATTAAGAATACCAAAAGAACACAAATTAGTAACAGCCATCTCATGCAAATTAAAACTGTTGGTTCTAAACCTACACCAATATCTCTTGATTCAGCATATAAGCATAAGGGTGTTATAGAAATTTTGCAAAATGATAATAAGGGAAGATTAGAGAGTGCCGAATACATTTATATTAAGAATGGTGGCAATAACATAATTGGGATACAGGGAATTCGAAAGAATACAGCTAAAATAGTCATTCCAAATGATGAAATTAAAGAAATACAAATCCAATATTTTAGACCACTAAACAATATAAATCTAAATTTATTGGGTGATGCAGGAGGATATTCTATTATGTACGAAAGACTAATTCCAATCAGTCCTAATTTTTTCTTAACAGGAAAACTTGGAGTAGGACGAGCAACAGAATTCCAAATGTGTCTTTTCGGACCATGTGATTTACCACCACCAGATAAATACACAATAATACCTCTACAGCTTACTGGAAATATAGGAGGTGGAAGACATTTTTTTGAGTTCGGCTTTGGATACTCTTTTATAGAGGGAAACACTTACCCTGACTATATATTTTATCCAACAGCAGGATATAGATTACAGCCACTAAAGTCAGGAAAAGTTTCTTTTAGAATTTATGCCAGTTTTCCGACAGGAGTTTACCCATATGATTTTCTCTATGTGCCTGTTGGGATTAGTCTTGGGATAAGTTTTTAATTAGGTTGATCTAATTATTAAAATCAGACATGGAATTATTTAATGAAAATTGGGGTTTTATCATATTTAAACAATAGCTTGCTGGATGAATTGCGAATTTCACCGTTACTAATCTTATAAATCAACCTTCCATTTCTGTCCCTAACCGTGCCACTGTCATCATACTTAAAAATGGTTAACCCATTTTCATTGAGAATCCTACCATCCTGAATAGTACCCAATTTCTTGCCACTATTATTTCTAACTGTACCATCACTGCTGATTGATCCTAACTTTCTGGAATTGCTATCTCTTATTTCACCACCAGATATTTTAGCAATGAGTTTACTATTACTGTCACGTATGGTTTGGGAAAATCCTCTTTGTGGGATAAAGAGAAAAGGAAGCAGTAAAAGTATTGTCAGATAACGTCTGGACATAATCAGTGCTTTAAAACATTGAATTGCAATAATTATTCCATCGGGATTGCTACATGAATACAAACACTTTCTTATCACTGATTTATATCGTAAATTTCTTTACACTTTTTTTATAAAAAGGTATCTTTAGTAATCATGAACCGTTCTAACCGACAACTGGCAGCCATTATGTTCACAGATATTGTGGGGTATACTGCGCTGATGGGCAGCGATGAAAACAAAGCCTTGTCGGTACTCAAAACCAATCGAAGCATCCACAAAAAATTAATCAAAAGATATGGCGGTACGTGGTTAAAAGAAATGGGGGATGGTACTCTTGCCAGTTTTAAAACCATCATTGATTCCGTGTATTGTGCAGGTGAATTAATCAAAGAATGTACCAGTCAAAATATCCAACTAACCATTGGGATTCATTTTGGGGATATAGTGGAAGAAGATGGGGATATATTTGGTGATGGTGTTAATGTTGCTTCCAGATTAGAGCAAATAGCCTCTCCAAATCAAATTATTGTTTCAAGACCAATTCATTCAAATATTAAAAACAAGAATGGAATAAAATCCACATTTCTTGAAGAAAGGGAATTAAAGAACGTAGATGAACCAGTTAGAATTTATGAAGTTGAGATAGATAGAATTACTTATGAAAAAGCAGAGCAAGGCAATTCAGAAACAAGTAAAAATATTGGTCTTCATAGAAAGCTAATCATTAGTGCCATTTCAGTTTTTGTGTTAGTAACTGCAATCATATTTTTCTATAATCACTCCAAAGATTTAAATAAATCCAATCGTGAACTTAATCTATCTGATGTTCACAAATCTATAGCAGTATTACCATTCAAAGATATGAGTTCAGAGCAAGACCAAGAATATTTGGGTGATGGAATTGCAGAAGATATAATTAATAGATTAACAAAAGTAGATGACCTTAAAGTTATTGGACGAACTTCTTCTTTTTCATTTAAAGAAAAGGACACTGACCTAATAACCATTGGCGAAATGTTAGGTGTTGAAACAATTCTTGAAGGCAGTGTTCAGAAGTCTGAAAATCAACTTAGAATAACAGCACAGTTAAATAATGCAAAGGATGGTTCTCATATCTGGTCTGAGCAGTTTAACCGTGAGTTTAGTGATGTGTTTTCGTTGCAAGACGAATTGGCACATATGGTTGTTTCTAAAATGTTAGATGTCCCTGCGTCTGAAAATAAGATTTTTAATGATGATAAAAATATTGATTCAGAAGCATATGAGTTCTTCTTAAAGGGGAAATATTTTCATTATAGTAAATTCGAGGTCACCACAAATAAAGAAGATTTTGAGGCTGCTAAGAAAATGTATATCAAGGCAATTGAATATGATTCTACATTTGGATTACCTTATGCAGGACTTGCTGATATGTATTTATCTTATGAAGCATTTTATTGGAACAAGGATTCAATTATTGCTAAACAACTGTTAAAACAGAGTAAACAATATATAGAAATTGCCTACAATTTAAATCCACATTCAGATTATGTGAACATGAATAAAGGTTTTGTTTATTTGCAATTTAAAGAAATTGATAGTGCATACTATTGCTTTTCAAAAGCAATTCAATTGAATCCGCATTCTGCAAGGAATTATTTTTCTCTGGGTGTTTTCTATGAGAGGATTGGATTATTAAATGAAGCGGCAATTCTCTATGAAAAAGCAAAAGTGATTGATCCCTTGGATATTCTTATACTTGAAGCGAAAGCAATAAATAAATCTGTTATCGGTAACAGAGAGCAAGTATTTGATGATTTGGAAGAGATTATATTTCTGAATCCTAAGTCTATTGTGGCATATATTACTTTAATTATTTTATCTATTGATGATGGCAGGTTAGACGAGGCGCAGGATTATTTAAACACCATTCTGGAATTAAATCCAGAATTGAACATTGACTATTATTTCAAAGGAGCATTGTATGCTGCAAAACAAGATAAAAAAAATGCATTAAAGGTTAATAGTAATAATGATTGGTATTTTGCTTTATTAGGAATGAAAGAAGAGTATATATTGTTTTTGTATAATAAAATTAAATCGCCCGAATATTCAAGAAAAAATGAATATCTGCAATATATAAACAGCATTTACTATGATTGGGTCAAAGATGATCCAAGGATTCAAGAATTTGTGAAGAAAGAAAAGGAAAAATATGAAATGCTGAAAGCAAAATATGGCAATCTCAATTTTCTTGAATTGTAGAATACCTTAATAAATTTCTGTTTCTCAGAAACGTGAACGACTCATGTTTTATCTCTTATTATTGACTACAATCTTATTGATCATTAACTAAAAGTTATCAGCTATTTCAAGTTTTACAGAAGGTTTAACCTTTATCAGTGGTAAAGAACTCAGGTGGGGTTCTAAAATCGGCAGGTTATTAGAAGAATGGAAACCAAAGAAGGACATTAAAGATGATTGTCTGACACTAAGATGGGGTGATATCAAATTCTATAAATCTGTTCTTGAAGCAAGTTCTGTATTTTATCCAGAAGAAACTTTGGTTAAAGACCGATCACTAAAAGAAGTTCTTTTAACAGGTACTATTTCAGCAAAGCAATATGGAACAATTACTAATGGAATAATTGAAGCAATTGGTGATCCTACTGGTCATCTTGAATTACCAAACCTTTCGTCATACAATTGGATGCACGATGGATTAGAGGTTTCAGCAAACTATTTAACCAACACTGTAACTTTGAAGATCATAATAAGGAAGCAGTAACTTACTTGAACCAAAATAACATCTCGCATTAAATCAAAATATTAAATCAAAATCAATAGTCATCATACAAAGCCTCTGAGCAAACTTGGTGACGCTACAATGGCAAAATAGAAGACTTGATATTAGTTTGCTCAAATTGCCATAGAATGCTTAAAAAAGGGGATTAATAGCTTGTCAGCTTCATCCTTACACAAAATTACGTAGCATATTAAGTAAGAAGATTATAAATGCAATTTGGGCACTGTAGTAGTAATTAAGCCTGATTTAGGTCAGAATTGAGTAACATAAAACGTCCACAATCCATAAAAAAGGTGCTAACTAATTGATAGTTAACACCTTATTGTAGTCCGTAGGGATACCGAACCTATTTTATCAATTCTGACCAATTCTTATCTATTTATAGCTCTTTAGTGTATTTCAAGAGACTTTTTTACTTTCATGTGCTTCTTTAGATTAAAATAATTATCTTTGAAATAAGCAATAATTGACCCCCATATTGACCCCCCGTTATGGCAACTGTAAATTTTTATCTGGACAAGCCTGATCGATTTGAAAAATTTCAAATCAGAATGATTTATCAACATCAGGGGAAAAAATTCAAAATATTCACTAAAGAGAAAACTGAAAAGAAGGCTTGGAATTATGACAAACAGCGTGTCAAAAGAAATTATGCCGGGAGTATAGAAATCAATAGAAACATTGATGAAATGGAATCTATACTTTTGAAAATTGTTAGAGATGCCAGTTTCAAATCAATAGCCCCACTCCCATCCTATGTCAAGGATAAATTTTATAAGGAAATTCATGGAGATGAAGATAGTAAAGAAAACAAACCACCTGATCTCAAAACAGAATTTCAAACTTTTATTGATGCTTCTTCATCTCTTAAGTCTTATAATACCATTCGATCATATAAATCAACACTTAAAAAAATCAAAGACTTTGAAAAAAAGACTAAAAGAAAGGTGTCATTTGATTCCATTGATCTTGAGTTTTATGAAAAATTCAGAAAGTATCTGATTTCAGAATGTAAACTTCTCAATAATTCGATTGGCAAGCACATTAAAATTCTAAAGACCTTTCTTAACTATGCTACTGAAAAAGGGGCTAATCAAAATCTAGCATATAAAAAATTTAAAGTCTCAACTGAGCAAGTAGATATTATTTATCTTACTGAAACTGAACTCTTACATCTTCATACGCTTGAGTTGGATTCTAAAAGGCTTAGAAATGTTCGTGATGTATTTTGTCTGGCTTGTTTCACTGGATTACGGTTTTCTGACTTGAACAAAATAAAAACTGAAAATATTGCTGATGGAATCCTTTCTTTAAAAACCGAAAAGACAAAAGATATCCTCACAATTCCACTAAACGATTATGCACTTGAAATTATTGGTCGACATACTTCAGATGGCAATACTCATTTACCTCATGTAATCACCAACCAGAAGATGAACGAATACCTCAAGGAATTAGGTGAAGTGGCCGAATTTGATGATTTGGTTGAACAACACCGCTATAGTGGAAGTAAAAAGGTCACAACAAAAACAGAAAAATACAACTTAATCACAACCCATACAGCTAGACGCACATTTGTTACTCTTGCATTAGAAAAAGGATTTAGACCAGAGGTAGTTATGGAAATGACCGGTCATAAAAACTATGCTACTTTTAAACGTTACATAAAAATAACCAGTAAAGTGAAAAAGGAGGAAATGAATAAGCTATGGGGTAAAGAAAAATAGCGATATTTTCCTATACCAAATTTGGCATACCCTTTTGTGAAATTCTAATGGTATTGGAGACAAACATTGCACTGAACGTTGAATGGTCGTTATAATGGAAAATATTTATTGATTTCATGTTTTTACTGGAAAATATTTTATTTCTTGCATGAAATAGCGTGTCATAATGGAAAATATTTTACCCATTCATTTACAGGAGGTTGTCTTGTCATCCAGTGATCCAGTACGGAGCGCCCAGATATCTAAATTGGAAAAGGCAGGAAAATTAATAAAAATTGCCCCTCGTATTTATACATCGAATCTTGAAGATACTCCTGAGACCATCATTCGGAGAAACATTTTTTTTATTATTGGTAAGCTCTACAAGGGAGCCTTGCTGAGTCATCGGTCTGCACTTGAGTTTAAACCTACATCAGCAAACCAGCTATTCATAACCTATACCTATACCAAAAAGATCCCCCTGCCCGGAATTACTTTACGCTTTTTGGAAGGAATCGGGCCGATTGAGGGAGATAATCCTCTTTCCGGAGAATTGTATGCCTCTCAAATGGAAAGGGCGCTGCTTGAGAATCTTCAAGTCTCAAGACGGCCTGGTCCGGAATCCAAAACATTGACTTTGCCGGAAATCGAACAACGGTTGGAACAAATTATTCTGGTAAAAGGGGAGCAGGAACTTAATGCCCTCAGGGATCGGAGTAGGATGCTCGCAGACCAGCTTTCCCTACAAAAGGAATTTGCCAAGCTTGAAAAGCTAATAGGAGCGCTACTCAGCACAAAACCGACAAGTGCTTTATCTTCTCCTTTGGCTATTGCAAGGGCACTGGGAGCTCCCTATGATCCTGCACGGATTTCATTATTCGAGCTGTTGTTTGTCGAGTTGCAACAGCGTTCATTCAAAGATCGCCCGGATCCCAATACGACTGCGGCTTCATTCAGAAACTTCAGTTTCTTTGAAGCTTATTTCTCGAACTACATTGAGGGGACTATGTTTGTTTTGAAAGATGCCAAACAGATCATTAGCACCAGTACTCCACTGCCTACACGTGATGAAGACTCACATGATGTTTTAGGCACCTACAAACTGGTAAGTAATAAAGAAGAAATGTCAAAAGTGCCGGGATCTGCAGAAGAATTTCTGGACATGTTATTGTACCGGCATCAGGTTTTACTCGGTGCCAGGAAGTCACAAAATCCCGGGCAATTCAAAGACAGGAATAATCGTGCGGGAGAAACATTTTTTGTTGACCATCAGCTGGTCAGGGGAACACTAATCAAAGGATTTGATTTTTACCATGCCCTTGTTGATCCATTTGCCAGAGCCGCGTACATGATGTTTATAATCACTGAGACACACCCATTTATTGATGGTAATGGGCGTATGGCAAGGGTCATGATGAATATGGAGTTGGTTAGCTCTGGTCAAACCAAAATTATCATACCCACCGTGTATCGTGATGATTATATGGGGGCGCTACGAAGATTGACCAGGCGACAGGATGCGGATCCCTATATCCGGATGTTATCCAGGGCACAGGAATTCAGTGAAACTATTGTCGGGGAAGACATGGATGCCATGGAAGATATTTTAGAGCGAAGTAATGCTTTCAAAGAGCAAGGACAGGATAAACTCAGGATAATTAAATAGCTTTGAAAGCAATTTCAGGTAGGTATTTTTATCATACTGTTAATCAGGGTGTTCTGGCAAGAAACTAATAATGGAAATCCAAGGTTGGCTAGGTGTTAGTGCGTCTCCATTGCCGACAGCTTTTATCATTGTCAATTGAATTGTATTGCTACAATCAATATAAAGTAATATAAAGATTATTATTCCAAACACGAAACATTGTCACTAGGTAAACAAAAGTAAATTCATAATTCTGTGTTCCAAAGTTGGTATATTGAATTGTGAAATTATCTAGGATTATGCAGAGGGTGGCTATTTTACGCGTTTCTTCCACTTCTTAGGATGCTGACTGGTATTAAAAACCGATATCACATCAATATTATTTCCTTTGATTATGTACAAAACCAAATAAGGAAAATCCTTCACTAAAAAGCCTCTGACTTTCTTTTTATAGCGTATCCCATAAGTCAGTGGATTACTGATAATCGCCTGCTTAGCGGAATCAAGGCTGTAAAATTTTTCTCTTATATTAATTGCTGATTCTCATACCAGACGTATGATTCGTAAATATCCGCTTCGGCCTCTTCGTATAACCGGTAATTAAAGGGCATCCTTTGCACGGTTTCTTATCCTGTCTTTTACCGTATCCCATGAAGAAAACTTCATTTCTCCAGCTTCATACTTCTCAAGTCTAATATCTAGTTCTTTTTCCTGATCAGTACTTAGTTGATAAGTTTCTTTATGTCTATCTTTTAAAATTTGTAGCTCTTTTAGGATGGATGTATCCTGTAACTCGGTAAGCCAGTGTATAAGATCTATCTTGATTGATTTTGTATCCATTCTGTCACATTGTATTACTATATAAAGGTAACGAATATCTTAATAATTAGATTTCTAGCATTAGAAAAAGACTTGATTACTCAATTTAAAATATCATACTGCAACTTGGATTTATATTTACAACTTATGCTGATAATCCTTCCCAAACTATGGAGGCTCACATTTATATTTTCAATATCAAATAATCAACAATCTCTTTTCTTTCCTCTTAAATTATACCACTCTGGTCCTTAAAACATACACACGAAAACGGAACAGAATACGAAATATAAAAACACTCTCCCACAAAATGGCTGGAAAACTAAATAATTTATGCTACTTTATGATTGGAATACTATATTATTTGTACCACATTATGATTGGAATACTAAATTACATATCATACATTTGGGCCATAAAACTAGATTTGCATGGACAGGTATATCTCTTCAGACTTAAAAAGCTGGATACATAAAACAAGACGAAAACCATTGCTATTGAGAGGCGCTAGACAGGTTGGTAAAACCTGGTTAGTCGAAAAGCTGGCACAAATGGAATTTGAGAACTACCTGAAAATCGATTTTGAAGAAAACGCTGAACTGATTTCTATATTTGAAGGAGATTTAAATCCGCAAAAAATATGCGCCGAACTGGAGTTAAGAACTGGAATTGATATTATAGCGGGTAAAACCCTACTGTTTATTGATGAAATTCAAATATGTCCAAGGGCAATTGTTGCGCTTCGATATTTTTACGAAAAAGCACCTGAATTACATGTCATTGCAGCTGGTTCACTTTTGGAGTTTGTATTCAGTGAGATTTCATTTCCAGTGGGCAGGATTCAATCTTTGGATGTTTATCCAATGAATTTTTCGGAATTTTTGCTGGCACTAGGTTATGAAAAAGCAGCGGAAATTTGTAATAATCCTATAACAGAAGTTTCTGAAGCAACGCATGAATTTCTTATTGAACAACTTCGTATCTATTGGTTGGTTGGAGGTATGCCTGAATGCATAAATGAGTATGTGAGTACCAAATCGATCAAGTTAGCCACTGAAGTTCAAGATGAAATTTGTGAAACCTACCAAATGGATTTTGGAAAGTACAAACCTAAAACAGATGTCAATTGCTTAACAACTGTTTTTTCCGGAATTGCTGCAAGCGTGGGTCAACAAGTAAAGTACACCGGACTTGCTAAAGGTTATACCATACCTACTATTAAAAAGGCATATGAAAGCCTGGTCTTAGCAAGGTTAGCCAAGAAAGTTAAATCGGTCAGTGTTCCCGGAATACCTTTGGAAGCATATGCATCGGATAAAAAATTCAAAAACCTATTTCTTGATATCGGTTTAATGAACCGTGTGATGAAAATTGATTACAATGAAGCCTTAAGTCATAAAAACTTATTAGCAATATATCGTGGACAACTCGCAGAGCAATTTGTTGGACAAGAGTTTGCAACTGCAACCGGCAAACAGCTTTATTATTGGGCGAGAGATGCTAAAAATAGCAACGCTGAAATCGATTATCTGCTGCAACAAGATGGAACTTTTATTCCAATTGAGGTAAAAGATGGACCTTCAGGAAAATTAAAGAGTTTGCATCTTTACAGGAATTCTTACGATTCACAGCTTGCGGTTGTGTTCCATGCCGGAATAACAGGTAAATTGAAAGATGAAAATATGATCTTTTTACCCTTGTATTTTGCAGGATCTTTTGCTCAACACGGAGGGTAGGTTCTGTCGCATCTGGGTGAGAAGAATCAATGATAATCACGTCAATTTAAAATTAGCAAGCCAACGAATAGAATGAATTAAACGGAGATCTCCCCGGATTCTCCAGTTGATTTTTCTTAATCATTCGTACAGTTTCTATTCCTGATAGGGTTACACTGGCAGATTTAAATGATTTATAACCTAGTCCATTGGTAATTCTCCATTTGATAAAACGGTGGTCTTGTTCGATTATATTATTCAGGTAT
>Ga0316192_10002819_pt1 | contig 12702 bp, 11 predicted proteins | sample MerIslwburrow_MG_FD_204931 | JGI IMG/M metagenome (GOLD analysis project Ga0316192, IMG submission 204931) | Coastal sediment microbial communities from Maine, United States - Merrow Island worm burrow | ecosystem: Environmental > Aquatic > Marine > Coastal > Sediment | place: USA: Maine...
GCAGGTGTCCTCCAAATCCGAAGGCGTATCGACACGAGGCACGCTGATGAACTGAAAGTCTCCGGTCGAAGATGCCAGGGAGAGTTCCGTCTGAGCCGAGTCGAGACGACCCTCTACGATTCGCAGAAGGAGGGACCGGAGGAGCCACAGCGACGCCACCCGGCTCTCATCAACTCGAGTATTGAGTTTCGCTGCGCGGGCAGTGTCGGACTGGATCCGGGACAACAGACTCCTGATCTCCGGCGGAGCCGCGCCGGAGGCGATGAGCTGCAGCATCGGACCAAGGTGCATGAAGCTGGGCCATCCGGCCTCAACTCCCCGGGAGGAATTGAACGAGCTCAAGGCCACTTCGTTGAAACCGCTGATGTCAACCACGACGTCAAAAGACTGACCCATGGAGGAGAAGTAGCTCAGCGCCTGGATCTGCTGCGGGTACTTGAATCCTCCCTGGGCAAAAGCAAGCACTCGAACTCGACGACCCTCGAACCGTTCGAGTTTCTGAATACCCGAAGCCATGTACTCGCCCGTTTGGACCGCCAACCACTGTGCAACCGAACCGCCAAACACGCCGACCAAGAATTCGCTCTCGCTTTCTTTTCGCCGCGGATACTCCACCGGCGAGAAGAACCCGTCGCCGTTCGTCCTGGCCAGAGCCCACTCGGGTGGGTCTTCCAGGCTTCCAATGAGGGAGACTCGATCGCTGCCGATAAGCTCTTGGACGGTAATTCCAGGCCGATTCACGAATCCCAGGACGGGGTGCAAAATGGTTTTCGGTTTCGAAGACGGCTCATCCGGGGCCAAACCCGTTCGACTGCGGGGAAGACGCTTCTCTCGGTACACCACCCCACCATTGATGACGGAGTACGAGATCGCGGACAGAAGCTCCAAGACCGCAAGGACCATCAGCACAGCAGCGCCGACGCTCATCATCCGTTTTACGATTGGTCGACGCGTGATCGCCACAACCGGAGTCTAACTCGGAGCGATCGGCCTGTCACACCTCGAGATCCCTGCGAAAGCAGTGGCGGCCTGACAGCTCCCGTCGATGCGGTCCCGGTGAGATCTCGGACGGGGCCCGAGCGTGCCGCTATACTCCCCAAGTGATTCAGATCAAGGACCTCCGCAAGCGTTATCCGGACTCGGAGGGTGAGGCCCTCAAGGGCGTCAACCTCGAGATCGCGGAGGGCGATTTCGTCTCTCTCGTCGGTCGATCGGGCTGCGGCAAGACTACCCTGCTCAACATCATCGGCGGGCTCGACTCGGTCTTCGACGGCACCGTCGAGGTCGACGACCGTAACCTCGGCACCCTCGACGACGTCGAGCTTGCACGCTATCGCCGCCGCACGGTCGGCTTTGTCTTCCAGGCCTATCACCTTCTCGACCACCTGACGGTTGCCGAGAACGTCGCGCTCGCTGCGCGGTTCGGGCCCGGCGACACACCCCAACCGGCGGACCAGCAGGCCCGAGCGGTGGAGATCCTCGACCTCGTCGGTCTGCCCGGCCCGGCCGACCGGCGGCCCACCCGGCTCTCCGGCGGGGAACGCCAACGGGTGGCCATCGCCCGGGCGCTCTTCAAGCGGCCTCGAATCCTGCTGCTCGACGAACCCACCGGCAATCTCGACACCGCGACCGGCGCAGAAATCCTCGATCTCCTGTCCACGCTCCACGCCGACTTCGGGCTGACCATCCTTGCCGCCACTCACGACAAAGCCATCGAGGGCGCCGGCCGACGGCTCCTGCGAATGTCGGATGGCGCGTTGACCGACGGCGAATGGGCCCCACCATGACCGGTCGAGGGCTCTGGCGATCGGTGCGCGACGATCTCAAACGTCACCGGCGCCACGTCGGCGCCGGTGGGCTCGGGATCGCCGTGAGCATCGCGGCGTTGGTCTTCTTTCTCGCCCTCGGGCTCGGCGTCCGCGAGGTCCTCCTGGGCGAGGTCTTCCCCGTCGACCGGATCGAGGTTCACCGCCCGAGCACCGATCTCAACCTGCTGGCGATCAAGTTCGAGATCGGCAAGGACACCATGGACGCGGCCACCGTGGCAAAAATCGAAGACATTGACGGCGTCGCGGCGGTCTATCCGAAGATGCGGCTCCTGATCCCGGCCTTGGCCAGTGGCGGCGAGAGCCTCATCGGCACGGGGATGCAGACCGAGCTCGTTGCGGACGGCATCGACCCGCTTCTGGTCGCCGACGATGTCGGCGATGCGTTTCACGATCCTCGGATGGACCGGTCCATGGTGGGATCACCCTGCGGCGAGACCACCATCTGCCCGGACGGCACAACGTGTGTCGGCGCCACGGTCTTCGGTCCGGGTGAGTGCCGTGAGGTGATTCCGGTCATCGTCTCCGAACACATGGTGGAGCTCTACAACGGTGCTTTCAGACGCGCCTACCGCCTGCCCAAGGTCAATCCCCAGGCCCTCATCGGCCTCGGCCTCGACATTTCTTTCGGCGCCTCGAGCCTTCGGCCGTCCGGGCGGCGGGTGGTTCGCGACCGGGTCGAGCTGGCGGGTTACTCGGACGCTGCGATTCCGCTGGGCATCACCATGCCGCTCGGTTTTGTCCGGCGCCTCAACCGCGACCTCGGTCCTGAAGGCGCCGCGGACGGGTTCCACTCGGCGGTGATCGCCATCGACTCCAAAGACGACGCCGCCGGCGTCGTCGAGGCCGTCGAACGACTCGGTCTCGATGTCCGCGACGGCGGCGCCCGCCGGGCCGCATTCTTCATGACCGTGCTTCTGACTACGGTGAGTCTCGTCGGGGTGGTGATCCTGGCCATATCGGCCCTGCATGTGATGCACGTCTTTGCGCTGCTGGTGATGATTCGACGACGCGAGATCGGCGTCATGAGAGCGGTGGGGGCGAGCCGGAACGATGTCCGGCTGCTGCTCGTCGCAGAGGCCGCTGTGGTCGGACTCGCAGCCGGAGCGCTCGGTCTGATCGGCGCCGTGGTCCTCGCATGGACCGCCGATCGCACCCTCGCGGCCGGTCTGCCGGACTTCCCCTTCAAACCCGAGACGTTCTTCAGCTTCGAGCCCTGGCTGGTCGCAGCGGCCTTGGCCGTGGCGGTCCTCTCCTGCGTGCTCGGGGCTCTCGCGCCATCCATCCGAGCCACCAACCCCGACCCGGCCGAGATCCTGAGTTCAGGCTGAGCGTCGCTCGCTCGAAACACAGGGATTCGAGGACACTGAGAGCATGGAACAGACGACGATACTCTCGTGACTCTCGTGGCCTTCGGCGCCCGATCGAGGACGCCTCAACGTTTGAATTGAAAAACGATGAGCCGCAGGCCACGACGATACTGTCGTCGGAACTCCGCCCTCCGTTTCTCCGTGGCTCTGTGGTTGAGATCGGCCTGGTCGCTGATTGTCAATCAGCCTTCGGTCACCATCTGACCGCCCTGGGTCGCCATGATGTTGCCGAGGACGCCGCCGATGAGATCATCGATCTCGTCCGACGTCTCCATCCGATCGATCTGGTCGATGAAGCCCTCGACGATGCCGATGCCGAAGAGCAGCTGCACCCTGGTCTGGGCCGCCTCTTCACCGTTGAGCAGCCCGATCTTCGCCCTGGCTTCGGCCACCGCCTGCGGCCACTGAGCTGCGAGCTCGGCGGGAATCCAACGATCCTCGACGCGGATGAGCTGGAGCTCGGTGGGATCCTGATCCGGGACTTCGAGCAGCACCACCGCGTGGTCTCCGTCTTCACTCTCGAGATTGACGTTGGCCTGTTCGAGCGCGGCAACGCGCTGCGCAAAGCTCTCCATGTCCTCATTCTCGGCCGGCAGCTTCGACGCGTGATCCATCAGATCCGACCCGGTCGTCGCGAGGAAGGCCTCTACATCGAGCTCGCGCAGGGTCGAGAGATCGGCGACGTCGCTCGCCAGGAGAGCATCGAGCATGTGGACCGCGATCTCCCAGAAGATATCGGCGGTCTCCGCATCGACCTGCGACTGCTCGAGGGCCTTGCTGCCGAGGATGAGCTCCTTCTTGCTCTGGAGCACGACGACACCCTTGCGGGCCACCGCCACGGCCCGGTCGAAGACGGCCGGATCGACGGTGTCGGCGAATTCCCGGGTGAGATCGGCCACATCCTGCTGGTAGGAGGGAGGCAACGCGCGCCACACGATCTCGGGGTGGTGCTGCACGAGCCCGTTGACCAACACCTCCACTGTACCGTCCGGTGAATCGGGAATACTGAGCTCAGCACTCGTTCCGCCACCACACCCGATGGCGACCATCAGGGCAAGGACAACAAGTTGGGAGGACGCCGGGAAATGGAACCGCATGAAAGACTCCTTCAGGTCATCAAACGAACGAGCCGCGGGATTATGACATCCGAGATGGCCGGGTTCGTGTTACAAACAGGTCATGAACCAGGAATCCACCTACAGTTTTGTCTACGACCGGGCCGAGGCCGCCCAGGTTTTTCAGGAAATCGGCACCCAGGGCCTCTTGCTCGCCATCCTCGCCCGCATCCAGCCGGAGCCGGAGTGGGAGGGCTGTCTCGTCTACAAGGGCGCCGCTCCCGATGACAGCGCGCGGATGGTCTGCATTGCCATGCGCGGGCCGGGCGCCATGAAGGTCCAGGAGAGGATCGTCGAGACTCTCGAGAAGACCGGGATCCCGGTGCCCGCCATCTACGAGGGCGGACCCGAGCCCCAGCTCGGGCTCGCCCGGGTCATCGATGGTCGCTGGGCAGGTTCTTGACACCGATGATTCGCGCTGCCGCGACGACGGCTGGGAAAGGCGGAGCCGTGCGATCCTCCTTCATCACACTTTCGTTCCTCGTCCTCATCACCCCGGCCGCGTTCGCGGTCGACCGCGAGGCGCTCCGCCGCCAGCTCGACTGGGCGAACGAGGAGGCCCGGATCGTCGAGGAGTTTACCCCCGCCGAGCTTCGAAAGTTCCAAACGCAGTATCTGGAAGATCTCCCCATTATCGAGCAGATCATTCCGACGGCACCTGAGCTCGAGAGCTATGTCAAACGGCTGATGCTCCTCGCCTCCCGGGACGACTGCGACCTCACGGTTACCCATTCCTGGGACTGGATTGGCGAGAGGTTCAACGAGGCCATTCTCGACCTGGAGATCACATGCGCCCCGAATGCCGTCTCGGTCTTTTTCGATCGGATGACCCGGTTGGCCCGGATCTCGTGCAGCGGTCGCCCGACGACGTCGGACGACGGTGCTGCCCAGAGGGTCTCGGTCTTCTGGGCTCCCCGCCCTGTCAACGTCGATCTGCGGCCCTGCACGGTGCCTGAGGTCGACGCGACCTGGAATCAGGCCGACCGAGACGTCGCCGAGCGCATCGGGAGGCTGTGCGCCGTCATCGAAGACGGGTCGGAGACGCGGTGGGAGTTCCTCCAGCTGGAAGCGCTCCGCGCGCACGTCAAAGGGCTGGTCTCGCTGGCCACCGCGGTGAAGTCCGATCCCCCCGCCTGCGGGGCATTCATCGACGGCTGGACGCCCGACGCTCTGACCGCCGGAAGCATGCGTCGGTGGTCGGCCGACCACCTTCCGGGGCAGGCGGACGGCGTCCCCAGGCCGGCCGTGGTGACCGACGATCGGCCGATCCCTCAGATCGGTGTCTGCGAACTGCTCGATCACGTGGGCGAGACGGTGGTTGTTTCGCTGATCTACACCGCCGAGGTCAGTTGGGTGGGCTCCGGCGAAGACCGTCACCCGGAAACCGTCTCTCGGGTCCGCGACCCCGACGGCTGCCTCGGCCCCGCCCACATCCACATGTCGTTCGGACCCATGGCGGTTCTCACCGCACCCGACGACGCGACCGCTGACCGACTGTTCAGGGTCATGCTCGACGACGGAGTCAAGACGGCCGAGATGAGGGTTCTGGGAGTGCTGTCCAGATCTCCGGACTCGACCGAGTGCTTCAGTTTCGAGGTCGAAACGGCGTACGAGGTGACGATCCCGGCGGCGGACGATTGACGGTGTTACGGGCCGGCGCTGCGCTAGACTCTGCCGACGATGAAAGTACTTGCCCTCGATTTTGACGGTGTGGTCTGCGACAGCCTTCGCGAGGTCTTCGCCACGGCTCTCGCGACCTATGAATCCATGGTGCCCGAATCCGCGTTCCTCGCCCGCCTTCGCGCTCGCCGCGGCGAGGGGCGCTGGCATGAGCTCGAGTTCGAGGGCGATCCCGTCATGGTCTCCTTTGAGTCCATGATGCCCCTGGGCAACCGGGCGGAAGACTTCGGGGTCTCCCTGCGAGCCCTGGACAACTTCCTCGAGCTCACCGACCAGCGGGCGTACGACACCTTCTACGGCACCATCGACCCCGAGTGGTTGAAGACCTTCCACCGAGAGTTCTACGAACAACGCGACACCGCGCGGGCGTTTGACACCCACGGATGGCTCGAATTGCATGCGCCCTACCCCGTCCTCCTCGAGCTGCTGCGCCGCCGCTCCGGTGACGCCGAGATCGCCCTCGCCACCGCCAAGGACCGGCGCTCGGCCGAGCTCCTCCTCGCCCACCTCGGTGTCGGCGATCTCTTCGCACCCGAGCTCGTCCTCGACAAGGAGACCGGGGTCTCCAAGACGGCCCACCTCACCATTCTCCACGACCGCCTCGATGTCCCCTTCGAAGAGATCACCTTTGTCGACGACAAGGTGAACCACCTCGAGACGGTGGCGCCGCTCGGTGTCCGGCCCGTCCTCGCGGGCTGGGGCTTCAACACACCGAGGGAGCATGACCTCGCACGCGAATGCGGTTTCGAGGTGGCGAATATCGCCGACGTCGAGCGCGTTCTCTACCGCGGAGGATAGATGACCAAAGCCAAGACCATTCGTCTCTTTAGCTGGAACGTCAACGGGTTACGCGCCTGCGGAAAGAAGGGCTTCCCCGAGTGGCTCGCCACCGAACGGCCCGACGTTCTCGGCCTCCAGGAGACCCGAGCCTTGCCCGAACAGCTCGACACCGCGCTTCGTGAGCCCGACGGCTACAGGACCTGGCTCTATCCGGCCGAGAAGAAGGGCTACTCGGGCGTCGGGCTCTGGTCGGCTGTTGAACCCGAGAGCGTGACCCTGGGCGGGCTGGACGAAGATCGTTTCAACTCCGAGGGCCGGCTCATCATCGCCGACTACGGGTCGTTTCTGTTCTACACCGGTTACTTTCCCAACGGGGGCAACGACCTGAGCCGTGTTCCCTTCAAGCTCGACTTCTCGGAGGCCGTGATGCAGCACGCCGAGGCGCAGCGCAAGGCGGGCAGGTCCATCGTGATCTGCGGCGACGTCAACACCGCCCACGAGGAGATCGATCTGGCCAACCCCAAGTCAAACAAGAAGAACACCGGGTTCCTCCCCGAGGAGCGGGCCTGGGTCAGCCGTTTCATCGGGCACGGCTACATCGACATCTTCCGTCACTTGAATCCGGAGACCACCGGAGCCTACTCGTGGTGGAGCAACCGCAAGGGTGTCCGCGAACGCAACGTCGGCTGGCGCATCGACTACTTCTTCATCTCCGAAGATCTTCTCCATCGAGTCGTCGACGCCAAGATCCACCCCGATGTCATGGGCTCCGACCACTGCCCCATCTCGCTGGAACTCGAGCTGTGAGCGCCAACCCGGAGCACTTCCGCCGCCTCGAGCGGATGTACCTCACCCGCGCAAGGATCAACGACTACTTCAGACCCGCCATCACCATCGGTGACGGTGAGGCCGAGGTTCGCATCGAGGTCGACCCGAAGTTCTTTCACGCCGCCGGAGCGGTCCACGGTTCGGTTTACTTCAAGGCCATGGACGATGCCGCGTTCTTTGCCGCCAACTCGGTCGTCGAAGAGGTCTTCGTGTTGACGACGAGCTTCAACATCCACCTCCTGCGACCGGTGACCGAGGGCACCCTGATCGCGAATGGCACCCTCGTCAGCGAAACCAAGAGCCTGCTCATCGCCGACGCCGAGCTCACGGACGAGAAGGGCCGGTTGCTCGGCCGCGGCACGGGGTCGTTCATGCGCAGCCGGATGCTGCTTGCGGATGTTCCGGGATATGCGGTCGAATAGGACCACGAGGACAACATCGCAGATTCACCGCAAAGATCGCGAAGCGCGCCAAGAACATCGCAAAGGAATCGCTGTCTGACCCATCGCAGGATCTCGTCGAGAGTTCAACGCGAGGGATCGATGCAAAGAGGGCTTGCGGACATTGGATTTCCGCACGAGGACGTTCGAGAAACACACCGACTTCATCATTCTTGGTCCTTTCCGATGGTCATTGCGATCTTCGCGCCTTCGCGGTTCATTTCTCCGATGAGTCTATGATGGGCTATGCCTGAACTGCCCGAGGTCGAAACCGTTCGCCGCGCGCTCGAGATCGGACTCAACGGGCTGCGCGTGACCGGCGTCGGCGGTCGATCGGTGATGATGCGTCGACCCCTGGATGTGCCATTCATTGCCGCCAAGCTCACCGGCTGCAAGTTTTCCGAAGCCCGGCGCCGCGGCAAGTACCTCCTGCTCGACTTCGACCGACCCGGCTCGCTGATGGTCCACCTCGGGATGTCGGGTCGACTGATGCTCTGCAATTCCAGCGAGCCGATGCTCAAACACGCTCACCTCGTGCTCGACCTCTCCGACGGTCGCGAGCTCCGCTTTGTCGATCCCCGGCGCTTCGGCCTCGCCGTCTGGTTCGGCCCGGGCGAGGAGAACTGCGATCCTTCTCTTTCCGATCTTGGAATCGAGCCGCTCGATCAGGATCTGGAGAACCATCTCCCTCCCCTTCTCCACGCGCGCCGGTCACCCGTCAAATCCCTGATATTGGACCAGCGTCTGATCGCCGGGGTGGGAAACATCTACGCCGCCGAAGCCCTGTGGCGCGCCGGTATCCGACCGACCCGGAAGGGATGCCGGACTTCGTTGCCCAGGCTCGGGAGGCTGGCAGTCGAAACCCGCGAGGTCATCGTCGAAGCGGTCGCTCAGGGCGGGACCACCATCCGCGACTACGCCACCCCGTCGGGCGATTTCGGCTACTTCGCCGTCAAGCTCCAGGTCTACGGCAAGGAGGGGCAACCCTGTCCGAGGTGCGGCGAGATCCTCAAGGACACACGCATCGCCGGCCGAACCACCGTTTGGTGTCCCCACTGCCAGCGTTGAAGCGAACCATCACCTTTCATCGCATTGAAACACAACGGGCACAAAGAACTACCAAGGCTTCACTAAGAAGCGCTCAATTCACCAGGGCTCACACTGGACCGGTCTGCGAGTCCACTCCGGTATTTGTTGCGATGAACCCACCGGAATTCCTTTGTGGTTTCATCGTGGTTCTTAGTGATCTTCGTGTTTCAAGAACGATGGCGTTCCTATTCCCTTGATCGGAAACTCGGAGTCGATGGTCGGCAGTACGACCAAGATTCGTGCGAATCCGTGTTCATCCGTGTCCCATTTGCGATGGAACCCTGTGTCTCTGCGACGCTTTGCGACCTTGGCGTCTTTGCGGTTCACTCTCACGAACGCCGCGCCGGGTTCTTCTTTGCCTTCACAAGATGCGCCGGTGGTTCGAGCTTGCCCTCGTCGACGTACTGCTTGGTCCAACCCTTGACCACCCCGGTCAGCAGGAGGATCGAGATGAGATTCGGGATCGTCATCAGACCCAGAGCCAGATCACCGAATGCCCAGACGAGCTCGAGGGAGTAGACCGCGCCGAGGAAGTGAGCGATGCAGAAGAAGACCCGGTAGGGCATGACCCATTTCGGACCCGCCAGGTAGAGAATCGACCGGTCGCCGTAGTAGGACCAGCTGATGGCGGTGGACAGACCGAAGAGGAAGACCGCCAGGGTGATGAGCAGGTGACCGTAGCCGCCCGCCAGCTTGCCGAGGCCGCGCTGGAAGGCCCAGGCCGTCAGCGGTGAACCGTTCTGCATGGCCTTGCCGCGCATGACCAGCGCTCCCTCGAAAGGCCGTCCGTCGGCTTCGAGCACCGTCCCCAGTTCCAGCTTGCCCTCCGCCGATGCATCGAGCTCGATCACGCCGTCGAACGCCCGGAGCTTGGTCTGAAGAACAGCGCTGTCGCTGACCAGGAACTCCGGTTCCTCCACCAGGGAGTGGTTGCGGATCGGATCGAAACCCTCGGGTCGACCGTTGGTGACCCTGAGCTGACCCGAGGCGAGATCCGAGTCCTTGAGCTCACCGTTGGCCTCGACCGCAGCCCCGTCGACCACCACGACGACGGCCGCCTGATCGTTGACCACGATCTGCTGCTCCTGCTTGTCGTGCCACACCCCCGAGGTCAGGATCACGAGCCCGGTCATGGTGCAGATGAGGAGGGTGTCGATGAACGGGCCGATCATCGCGACGACACCTTCACGGATGGGCTCGTCGGTCTTGGCGGCAGCGTGGGCGATGGGCGCCGAGCCTTGACCGGATTCGTTGGAGAAGAGCCCTCTCTTGATCCCCCACGTCAGCATGAAAATGAAGGTCCCGCCTGCGAAACCGCCGATCTGGGCCGCCGGCTGGAAGGCCGAGGTGAAAATGAGCATCAGGGTCGAGGGGACCTCGGCGAAGTTGAGTGCGAGGACCACCATCGCTGTCCCGATGTAGATCGCGGCCATGAACGGCACGAGCTTCGAGGTCACCCGGCCGATGCGGCGGATGCCGCCGAGGATCACCAACGCCACCAGCGACGCCATGACGGCGCCCGTGATCCAGGTCGGAACACCCAGGTCCTGCCGGAACTGGTCCGCCACCGTGAACGACTGCACCGCATTGCCCGAGCCGAAGGACGAGATCACCGCGAAGGCCGCGAAGGCCACCGCCAGCGGCTTCCACGATCTCCCGAGCCCTTTCTCGATGGAGTACATGGGCCCGCCCGACGCCGTACCGTCCGGGTGGATGATGCGGTACTTCATCGCCAGGGTGCACTCGGTGTACTTGAGAGCCATCCCGAAGACCGCCGTGACCCACATCCAGAAGAGGGCGCCGGGGCCGCCGTAGTGGATGGCGGTCGCCACACCTGCGATGTTGCCGATGCCCACCGTCGCCGAGAGCGCCGTGGACAATGCCTGAAAGTGGGAGAGATCACCCTCGTGCTCGGGGTCGTCGTACTCGCCGCGGACAACCCGGATCCCGTGCCGGAAGTAACGGATCTGAATCCAACCCAGGCGAATGGTGGTGATCAGGCCTGTTCCGACCAGGAGAACAACGATGAGCGGAAGCTGCTCGGGCCAGCCCCAGACAAGATCGGACAGCGTCACAATGATGTTGCCGATGGCTTCGTACAGGCGGTCCATGGTCCTCCCGGAGCTGGAAAAAGTCGTTCGAGCCGGACAATGCTAACGGCGCGCGTCGGTGGGGGCAAGCGAGAAGAGTTCTCGAAATGAGGTAAAACCTGCTGACGGTGTGTATAATCCGCCGCCGGAGGACGACCATGCGCAACTCTCTTACCCTCATTCTGATCTCCCTGCTCGCGGCCCTCGGCTGCGGCGGTTCAACGACCCCCCCGGCCGAAGACGTCGAAACTACAACCGCCCACGACGCCATGCCCAATGACGACGTCCACGCCGAAGCCACGGGTCAGGAAATGGGCGGCGGGATGCACCAGGGGGCCGGCATCAATGCCGAAATCACCCTCGATCCCGAGATCGCGGACGACTGGCGGGCGATCCGCGTTCGGGTGGTCGAGCTCTCGAGCATGGAGGAAAGCTTCCATGAGATCACCATCGGTGAAGAGGCCCCTCTCGGAGACAGCGGTCTCACCCTCCGTGCGGTGACGTTCATCCCGGACTTCATCATGAGCGAAGGCGGTATCACCACACGTTCGGCCGATCCTCAGAACCCCGCGGCTCGCGTCGTCATCATCGAAGAGGGCAAGGACGACTACGAGGGTTGGCTCTTCGGCGCCATGCCCGAGATCCACGCCTATCCGCATGAACTGTACGGCGTCATGCTGGCGGAGGGCGTGCCGGTGGAGTGAGGGGTTAGAAGGTTAGACGGTTAGAAGGTGAGTGAGGGACCGTTTCCCGTCCTTCTGACTTTCTCATTTTCTCACCTTCTCACTTCCTACAACAGTTTCTTCACATTCTTGAGCAGCGTCGTCTTCCGGACCCTCTTGATGAACCGTTTGCTCGACATCAGATCCGCGACGTGGGCGTATTTGCCCATCCCCCGCTTGTAGAGATAGGGCATGGCGGCGCCGATGAACTGGCCGAAGTCCTCGTCGTAGGGATAGTGCCACGGGGCCGCGTCGTCGTCGCCGGGGTCTTCGAAGACATACTTGATGTTGACCAGCTCGTGCAGCCCAAAGGGCCCGTGGGCGCGGCCGATCCCGCTCTCGCCGAGCCCGCCCCAGCTCCCCGTGACCTCGCCCGCGGCGACGATTCCGTGCTCGTTGATCCCCACCGCGCCGGCCGCCAGCTCGCGTTGGAGCCGCGCCGCAGTCTCGGATGAGGTGGTGAAACCCGACGCCGTCAGACCGAAGCGCGAGTTGTTGGCCTTCTCAATGGCCTCGTCGAGGTCGCGCACCCGTTGGATGGGCATGGTCGGTCCGAAGGTCTCCTCGACCATCATCTCCATGTCGTCGGTCACGTCGACCAGGACCGTCGGCGGGTAGTAGTAGCCGGATCCCTCGGGCAGTTCGCCACCGGTGAGCACCCGCGCCCCCTTGGCCACCGCATCGGCCACGTGCTCGACGACGATGTCGCGCTGTCCCCGGGTTGTCAGCGGTCCGAGATCGGTGTCGCGATGGGTCGGGTCA
>Ga0316192_10002822_pt1 | contig 12696 bp, 9 predicted proteins | sample MerIslwburrow_MG_FD_204931 | JGI IMG/M metagenome (GOLD analysis project Ga0316192, IMG submission 204931) | Coastal sediment microbial communities from Maine, United States - Merrow Island worm burrow | ecosystem: Environmental > Aquatic > Marine > Coastal > Sediment | place: USA: Maine...
CGAATACTCGATCCCCTCCACTCGCCCGGAGACCGGCCGCAACTTCCGCCAGCGACGCTTCGTCGTCCACCGTGGGTACATCTTCACTCGGCACCATCACCTCGAGCACCGGAACCTCCCGGCGTTCATTCGGTCGAACCTCGGCAACATCCGCCGGGGTCACGGTCCCCACGATTCTGCCTCTGCGTTCAACCGGCAATCCGCCCGTGTATGTCCTGAGCAGCATGCTCCGGACCAGCTCCTGGACGCTCATTGACTCCGGCACGGCGATCTGTTTTCCACTGAACACGCTGGCGATCGGAACGCCCGCGATCCGGCTCCGGAATCGCTCGAAGCGCGCGGCGGCCGCTGCCGCACTGCCGAGGAACCAGCCCAGGAGGATCATCCACAGGCCTGAGAGCCGGGCCCCCTGCAGACTCAGGGAGAGGAAACTCGCGAAGATCAGCGCGAACCCGAACCCGATCAGCGTCCAGCCGAAGGCCCGACCGACGAAGGTGGCCCACCGCGTGGCGAGACTCTGATCGCCGCTGACCTTCCAGATTGCCGCGTGCAGAACCCGGCCCCCATCGAGCGGGAACGCCGGAATCATGTTGAACACGGCGAGCACGAGGTTGAGGAAAGCCAGTGTCCCGGCAAGCGCTCCAGCGGCATCGATCCCGATGCTCCAGCCGGCACGACTCACGAGGCCGAACAGAGCAGCAAGCGTGAGGCTCGCGAGTGGCCCTGCCACCGTAATCGCGAACTCATCGCCGGGCGTGCGGGCTTCCATCGACATTTCGGCAACGCCGCCGAAGATGAACAACGTGATCCCGTGCACCGGGATACCCCGGGACCGCGCGACAACCGAATGTGCCAGTTCATGCAGCAGTACTGAGAGGAACAGAAGCAGGGCTCCGACTACCCCGAGCCACAGGTAGAGCGAACCTTCCATGCCCGGCAACTTCACCGGCAGCTCCCAGACCGCGAACGTCCAGGTGACGAGCGCGAACACGATGAACCACGAGGCGTCGATTCGGATCCGGAATCCGAACCAGTGCCCGAGTCCGAATCCTCCGAGCATCATCCTCCGAGCTCCGGCAAAGCGCGTCGCTCAATGTGGCCGTGACGACCGGCATGCGCCGCTCCGACCAATCGTCGCCACCACGCGACCCGACGACGCAGCACGACCCACAGGCGGCCGCCTGCCAGGTTCTTTACTCGAACGAACGTGAGACCTGTTTCGGCGGGGACGTGCAATGTGTAGGTGTGTCCTCGCCACTCGAAGCCAGCAGCCCGTTCGGCCGGACCGAGAACAGCTTCGACGAACGTTTCCCCCTCGAGGCGTATCGCGCCGTCATCATCGGTCGGTACCGACCGGTAGAAGTCCGGATCGAATGGCCGACCCGCGTGCCGAAGAAAATTCTGCTCGACGGCCCAGTCGAACACCTCCAGTCCGCTTTCTGCCGCAGCCGCTTCACGGTGATGCAGAAGCTCATGCACGATCGTCTCCCACAACTCGGCTTCCCAGTCGAACATCGGATCGTGTTCGGCCAGGTTCTGGAATGACCCGTGGTACAGAACGATTCTGGACCGGGTGTCTCCGATCCCGCCCGTCCCATCGGGCCAGTCATCGGTGATGCACTCACCCATGGTCCAGATCCCGGGCAGGCTCGGGTGGCCTGTCGCCTCCGTCTCGACAAGCAGTCCGTCGACTCCGCTGCGAAACTCAGGAGGAATCTCGTCGAACATCCGGGCAGCCCGGTCACGGAACCGGTCCAGCTTCACTCGACGTCCTCCGCGGACAGGCGCGCGTACCTGCCCCGGAACCATAGAAGAGGTCGATTCTGCGCGGAATCCGTAGCCCTCACCTCTGCGACCCGCCCGACGAAAACCGTGTGGTCCCCGGCCTCGATAGTCTTCTCCACGTCGCATTCGCACACTGCGATCGAGTCGGGAAGCACCGGACACCCGGACCGTCCAGGCTCCCAGATCAATCCGTCGAATTTTCCGTCTCCCGCAGCTGCGAACCGCTCTGCGTGCAACCTGTGGCCCGACGCAAGCACGTTGATCGCGTAGCGTCCACTCTTCGCGATGGTTTCGCGAGTTCTCGATTTCGCACCGAGACAGACCAGAACCAGTGGAGGTTCAAGCGATACCGAGCACACCGCGGTGGCCGTGACACCGGATGGCCTGCCGCCCGAATCGACCGACGTGACCACCACCACACCTCCAGCGAGCTGAGCCAGCGCGCGGCGGAAAGCGGCCGAGTCGACACCCCCTTGTGGACCCGGAGCACTGTCGTGAGCGTTCACTCATTCCTCCTGCGACTCGACCCTGAACACGCGAAGTCCGGCGTACATGTCCGCGACGAACACCGCCTGCTTCAGGACCCTTGCCCCTCGGGCCAGGGAACGGCTCGGAATCCCATCGTGCCAGGCGCCGGTGGAAGTTGCGGAGGTCTCGCGACCCTGGGCGTACAATTCGCCGCGCAGCTCTCCGGACAGGTCCGCGAGCCGGAGCCCTCCCGTGCCGAATGCCGCAATCAGTGTTTCCGAACGGTGATCGACCTGGAAGTCGCGAATCCCGGCCTCTGGCACCTCGTAACGCGCCACCTCACGTGGCTTGCGGATTTCGGTCACGTCGATCACACGAATGCCGCCTCTCGGCCCGTCCACACACGATGTGCAGCCGTCGATTCCGTCCCCCAGCAGAACCCAGTCCCGCCAGCGCCTGACCCGGAGCGTGTTCCCCCACTCACGGCCATCACGGTGGACCCGGTACCGATACTCCGAAACCAGGGCGGGGCGCGCCGCGGTGCCGCCACTGATTCCCGCCCCTACGTCGAGCACGGCCAGTCCATCGTTCCAGCGGGCGAGCAGCGCGATCCCATTCCCGGCATCGATGTCGGAGATGTAGCTGGCATCCGAACCCGGGGAGGATGCCCGCCAGCCTGCGATCCGCACCGGTTGGTCGGGATCTGAAAGATCGAATCCGACGAGGGTCCCGTCTTCGATCGAACCCGCCCACACGTGGTCGTGATCCACCGCCACAGCCGACGCTCCGCCGGCCAGGCCGTCGTTCAGCCTCGCCTGTGGCCGGGGAGTCGCAGGCAGCGACAGATCGAGAACCAGCAGGCCTGCGCTGTCCGCCGCACCCGAGACAGCGACGACGGCCCAGACATTTCCGCCTCCGATCTCGAGATCGTGGACCCGACCCGCGCCCGGGTCAATCGAACGCTCGTACCTGGGGTGCTCCGGGTCGGTGATTTCGAGGACGTGGATTCGGGCGGGATCGTCGGTCCAAACCCAGGCCCAATCACGCCCGTCGATCCCTTCGAACACCCTGACGCCGGCTGCCGCGCCACCATCAAGCGGTAGCGGGACCGCCGCTATCGGCAGGAGCGTCGTCGTGTGTTGCCTCGGCGTGACCGCGACGATTGCCGAGGATGAGAGTGAGCCGCGAGCCGCCGTCACCAGCCAGGATCCGGGCGCAGAAGCGACGAACGCACCGTCAGGTTCGACGCGGGCAGATCGTCCGCTCTCGATCGGCGTCGTTGACCAGTGCACGCGACCGTCATCCAGTTCGACTCCCGTCACCGACCGGACACTGGCGGTGAAGTGCACGACCTCTCCGGACAGCGCGTTCGCCGCGGCCGGCGACACGGTGAGAATTCGGGCCCGGTCCGGAATGACCTGGAGGAGGATCTCGGCCGTCACGGGGCCGCTCGTCGCCGTTAGCAGGGCCGAGCCCGGGGCCAGCCCGGTTACCACTCCCGAGTCGGTCACACGCAGGACGGTCCGGTCGGAGGAGGACCAGGCGATCGGATCAGGCCAGGGTTGTCCGTCGGGACCCATCGAGGCCGCGATCCACACTGGAAAGCCCGAGGGGAGCGGTGATTCGGGTGCGCGGAGGACCAGGTCCCTGGCCCCGAGCGGAGTTTCCTCGGCCCTGATCACCGGGCGGAGATCCGCCTCGGGATCCGTCCACACGGCGGTTCCGCCAGGCACGGGTGCGGCACCTCCGACGGTCCGGGTCACGCTTTCGTCGGTGACCGTCGTCCGGACCGGAGTTGAACTGGTCGCGGGATCGGGCCCTGTTTCCGGCCCTGTGCCAGGCGAAGTCGTTGCACACGCCGCGAACGACGCAGAAGCCGTGATCAGGAGGGCGATTCCGGGCCGTCCCCCGGGCCAGGCGGCGTTCACGTTCCTGTCCCGGTCTCTTCCGCCTCGGATGCCGCAGGGCCACCCGAGAATCGGCTCGCGAATAATGGATTCAGGATGAGGAACGCCACCAGGGCAAGTGCCCACTGGAACAATACTGTGCCCACGTTGAAGCTCGAAAATGGGGTGAACGTGGCCCACAGGCCGTCTTCGCTCACGGCCTGGCTCATCCACCAGCCAAGCAGGACGACTGCTTCGACGAGTACGAGCACCATCGCGGCATTCCACCACCGCCCGATCTGAAAGTCACTCCCCGACCGATTGATCAGCGTCCGGCGGAAGCGGTCCAGACCGTAGCGTGTTACTCCGAACGCGAAGAACAGACCTGACAGCATCAGGCCAACACCCCATACCCAGTCCTGGTTCTGGAAGAACTCCAACGACAGTGCAGACGGCATCCCGAGCAGGAATCCCGCCGCTCCGACGACCTTGATCGCACGAGCCCGGCTCATCCCGGCATCGATGAGCACCCGGGAGGCGAGTTCGATCATCGCGATCAGGCTGCTCCAGGCAGCGAAGAACAGGGCAAGGAAGAAGAAGGACATGAACAGTCGCCCCGCCGGCATGCGCGCAAACAGCTGCGGGACCCAGATGAAGGTCAGGCCTTCGTTTCCAGCGCCGACGATCGTCTCGCCGGCCTCCGGGAGGATGGCGAACGCCGTGCACAACACCATGATCCCCGCGAGAAGGGAAACCGAGTTGTTGCCGAAACCAAGCACGAACGCGTTGAGTGTCGTGTCCTCGCGAGGCCGCAGGTAGACGGCGTACGCAAGGATGAGGCCCCACCCGGCGCCGGTATCCCACGCGTTCTGGGTCAGGGCCTCGAGCCAGATTCGTGCTTCCAGCAGGTCGCTCCACTCGGGAGTAAACAGGAAGGCCAGCCCCCGCTCCGCGCCCGGCAACGTCACGGCTCGTGCCGCGAGGACGATCACCAGCAGGAACAGACCCGGGATCAGCACGCGTGCCGCCCGCTCGATCCCCCTGACACCATGGGACACGACGAATAGAGCGAGTCCGAGGGCAAGCGCGTGGGTGAATACCGCCGTCCAGGACCCCGCGAATCCTACCCAGTACGCAGTGGCAGCCTCCGGCGAGTTCATCGGGATGCCGCCGGTGACGGATCCCCACAAGTATCGGAGCGTCCAACCCATGACGACCGAGTAGTAGAACATGATCGCCGTGGCGGTAAACGCGACCCAGGCGCCCATCCAGGCGAACCGCTCGCCGATCAGGCGGGTGAACGCACCGATCGGTCCGCACCTGGTTTCCCGTCCCATCGCGAACTCGACAAGGATGAGCGGGATCGACCACAACAGGAGAAACACTACCCAGGCGATGAGGAACGAGCCTCCCCCGTTCGTGCCTGCCACCCGTGGAAAGCGCCAGATGTTGCCTGTACCCACGGCCATGCCGAGCATGACGAGCATCGTGCTCCAGCGTGAGGAGAATCGTTGTTTCTCGCTCAAGCGCTTTCCTCCTCGAATTCAAGTTCGTCCAGCCAGGCGACCAGCTCCCGGTTGAACTCCGCGGGCATGCTGATATGCGAACAGTGCCCGGTGTCGTCCACCTCGACGTAGCGCGCGTCCGGGATCCGGTCGGCGATGTCGCGGGCCCAGGCGGCGGGAGTGTAGGTGTCCCGCGGGCCCTTGAGCACCAGTGTCGGGACCCGAATCCCGGCCAGCTCAGGCCTCAGGTCCTCGGGAGCCAGAAGCCGGATCCGGCGACTCGAAATCTGCGGTGGCTCGGTGCGCGAACCCGTCCACAGGGCGTAGTCCACGACCCGTTCCCAGCCCGGTGAGGAGTCGAAGATCCAAACATCGTGCCGACTCCAGAGCTTCCCCAGCCGGCGCGCGGCCTCGGTGGGTAGATACCGGTTTGCCACGACTGCGACCGGTGCCAGAGCGGTGGAATTCAGTCCCACGTGTTCGTAGCTGACCCGCGCGAGCGTATTCGCCAGGACCAGCCCCCGAACGCGCTCCGGGTACTTCGTCGCGAATCGAATGGCGATTGCTCCGCCGAGGCTCTGGCCGATCACGACCGCCGACTCGATACCGAGGCAGTCGAGCAGCCTGGCGGCATCATCGGCGAACAGGTCGAAAGTTGCTGGGTCTGGAAATCGGCTTCGAAGATCTGCCGATATCACGTGATACCGGCGCGCCAGTTCCGGTATCTGGAAGCGCCACGTCTCCTTCATTCCGTCGGCGCCGGGAATCAGCAACAGAGCCGGTCCCTCTCCCGCCTCGATCCAGGCTACGACCTCTCCGTCCGACAGGTGGAGCCGGTTCGAGACCAGCGGGTTCGCGTTCAGGTCGAGCACTGGTGGACGAATCAGACCGTTGTTGCGCCGTGTCGCCAGCCGGGTCCATGCGACACCACCCACGACCGCACCGAGGGCCGCGGCGGCCCAGCGGTTCATCGGCCACCCACGGGAAATGGATCTACCAGGTCGTCCGGGCTCGCCGCGACCAGGGGCAGAACTGGAACCGCGCCATCGAACCGGAAGACGGGGAAGTCCGACAGCGGCGATTCGAACCATCCGTCCGCGGAACCGGGTTCGATCAGTGTGAACAGGAGCCTCTGACGAACCTGGTCCGATCGCACCAGCCAGCTGCCCGCCGGGAGCGTGCGATCCTCGGCTGCAGCGACTGAATCCCGAGTGACGTAGCCGCTCAGCGGGAGCCTCACGGGCTCCAGCAGTCGCTCGACGCGGATCCCGTGTCCCAGGAGATGTGCGACGAGCTCAGTTTCCCCAGCCGGGATCAGCCAGGCCGCGGGGACCGGCAGCGAGGCGCGGACTTCAACGACCGGCCGCCACTGATCGACGGTGTAGGGAACGGTGGTTCCCCTGTCCGTCCAGCGCAGCCATTGCAGCGACGGGCGATCCGGATCGGCGACGTCCTCTGCCTGCAGGGCAAGGAGTGCGTCCGTGGCCGTCCCGTCACTCGGGCTCTGCCAAGTGCTCGACAGCACATGTTCGGACATACCGGCGATGACCTCGAGGAATGACCCGGCCGTCAGGTACAGTCGGTCGACACGAAGAGACAGGTCGTCGATCCCATGGCTCGAGGCAGTCTCGAGCAGCAATGCGAGGCTGCCGGATAGTGAAAACGCGTTTCGCGCATTGTTCGCGGTGATCGGAGCATAGGAAAAGAAGATCTCTTCCGGGTCTTCTCGCCCGGTCTGATAAGCGGGATCGGGGTTCTCGGCCACGTACTCGTGGAATCGCACATTCGCCATCGCCAGGGCCCGCACGACCCACGGCAGGAGGCGGTAGCGAGCGAGCTCGACGACCCGCGGATCCACGTTCGGGTGGGTCGGCAGGCCGACCTGAGCCTCGTACGGAGTCGGCCCCATTTCGTGTAAATCCAGCACCACGTGGGGTTCGAGCGTTTCGTGCAGTTCCCACAGGGCCCGGTTGGCGGGCGACACGAGTGATACGTGGTCACGGTTCGGGTCCATGCCGCTCCCGTTGAATCGGGTGCCGGCCCGCATCCCGACAGGGTTCATCACCGGAACGATGGTTACCTCGAGCTCGTCCAGCAGCGGACGGAGCTCGCCGATCGCGAGGTCCCGAGCGAGTCTGAGCGCGACCTCGTAGCCCGCACGCTCGTCCCCGTGCTGCGAACCGATCACGAGGACGCGAACACGATCCCGGTCGCCCTCTGTCGCTTCGGCGGGGCCGGCCCCCAGGGCAGCCATCGGTATGATCACCGGCGGCCCCGTCAATCCTCCGGGCTGTGTCAGGAACGGGTCGACCCGCATCACCGGGCCTGCCAGCGCCGCCAGCTCCGTCAGCCAGGCGAACGCGGTGTCCGGTGACGTATATGCCAGGTAGTTCGCGGCTTCGGCCGGGGTCTGCTTCGCAGGGGGAGTTGACCTCTGAGGCCCATCCTGGGCACGCGCGACGGATGTGGACGTCCCGACTGCGATGGCGAGCGACACCACCAGCCAGATCGGACGTCTGACCGCACGGCAGTTCATCCGACCCTGGTCATTCGAGTCGGTCCCGCACTGTCGCGATGAGCGGATCCGCCACCAGACCTGGCTGGCCCAACAGCTCCGACAGCTCGGCCGCGTCACGCGACAATCCGCCGGCCAGCCACTGACGGAGGAACTTCCCGCTGCGCGGATTGCGGTTCCAATCGGTGTCGAAGCGTTCCTCGAGCGCTCGGGCGAGTGCCGCGGAAAGCAGACGAGCTCGCAGCTCTCGTGCAGAGCCGAATCGTTGCCCCAGGCGCGTGAGAAACCCACGAGGATCATGTCGGACCCGAGTCGCTTCGTACATCAGCTCGGCCCAGCGAGCACCGAGCGAGCCTGGCCGATCACTTTCGCATACTTCGAGATCGAATTGCAGTCGAGCCGCCAGCCTGCGGAGATCATACAGATCGAGCCAGGACGCCAGACGCAGGTACTCCTCGAGTTGAGTGCCCTCGATCTGCCTCGCCCGGCGCACCCAGTCGGGATTCAGGGCCAGGTTGGCGAACAACGCTCCGTGCGCCTCGGCAACCGAGCGATCTCCGATCGATCGATACTCGAACGGCAGGGACGGATCGGTTCGCGACCAGTGAACGGTCTCGCCGATCTCCCACAGGAGCTTTCGACAGGATCCAGGTGTGACGGTCGGCGTGACGAACAGAACCACGCGGTCGGGCACGCGGATCGGCGAGCAGAATGCCTTCATCCCGGGACCGGGGAACGCCTCGATCGTGAGTTCGACTCGCCCTCCCTCTTCGAGGTCGAGCCCGATCTCTGACAGATCGGTGCGTACCGTGTCGAGGATCGAACTCTCCTGACACGGTAGATCCAGCCAGTCCATGTGGGCCAGCCGTTCGATGTCATGCGCCTCTGCTTCAGCGCCGACGTCGCCGAGGTGTCGAGTCAGCTGGCGGTCGAGCTCCGCGTCGTAAAGCTCCCGGGTTTCCGACAGCAGCCGACGCGCCTCGCGGAGGGTTGAGGCGAGATTGACACCGCTCAACCGCTGTATCGCCTGGCGATGCGAGCCGTAGCCGAGCTCCTCGGCCGAGATCCTCCAGCGGCTGAGTCTGTCGAGTTGGAGCGGAACGATGACCGAGTGAGCTTCGGCCCGGATGTCGGCCAGCCCGGCTCGCACGTGTCTGTTCGGCTCGGACTCGATCATTGCGTCAAGCCGACGGACCGGGACCTGCTTGTCGTCGAGCTCGACGGATGCTGTCGAATGCCACATCCGGTACTCGTCATCCAGGTCGGCGTTGTCAGACCGGACCTGGTGCTCCCCCGCCCACCCGAGCAGCCGACGGAGCTGCCGTTCATACTCGCCCGAGGCGCCAGCGAGCTCGCGTTCAATTGCCGGGGCGGTTTCTTCCCAGGCCAGCAGACCCTGGGTGGCATACAGGGGCTGGAGTTCCGGCCAGGGCTTCCGACCGGACATCCCGTCGAACATCTCCTCGAGCACCGCCGCGTGGAAGCGCTCCGCGCGGTCGCGAATCCCCCGGACGGTCAGGCCCACGCGTACCTCAGGAACCGGCCTGTTCGAGCCGGTCGAGCAGATGCCCGCGCAACTGCTCGGCGGGCAGGCGCACCTGCTCCATCGTGTCGCGGTCGCGGACGGTCACGGTGCCGTCCTCGACGGTCTGTCCGTCCACGGTGACGCAGAACGGGGTCCCGGCTTCGTCCTGGCGGCGGTATCGGCGTCCGATCGCACCCGATTCGTCGTAGAACACCGTCAGTGAGCGGCGCAAGTCGTCTTCGATCCGCCGTGCGATCTCGGGCATCCCGTCTTTCTTCACGAGCGGGAACACACCCACCTTCACCGGGGCGAGGCGGGGGTGAAGCTTGAGCACGACCCGCTTCTCCCCGTCCACCTCTTCCTCGTGGTAGGCGTTTACCAGCAGCACCAGCACGAGACGGTCGAGGCCGATCGAGGTTTCGATCACGTAGGGCACGAAGCGCTTACCGGAATGCGCCTCGATGTACTCGAGCCGCTTGCCGGATTTCTCCTGGTGTGCCTTGAGATCGAAGTCCGTCCGGTTGTGGATTCCCTCGAATTCCTTCCAACCGAAGGGGAGAAGATACTCGAGATCGACGGCGTCCTTCGCATAGTGCGCGAGCTCATCGGGGCCATGCGGGTGCAGACGGAGCCGGTCCTCCCTGATCCCGAGTGACTTCACCCACGCCAATCTCCGATCGCGCCAGGTCTCGAACCACTCCTCGTCGGTGCCCGGCTCGACGAAGAACTGCATCTCCATCTGCTCGAACTCGCGGGTTCGGAAGGTAAAGTTCCCGGGGGTGATCTCGTTGCGGAACGCCTTGCCGACCTGGGCAATCCCGAACGGGATTTTTTGACGGGAGGCATCGAGAACGTTGCGGAAGTTGACGAAGATTCCCTGTGCCGTTTCCGGACGCAGGTAGACGGTGGAGGTCGAGTCCTCGACCGCACCCATGAACGTCTTGAACATCAGGTTGAATTGGCGAGCCTCTGTGAACTGATCCTTCATCCCGCAGCTCGGGCATTGATTCGACTCGAGCAGATCCTCGCGGAACCTGCGGTGACAATTCCGGCACTCGACGAGCGGATCGGTGAATCCCTCGACATGTCCACTGGCTACCCAAACGTCCGGGTGCATGAGAATCCCGGCATCCACGCCTTCGACATCGTTCCGACGGTGGACCATCTCCGCCCACCAGGCGGCCTTCACGTTCTGTTTCAGCTCCACACCGAGCGGACCATAGTCATAGACAGCACCGACACCGCCGTAGATCTCGGAGGACTGGAAGATGAATCCCTTGCGCTTGCACAGGGAAACGAGCTTGTCCATCAGGTCGGGGACGTAGTCCTGTGCCGCCGCCGGTGCATTCACATTCTCGCTCAACGTTGTCTCACTTCGGTTCGGGCCCTTTTGAATGGGGACGGAAAGGATACCGGTCCGCTCCCGGAAGCTGCAAGAAACAGCGGCTGAGTCGACCGCCCGACGCTCATGGGATCAGCTCAATCGTTTCCGCGGAGCTGGTGCGCGATGAGGGCAGAGATCGAGTCAGCGTCGAGCCAGTCGCCGTCGGCGCCGCTCAGCGCCTGCACGCCGTCGGGTACCATACCCTCGATCCGACCGCATACCACGATGGCCGGCACGTCCGCTGCCGACGCTCGTTCCAGTACCTCGGTGGTGATCTTCCCGAGTCCGCTGGTCGCGTCCCACGCTCCCTCACCGGTCACCAGCAGGTCCGCGGCTGAGAGCTCGAAGTCGAACGCGACTCGCTCGAGTACCCAGGCGGCGCCCGGGAGCAGTTCCGCGCCCAGAAACAGCAGGCACCCGGCTCCCAGGCCGCCGGCGGCACCGGCACCCGGGATGAAGCGCACGTCCCGGCCGAGATCGCTGGCGGCGATGTCGGCGAGGCGGGTGAGCCCGTATTCCAGTAGCTCGACCTCCTCAGGGCTGGCGCCTTTCTGGGCCGCGAAGCGCCGGGCCGCGCCATCGGGGCCGAGCAACGGACTGTACACGTCGGCGAGGGCGACGATGTCGGGCGCGAACAGAGCGGGTGGCATATCCGCGGAAACGTCTTCCGGGGGGAGAATCCTGCACAGGTCTGCGAGCGCTCCCCCGCCGGGGGGCAGGGGCCGGGCGTCCCCATCGAGAAACTGCCAGCCGAGCGCCCTCGCCATGCCCGTCCCTCCGTCCACCGTGGCGGAACCGCCAAGACCCAGGACGGTGTGTCGTGCGCCCGATCTGCCGCAGTGCGCGAGCACGACACCGACACCGGCGGTGTCGGCGCGCAGCGGATCGCGTACTCCCGGCGGCGCTAGATGCAGGCCGCACGCCTCCGCCGCTTCAACGACCACTTCTCCCGGTCGCGTCCACAGGATCCGGGCAGTGATCGGCTCTCCGAGCGGGCCGGTGGTCGGGACCTGTTCCTCGAGTTCATCTCCCGCCGTCCCGACCGACTCGAGCAGCCCGGGGCCCCCATCGGACAGGAGCAGTACCCTGACTTCAGCCTCGGGCCACGCGTCGAGGACTCCGGCCCTCAGCGCTGCCGCGGCTTCTGAAGCGGACAGGCTCTCTTTGAATGCCGTCGGACATACGAGAACGCGCATACGGTGTATCGCACTCCTCCGATGGGCTACATGTGAACTCGTGAAGGTACCTTCACGAACCCGGTCGCGCCGGATGCTGCACACCCGTAATCTGGGACGATGTTCTCAGCCACGGATTCCACTCTCGTAATCGGGCACCGGGGCGGCGCGGGGGCCGCACCGGAGAACACCGTCGCGGCGATCCAGCACGGAATCGCCGCGGGGGCCGACGCGATCGAGTTCGACATCCATGCCACGCATGATGGGCAGATCGTCCTGTTCCACGACGACACGCTCGAGCGGACCACCGACGGAGTGGGGATCGTCGAGGAGCTGACGCTGGATGAGCTCCGGCGGTTCGATGCCGGATTCAACTTCACGCCCGATCTCGGTCGCAGCTTCCCGTTCCGCGGCACCGGAGTCGGCATTCCCACGCTGGAAGAAGCCGTCGAG
>Ga0316192_10002823_pt1 | contig 12692 bp, 14 predicted proteins | sample MerIslwburrow_MG_FD_204931 | JGI IMG/M metagenome (GOLD analysis project Ga0316192, IMG submission 204931) | Coastal sediment microbial communities from Maine, United States - Merrow Island worm burrow | ecosystem: Environmental > Aquatic > Marine > Coastal > Sediment | place: USA: Maine...
TGCAGGAAGTGTTTGCTGCTTAGAAGACTTCCAAGCCCGACCGGCCGGTCCTGGCCGTAAGCCGCCAGTCACCTGCTCTGATGTAGAATGACGGCTACTGACCTTGTAGGAGACACTCGCATCATCGCGTTCTGTTCATCGCAATTTGGTAAATGGGGGACCCTCATGAATCGGAAGCTCTTTTTCGTTGCTGCTTGGCTGCTGTACTGCTCCATATCGTTCGCAGAAGAGAGTAGCGCGGCGGCGCCAACATGCGGTGGCTTCGATCTGACGGGTTTTACAGAAGGTAAGCCGCTTATTCGCGTTGAACCGGTCGTGGGTGCCGAACTTCGCGAAGATGCGGTAGACAGCTGTATCGTTGTGGCTTATGGACTGAAGGAAAAGCGTGGAACAGATGGCGCTGCTCTTCTCGCGTACAAGCCGAAAGCGATAGCGAAGAGTGACGACGTCACGAAAAAGGAATTGAAGGCCGCGGAGCGCGCAATGTCGAAGTGGCTATTTCTTGCGAAAGCGCACGATGCTTCGAAGGAGCCCATCTACTACTCGGTGATAACTTACTGACTCGGGTTGCGGGGGCAGGATTCCAATGACCGCTTGTGGCCGTTTTGAGACGGTCGCCAGGAGGCTGAACGAACGACTGCTGCGCATCTCATAGCCGCCGTTCGAGCAAACTGACGTAAGATGACGGCTTGTGACCCGAAGCGGACGTCTTTTCAACACAGGAGGATGCAGTATGACTCGGAAAAAGCTGGCGATGTTTTCTGCCTCGGCGCTAGTTCTGCTCTATTCCTATGATGCTGTAAAAACCGTAATGTCTGGTGCCGAATTAAGAATTCTTACACTACTGGGTTTGGGTCTCGCTTTAGGATTATTGGTTGCGGAAATTCGAACCGTCGAAAACGATAGCGCTCCTTAGTTTCCGCTTATGGCTGTGCAGACGGTCACGACTTCCCTACAGCAGACACTCGAGCGGCCGGTTTCGACGAAAGCCGACACTCGTGTAGCGCTCCCATCGTGATTCGTTCCTGACACCACTAATCGCAACAGAACAACTCTTTCGAAACTCACCGTTGTCTGTAGAATTGCGTGCCTGACTCGCATCGGAAGCTGTCTCTTATCGCATGCAGTGGCTCAATCAAAACAGGCACTTTAAGGGTGCCGAGCGACGCTAACAATAAACATGAGAAAAGAGCGGGAAGTAACTGAAAGTATGGAAAAAAAGAGTATCTTATTTGTGTGCATGGGCAATATCTGTCGTTCGCCCACAGCTGAAGGCGTGTTTCGCCACCACGCTGAGCAATCAGGTCTCGCGAATCACCTGCACATCGACTCGGCCGGTACGCATGCCTATCACGTCGGTGAACCCGCGGATCGTCGTGCGCGCGCGGCGGCAGAGCGGCGAGGCATTTCGCTCGACGGTATTCGTGCGCGGCGTGTAACGGTGAAGGATTACGAACGCTTCGACTTCATCATCGCGATGGACGAAGATAATCTTGCGAGATTGGAGAGCGAAGCACCCGAGGATCACGACGCGCAGCTGCGTCTGTTTCTCGAGTTTGCGAGTGGTTCAGAAACTGAAGTCCCAGATCCGTACTACGGCGGGGCGGCAGGATTCGAACGAGTGCTCGACCTCGTGGAAGAAGCGTCCCGAGGCTTGCTCGAGACGCTTTCCCGCGACTAGTCTCTAGTTCTGACCCGGATCAGACGGCTTCGGTTCGGCCTTCGGTGCCGGAGGCGCTGTCTCAGGCTTTGGTGCCGGCTTCGGTTCTGGCTTGGGTTCCGGTTTTGATTCTGCAGCTGCCGGTTTTGGGTCAGGCTTGGGTTCCGGTTTTGATTCTGCAGCTGCCGGTTTTGGTGCGGCCGGTTTCTCAACCGGCTTCGCTGCTACAGGCAATGACTGCGGCTCCCACGGCAAGAGTTTTGTCTTGGGTGCTGCGCCATCGGCAGCTGGCTTGCTTTCCGGCTTCGACTCGGCTTTCGGCTCCGCCTTGCTCTCGGAGGCAGGCTTGTCAGCAGCTGGCTTCCTGGTCCGCCGGGGCTTCGGCTTATCTTCAGCTTTGGGCTGATCCGCCTTGCTCTCGGAAGCAGGCTTGTCAGCAGCCGGTTTCCTGGTCCGCCGCGGCTTCGGCTTTTCTTCAGCCTTGGGCTGATCCGCCTTGTCTACGACTGGTGCCTCGCGTGAAGCCGTGTCATCAATTTTCGTCGAGTCAGCCTTGGGTGCTGCGTCCTTCTTCGGTCGAGGTTTCCGGGCGGGTTTTGCTTCCGCGTTAGGAGTCTGTTCCTTCTGTGATTCAGGTTTTGAAGCGGGCTTGGCGTCGGTTTGTGGCTTGGCTGGCGCTTCTGACTTTGGTGCATCCTGCGCCGGTGCGTCCGCTGCCTGCTGTTGGGTGTCCGCAGCCTGCTCGGGTCTATCCGCAGCAGTGCGACGACGACGGCGTCCGCCCCGGCTGCGGCGGTTGCGCGAAGCGCGTTTCGGTTCATTCTGCGACTCATCGCCCTGATCCTGCTGCGGCTGAGCTTGTTGTTGTTTCTGAGGCTCATCTTTCTGCGCCGGTTTCCGGCGCGAGGCGGTCTTCTTACCGGACTTCTTCGCTTGCGCATTCTGCGGAGACTTCTGCTGAGTCTTCTTCCTTTGCGTGCCGCGATCGTCCGCTGATCCGCGCGAATCGCCACGACGCTTCGACTGCTGCGAACGACGGCCGCGAGTTTGCTGACCACCTTGCTTGCGACGCGGTTGCGATTTCTGGTCGTCCTCTTCTTTATCATCGCCGGAGAACAGCGAAACGATTGTCGCGATGATGCCCTTGCTCTTCGGCTTCTCGACCTTCGGCTCCTCGCGTTTGGGCGCCGGTGTGCTCGGCTTCAAAGTGCCAACAACCGGCGTTTCGATTGCCTTGCGCTCGAGGATGGCCTGCGGTGATTCGGGTTCGGCTGACGCGTCTGCCAGCAAATAACTGACACCAGTATTCTCCGGTAGGTCCGTCTGGTCGTCACGCACGCGACGTACTTCGTAATGCGGTGTTTCGAGCAACGGATTGGCAACGAGTACGACCTGCGTGTCATTGCGATCCTCGAGGCTTTGTACCCAGTCGCGCTTTTCATTAAGCAGGTAGGTCGATACCTCGACCGGCAGCTGCGCGATGACTTTGGCCGTGCGTTCCTTACGAGCTTCTTCACCAACGATGCGCAGAATCGCAAGTGCCAGTGACTCGACGCTACGAATATTGCCGAAGCCCGAACAGCGCGGGCAGGTCATATGTGCAGACTCGCCGATTGAGGGGCGCAGTCGCTGCCGGGACATTTCGAGCAGTCCGAAACGACTGATCTTGCCGATCTGTACACGGGCACGGTCCTGGCGGACGGCGTCGCGCAGTCGGTTTTCCACGTCGCGCTGATGCTTCGATGGCCCCATGTCGATGAAGTCGATGACAATCAGGCCACCCAGGTCACGAATACGCAGCTGCCGGGCGATTTCGTCGGCCGCTTCGAGGTTCGTATTCAGGGCAGTGGCTTCGATGTCGCCGCCCTTGGTTGAGCGGGCCGAGTTGATGTCGATCGATACGAGCGCTTCGGTGTGGTCGATAACGATGCTGCCACCGGACGGCAGGTTCACGTTGTGTGCGTAAGCCGACTCGATTTGTGACTCGATCTGAAAACGCGTGAACAGCGGCACCGGATCGACGTAGTGCTTCAGCTTCTTGAGATTGTTCGGCATCGTCTGTTCGACGTGCTCGTATGCGTCCTTGTAGGTCGCCTCGTCATCGATCAGGATTTCGCCGATCTCGCTGGTCAGGTAGTCGCGCAATGCACGAACAACCGAGTCACTCTCACGATAGATCAGGAAGGGTGATGGGCGTTCGAGGACGACGTTCAGAATTGCTGTCCACACGGTCAGCAGGTTCTCGAGGTCCCAGGCCAGTTCTTCTGCGGTGCGATCGATACCGGCGGTACGCAGGATGACACTCATGCCATCGGGCACGATGACCTCGTCGAGTGACTTTCTTGCCGCGTCGCGATCCCCACCGGTGATACGACGCGAAACGCCGCCCGAGCGAGCCTTGTTTGGCTTGAGAACTATGAAGCGGCCGGCGAGGCTGACAAAGGTCGTCAGTGCAGCGCCCTTGTTACCGCGCTCTTCCTTATCGACCTGGATAACGATGTCCTGGCCTTCGCGGAGCACATCCTTGATGTTGATTTTGCCGCCACCCTTGGCATCCTTGACGAAGTACTCGCTGGAGATTTCCTTCAGCGGCAGGAAGCCGTGGCGATCAGCACCGTAGTCGACAAACGCTGCCTCGAGACTGGGCTCGATGCGCGTGATCTTTCCTTTGTAAATGTTGGCTTTTTTGCGTTCGCTAGCCGGTGCTTCGATGTTCAGGTCGTACAGGCGCTGGCCATCGACCATCGCCATACGCAACTCTTCTTCTTGAGTTGCATTGATTAGCATTCTTCTCATGTTGTCCTACTTGTAAGTGTGAGGACAGCATTACGGGGCAGGGCGCCGAGCGGGCGCAGGGGATGTCACGCACAGGAGTCCGACGCCGGATTGCGTCGTTAATGAAATTCACTATCTCTGTGTGGGCCTGACCCAGATTGGTCAGTGCCAGTAAAACAATCAGCATGATTTCCCTGCGGCTTTGCCGCTGTGGCGCAGGCCAGATTCCGTGCTTGCTGCCATCTGAAATCAGGTCTCGCAGGCTCGCGGGACCATAAAATAAGTCGTATTGAGTGGTTCGGCAGGTATGCCGGAGCAACTCTGGGCGGTAATATAGCACACCTCTCCGCCGCATAAGCAACTGATCATGCACGAAAACTCGCCAACAGAGCCCACCACCCGGATTACCAGGGTACGCAAAGTGCAGGTCAGTGCGGACCATGCTGGACAGCGCATTGACAATTTCCTGCGCAATGAATTGCCTGGCGTTCCCAAGAGCCGTGTCTATCGTCTTCTGAGGCGTGGAGAGGTCCGCGTCAATGGTGGGCGGGTGCGGGCCGAATACAAGCTGCAGGAGGGTGACGAGGTTCGTGTGCCGCCAGCGCGGGTCAATACAGGAGCGCCACCGCCGCCAGAGAAGCTGGCAGCGGACATGCTTGATCGGGTTATTTATGAAGACAAGCGGCTCCTCGTCATCAACAAGCCGAGCGGCGTCGCCGTGCACGGCGGCAGCGGGATCAGCCATGGCGTCATCGAGATGTTGCGACACGCACGGCCTGACCTCAAAGACCTTGATCTCGTGCACCGGATCGATCGCGAGACATCGGGCTGTCTTGTCATGGCCAAGCGCCGCAGCGCATTGCGGGAGCTCCACGAACGATTCCGCGAAGGCAAGGTGGAGAAGAACTACCTCGCGCTCGTCGTCGGCGACTGGCAGTACGGTGAACAGCTGATCGATGTGCCACTGCTCGTGCAGAACCGTAAGGGCGGGGAACGACACGTCATTGTTAGCGATAAGGGGAAGCAGGCACAGACGCGTGTCAGCCTGTCACGAACCTATGGTATCTACAGCTTGCTGCAATGCGCGCCCGCAACAGGGCGTACGCACCAGATTCGTGTGCATCTGCAGCACGCGGAGCATCCAATCGCCGGTGACGACCGTTACGGCGACGAGGCAGCCAACAAGGCGGCAAAGAGGTTAGGGCTCAAACGGCTGTTCCTGCATGCGCAGTCGATCGCGTTCGCTGATGACAGTGGTAATGAGCTGCATTTCACCGCGCCGCTCGCCGACGATCTCGAGCAGTTCCTGACGGTCGGAGTAATTGCTGGCCAACGCCAAAAAAAGGAACGTTAGCAGGCCGCCTTGCGGACTCCAACATCAGGGCAGCAGGTAGCCCAACTGCAACAAGCGGTCCGCAACCCAGATCATTGGCAGGCCGATAAGGCCGGTGGGATCATCGGTTTCCACTGACTCGAATAATACAAATCCGGCACCTTCCAGCTTGAAGCTGCCGGCGCAATCGTAGGGCTCATCGTGCCGCAGGTACGCTTCGGCCAGTCGCCGGTCGAATTGCCTGAATCGCACGATCGTTTTGTCGGTGTGCTCATAGCGGGCGCGACCGACCGGATCCAGGATGCAGACGGCAGTCAGGAATGTCACGGACTTGCCGGACGCGGCCAGCAGTTGTTCGATGGCCTTCGCATGGTTACCCGGTTTGCCGAGCACCCGGTCCTCGAGAACCGCCAACTGATCCGCACCGATGACCAGCGAATTGCGGGCGTTGATCACTACCGCCTCGGCTTTCTTGCGCGCAAGGTGTTGCGCAAACTCGGCAGGTGGAAGTCCGAGGTCGTTGCTCTCATCCGTTTCTGGATCGACGACTTCGTAGTCGTCGAGGAAGCGATCCAGGAGGTCGCGGCGGTACGGTGACGACGAGGCCAAACAGATTGTCGGTGCAGATGGATTTTGCATAAACAAATCAAAACCTTAAGACACGAACGCTCAAGTTTAACCGGTTTGGAGCGCCGCACTGAAATTTCTGTCCGGGATGCTTTGACTTGTGGTCCTGCGGTACTTATCATGCGCGCGCCATGGGTAATCCGCTGCGTGAACGCCGCTCCGCGGCCGAATGGGCGGCGGGCTCTCAAGTTATTGAAATTGCTGATAAAGTCAGTGGTTTCGAGCAACTGTCGGCAATTGTCGAGGCGGACCTCGCTGCGCTCAATGCTGATAAGATACCCGCGGGCTGGCGTGACTCGGATGTCACGGGGACCCTGGAATTTGGCTTTGCCGATGCGCAGCGGCAGCTGCCAACGGTCAGATGTCAGGCCACGGTGACCGTCGATGCAGTGTGCCAGCGATGTCTCGATGCGTTCCGATTGCCGCTTGAGGCGGAGGCTGATCTGCTCTTGCTGGAGTTTGAGCAGGAGGCCGATGGCTACGACGAGTATGAAGTTTGGGAGCTGGAAGATGCTTTACTCCGGCCACAGGATATTGTTGAAGAACTGTTGATCATGGCGATGCCGTTTTCAGCGATGCACGTGGAGTCGGCTGCGTGCAAGGCACTGTCTCCGGAAACGGAGGAGGGTGCCGAGAAGATGACCACACCATTTGCCGCATTGCGCGATCAAATGACACAGGATAACTAGAACCCGGCCTGATACGCCGGGTTGATTGGAGAAGATTATGGCAGTTCAAAAAAGTCGCAGGACCCCTGCAACGCGCGGCGCTCGCCGTTCGCACGACAAGCTGAAGAAGCCGGCGCTGTCGGTTGATTCCACGTCGGGCGAAACGCACATGCGTCACCGCGTAACGCCGGACGGTTTTTACCGCGGCGTCCAGGTTGTTGCACAGCCTGAGTCAGTCGAAGACGACGAGTAACCTCATCCCTGATCGGCTGAATTCCATTCGGCCCATCTCCCGGTGAGCTCACACTCAACCATATCTCTGGATGCCATGAGCGGCGACCTCGGCGCCGAGGTTGTTGTGCGCGCGGCCGCTGCGACTCTGGGCAAATATCAGAACCTCGAACTGATCCTGGTCGGTGACCAGGAAGAGTTGACGCCCCTGGTCGCTGACATCGTTGGCGACAATCCGCGCCTGCGTATTCAACATGCGAGTGAAGTTGTCGAGATGTCGGAGCCAGCAGCCGAATCGATCCGCAGGAAGAAGGATTCGTCGATGCGGGTCGCGATCAATCTCGTCAAGGAAGGTGCGGCTAGCGCTTGCGTGAGCGCGGGCAATACCGGTGCACTCATGGCGACCGCCAAATTTGTACTCAAAATGCTGCCCGGCATCGATCGCCCGGCGATCATCGCCGAGCTACCGTCGATCGGTGGTTCCGTGCACATGCTCGACCTGGGCGCGAACACGCAAGGGACAGCCGAACATCTGTTTCAGTATGCCGTGATGGGCTCGATCGTCGCCGCAGACATCATGAGAATCAAAAGCCCGCGTGTGGCGTTGCTCAACATCGGCGCCGAAGACACGAAAGGGCACGACACGGTTAAGGAAGCGGCCGCGATGCTCAGTGAGAGCACCTTGAATTACGTCGGCTTCGTTGAGGGCACCGATATCTTGTCTGGCAAGGCCGATGTCGTCGTTACCGACGGTTTTACGGGCAATGTATCGCTCAAGACCATGGAGGGCACGGTCGCGTTGTGCAAGCACTACCTGGTTCGGTCATTCAGGCGTAACACGATGTCGAAACTGCTTGGCTGGGTCGCGAGCCCGGTATTGCGCAGGCTCGCGCGGGAGATGGATTCGCGCAACTATAACGGTGCGACGCTCGCAGGCCTGAATGGAATTGTGATAAAAAGTCACGGCAGCGCAGACGCTTACGCGTTCCAGCACGCGATCGATACGGCGGTCGTCGAAGTACGGAACCAACTGCCACGGCAGATTGGCAAACTGTTACAGAAGGAAACCGCATGACCTATTCACGCATCGTCGGAACCGGCCGCTACCTGCCCGAACGGGTAATGACCAATGCTGATCTCGAGAAGATCGTCGATACGACGGATGAGTGGATCAAGACGCGGACGGGTGTTGAGCGGCGGCATGTGATCGCGCCGGAGCAGACGACGTCGGACATGTGCGTCGAAGCTGCGAAAAAGGCGATCGAAGCGGCGGGCGTGGACGTTTCCGAGATCGATCTTGTAATCACCGGCACGACGACGCCGGACCTGATATTTCCGAATGTCTCGACGCTGATTCAGCATCGACTTGGTATTCCCGCTTGCCCGGCGTTCAGTCTCGAGGCTGCATGCACGGGATTCATTTATGCACTGACGGTGGCTGACAAGTTCATCAAGGCCGGTGACGCCAAATGCGCACTGGTCATGGGTGCAGAATGCATCACCAAGCTGGTCGACTGGACTGATCGTAATACCTGCGTACTTTTCGGCGACGGCGCAGGGGCTGCGATCGTCAGGCCATCAGACGAGCCGGGAATTATTTCTACTGCGCTTGGCGCGGACGGGCAATACAAGGAACTTCTGTATTACCCCGTTGGCCAGTCCTCTGACCTTGCAAAAGCCGGTACCGATGAAGCCAATATCATCATGCAGGGTAATGAAGTATTTAAAGTGGCCGTAAAGACTCTGGGTGCGATTGCACAAGAGGCGCTGGATAAAGCCGGCGTGACCAAGGAAGAACTTGATTGGCTGGTGCCGCACCAGGCAAACATCCGCATTATCCAGGCGATGGCGAAGCGCCTGGGCATGCCGAAGGAAAAAGTGATTATTACAGTTCAGGATCACGGCAATACGTCGGCGGCCTCGGTGCCGATGGCGCTTGATGTTGGAATTCGCGATGGCCGCATCAAGAAGGGCCAGCTGGTCCTCATGGAGGCCTTCGGTGGAGGCTTTACCTGGGGCTCGGTGCTGATGCGCCTGTAGGCGCTACTGCCAGAGGCTGCTTTTCGTTTGCTGCGCCGAACGTCGGCGCATGCGCTGATGCAATTGCTGGCGACGACGATCCAGCCGGTCGCGACGAATTACAGGATCGACCTTTTTTCCCTGCGCATGTTCAAACTCATCGCGGAATGCGCAAAAGTCGTCGTAGGCTTCGCGCACATGAAATAGCTCGCGTGCGACCAGCTCGATAATGATGACGTCATCAAGGTAGCCAATGACAGGAATATGATCGGGGAGAATGTCTTCCGGGTCTGCGAAGTAAACGAAGGTTGCCAGCAATCTCTCCCTGTCAGCCTCCGGAAGTTGCCATTCTTCGTCAGTCAGCATACTGAGCAGCGACTCCAGTTCAGGAATGCGCTTGCCGACGAAGTCCGGCAGCGGATCAGCCTGGCGAATTTCATCGAGTACGCCACGGATGGCGTCAATGATCTCGATGTCTTCGGCGTCCTTGACTGCGGCGCGTGATTGTTTAAGTGCCTTGCGGAAAAACCGCAGGTCACGGTCGGTCAATTCAAAGGAAATCTTGAGGCCCATTCCGACAGGCTAACGGCAAGTCCCTATGTTGGTCAACGCGTGATGGTTTACCATAGGCTCAAGGCAAGCTGGTCCAAAACAATGAAACCGAAACTCATTATTGGCAATAAGAACTATTCGTCCTGGTCACTGCGGCCGTGGCTCCTCATGAAAGAGGCCGGCATCGAGTTCGACGAGCATCTCATTCCGCTCGACACACCAACGACGAAGAAGGAAATCGCGGAATTTTCCGCAGCCGGGCGGGTACCGATTCTGCGACTTGGTGACACCACTGTCTGGGACTCGCTAGCCATTGCCGAGACCGTGGCGGAACGCTGGCCCGAGAAAAAACTGTGGCCAGAAGACCCTGACGAGCGTGCCCACGCCCGGGCGATAGCAGCGGAAATGCACTCAGGTTTTCCGCATTTGCGCAATTGCATGCCGATGAATTGCCGTGCCATGGGCCGCAAGGTTCATATCCCGGACGAACTCGGTGATGATATTGATCGGGTCATTGGCATCTGGGCGGAATGTCACAAGCATTATGGCGATCGTGGCGGCTGGCTATTCGGCACGTTCTCGGTTGCCGATGCCATGTACGCGCCGGTAGTCCTGCGCCTCAGGACTTACGGTATTAACTTGCCCGACTCAGCCGGGTACTATCCGCATCGCTTGCTCGAGAGTGTAGCCATGCAGGAATGGCTGGCCGCTGCCGAGTGCGAAACCGAAGTTATCGAAGCGGACGAAAAAGGCCAGTAATGCGCAAACTGTTTCTTACGCTGATCGCGTCAGCTGCGATCAATGCACCGGTTTACGCGGAAGTCTTTGAACTGCCGCCCGCGGGACATGATGTCATCGGCACGGTTTCGACGATCACGGCGCGTTACGAGGATACGCTCGTTGATATCGCCCGCCGCCATGGCCTTGGTTACTACGATCTCGTGCGAGCCAACCCTGATGTAGACGTTTGGGTGCCGGGCGAGGGCACAGAAATTATCTTACCCAATCGCTTCGTTCTCCCGCCCGGGCCACGCAAGGGGCTCGTGCTGAACCTGGCGGAGTTTCGCATGTACTACTTTCCGGAACCTGCGGAGGGTAAGCCTGCGTACGTGTACACCTACCCGATGAGCATCGGGCGCATGGACTGGGAAACACCGCTTGGCATGACGAAAATCGTTGCGATGGCGAAGAATCCGGCCTGGTATCCGCCGCAGTCCGTGCGCGATGAGCACGCGGCCGATGGCGACCCGTTGCCACGTATCGTGCCAGCCGGCCCTGAAAACCCTCTCGGTACGCGTGCGTTGCGCCTCGGCCTTCCCGGGTACCTGATCCATGGCACCAACCGACCGGCGGGTGTGGGCATGCGCGTGTCACATGGTTGTGTGCGTATGTTCCCTGAGGATATCGAGTTTCTGTTCGAGCGCATCAGGGTGAGTACGCCCGTACGTATCATCAATGTGCCGGTAAAGATCGGCTGGGATGGCGAAGCGCTTGTTGCCGAAATACATCCGCTGCTCGAAGCACCGCAGCCGCTGGTGGAAGAGACGCTGGAGCAAATTGAGAAACTCGACGCCGATGTTGAGTTGCCTGCGCTGGATCCGAACAGCAAGGACCCGCTGACCTATGTGACCGAGCAGTTCATCGTGGCGACAGCCGAACGCGCGGGCCAGCTCGACTGGGATCTTGTTGAAGAACTCGTGAATCGTTCAAACGGCATTCCGGAGGCCGTTGGCGTTGGCATAAAAAACGCCGCGACAAGCGCGGCGTTTGAATAAAGCGTCTGTAGTCTTAAAGCTACTAAATCTCCGTCCTTGTTACTTGGACATCGATTTCTGGAACATACGCTCCATGCTTTCTTTGTTAGCTTCGCAGCAAGCCTGCGATGCCGTAGCGGCAGCAAGTGCCTGGTCAGCGGTGCTCTGTGCCGAAGAAGCGGCCTGAGCGGCGCGATCAGCAGCTGCACGAGCAGCTTCAGCGGCAGAAGCAGCAGCAGAAGCATCAGCAGCGGCGCGATCAGCGGTGGCTTTAACATCATCCAGCCCCGTGGTAGCGCAACCAGCGGCCATTGCGACGAACAGTGCAAGTGCGCTTGCTCTGAGTGCGGTCTTTTTCATTTTGGAAGATTCCTTTGTTGGGTAAAACTGCAGGCGCATTATTTCCCAAACAGCGCGGCGCTGCAATGAAAACTCCTGTTTTTATTGTCTTTTGTCGGTTGATAGCGACATTTAAGTGAATTGTGGGGGCGCGCTCCTACGGCAGGTTCCTGCAGAGCGCAATTTCGCTATTGCACTGAGGTGAGTACTGTATATAATCCCATGTACTGTGAATCCATACAGGAACTGCTGAAATGCGCGAACTAACCCCCAGACAAAAGCAAATTCTCGAGATGATTCAAGAGTTTATTGCTGACACCGGCATGCCGCCGACACGTGCCGAAATCGCCCGCGCGCTTGGCTTCAAGTCAGCCAATGCAGCTGAAGAGCATCTCCGGGCCCTGCAACGCAAGGGCGTGCTCGAGCTCCTGCCGGGTGCCTCGCGTGGTATTCAGCTCAAGGACTCGTTGCGAGACCAGATGGGCCTGCCACTGATAGGTCGTGTTGCGGCGGGTAGCCCGATCCTCGCCCAGGAGCACATCGAGACGCACTACAAGATCGATCCGCAGTTATTTAATCCAAAACCACACTATCTGCTGCGTGTGCACGGCATGAGTATGAAAGATGCGGGTATTCTCGACGGCGATCTCGTCGCAGTACATCGCACGCCCGAAGTACGCAGCCGGCAGATCATCGTTGCACGCCTTGATGATGAGGTCACGGTGAAGCGTTAT
>Ga0316192_10002824_pt1 | contig 12692 bp, 10 predicted proteins | sample MerIslwburrow_MG_FD_204931 | JGI IMG/M metagenome (GOLD analysis project Ga0316192, IMG submission 204931) | Coastal sediment microbial communities from Maine, United States - Merrow Island worm burrow | ecosystem: Environmental > Aquatic > Marine > Coastal > Sediment | place: USA: Maine...
GAACGCGGCACCCCGGGCATCGATGGCCTGAACACCCGGATCGTCCAGATGCTCGGCGAGCCAGGCAGCATCGACGATGAGGCCTGATTCGACCGGCACCCCAGCATCGGGCTCGCGGCACTGCTCAACGCTCAGCCCTTCACACTCGCTCGAGGAGCTGCTGCCCCCACAGGCGACGATCGAAGCGAAGAAAGCGATCACAAGGCTCTTCTTCCACATGCCGAGAGTCTACCCCAAGGACGCGAAATGCGGTACGAGAGCGAGGCGATGTTCGACCCCAACAAAACGATCGTGATCGCCAACCCGATGGCCCGCCACGGCTTCGTCGGCGAGAACTGGACGGAGCTCAGCGCCACGATCCGCGAGGAGCTCGGCCCCGTCGAGTTGCAGCTCACCAAATCGCGGGGCGATGGCCTCCGAATGGGCAAAGAGGCACTCGCTCGCGGCGTCCGCACGGTGATCTCGTTCGGAGGCGATGGCACACACAGCGAGGTGGTCGACGGCATCATGCAGTCCGAGCTCAACGAGCAGGTCTCGCTCGGTATCCTGCATGCGGGCACCGGAGGCGACTTTCGTCGCATGATCCCGGGCGCGGAAGAGTTGGCGAGCGCCTGCTCAGTGATTCGAGAGAAGCCCTCTGTACCAATCGATGTGGGCTGGGTGCGGTACGTGGGCGACGACGGACACTCCGAGAGTCGCTTCTTCCTGAACATCACCTCGATGGGAATGGGAGGGCTCGTCGATCGCAACGTCGCAGCTTCGAAATCGAAGAGCAGCGGCAAAGCGAAGTACTTCAAGGCGGTCCTCCGCGCGAACATGCAGTACAAGCCGGCTCGCGTTCGACTTCACGTGGACGGTCGTGACGAGGGCGAGCACGACATCAGCAACATCTGCGTGTGCAACGGCCGCTGGGCGGGTGGCGGCATGATGTTCGCGCCGGAAGGCCGCGTTGCAGACGGGATGTTCGACGTCATTCTGATCCGCTCCGCGTCTACGCTTCGCGGCCTCCCGGTCATGATGGGGCTCTACAAAGGAACCCACGTGCGCTCGCCCCTCGTCAGCACGTTTCGGGGGCAACACGTCGAGGTCGAGATGCTCGCGAACACGGCATGGATGGACATCGACGGCGAAGCGCCCGGCGTCGGGCCGGCGGAGTTTCGCATTCGCGAACGAGCGCTGCGCGTCATCGGTATCGGCGACGAGTTCGTCTGAGTCGGACTAATCGACGCGCGACTTCCGGAAGCGGCCGATGGCGAATCGATGCAACCGGAGCGAAGTCTTTGGGGCGAAGCGATTGACGCGCCAAAGGGCGTGTACCGTGACGGTCAGTATGATGTAGAAGTCGTTCCGCTCGACGCCGCGAAGGATCATTTTCGCCGCTTCGCGAGGCTCGATGGGCTTCTGCGGAGACGCGGACACGATGGCCTTCGGATCGAGGTTCACGTACTTCGTCGACGTCAGTATCGGCGTATCGACGAGGCCGGGGCACACCACGCTCGTCCGGACCCCGTAAGCCTCGGCTTCAACACGCAAAGTCGAGGAGAGTCCGACGACCGCGTGCTTCGTCGCGGCGTAGGCCCCTTCCGCGGCGGCGGGGATCAGGCCGGCAGCCGAAGCGGTGTTGACGATATGCCCGAAGCCCTGCTCGCGCATGATCGGATAGGCGGCATGCACCCCGTGAATGACCCCTCGAAGGTTGACGTCGATGAGCTCATTCCAGTCCTCGAGCGAAGTGTCGGCTATCTCGGCGCACACGTTGATGCCGGCGTTGTTGAACAGGAAGTCGATGCGGCCGAAATCGCGCCGCGCGTCTTCGACCAGCGCTCGCACCTGACCTGCGTCTCGAACGTCGACCGTGCGAGCGACTACCTGGGCGCCGCGCGCTCGAAGCTCAGTCGCCGTCAGCTCGAGCAGCTCGGTGTCGATGTCCCCCAGGACCACGCTACAGCCGCGGCCTGCCATCTCCATAGCGAGCGCTTTTCCGATACCACCTGCTGCACCGGTGATAATCGCGACCTTGCCTTCCAACGTCTTGGCCATTGCTCTCCTCGGGCCGGCACGATGACGACAAACGGTCGGACGGACAAGTGTCGCGCCCCGCAAGACCGAAAACGGCGCTATGGTTCCGTCGATGGCACGTCCGTATTTCGGTCAGTCGGTTCCCATTGCGTTCGCTCACCGCGGCGGCGCCAAGCGCTGGCCCGAGAACACCCTGCTCGCTTTCGGAGAGGCTGCAAAGCTCGGTCTTCGACACATCGAGACCGACCTCCACCTGACGAAGGACGGTCATTTCGTCTGCTTCCACGACCCGATGCTCGAGCGCACGACCAACGGCAAGGGGAGACTGACCGACTATACACTCGCGGAGTTGCAGCGCCTCGACGCGGGCTACCGATTCCTCGAGGACGGAAGCTACGCGTTTCGCGGAGCAGATCTGCGGATTCCGACGCTCGAGGAGGCGCTCGCGCTCGACCCGGAGCTTCACTACAACCTCGAGGTCAAGCCGCCGGACCCGGCCCTCGCGAGGCGAGTCTGGGAGCTCATCGAGCACCACGGCGTTCACGACCGAGTGCTCGTCGCCTCGGAGCACGACGATGTGACCGACGCGTTTCGGAGACACAGCCGCGGCCGGGTCGCCACTTCGGCAGGGCGCAAGAAGGCCCTCCGCTTCTGGGCGCACGCGCTCACCGGCACTTGGCGAAATGCGATGTTCGCCTTCGATGCGCTTCAGATTCCGCCGACCTTCCGGGGTGCCCCGGTCGTGACGCCGCGGTTTCTCGAAGCCGCCCATCATCACGGAATCCAAGTTCACGTGTGGACTATCGACGAGCCAGCTCAGATGTTCGAGCTGGCCGCGGCCGGGGTCGATGCCATCATGACCGATGTCCCGGACGTGTTGCTCGAGGTTTTGGCGAAATGCTAGCTCGCTCGACCAACCTGTGGTGAGATGGGCGAACGATGAGACCTCCGATGCTGCTCTTCACGACCGAGCGCTATCCAGAACTGGGCGAGGATATCGCCGGAGCTGGCGACTTCGACCTCGGCGTCGTCGCGCGCAAAGTCTTTCCAGACGGAGAACGCTATCGACGCATCGAAACCGATTGTGCACGGCGCGATGTCGTCCTGGTTGGCGGCACCGTCGACGACCTGGACACGCTAGAGATCTACGACCTGGCGTGTGGCATCGTGCACCTAGGCGCGCACACGCTCACCTTGGTGCTCCCCTGGTTCGGCTACCAAACCATGGAGCGAGCGTCCAAGCGCGGCGAGATCGTGGCGGCGAAGAACCGCGCACGACTCTTGTCGTCCATCCCGACCGCGGGCTCGGGGAATCGGGCCATCTTCATCGACCTGCACTCGGAAGGCATTCCCCATTACTTTCAGGGCGACCTACGGCCTGTGCATCTGCACGCCCGCTCGGTCGTACTTCAGGCGATTCGGGACTTCGGCGGAGAGGACTTCGTCCTCGGCGCGACCGATGCCGGACGTGCGAAGTGGGTGGAAAGCCTCGCCAATGATCTTCTCGTCGACGCGGCGTTCGTGTTCAAGCGCCGCCTTTCCGACACACAGACCGAGGTCACGGCACTCGCCGCGGACGTGCAAGACCGCGCGGTCGTCATCTACGACGACATGATCCGAACAGGTGGCTCGCTGATCTCCGCGGCGCGAAGCTACAAGGAAGCGGGCGCGAGTGAGGTGTACGCCGTTTGCACGCACGGCGTCTTCGCGGGCGACTCTCTCGAGAGACTCCGAGACAGCGGCGTGTTCGAGGGCATCGCGTGTACGAACACGCGCCCACACGTCCAAGACTTGGCCGACGGTGACTTCCTGCGCGTGTACTCGGTCGCCGACCTCGTCGCGCAATACTTGTCCGAGAGCGTTTAGGCGCCGCTCCGCGAGAGCCGCCCCGCTACTTGGGTCCGAACTTGCGGACCTGCTTGACCAACTCCTCGATCTGCTCGGGGGTCAACAGGCTCGCGAACGCCGGCATGTTCGGCGCCTTCCCGGCCGCGATGGTTCGAGCGATGACGGCATCATCGACGCCGTTCTGCCATTGCTCGCTTCCAAAATTCAGCGCGACCTCGCGGCCGCCCTGACCGTTCGACCCATGGCAACGTGCACAGTTGCGCATCCACAGAAGCTCGCCGACGCTGAGATCCGGCACGTCTTTTTGCGGAACGCGGTTGGGATCGATCTGAGTATCCGGGGGATGAGCGTGGTCCTCGGCGGTCCACACACGAAGGTCTCCCGGGTCGCTGGAACAACCTGCCACTAGGAGGCAGGTGATGAATAACCTAAACGCCACCCCGCCCCCTTAGCCTATCCGCCGATGAGGCTCATCCCGACGCTCTCATGCTCGTGCTCGTCGGGTTCGAGGAAGTGGTGACCGCGGTCTTTACCCGAAAGGGACCAGACCATGGCCCAGGCCAAATCGAGGTCGGTGCCCCCTGCGCGGATGACATTGCGGAGGCTGATCGCCTGCCTGGAGGCTAGGCAGGCCCGGATGTCACCTCGGGCCGTGACGCGCACGCGATTGCAGGTATCGCAGAACTCGTTGCTGATCGGCGTGATGAAGCCGACTCGATGGCCTGATCCATTGGTGGCCTGGAGGTAGCGCGCCGGCCCGTGACCTTCGACGCCGGTCGCGTTCTCGTGCGCCACCTGAGTCCCAAGCGCCGCGACGACGTCATCTGCTGTCATTCGCATCTTGGCGGGAAGCTTCGCGCCCTCCCCGAGCGGCATGAGCTCGATGAACCGGGGGGTCGCGCCAATGGACCACGCAAAGTCCACGATATCTCGAAGCTCGTCGTCGTTTCGGCCACGGAGCGGAACCGTGTTGAGCTTGACCTCGAGCCCGACATCGAGGGCCGCATGAATCCCGGCGAGGACACGACCTAGGTCGCCCCCGCGAGTGATCTCTTCGAAGCGCTGCGAATCGAGCGTGTCGATCGAAACGTTCACCCCGTGAAGCCCTGCGTTGCGGAGCGGCCGGGCAAGCTCGGAGAGCCGCGTGGCATTGGTCGTCATGACGAGCTGCTCGACCTCGGTGCGGCGATGCACCAACTCGACCAGACGCACGATGTCCTTGCGGACCAATGGCTCGCCGCCGGTGAATCGAACGCGGCGAATACCTGCCATCGCAAACACGGAAACCACGCGAACGGCTTCTTCGAAACTGAGGAGGTCTCGGCGAATCGCGTGCTCGTCTTCTCCACTCGGCGGCATGCAGTAGACGCATGCAAGATCGCAGCGATCGGTGACGCTCAGTCGAAGATAGGTGTAACGCCTTCCGCGCGCGTCGCGCAGCAGCGGGATCGCATTGAAATCGTCGGGTCTCGCGGGCCACTCCTCGTAGACAGCAGACCGGCTCTCGACCATGGGCAAGCGGCGCACCGGCAAAGTGTAGAGACGCGGGCCATGCGGTCAACGTGGATCGGACATCGTGTGGCCGTGCTTGACATCACCTGTGCGGGGTTTCAGGCTCCCGCCTTCACTGAATCACGGTTCATTTTCAGGAGCAACGCGCATGGCATCGAACGGAAACCGCGTCGCGGTCGTAGCCGGCCTACGAACCCCTTTCGCAAAACAGTGGTCAGCATATCGCGAGGTCAGCGCACTCGATCTGGCAAACATCGTCGTGGCCGAGCTGCTGCAACGCGTCGACCTCGACCCCAACGAGATCCAGCAGGTGGTGTACGGGCAAGTCGTCCCCTCCGTCGAGGCTCCGAACATCGCACGAGAGATCGTTCTCGCGACGGGCATGCCGAAGAGCATCGAGGCGTACAGTGTCTCGCGCGCCTGCGCGACGAGCTACCAGTCGACCGTCAACATCGCCGAGGCGATCATGGCTGGAGCGATCGATACCGGCGTCGCGGGCGGTGCCGACAGCGCGAGTAAGGTTCCGATCACGGTGTCGAAACGCATGGCGGAGGCCCTGATGGAAGCCACGAAGGCCCGGAGCCTGGCCGAGCGCCTCCAAGCGTTCGCTGGCCTCCGGCCGCGTGACCTGACGCCCGTGCCCCCCGCCATCAAGGAGTTCTCCACGGGGCTTTCGATGGGCGAGAGCGCCGAGAAGATGGCCAAGGAAAACCACATCAGCCGTGAGGCGCAGGACGAGTTCGCGCTCCGAAGCCACAACCTCGCGGCGCGGGCCTGGGCCGAGGGCAAGTTCGACGACGAGGTGATGGAGGTCTTCGTGCCAAATCGCTTCGAAGACTCGATTCGCGAGGATAACCTCGTCCGCAAGGACGGCGAGATCGCGAAGTACGCAAAGCTCAAGCCAGCGTTCGACAGGCAGCACGGCACAGTCACCGCGGGCAACAGCTCGCCGCTGACCGACGGCGCGAGCGCATTGCTGCTCATGCGAGAGGACAAGGCGAAGGCGCATGGCTTCGACGTGCTCGGCTTCATCCGGAGCTACGCATTCGCCGCCCTGGACCCCGCTGGACAGCTCCTCATGGGTCCCTCCTACGCGACCCCCCTTGCGCTAAACCGCGCAGGCATCGAACTCTCCGACCTCGACCTCGTCGACATGCACGAGGCGTTCGCAGCTCAGATCCTCTCGAACACGCAGGCGTTCGAGTCGAAGGACTGGTCTGAAAAGAACCTCGGCCGTAGCGAGAAGATCGGCGAGATCGATTGGGACAAGTTCAACGTGTCGGGGGGCTCGATTTCGATCGGGCATCCCTTCGCGGCAACCGGCGCGCGCCAGATCACGCAGACCCTGCGTGAGCTGAAGCGGCGCGGCGGCAACCTCGCGCTTTGCACGGCATGCGCGGCTGGCGGCCTCGGCGCGGCCATGGTCTTGGAGGCGGAGTGATGGCGAACGAAGGACTCACGATCGAGAAGCGCGGCGACGGCGTAGCCATCGTTCGCATGGACATCCCCGGCGAGCCGATGAACACGCTCAAGTCGGACTTCGTGGAGACGTTCACCAACGTTTTTACAGAGGTCGAGAACGATCCGGAGATCAAGGCCGTCGTATTCACGTCGGGCAAGAAGGACAGCTTCATCGCGGGCGCCGACATCGCGATGCTCGAACAGGTGACATCGGCGGACGATGGTGAGCGCATCTCGCGCGAGGGTCACAAGGCGATGGACCGCATCGAGCGCTGCTCGAAACCGGTCGTGGCCGCGATTCATGGCGTAGCCCTCGGGGGCGGCCTCGAGGTCGCGCTCGCATGCCACGCGCGCGTCGCGAGCGACAGCAAGAAGACCAAGCTCGGTCTCCCCGAGGCTCAGCTCGGTCTGCTGCCAGGCGCTGGCGGCACCCAACGGCTTCCGCGCCTCATCGGAGTGCAGCCAGCGCTCGACATGATGCTGACGGGCAAGCAGGTCGACGCGAAGAAGGCCAAGAAGCTCGGATTGGTCGACGACGTGGTCCCGCCCTCGATCTTGCTGGAGACGGCGGCCGAGTTGGCGCTCTCGCGCGTCGGCAAGGCACCGAAGCGCGAGAGCTTCATGGACCAGCTCAAGGACAAGGACGCTGTGGCAGAGCTGGCGCTCACCAAGAACCCGCTTGGGCGGAAAGTGCTCTTCGATCAGGCGCGCAAGCAGCTCCACAAGCAAACCCGCGGCAACTACCCCGCACAAGATCTCATCATCGACATCGTGCGGGCCGGCCTCGAGGACGGCTTCCAAGCCGGACTCGACGCGGAAGCCAGAGGCTTTGGACGACTGCTGACGACACCCGAAGCGGCAAACCTGATGAGTATCTTCTTCGCCACGACGGCCCTGAAGAAGGATAGCGGCGTCGATGATCCGAGCGTGAAGCCGCGCGAGGTGAACAAGGTAGGCATGCTGGGGGCCGGTCTGATGGGCGCGGGCATCGCGTACGTCACGACCTCGGTCGCAAAGATCCCAGTTCGCCTCAAGGATCGCGACGCTAAGGGGGTCATGGCCGGTCTCCGCTACGTACGCGGCATCATCGATGGACGCGTGAAGCGCAAGCGGCTGAGCGAGCAAGGCGCGAACCAGCTCATGCTTCAGACGACCGGCACGACCACGTACGACGGCTTCAAAGATGCAAACGTCGTGATCGAGGCGGTGTTCGAGGACCTCGCGCTCAAGGGCCAGATGGTTCGAGACGTCGAGGCCGCGGGCCCGGAAGACGTGATTTTCGCATCAAACACGTCGTCTTTGCCCATCACGAAGATCGCCGCGGCCAGCAGGCATCCTGAGACGGTCATCGGCATGCACTACTTCTCGCCGGTTCACAAAATGCCGCTCCTCGAGATCATCGTGACGGATCAAACGGCCGATTGGGTCACCGCCACCTGCGTCGAGCTTGGAAAGAAGCAGGGCAAGCATGTCATCGTCGTGAGAGATGGCGTCGGTTTCTACACGAGTCGGGTGCTCGCCCCGCTGATGAACGAGGCCGCACATCTCGTCGCCGAGGGCGTGCCGATCGACAAGATCGACACAGCGATGCTCAACTGGGGCTTCCCGGTAGGCCCGCTCAAACTGACCGACGAGGTCGGCATCGACGTGGGCGCCAAGGTTGGCAAGATCATGGTCGAGGCGTTCGGCGAACGCATGAACCAGCCCGAGGGCATGTCCAAGCTCATCGAAGACGAGCGCTTTGGACGCAAGAACGGTCGCGGATTCTACCTCTACGGTGAGAAGAAGAAGGGCGTCGACGAGTCGGTCTATGCCGTCCTCGGCGTCGAGCCGACGAACAAGAGCGTCTCGAGCGAGGACATCGCCTGGCGCTGCGCCCTTCAGTTCGTGAACGAGGCGTGCCGTTGCTTCGGCGAGGGCATTCTGAGAAGCGCCCGCGATGGAGATATCGGCGCGGTTTTCGGCCTCGGCTTCCCTCCGTTCCGCGGCGGCCCCTTCCGCTTCGTCGACCAGGTTGGCGCGAAAGAGATTCTCGGGCGCCTCCGGGAGCTCGAGAAGCGCTACGGACCGCGGTTCTCGCCCGCACCAGTGCTCGAAGAGATTGCCCGGAGCGGCCAGACCTTCCACGGGAAGGACGCTGTGCAGCCTGGGAAGTCGGGCAGCAGCCAGGCTGCGAGCGTGCCGCGCGCTACGGCCTAACCATTGATTTCATTGGGTTTTCTGGCCACCCTGGCCCGAACCCACGGAGTCGATTGCAAGGGCGGCTGGACCTCCCTATGATGTTCGACGGTTGGGGGTGCATGGAACAAATGGTGAGCGCTCGGCGTTCACCGTTTGGCTCCTCTCGAAGGCGCCCAGAAGCCAGGCATGGAAACCGGGGATCAGATCAAGAAGCTCGAGAACGCTGCGCGGACGATCGCGGAGAGTCAGCCACGGCATCGGGGCGTGCTGCTGGTGGAAAGCGACCCCGATCTCCAATGGAACCTCGCGCGAATGCTCACCGTGAACGGCAATCGGGTCGTCGGTACGAGCTCGGGTGACGGCGCGCTGGCTGTGATCGAGCAGTGGGCAGCGGACTTAGCGCTGGTTTCTGCAACTATCCCAGGCACGAGCGGCGTGGAGGTCGCCCGCCGCCTACGCGAGCACAACCCCGACCTTCTGGTCATTCTGATGGACGAGGCCGATCCGGCCGCGCCCGCGACAGAGCCCTCGCCCGCGGTGAGTGCTCGACTTGCGAAGCCCTTCGGTTTCGAGGTGCTCCGCGCACTGCTCGACTCACTCCAACTTACACCGGCCCCGGCGGAGTAGCCCTGCTAGGCTCATTGGGCGTGAATCGACTGCTGCCCGGGCTGTGTTTCTTCGTCAGCATGTCGCTGCTCAGCGCTGCGATGGCCCAGTCGTCTGGCCGCTTCATCCACGTCGACGAAATCAAGCCGGGCATGAAGGGCTACGGGCTCTCCGTGCTTCGCGGCACGGAGCCCGAGCGCTTCGACGTCGAGGTGATCGATGTGCTCCACAACTTCCGCCCGGACCAGGACCTCATCCTGATCCGAACACCGCACCCCTTGCTCGACCGGGCTCGGGGGGTCGCTGGGATGAGCGGAAGCCCAATCTATTTGGACGGCCGTCTCGCCGGCGCGTACGCCTACGGATGGAGCTACGGCACCGACCCGGTCGTGGGGGTGACGCCGATCGCGAACATGCTCGCAGAGCTGAAGCGGCCCGTGCGCCTCGACATGTTCCCCGGCGCACGACCGCTTTCGACCGAGCCGCGGGCTGACGTCGCTCCGCAAGCGCCGAGCAGGGCACGTCTAGCGGGCCTTCCGCCGTATCGGGGCGATGGCGACGTGAGCGCATTCTCGACAATTCGGGCGCTCGCGAAGAGCCGCTCGGTAGGCGCGAGCCCAATGGGTCTTCAACCTGCGAGCACACCCGTCATGCTCGGTGGGTTCAGTGATTCCGTCGCCCAGATGCTCGCGAAAGAGCTCGAGCCGCTCGGCTTCCTGGCGGCGCAGTCGAGCGCCGGAGGGAGCGCCGATGAGGGCCCCGAGCACTTCGAGGCGGGCGGCGCCATCGCGGTGGAGCTCGCGCGCGGAGACATTTCGATCACGGGGGTTGGCACAGTCACCTACGTCGCCGAGGACGGAATGGTTCTGGCATTCGGTCATCCCATGATGGAGGCGGGCGCAACGGGCCTGCCGACTGCGACCGCGCGGGTGCTTCACGTGTTGGTGAGCGAAATGCGCTCATTCAAGTTGGCCGAGTCTGCACGACCACTCGGCGCGCTCGTTCAGGACCGGCAACCTGCCATCGTCGTCGACCCGGAAATCCAGGCCGCGCGCATTCCGGTTCGCGTCAAGATCAACGGCGCCGAGGGCGCACCGAAGACCGAGTGGAATGTCGAGGTCGCGAGCCATCGCATGCTCACCCCGGCGATCGCCTTCGGCGTCATTGCGAACGCAGTCAAGTCCACGGCGGCCGATGCGACGGACGTGATCTTTCGGGCGAGGAGCAAGGTGGGCATCGAGGGCCATGGAGTCGTGTCACTCGACGAGCGAGGTTTCTCGTCCACCGGCGCGGCTGGCGCAGGCATGCTCTCACAGCTCAGGATGTTCTCTCTCATGGAGGCGGCCTTCGCGAATGCCTACGAGAGTTCGCGCATCACTTCGATCGATCTCGAGCTCGACCTGCAGGCCGGCCGGGACATCTACCAGATCGTCGACGCGACGACTTCGTACGACGAGGTCGACCCTGGCGAGGAAGTGACTCTCTACGTGCGTCTTCGCCGGGTGGATCACCCCGACACGATCCGGGCCGTCAAGGTTCGGGTCCCCGAGGCGGCGGCGGGCAAAACCGTGCGAATGACTGTCGCCGGCGGGAACCAGGTGCAGATCGAGCAGCCTCGGCCGGGGTCACTCGGCGACCTGATCTCACAAACCCTGCGGCGCTACCCCGCCCCATCGATGGTGGTGGCGCTTCAAATGCCAACCCGAGGCCTGCGCTTCGAGGGGCACGTCGTGGACTCCCTGCCTGCTTCGGCGCTCAATTCGCTGAGACTGGTGAGCAGCTCGGAGGACAGCCCACCTTTCGCAACGCAGTCCCGCACTGAGGTGCCCTTGCAGCAGGTCGTGATCGGCGGCGCCAATTTGGCGCTCCGCGTACGGCAAGTCGCGCTTGAACGGCGGCGCGGCGATTGACGTAATCATGCAACACTCCACATCGATCATTCGAATCGCCCTCGTTGCCATCGTGCTCGCCACGGCGGCAAGCGTGGCAGCAGTCACGACCAACAGCTTCGAGCTCGATAGCGCGGACGCCTTCTTTAAAGGAGAGTTGGCAGGCACGGCCGTCCACTCCGAGGGCTCGGTGCGCATCGGTGCGACCACGGAGCGGATCGAGCTCCAGAACGTTCCGGTCGCCTACAGCGTCGCACGCCGTGGGGACGCGATGTTCGTCGGCACCGGCACCACGGGCACCATCTATCGCGTCGATGGCAAAACCGCGCGCGTGTTCGCCAAGACCGGCGAGCTGCTGGTCTCGTCGCTAGCATTCGGCCGCGACGGGGCGCTCTACGCGGGCACTTTGCCGAACGGCCACATCTATCGAATCGATCCGAAGTCGGGCAAGACGAAACGCTTTTCGAGTCCCAAGGGTGCCAAACACGTCTGGGCTCTCCTCTACGACAAGAAGCGTGGGAAGCTGCTCGCGGCCACCGGCCCGGAGGGGAAGATCTTCACCGTCGATAGCATCGGCCAAGCCAAGGAGCTCTACACGGCGAACGCGTCGCACGTGATGTCGCTCGCGGCCTACGGCAAGGACGACATCCTCGCAGGTACGAGCGACTCGTCCCTGCTTCTCCGCATCGCTTCGAACGGAAGCGCGACCGTCGTGCGCGATTTGCCGGGCAACGAGGTCACGGCCATTGACGTCGTCGACGGTCGCATCGCGGTAGCGGTCAATCAGTTCCAAGGCGCGCCCGGGGCGCAGTTCAAGCCAGCGCCACCCGCAGGTCGCAAGCCTGGCGCCAGCAGCCGACCGCGACCGGGAAGCGGGCAGCTTTGGCGGATCGAACCCGACGGGCGCGCGGAGATGCTGATGGCCCGCAAAGACACCCATTTCACGGACGTGCAATGGGGCCTGGACGGCGCGATCTACGCAGCAGGCGGCCACGAGGGCCGTGTCTTCAAGGTGGATCCCGACGCGAGCTATTCGATCTGGGCCGACGTCGAGGAGCGCCAGGTGCTCGCCCTCGACTTGCGCTCGAACCGTCCGGCGTTCGTCACCGGAGACGGAGGAGCGGTGTACCGCGTGCTCGAAGGGACGCCCAAGGACGCGATGTGGACGAGCAGCGC
>Ga0316192_10002825_pt1 | contig 12684 bp, 13 predicted proteins | sample MerIslwburrow_MG_FD_204931 | JGI IMG/M metagenome (GOLD analysis project Ga0316192, IMG submission 204931) | Coastal sediment microbial communities from Maine, United States - Merrow Island worm burrow | ecosystem: Environmental > Aquatic > Marine > Coastal > Sediment | place: USA: Maine...
GAGCTGCCCATATGCGTGCAGTTATCAGGATAACTTCGGCGTCGATATCGGGTCCGGCCATACCGAAGGTCTCGACACCGATCTGATGGAATTGCCGATATCGGCCTTTCTGCGGTCGTTCGTGTCGGAACATGGGTCCCTGGTACCAGAGTCTCTGGGTCTGATTGTGCAACAGGCCATGCTCCATCGCCGCACGCACGCAACCCGCCGTTCCTTCCGGGCGCAAAGTGAGGCTGTCACCATTACGATCTTCGAAGGTGTACATCTCCTTCTCGACAATATCCGTCACTTCGCCGATCGAACGCTTGAAAAGCTCTGTCATCTCCAGGATCGGCATGCGGATCTCCCGATAGCCGTAAGCTGCCAGCACCGCCGCAACACGACTTTCCAGAAACTGCCACAAGGGACTCTGCTGCGGTAGCACGTCGCGCATGCCGCGGATTGCCTGGATGCTCTTTGCCATTGGAAACGTCTTGTATAAAACCGAAGCCCCGCAGTGCGGGGTAAACCGAATTACGGATGCGCACCCCGCCCTCAGGGGTCGAGGGTGAAACGGGCCACATTCCCCTTGGCATATGCAGCCAGATCGAATGGTTTGCCATTCACGGTGATCGATACCGCCTCAGCATTGCCAATCACCAGCTTGTAGGGCGGCTGACCTCCCAGGACCTTGCGTGAACCCTTGGGAAACTCACCGAACAATTTGAACTTGCGTTCGCTGTCACGCACGTCCACCCAGCAGGGTGCTTTGAAGGTCAATACAATCTGCTGGGTGCCATCCACGACCGGCGCACCTTCCGCGCCTGCAGCAGCTGCGCCGTCCGCCGCAACAGAGGCACTCTCCGCAGGCTGAGCAGCATCAGAACCTGTTGGAGCCGGAAGCCCCGCGGCCGCTGGAACATCAGAGGCCGGCGGCTCAGCCATGCCGGATGAAGGCTCCGATTGTTCCGAGGTATCCCCGGACGCGGCGTCATTCGCAGCCGGCGGCTCATTATCGGACGGTGCCTCGGGCGAAGGGGCCGGAAGAAGCAAACCACCATCCGCGGATATCTGCGCATCATCCAGCGGCAACCTGGAAATCGCTTCCTCATCCGACGGCATCGATGCATTGATGCCATCGACCACACTGGTCGAACGTATCTGTTCCGGCACTATCTCGTCGAGATAACCTCGCCACCACATCAGGAACAGTACGACCAATCCAAGAATCATCAGCCAGGTTATTGCACCTGCCCAACCCCTGCTCGGACCGCCGTCGGCCGGCAGGGTCGGTGACTCTCTGACCATGGAGTGCGAAGCCCCATCGTTGGGCCATTTCTCGTCGAATTGCCGCAGCACAGATTCTACCGGCACGCCGACAACCCTGGCATAGTTTCTGAGGTAGCCACGCACAAATACCCGGGCACCCACGTCCTGGAAACGATCCGCCTCCAGCGCCTCGACCACGTTGGCGGTCAGATGAAGCTCGCTGGCGATCTTTGCCAGGTCATACCCCATCGACAGCCGTGCGGCACGCAAACGCTCGCCGGGACCCGGTGAAAAAAACTCTGCCACGTTAGTTTTTGATTGATCCGACATCACGGCGCTCATAGCTCACTCGATCGTTTGAAGGAATTTGGCTTGCTCAGAATCAGGAAACTTGTTCCTGAGCTTAAGGCGGTAGCTGGCCATCTGATCTTTGTCACCCAATTGGTTCTCAGTCTGCACGCCCAGCCAAAGGCTCTGCGCAGTATGCGGTGCCACTTCAGCATAACGCTGAAGATAGGCGCGCGACGACAGGTAGTTTCCTGTCCGGTAGCTGACCTCCGCCATACTGAGCAGGCTGGGCGCAAACTGTGGGTTGGCCTGCAGGGCCGTGCGGTAATCGCGATCCGCGCGCTCCAGGTCGCCCGACATTTCCGCACAGCTGCCCGCGTTGTGAGAAGCGATCCAGGGAGTACTGTAGAGCGGATTGTTCAGGGCCCGGCGAAAATAATTGTCCGCCTCATCGAAGTCCTTGCGCTCGCACAAAAACAGGCCATAGGCATTCAGCGCGGCCGGATTGCGGGGATCCAGTGAAATCGCCTTCTGATACGACGCGTCTGCGGAACCCATCTCGCCCAGGCGCTGATACACAAGAGCAAGGATGTAATGCGCATTGCTGGACCTCGGATCGACAATGACCGCCTTCTTGGCGTTCATGAACGCCTCGGTCAGCCGTCCTTCGCGCAGATAGGCACCGGAGAGGTCGATATAAACGTCTGCCGGACTCGGGCCCACCAACGGCGAGCCGATGTTGCCGGTGATGTCAGCCCCACCGGCATCATCGCGCAAATTCTGTTTTTGACAGCCCGCCAGCACCAGCGCGAGCAGCAGAACCAGCAAGAAATATGGCGAACGTTCGATCACGGGCGATACTCCTGCACAACCGGAATACGCTTGAGGTGTCGACGACTGCGATCATTCACCTTACCGACGAGTTGACCACAGGCCGCGTCGATATCATCACCGCGCGTTTTGCGGGTCATGGCCATGATGCCCGCACGTTTGAGCCGCTGCCGGAATGCTTCCACCCGATCCGCCGGCGAGGTCTTGTAGTCCGTGCCTGGAAACGGGTTGAATGGGATCAGGTTGACCTTGGACGGCACACCCTCGAGCAGCCGTATCAATGCCTTGGCATGTGCAATCGAATCATTCACGCCGTCAAGCATGACATATTCCCAGGTGATCTTGCGGCGCTTGTCCTTCGACACATAGGCTTTGCATGCGGGAATCAGCTGCTCCAGGGGGTATTTGCGGTTGATCGGGACCAGTTGGTCGCGCAGGGTGTTGTCGGGTGCATGCAGCGAAACCGCGAGACTGACGTCGCTGACTTCGCCCAGACGCTCGAGGGCCGGCACAATTCCAGAGGTGCTGATGGTCACCCGCACCTTGGAGATCATGTAAGCCAGATCTTCCTGCATGAGTTCCATCGCCCGGACCACATTGTCGAAATTGGCCAGCGGCTCGCCCATGCCCATCAGGACAATATTGGTCGGCGGCCGTCCCAGTTCGCGGGTCGCGAGCCACACCTGGCCGATGATCTCGGCCGCCGTCAGGTTGCGGTTGAAACCCTGTTGGGCAGTCGAACAGAAGGAACAGTCGAGCGCACAACCCACCTGTGAAGACACGCAGATGGTACTGCGGTTCTCCTCCGGTATGGACACCGTCTCGATATGCTGCCCGTCCGCGAGCTCGAGCACCCATTTGATCGTACCGTCATCTGCTGGCTGCGCCAGGGCGATCCTGGGAACGCGGATCTCGGCTTTTTCCATCAGCAGAGCACGCAGCTTCTGCGGCACATCGGTCATGGCCTCGAAATCCAGCACCCCGTGTTTGTGTATCCACTTGAGCACATTGCGGCCATGGAAGGCCTTCGCACCAAGATCCGCGAAATACACTTCCATCTCCGACCTGGTCAGGCCCAGCAGGTTGATTTTGGGTGCGTCAGACATCCCTATCCGCTCAGCGGGTGCGCTCGCACACGCCTTCGGGGAAGAAGAAAGCCATTTCGACTGCAGCGGTATCCGGGCCGTCCGAACCGTGCACCGCGTTCTCGTCGACTGTCTTGGCATGGTCCGCGCGGATCGTACCCGGGGCCGCTTCCTGCGGATTGGTCGCCCCCATGAGTTCACGATTCTTGGCGATCGCATCCTCTCCCTCGAGGATCTGCACCATGACCGGGCCGGAGGTCATGAAATCGACCAGTTCGCCGTAGAAGGGGCGCTCTTTGTGCACGGCGTAGAATTCACCAGCCTGTTCGCGCGACAGATGCAGCATGCGTGCAGCCACAATGCGCAGCCCCGCCTTCTCAAAGCGGTTATAAATGTCACCAATGACATTTTTTGCCACAGCATCAGGCTTGATGATGGAAATCGTACGTTCTACGGCCATTGAAAACTCCAATAAGATCAAACAACAAATAAACGAATTCGGGCATCCGGGTGACGCCGCACAATTAATAAACCGGGTGTGTTGAGCCTGTGCCGGCTGTTCGCATTCTGTGGTAGCGACGCAACGACTCGAAACAGCTCTAAGAGTAACAGATTTTCTCTTTTAAAACCGTGGCTTAGTTTAGCCTCAGACAGGTGGGAATGCCAAGCGCGGCAATCAGGAAAGTTGCCGTCGGACGTCGATCACGTCCGGTATCTGCGCCAGGCGGTCGATCACCCAGCTGAGCTGGGTCATGTCCGCCACCTCGGCCGTAAAGCGCATGCTGGCACGGTCGTTACGCAGATCCGACTGGGTGTTTACACCGAGCACGTCGATTTCGGCATTCGCGAACACCGAGGATATATCTCTCAGCAGTCCCTTGCGATCAGCCGCTAGGACATGGATATCGACCAGGAAACGCGAATCCGGCTGGGCGTCTGCCCAGGCCACGTCCACGAGACGGGCGCGGTTGGCGGCGTCCATCTTGCGTATTACCGAGCAGTCCTGGCGATGAACCGTCACCCCCCTGCCGCGGGTGATATAACCGACGATCGCGTCATAGGGCACCGGCTTGCAGCACTTGGCCATCTGGGTCATGAGATCGCCCACCCCATCGACCACGACCTGCCCGGCCCCCCCGGCCGCCCGGGTGGGCGTCCGCCGACTGATCTTTGCCGGGATCTCCTTATCCGCGCGTTCAACGGCATCGCGGTGAACACGTTCCAGCTGCGTGTTGGCGATCTGGATCGCGGACATCTCGCCGCGACCGATCGCGGCCAGCAGGTCATCACTGGTCTTGAGGTTAAAACGCGCCGCCAGCTTGTCCAGATCCGGCTTGGGCACACTCAGGCGCGCCACCTCACGTTCGAGGTTGGCACGACCGATCGCCAGATGCTGATCGTAGTCCTGCAGCTTGAACCACTGTCTGACCCGATTGCGGGCACGGTTGGTGGTCAGATAGCCGGAATGCGGACTGAGCCAGTCGCGGCTCGGCCCCCCCTCCTTCGCCGTGAGAATCTCGACTTTCTGTCCGCTCTTGAGCGGCTGCGCCAGCGGCGCGATATGACCATCCACCTTGGCACCACGACAGCGATGTCCCACCGAAGTATGAATCGCGTATGCGAAATCGAGCGCAGTGGCCCCGTTCGGCAGTTCCACCACCTTGCCCTGTGGCGACAAAACGTAGATCCGGCGTGCCTCGAACTCGCTGTCCTCCTCCATCGGATCCCCGGGCTCCGAATCCTCGTCCTGCTGCTCGAGCCAACGACGCATCCAACCGATCCGGCGTTCGAGTTCCTCATCCTCTCGGGAACTCTCCTTGTATCGCCAGTGTGCAGCCACACCGCGTTCGGCATGCTCGTGCATCTCCCGCGTACGCACCTGGATCTCGAGCGGCTTGCCGTCGTCTCCAACCACCGCGGTATGCAGTGAACGGTAGCCGTTCGGCTTGGGATGCGCGATATAGTCGTCGAATTCGCCCGGAACAGGTCGCCACAGGCTGTGTGCGATACCCAGAACCTCGTAACAATGGGGCACCGTATCCACGAGGGCTCTGACCGCGCGCACATCGAATACCTGTTCGAAGTCCACGCGCTTGCGCTTCATCTTCTTCCAGATGCTGTAGATGTGCTTTGGCCGCCCGGACAGCTCCACCGGAATGCCGACATCGGCGCACTCAGCCTCGAGGCGTTTGATGACGTCAGCAACAAAGGCCTCACGTTCCCGACGCTTGCCGTCCAGTTGCCGGGCAAGGCTGGTGTACTGCTCGGGCTCAAGACTACGCAGGCAAAGGTCTTCGAGCTCCCACTTCAACTGCCATACACCCAGACGGTTCGCGAGCGGTGCATGTACCAACTGGGTCTCGCGGGCGACCCGGCGCTGAATTTCGGGAGGCAAAAGCTTCAGGCGACGCATCAACTGCAGACGCTTGGCGAGAACCACCAGGATGGCGCGCACGTCGTTGGCGATGCCGAGCAGCATCCGGCGCAGGTTTTCGACCCCGCTCTCATCGACATTCTCGGAACCACTGGCGGACAGCTCGCGGATCCGCGATACCTGTTCCACCATCGCCGCAACGGCGCCGCCGAACTTCTTTTTTATCTGTGCCGCATCATAGCTTTCGCGCCCCGGTAATTCGGACAACATGGCGGCCAGCAGGGGCTCGATATCGAGCTTCAGGCCATCCAGGGTATCGACCGTATGCAACAGCGACAGAAAAAGGTTGAAACCATCGGCCGCCTCCTCTTTTTCATTGACCGCCCGCGCGATGTCGACGGCCTCGCGCAACAGGGCCACGTCGCCGGCGGGCCTGCGCTGCACAAGCCCGCTCAGCCATTTTTCAACCTGCTGTTCGCTGACAGTGCCTTCTTTCGGCAAATTTGTTACGAGGGAGACCATGAGCCTTGTTACCGGACCCTGACTAGGGCCTGTTCATGCGACGGCAATCAATCGAGCACGTGACTGATCAGACCGTCGGCGAGTTTGGGTTCGAACCAGGTCGACTTGGGTGGCATCACCTCACCGGCATCGGCAACATCCATCAAGGCCTTCATGGTGGTGGGAAACAACGCAAAGGCAAGCTCCCAGTCACCACTGTCCACCCTTTTTTCGAGCCCTTCCAGGCCACGAATGCCGCCCACGAAATCGATCCTGTCATCACGACGCGGGTCTTCGATGCCCAAAACAGGTTCGATCAGATTATTCTGCAGCAAGCTGACGTCCAGGCGCGCCACCGGGTCTTCTTCGGGGATCCGCTCCTCGTGGATACGCAGGCGGTACCATTGCCCGTCCAGATACATGCCGAACTCACCCGAGCGAGCTGGCTTGACCGGCCGATCACTCAATTCCAGGTCGAAAGCCGTGCCGACCGCGGCAAGAAACCCGTCTTTGCTCAGTCCGTTCAGATCACGCACCACCCGGTTGTAGTCCAGGATCTGCATCTGGTCATGCGGGAAGATCACGGTCAGGAAATAGTTGTAGCTCTCTTCACCGGTATGCGCCGGGTTTGCTTCGCGTCGCGCATTTCCCACCCTCGATCCCGCGGCCGAGCGATGATGCCCGTCAGCAACATAGATCGCCGGCATGGCATCGAAGGCGGCGGTCAGCGCCTCGACGGTCTCGAAGCGTTCTATCTTCCAGATTTCATGGCGAACGCCGTCACGCCCGGCGGTCACATCGACGTCGGCAGGCACTGAAGAGACCTCGCGCAGGATGCCGTCCACCACAGGATCAGCGGCATAAACCAGAAACACCGGCCCAGTTTGCGCATTGAGCGTGTCGATCTGCCGCACGCGGTCATCTTCCTTCACCGGACGCGTAAACTCGTGCTTCTTTATCCGATTCCGGTCGTAAGCCTCGACGGATGCGGTTGCAACAATGCCGGTCTGGATGTGCTCACCCATGGTCAGCCGATAGGCGTAGTAGCAGGGCCTGTCTTCACGCACCAAGATACCTTCGGCAACCATACGGTCAAGGTTCTCCCTGCCCTTTGCGTAGACCGCCGGGTCATAGGGGTCGGTCGTATCGGGCAGATCGATCTCGGGTCGGGAGATGTGCAAGAAGCTCCAGGGACGATTCTTGACCAGGGCCTTCGCCTCAGCGCGATCGACCACATCGTAGGGCGGCGCCACAACATCGTCCGAACGACCGGGCACAGGGCGCAGACCACGAAAAGGTTTGATCAGGGACATACTTCCTCCTGGAAAACGGCGCGTGCTCTTGTTTCGGGACGAATCGGCACGTGAATTTTGTATTCTAACAACAAGACAACGGGACGCAGAGTTCGCGGAGGAGCGCAGAGTGCGCAGAGGTCTTTAAAAAATCTGCCTGTTCGACGCGCGGTTGTGCTGACGGCACCTTATATGTTGGCGGTTGGCACCATGGTTTCAGGCCGAAAAACTCTGCGTCCTCTGCGCTCCTTTGCGTCCTCTGCGCTCCTTTGCGCCCTCTGCGTCCCGACAACTAGTCTCTCTCCTCGATCCACGCCGCCTGGATGGCCTCGAGGATCTTTTCACCGCAATGCTCTTTGGCGTCATCGAAATCCGGCAAGGCCAGAACCCAGTTCATCAGGTCGACGAAATTTACCCTGGTCGGATCCACATCGGGATGCGCCTCATCCAGCTCGATCGCAATGTCGAGCACATCAATCCACTTCAGGCTCATTTCAATTCCCTCCGCACCGGGTTCGCTGTGTCACTCAGTGGTGTTCCTTGGCATGGTTGATCGTGTACTTGGGGATTTCCACAACCAGGTCTGCATCCCCGATCAGCGCCTGGCAGCTGAGGCGGGACTCAGGCTCGAGACCCCAGGCCTTGTCGAGAAGATCATCCTCTTCCTCGGTGGATTCGTTCAGCGAATCAAAGCCCTCGCGAACGATCACATGACAGGTGGTACAGGCGCAGGATTTTTCGCAGGCGTGTTCGATCTCGATATCGTTGGCGAGCGCGGCATCGCAGATGGTCTGGCCGGGTTGCGCCTCAAATGCGGCACCATCGGGACAGAGGTCTTCGTTCGGCAGAATAATGATCTGGGGCATGATAAAGACTTCAATCGACCTCGCGGCCGTCCTCCTGCACGAACTCATCGACCCGGTGACCCGCCATTGCCTTGCGGATACCGCTGTTCATTCGCCGTTCAACATAAAACTCGCAGTCTTTCTCCAACTGCACGATAGCGGCTTCCACCTCACGTGGGTCCTGCGATTCAGCCGCCAGCCTTGTCAGGTCCTGCAGGGCCTGCTCCAGGCCCACCCGCTCGTCCGCCGACAACAGCTCATCACCATCGCCGGCCAATGCCGCGTGCAGTGCCTCGATAACGCGCTGCGCCTCGACCCGCTCCTCCACCAGTCGGCGAGCGTCCATATCGTCGCGCGCATGCTCGATCGAGGCCTGCAGCATCCCGGCAATCTCGTCGTCGCTGAGCCCATACGAGGGCTTGACCTCGACGCTTGCAGAGACGCCCGAGGTCTGCTCCCTGGCCTCGACCTGCAACAGCCCATCCGCATCGACCGAAAAGGTCACCCGGATACGCGCCGCACCGGCAACCATCGGCGGTATGTCCCGCAGTTCGAAGCGCGCCAACGAGCGACAATCTGCAACCAGCTCACGCTCACCCTGCACCACCTGGATAGCCATCGCAGTCTGGCCGTCCTTGAAAGTGGTGAACTCCTGTGCGCGCGCCACCGGCAGGGTGGTATTGCGCGGAATTATCTTTTCGGTGAGTCCACCCATTGTCTCGATACCAAGCGACAGCGGGTTGACGTCCAACAGAAGCATGTCCTCATCCGGCTTGTTTCCGGCCAGGACATCCGCCTGAATCGCCGCACCGATCGCGACCACGCGGTCAGGGTCGATATCCACCAGGGGTTCGCGGCCAAAAAACTCTCCCACCATCGCACGCACCCGGAGGCTGCGGGTCGAACCACCCACCATCACGACATCCTCGATCTCGTCGACGCCGATACCGGCATCACGGACCACCCGGCGACAGGTATTGATGGTCTTGCGAATCAACGGCTCGACCAGCTCTGCGAACTGTTCTCTCGACAACTCGCCCTGCCAGCTGCCGCCCTGCGGCAGCTCGAAATGGACACCGACCGATTCCTGGACCGACAGGGCCTCCTTGGCCGCGCGTGCCTGGTCAAGCACGTATCGCAGTGTGCCCCGATCCGCATCCGCAGACAGGCCCGCCTGGCCTAACAACCAGCCGGCGACAGCGGCGTCAAAATCGTCGCCGCCAAGGGCGGAGTCGCCGCCCGTCGCCATCACCTCGAACACACCCTTGTCGAGACGCAGGATCGAGACGTCAAAGGTACCGCCGCCGAGGTCATAAATCGCGTGAACGCCGCCCGCTTCCCGATCCAGGCCATAAGCAACTGCCGCCGCGGTGGGCTCGTTGAGCAGACGGTAAACATGCAAACCGGCCAGGCGGGCGGCATCCTTGGTGGCCTGGCGCTGCGCGTCGTCGAAGTAGGCCGGCACGGTGATCACCACTCCGACCAATTCACCACCAAGGGTCTCTTCCGCACGCCGGCCCAGCACCTTGAGAATCTCGGCGGATACCTCGATCGGCGTGACGTCGCCGCCCGCGGTCCGTATGCGCGGGACCGCAGCCTCCGGTGCGACGAATTCGTAGGGCAACTCGGTCCCAAGCGATATGAGCTCGCCGACAGCCCGTCCGATCATTCGCTTGGCCGAGCAAATCGTGTTGAGCGGATCACCCGCCGCCACCAGGCGTGCTGCCTCGCCCACCTCTATACCCTGGGCCGTGTAGCGCACGACGGACGGCAGCAGGTGCTGACCCTGCGCATCTGGCAGCGTCTCCGCCAACCCGCTTCGAACCGTGGCCACCAGCGAATTGGTGGTCCCGAGATCGATTCCGGCTGCAAGACGGTGCTGGTGTGGTGCCGCTGTCTGTCCCGGTTCTGCGATCTGTAACAGGGCCATCAATAGGCCTCCGCCAGGTCGGCTTCCACCGCTTCGGCCTCAGCGTGCAGTTTGTTGAGAAACTGCATCTTCTGAACGGTCTGTGCGGTAGCACTCAGTTGCTCCGGACCCGACTCCTCGAACTGGACGGCCAGCTGGGCGACCTGGGCCTTGATCATGTCACCGATTTCGCGCAGCAGGCCGTCGAGCTCCGCCTGCGGATCCGGGGCTCCACGCACATTGGCAAGCGCCTCTCGCAGCTCCATCTGCTGCATCAGAAAAGCCGGGTCATCCAGCGTCCGATTTCCGGCATCCGTGTCGACGCCTTTCAGGCTCAGCAGGTATTGAGCCCGTTTCAGGGGGTCTTTCAGTGTCTGGTAGGCCTCGTTGACCATGGTCGCGCCCTGCAGGGAAAGCCTTCGACTCTGCTCACCGGATGCAGCGTAGCGGTCCGGGTGAACCACCTTCTGCAGTTCGCGATAGCGCACCGACAGCTCCGCCACATCCAGCAGAAAACCCACCGGCATGCCGAACAGCTCAAAATAATTCTTGGAAAAATCGAACATCGGGACACCCAGATTGATGACGCCCGCGTGAGGCGGGCGTCGGTGCTTCGGCGGTCAGCCAGTCACTAAACCTTGAAGCTTTCTCCGCAACCGCATTCATCCTTGACATTCGGGTTATTGAATTTGAAGCCCTCATTGAGGCCTTCCTTGCCGTAATCAAGTTCGGTTCCGTCGAGATAGACCAGGCTTTTTCGGTCGATGATCACTTTCACTCCCTGATCCTCGAACACTTCATCGTCCTCTTCGAGTTCGTCCACGAACTCGAGCACATAGGCCAGGCCGGAACAACCCGAAGTCTTTACACCGAGTCGAACGCCCAGGCCATTACCCCGGCTATCCAAGAAATTCCTTACGCGGGTCGCCGCTGCGTCGGTGAGTGTGATAGCCATGAAACTCTCCCGCCGCGGGTCAACCGCCCTGCTTTGACTGGAGGTCGGCAATCGCCGCCTTGATTGCGTCCTCGGCCAGAACCGAACAGTGGACCTTTACAGGTGGCAGGGCCAGTTCCTCGGCAATCTCCGAGTTCTTGATTGCACGGGCCTCGTCCAGGGTCTTGCCTTTGACCCACTCGGTCAGAAGCGAGCTGGACGCGATAGCCGAACCACAGCCGTAGGTCTTGAATTTCGCATCCTCGATCACACCGTCTTCGTTGACCTGGATTTGCAGACGCATCACGTCACCACAGGCCGGCGCACCCACCATCCCGGTTCCGACCCTGATGGAATCCTTGTCCAGTACGCCGACGTTGCGCGGATGTTCGTAGTGATCAATGACTTTTTCGCTGTAAGCCATGGCCGTTCCCTCTCTTGTTTCAAAATTGCCCGGCCGGATTCGACCGGGCAATTTACAGGCACATCACCCAGATTCAGTAGCGCGGGCGACGCGGACGATCCTCGCGAGGTTTCGCCTCGTTCACGCGGATTGCGCGACCGGACAGGTCCTTTTCGTTTAGTCCTTCGATCGCAGCTTTAGCCTGCGAGTCATCTGGCATTTCAACAAAGCCAAACCCTTTCGAGCGACCCGTATCGCGATCCATGATCACGCTTGCACGCTCCACCTCACCAAAGGCAGAAAAGGTTTCACGCAACTCATCATCAGTGACGCCGTAAGCCAGATTACCAACATATATATTCATTCTAGAATGCTCTCAACCCCGTGGTCCGTCGACAAGAAATTCTCCGGCGACCGGACCACGAAGCGCCAGGGGAATAGCGGGACAACCCGCACAAAACTCATTTCGAGGCGGTTATATTAACCCACCGCAGCAGTAGGCTACACCTTATCGTCGTCACGCTCCACACAAGCAATGACGTAAAAACGCCAGCACGCTGTGGAAGCGAGTCGACGCCTTCACAGCGTTATGCGCAAGCCCGGCGTTTCCGGCGGGCAAAGGTCCGTGCCACGACCAAACCATGACCAGGAGCGCACAGCGGTTTCAGCAGCCACACTGCCTCCCAATCGTTCAGAAGACTGCGAGCAGACTCAGCTCCGGATTAGAAACCTGCCAACCTGGCTCCCGGGCTTTATGCCGCCTGGTCTTTAAGACCAAGGACCTTTTCAGCCGCCTTTTTCTCCTTTCGTGCAGCCTCGCGAATCTCTCCCCGCTGAACCAGGTCGTGCAGCGTGATATCGCCGAGAAAATCGAAAATCTGCTGACTGAGATCATCCCAAAGGCTGTGAGTAAGGCAACGCTGCCCGTCGTGGCAGTTCTGTCGGCCTTTACAGCGCGTGAACTCGACCCACTC
>Ga0316192_10002827_pt1 | contig 12683 bp, 10 predicted proteins | sample MerIslwburrow_MG_FD_204931 | JGI IMG/M metagenome (GOLD analysis project Ga0316192, IMG submission 204931) | Coastal sediment microbial communities from Maine, United States - Merrow Island worm burrow | ecosystem: Environmental > Aquatic > Marine > Coastal > Sediment | place: USA: Maine...
CCCATTGAGGGGTTGGCAGACTACCGGAAAAAGCACGGAACAGAATAGCAGGGGGATAATATGTCAATACTGTTAGATGAAAATACGAGAGTCATTGTACAAGGAATGACAGGCAGGGAAGGCTCTCTGCGAACGGCATTCATGAAGGATTACGGAACCAAGGTGGTTGCCGGGGTGACCCCCGGACGGAGCGGCCAGGAGGTTCATGGCCTGCCGGTGTATGATACGGTTTTAGAAGCCATCAAGAACGAAGGCATGGTGGACGCGACGGTGACTTTTATTCCCGGCCCGGCCTTAAAAAGTGCGGTTTATGAAGCTATTGATGCAGGGATTAAATTTGTAGTATCCCCGGTGGAGCGCATCCCGGTACATGATGTCATCGCTATGGTCAACTACGCCATGAAAAATGACGCCAAAATACTGGGTCCCGGCAGCCTGGGCATTATTAGCCCCGGCAAAGCCGCCATGGGGTGGCTGGGCGGCAGCGTTGATTGGGCCAAAATGCTCTTCGAGCCGGGACCGGTCGGAGTCATATCCCGCAGCGGCGGTCAATCCGGCACGGTGCCCTGGGCACTGAAGGTGGCCGGTTTGGGTATCAGTACCGCCATGCATATCGGAACGGAGCCTGTCTTGGGCCTTACCATGGCCGATGTTCTCAAGATGTTCGAGAAAGATGAACAGACCAAAGCGGTGGCAATTTTTGGCGAAATCGGCGGGACCCTGGAAGAAGAAGCCGCCGAAACCGTTGCCAGGGGTGAATTCACCAAACCGCTGGTTGTCTTTATAGCGGGTGCGTGGGCACCGGAAGGCATGCGATTTTCCCATGCCAGCAGTATCGTTGAACGCGGAAGAGGGACCGCCCAGGGTAAGATCAAAGCCTTAACCGAAGCTAAAGCCCATGTGGTTGACAGTCCTGAGGAAATTGCACCTAAAATCAAGGAACTCATCAACCTCTAGATTTGAAATTCATACAACTAATCGAATAGATATGTTTATATTGAGATCTGAGTTTTTGTTTTTTACTTGGAGTAATGGAATTTTCCAACTAGAAAGAGGAGGATAGAATCATGCCTGTTATGAGATCGGTGTTTTATGTACCCAGCAATAATGAAAAGATGGTCGGCAAGGCGCCAACTATCGTCTGCGATGTTCTGACGCTGGACCTGGAGGACTCAGTTCCCCCGGCGGAAAAACCGAAGGGCCGGGAAATGATCCAGCAATATCTGAAGGCCGACCGGGAAAAACAGGTCGCGCCCAGCCTTTACGTGCGCATCAACAACTGGGAAACCCAAATGACCAACGATGACCTGGAGGCCATTGTCCACCCGGGTCTGAACGGAGTTTGCCTGGCAAAATGCGGTGATGCCGAAAATGTAAAACGTCTCGACTGGAAACTGGAAGAGCTGGAGCAGAGAAGAGGGATGGAAGTCGGCAGCGTGGCCATTCAGCTGCTGATCGAAACGGCCAAAGGGGTGATGAACGCCTACCCGGCCGCCGGCGCCAGTCCGCGGGTTAATTCACTCATTTTTGGAGCAGTGGACTTCACCAAAGATATGCGGGTAACCCTGACCTCTGAAGGCCAGGAACAGCTTTACGCCCGGTTTCATACAGCTGTAGCCGCCAGGGCCGCGGGGTGTGTGGCGATCGACTGTCCTTTTGTCGCTTTTCAGGATATGGAAGGTTATAAAAAGAGCACCCGGGAAGGCCGGCAAATGGGCTATGAGGGCAGAATGCTCATTCATCCCAGCCAGATCGAGCCTTCCCACGAGATCTACACACCGTCGGCCGAAGACGTTGAGTGGGCCGAGGGCGTCAAGAAGGTCTTTGAGGAAGAAGGTATCGCCAAAGGCACTGCCGCTGTTACTTACAAGGGCAAAATGGTGGACACGCCGGTGTATGAAAACGCCATGCAGATTTTGCGGACCATGGAAGAGATTCGTGCTGCTGAATCCAAGGCTTAATGGCCCTTCAGTGGTCTCCAATACCGTCGGGGTTTTGGCCGGCCATTGTAAAAGGGTTCCAGGAGGAGGCATCTGGCAGAGAGATCCGCTATGCCTCCTTTTGTTATAGATGTAATGATCATTTTTTGGTTCTCCGCCTGTGGCGAATGCGGGCTATCACCTTTTCGCCACCAAGACACCAATATAGGTTGAGTGGTTCAAGGTTCAACGTTCCGGGTTGAAAAACATCCAACCAGCTCTTATCAAAGGGATTCTGTCTTCGTCGTTTTTTTAGAGCATTTTCACCCAATGGGTGGCGTCGGGTGTTCCGGATCTTGATCACTATACTAAGCAGTTTCCATCATGTGTAGCCTTTGAACCCAGAACCTCTGAACGCTAAACGGTTGTCAAATAGTTTTGCTTTGTGTCGTTGTGCCTTTGTGGCCATTTTTCCGGTATATCCGGGTTAGGTGGGTATGATGAGAATTATATTGGTCGGTCAGGGCCCTTTTGGAGAAAAGGTACTGGATGCCCTCATCACGAGGGGTGAAGATATTGTCGGAGTCTTTTGTCCGAAGGATAAAAGGGGTGGGGCTATGGCGGCGACCGCCGTAGCATCGAGTCTTGCTCTTTTCCGTCCCGACAAAATGAAAGATGCCGAGGTCCAAGAGGCCTATCTTGAGTTACGTCCCGATCTGGTTATCCTTGCGTTCGTCACCGACATCATCCCCGAGGCCCTTCTGGATATTCCCCCCATTGGAACCATATGCTATCATCCTTCCCTGCTACCCAGACACCGCGGTGCCAGCGGCATAAACTGGGCCGTCATCCAGGGGGATACCCGCACCGGATTGACCATCCTTTGGGTGGATAAAGGAATTGATACCGGTCCCATCCTTTTACAGAAAGAAATAGAGATTACTCCCGCAGATACCACAGGTTCCTTGTACTTTAACAGTCTCTTCCCATTGGGAATTGAAGCCTTTGTGGAAGCGGTGGACCTCATTAAAAGCGGTGAGGCCCCTAAAATTTCTCAGGATGACGCCCTGGCGACCTATGAGCCACCCTGTGACGATAGGGTGGCAGCTGTCGATTGGTCTAAACCCGCATCCGACGTTTACAATCTGGTGCGGGGTTGCGACCCGCAGCCGGGCGCTTATTCGACCCTCAAGGGCGAGAAAATCAAGTTTTATAAAGCGTCGTTGATTGAGGCCACCGAGGAGACCTCACCCGGGCAGGTAATCAGCATTGGTGCGGGAGAAGTGGTTGTTGCGCTCAAGGGCGGAACGCTTAAGATTGGGAAAATGAAGGCTGAGAAGGGGGCTAAATTAGCCGCTGATGAGTTCGCTGAAGAAATGGATTTGAAAGTGGGGATGCGATTTGGTTCCTGAATAAGAATGTCCAAACTTTGACAAATAATTATTGAATGACCCTAAACTGGACAAACCGGAAATAACAAATTACAAGCATCAAATTGCAAATAAATTCCAAATCTCAATATCCAAATCCGCTGGCGGAACACATGAAATCGTACGTTCCTTACAACATGTTGTCAGATAAAACCCGATAAGGGATTAGTAAGCCCACATGGAGGCCAAATTGATACTTGCACAATTATCGGTATATCCCATTGGAGACGGCACCAGTTTAAGCCGGTTTGTCAAAAAAGGAATCGAGGTAATCAAAGAATCCGGTTACACCTATGAAATCGGCGGGATGTCCACTGCCATCGAGGTTCCGGACTTGGATGCTTTGTTCCTTCTCGTAAAAAAAGTGCACCAGGCCCATGTCGATGAGGGCGGGCAACGGATTGTCATTGACCTGAAGGTTGACGACAGGAGGGATAAGGACGCTACCATTGGGAGTAAACGAAACGCTGTGAAATAAGCAGACCCGGAATTGATGATTGAATATTGAATATTTGAAAATCGTGAAATCTTCGCATACTCCGCCTTGTTGGCGCTACAATATGAAAAAATATAATTTCTAAGGGCCTAAAGAAGGTGAACCGAGATGATAACAGATAAATTTATTCGCGAGTTGGAAGAAATCGTGGGCAAAGAGCATGTATCGGTTTCACGCGCCAATGCCGAACTATACTCCTATGATGCCTCTCTGGCCAGGGGAAAACCCGGGGTTGTGGTTTTTCCTGCCGACAGCGGGGAGACCGCACGGATAGTGCGTGCCGCTCACCGGGCCGGCATCCCTTTTGTTCCCCGCGGATTTGGGACCAATCTTTCGGGCGGAACGATTGTGACGGTCGAGGGATTGGTTTTGTGTTTGTCCCGTCTGAACCGCATCCTGGGAATTTATCCCGAAGGCCGCTATGCCGTGGTTCAGCCGGGGGTGACAAATTTGGAGCTCCAAGACGCCCTGGCCGCCATAGGGTTCTTTTATGCGCCGGATCCGGCCAGTCAAAAAGTGTCCACCCTCGGCGGAAATGCCGGTGAAAATTCCGGAGGACCCCGATGCCTGAAATACGGTGTGACGACTAACCATATTCTCGGAATGGAAATGATAGTGCCGGACGGTGAGGTCTTCCGTACCGGGGGCGCAGCCCTTGATCCACCGGGCTATGATTTGCGGGGGACTATCGTGGGCGGCGAAGGCACCCTGGCCGTCGTTACCGAAATCACCGTGCGGATTCTACCCCTGTCCGAATCCATTATCACCATGCTCGCCACCTACGATTCGATTGCCGATGCGGCCCGTTCCGTGTCCGATATCATTTCTGCCGGAATTCTTCCCACCACTTTGGAAATGATGGACGCGATGATCATCAAAGCGGTGGAGGACAGCTATGCTTGCGGCTATCCCCGCGATGCCGCCGCGGTCCTTATCATTGAAGTGGAAGGACCGACTGCCGGCCTCAAAGAGCAAGCCATGCGTATCCGGGAAATATGCATGCAAACAAATTGCCGCGATATTCAGGAAGCCAAAAACAACGATGAGCGCAACCGGCTATGGCAGGGCCGGCGCGGGGCATTCGGTGCTGTAGCCCGTTTGGCACCGAACTATCTGGTCAATGACGCAACGGTGCCCCGCACCAAGTTACCTGAGGCCTTGGCCAAGGTCGCCGAGATAACAAAAAATCATAACTGTGAGCACGGCAACGTCTTCCATGCCGGTGACGGGAATCTGCATCCCCTTTTATTGTTTGATTCCAGAGATACCGACCAGTTGCACCGGGTTGAAAAAGCCGGTTGGGAAATCATGGAGGCTTGCGTTAAACTGGGCGGGACCATATCCGGCGAGCACGGCATCGGTCTTGAGAAACAGGAAGCCATGCGCCTGGTTTTTTCCGAAGATGATTTTAAGGCTCAGCGTGCCCTCAAGCGTTCATTTGATCCCGATAATGTCCTTAATCCTGGAAAAGTGATTCCGCCGCCAAAAGATGTCGGAAGGGATGGAAAACCGCTGGAACCTACCCTTCTGGAGCAGGTTCGCGGTGTCTCCGGCAACGGAGCCCGTGCGTCGGAAATGAAGGCAAAGATCAAAACTGCTGCTTCACAAAAACAGGCGGTGGTGCCGGTTGGCAGCGGGACTTTCAGCCGGTTCGGCAACCTGCCGAACAGGGACACCCAACCTTTATCCAGTCTGTCCATGGCGGATGTTATCGAATATGATCCGCCCAACCAGGTAATCACCGTGGGGGCGGGAATATCCCTGGCCGCACTTCAGGAGCATTTGAATACGAACAATCAGTGGCTGCCGCTAAGACCGCCCTTTTTCAGCGCCGGCTCCACCATCGGCAGTTTGGTTGCGCTGGCTGCCTGCGGTCCGGAGCGCATGACCTATGGTGCCCCCCGCGATCTTTTACTGGGCCTGCGATATATAGACAGCAAAGGTGTATTGGTAACTGCCGGCGGCCGGGTCGTTAAAAACGTGGCTGGCTACGACATGACCCGCCTGCTAACAGGTTCGGCCGGTACTCTCGGATTCATTTCAGAAGCCACCTGGCGGGTGTCGACGATACCGGAGCGATGTGCCGCCATAACAGCTGTCGGTGCTCTGGACGCCTGCGCAGCAACAGCACTTAAAATCGTTCAGTCTGTACTTTCACCGGTCCATGTGGCCTGCCGGCCGGCCGATCAGTCATCGGCCGGCAAGGTTTCCGGTGACTGGAAAATTGTTGTCGGCTTTGAAGGATTTTCTCAAACGGTGGACTATCAGATGGAAAAATGCGCTGCCGTGCTGAAAACGGCCGGGCTGCATTCACCGGAAAGCGCGGATTATCCTGTGCATGATGGAAGATTCGGGGATGAATTCGGCGAGATGGGTCAATCTCCTTTTATACTTCGTGCGGATTTTCCCCTGGATCGGGTTGCCGGTTTTATCGGAGCGCTTGATGACCGCCCGGCACTGTCTAAGGTTTTTCTGGACTTTGGCTGCGGTCGGCTTCTTGCCGGCCTGGATGGTATGGACGATGATGACTGGGCGCGCCTATGCAAAAGAATTGACCAACATGACGGTCATGGACTGCTGGTTAAGGCGCCGGATGATTTCAGAAAACGAAATGATGTCTTCGGTACGCCCCGGCCGGAATGGAAAGTCATGCACCGGATCAAAGCCGCCTTGGATCCGGATAATATCTTTGCTCCCGGTTGTCTGCCGGGGAAAGTATAACCTAAGGTTGAGCGGTTCAGGGTTCCCAGTTCCCGGTTAAAATGCCCTAAATAGCCTTAACAATAGTATAACGCGTCAATCGGATCGAATTTCATGTTTAACCCAATGGGTGAAAGAGGTCAATCCAAACCATAGAATATATAAACATGGAAATCAGCACCTTATAACCTTTGAACCCTGAACCCAGAACCGATCACTTTAGGGATAAATAAATATCTGAGGGTTAAGGTTGGAGGTTGGAGGCGAGAAAGCTTAAAGAAAATGACTCAATCCTTATTTGCCTCAAACCTCTAGCGAAGCGATCCTCATACCTAATGCAAAGCGGAGCTTTTATTAATGGATATAGCTGAACACTATGACGCGATTGCGCAGTGCAATAAATGTGGTTTTTGCCAGGTTGCCTGTCCGATATTCCGCTCTACGGGGCATGAATCCGGTGTCGCCCGCGGACGTCTGGCTCTTTTGCGCGCGCTTATCGAAGGGCGCCTGGAATGGAACAAGGAACTCGAAGAACCGCTGTATGATTGTCTGGGTTGCGGTGCCTGCACCGCCAACTGTTTCCCGGCCGTTCCCACGGCCGACCTCGTCAATAAGGCGCGAACTGAATATCTTGAAAAGGTCGACCGCAAGCCCATTCACCAAATGTTGTTCGACTATCTTCTGCCCTATCCCCGCCGGTTGCACCTGGCGGCTCGGGCCGTCGCGCTGGGGAAAAATACCGGAATATCCAGCCTGGCTCGCGCGATCGGATTGTTGCGAATTTTCGGGCGCGATTTTTCCAAGGCTGAGGATATCATCGAAAAGCTGCCCCCTTTACCATTTCGAGACAGGATCAAGCCCGGCGTTTACGAGGGCAGCGGCGAGACCCTGCGCATCGGTTATTTTGTGGGCTGCGGCGTAGACGTCATTCAACAGGAAGCCGGTGAAGCAACCCTGGGGCTGCTGAAAAAAATTGGCAAAACGGTTACCCTGCTGAATAACTGTTGCTGCGGTCTACCGGCCCATTCCTATGGTGACATCGATGCCGCCAAAAAACTGGCCGCAAAGAACCTGGATATCCTGGTATCGGGCGAATTCGATGCCATTGTTACCGATTGTTCTAGCTGTGCGTCGTTTTTGAAGAAATATCCGGAGATCTTCGCTGATGATAAGCGTCATGAACAAGCCAAAACCGTTGCAGCTCTCTTTAAGGATATGGTGGAGCTGATCGTACCCAATGAACCCGTATCCGTCTCCGTTGATAGCCCGATAGTTGCGACCTATCATGACCCCTGTCATGCCTCGCGGGGTCAGGGGCTTGCAAAAGAGCCCCGAGAAATTCTCAAAAATATACCGGGGATTGAATACAAAGAAATGCCCGAGGCGGATTGGTGTTGTGGCGGAGCCGGTTCCTATGCACTATCCCATTATGATCTCTCCCAAAAAGTGCTCGATCGTAAAATGGAGAACCTCAAAAAAACCGATGCCGATATACTGGTGACTTCCTGTCCAGCCTGCATGATTCAGCTATCATACGGCATTCGCAGGCATGGTTTAAAGACGGAAGTCCGTCACATATCTCAAGTGGTCGCCGGTCAGGGTCGTTAGATTAATATCGACTTCAAATCCCATAGCGAGCGTTCAGATCATAACGACTCATAGCCCCCCGCGAGATACCCCTCGCGGAGTTCAAACTTCATTTTACTTCTACTGGGTCATAGAAAGTTTGAGCCTATTTTTTACTGCCAGGAATCGGATCGCTCGAGTCACGTTCGGCGACCGCTTGTTTAAAACCCACTTCCTCTGCGCGTTCTTTAAACCAAACCCCTTCGGGGCTATGCCGGGCCATGCCGTCAAAAAGGGTTGCGATGGTTTGGGTGCTTGCCAGGCCCATATTTTCATGAGCTTGGTTGACCAACATTTTCATCATCATGAGTTGATTCTTCGGCACGCCCTTAATTCGATTCGCCAGCTGATTAACGGCCTCATCCAATTCTGCCAGCGGTAACGACTGAAAAACAAGTCCAATTTCCGCTGCTCTTTTCCCGGATATTAAATCTCCCGTAAAAAGCATCTGTTTGGCTTTTTCCGCGCCTAATCGATACACCCACATGGCGGTAGTCGGACAGCCCCAAACACGCGAGGGTGGGTACCCAATACGCGCTTTTTCATTCATAATGATAATATCGCTGCACAAGGCAATATCACTCCCTCCAGCGACCGCATCGCCATGCACGCGCGCGATCACCGGTTTGTGACATCGCCAGATCGACATAAATTTTTGCGTACAGCGGCTCATAAATTTATAGTCAATCATGGGATCCCACGGCATATCCTGGTAAACTGGATTGGTGCCTGGTTCCTCCCCCCAGGCCTTTATATCATATCCACCACAAAAACCACGACCGGCGCCTGTCAGGACCACCACATGAACTGCATCATCGTTATTTGCATGCTCAAACGCCGCGGCGATATCGCCCGGCATGGTTTCGCTGATGGCGTTAAAACGTTCAGGGCGATTCAATGTGATGGTTGCGACTCGATCCTTCGATTCGTATAAAACGTCACCAAAATCCATAATCAACTTTCTCCTTTGAGGTGATGTAGAGTCTAATTATTGGCTGAGTTGCATTTTTGCATTCATATTGGGCATACGCTGCAAAAATTCTAATCTATTTTGCAAACGGTGCCTTTTATTTCCCCATAACAAAATAACCTACAATTATCACACGCTTTTGAGGGCTGTCACATGCCGGCATTTATGGCAATTATTCAATGGAGGCTAAACGTTTGAGATATGATGGTTCCAAAAGGTCGGTGAGGTGAAATATTAAAGGCGCAAGGGCCAGTAATTGGGGATCATTACAATCAAACTGGTTTGAATAATGCCCTCGAAACACCGATCCTTGCGCCATAATTTTAATAACACTGGAGTTGAATCCAGTCAATAGGTAAAATTCCCGATATATATTTAAAGCTTGATAAACAATAACAGGTGAATTAATAGCCGGGGAAACCAAGTCTGAAAACTAATTTCAACCCAATGTCGGAGGTATATAAGATGTCTGATTTCTTTATAGATCATAAACAGACGGCTGCGCGTCGCCTCAATATGCTCAGTATAAAAGATTATAGGGATATTCATCTGGCCACATTGCATGTCTTAGAGAAAACCGGGATTTTCGTGGAGGATCAGCAAGCGCTGGAGATTTTCGGCAGCTATGGGGCCTCGGTAGATAAAAAAACAGGACCGTCAAACTACCTTCCGGCATCGTTGAGGATGCTACACGGAATAAAACTCGATAGATGTGTTTGAGGAAGAATTACCGGTGGCCATCTAAACCGGCCAAAAGGATCCCCTGGACCATAAGTTGCGTGTCGTCGTCATGTTTGAAAGGAAGGGCCTTCTTCATCCAATCGATAACCTCCCGGGGTTGTGGCCGATGGCCGGAAGTAATCTTCTTGGCAAAGTCATCGATGAAAATATCGAGATAGTGTTCGGCTTCCTGTTGACGGCCTGTATAAGCATATGCGGCGGCGAGAAAAGCCGGCAGATCAACCCAGACCGTCAGCTGCCCCTTCAAGGCCGTTTCGATAGCAGTTTCGTACTGCCGTTGGAAAAAATAGGTATATGCTCCGTAGGGATAGTAACTGACATTTCGGTAGGGGTTCAGACGGACAGCTTTGAGAAATAACTGCTCGCCTTCGGCGGCTTTCCCCAGGATGGTCTTGCTGAGGGCGATTTCGACCAGGCTGTCGGCATCGCTAGAGTTGAAAGCCAGCGACTTATCTAGGTGCACCTCGGCCACATCGTATTGGTGCCGATACACCAGAATACGCCCCAGAATCATCTGGACGACGTGGTCCGTTTCGTCCAGCCGACTGGCCTCCAGAGCGTAATCGTAAGCACGGTGAGCGGTCTCCTCATATTGTTCCCAAAGCTGGCAGCTCCAAGTGTTGAAGTGGGAAAGGGAGAGGCCGGCATAGGCTCGGCTGTAGTTTGGATCAATTTCCAGGGCCTTTTTTAAAATGCGGCGCGCCTCCAAATCCGCTTCCGGTGTGCCGCGCCTCATCTGGTCCATGCCGCGCAGCCAACAGTCGTAAGCAGCCAGGCTGGTGAGGGGTTTTTTGTGTGCAATGGTCAGAAGAGCCTTGTCGATTTGCGTGGAAATTGCGCCAACCACACGTTCCACGATATCGTCCTGAATTTCGAAAATAGTGTCCATGGGGGCATCATATCGTTCCGCCCAAACAATGCGGCCGTCCGAGGAGTCGAGAAGTTGGACGGTGATGCGCACGTGGTCGGACTTATGGCGCAGGTTTCCATTCAACAAATAATCGACGGCAAGCTCACGGGCAGCATCGATCGCGCTACGTGACTCGGCCCCAATCTTTCGAGAACTGTAGGAAGAAATAACCTGCAAACTTTGAAAATGAGCTAAATCCGTGATCAAATCCTCAACGAACCCCCGAGAAAAATAATCTTCGTCGGGATGATCGAAAAGGTTTTCAAAGGGCAGCACCGCAATGCATATCTTTCGGGTATGTGCATTTTTTTGCATTGGCTTTAGCTTCTCTTCGCCAATTAACTTGCCAGCGGCTCCAGGTTCCATCAACACACGATATAATCGCACAGGTTCTTCGATGTTCTTCAAAGAGTGCGCCCCTCGATATTCATAACCCAGGTTTAGTTTGTTTTTAACTTGGTCATATACAGTCCCCGAAACACTAATGCCCCCGCCATCGGCGAGGCTCTCAATTCTGGCGGCAATATTAACTCCTTCACCATAGATTCGCTCTTTTTCGTAGATCACATCACCAAGATTAATGCCGATTCGAAACTCCATTCTACGGTCCTCAGCCAACTCTTCGTTACATGTCTCGAGTTCTTTTTGAATCGCTACGGCACACTGGACCGCATCGACAACACTGGCAAACTCAGCCAACAGATTGTCGCCCGGCGAGTCTATGACTGTGCCATAATGCTGTTTGATTAAGGTTGAAATTACGTTGCGATAAGATGTTATAGTTTGGACAGTCGCCGCTTCGTCTTCACCCATCAATCGGCTGTACCCAACTGCATCGGCACTGAGAACGGCAGTAAGCTTACGTTTAAAACCTTCTTGAGTCACGTGAGACTCCCCTTTGTTGAGGTTTAAAACCGAAAGTTGAAAATTTAATGAGAATAGCTCACGATTTCGTGGCTCCCAAAAACCTGTGATCCATAAATGTGATCACAACTGAATGTCAGGGGAATCTCACCCCCTCGCCTTCACAGCTGTGAGTGCTAAGCTCTGATGCTGGTATTGAAAACGAGGCCGCTTCGGAAAAGGTTTATACAATTTGTAACAAAAATACCCCAAAACCAATTGGAATCGGGGTATTTGTCAGTTCAATTATAAAAATCTAAATTAATGAATTCATTGATTTTGCTATTGGCCAGCAATTTATTACCTGTTTTCTACAGGTATCATAATATGTGCATAGGGAGTATCTGGCCACATTATCCATGGCCCCCCATTCAGGTGATCTGTAGAAATGTTCTTCAACATATCTGTGTTGGGAATTAGCATCATAAGGTGGGCGCCAAGGTCAGTCACCCAATCCTCTTTGCCTGTTGGTTCAGTAGCGTACGGATCACTGTTGCTCACCGGTGAGTCTCCCATAAGCATATAGGCGAAACCAATCTCTGTATAAGTCGGCTTCTCTTTCTTCACATAAGCATTCAGGAAGTTGAGCCAGGGTTCGTTGACACACCATGGATCATTGCCCGGGGTATCCGGTCTATCGGGTAGGCAGGTCCATCCGTTGTTTCCTTCACGCAACGTTTTAAAATCCCAATCAATAATTTTGGCATTGGCAGATACTGATGCCGGAGCAGCACTCATTGCGCTCTTTATCTGGTCATCCGCTATGGCATTTCCAGCCATTAATATACCGGCGAAAATAATGAGCAAAAGTATTTTATACATAACATCCTCCTAATAGGTAAATATTATTAGTTAAGTAGTCATTTTGGGAGCGTCATGTGGTGAATATCGCAATTCTATTTTTTAACACTCCCTTTCCACCATTTTACCTGTTCAGGTTTATCATATTTTCCCTTATCGAACCAAATGAATGTCCCTTTAAGGTCAT
>Ga0316192_10002828_pt1 | contig 12679 bp, 6 predicted proteins | sample MerIslwburrow_MG_FD_204931 | JGI IMG/M metagenome (GOLD analysis project Ga0316192, IMG submission 204931) | Coastal sediment microbial communities from Maine, United States - Merrow Island worm burrow | ecosystem: Environmental > Aquatic > Marine > Coastal > Sediment | place: USA: Maine...
TAGACGTTGCACGCGAAGCCATTGTGCTTGCACAGCGTGCAGCAGAGCAATTAGGTAGTAACGATCGCAGCGCACATGTCGGATACTATCTGGTCGATCACGGGCGGCAGAGTCTGGAACGAGCAGTTGGCTGCCGCTTATCCTGGAAGGTGCAGATAAGCCGAGCGAGTCGGCATTTCTGTCTGCCTCTTTACCTCAGCCCCATCCTGTTGCTCACCGCACTGGCGACCATTGTGGTGCTTTTCCCTTTTAGCGGCTTTGCGCCGGGTGACTGGCGCTACTGGTTTTTTGCGATCACCGGCCTCATCAGCGTCTCAGCACTAGCCGTGCCACTGGTGAACCTGTTGGTCACACTTCTGTTGCCGCCTCGCGCCTTAGCACGCTTGGATTTTTCGAAAGGGATTCCAGATGTCCATCGCACCATGGTGGTTGTCCCCACCTTGCTGAGCAAGCAGCAAGAGATTGATGATCTGCTCGAAGCCCTGGAGATTCGCTATCTTGGCAATCGCGATTCCAATATCTTCTTTGCCTTGCTGACGGATTTTCGCGATGCACCTGAGCGCACTCAACCCGGCGATGATGCCTTACTCGCCTATGCCCACACAGCCCTGCAAACGCTCAACGAAACCTACAGTGAAGACCGTCTGTGCATCTTCTATCTGTTTCACCGTCCTCGAGAGTGGAATGCCTATGAGCAGGTGTGGATGGGATATGAGCGTAAGCGCGGCAAACTGGAGCAGTTCAATGCCCTGCTGCGTGGTGGAGCGCAAACTGCATTTTCAGATATTGTCGGTGATGCCTCGATCTTCACTTCGATCAAGTACGTCATCACCCTGGACACCGACACGCAACTACCCCGCGATGCGGCGCGCACACTGATTGGTAACATCGCTCATCCGCTCAACCGGCCGGTATATGATGCTGGCAAGGGGCGTATTGTTGAAGGCTACGCAATCCTGCAACCACGCGCTTCAATCAGCCTGACCAGTTCAGTTCAGTCACGGTTTAGCAAATTGTTTGCCGGTGAGTCCGGCATCGACCCGTACACACGCGAAGTGTCGGATGTCTATCAGGATATTTTTGGGGAAGGGTCATTCATCGGCAAGGGCATCTACGATGTGGATGCTTTTCGTCAGGCCGTAGATGGGCGTTTCCCAGACAACCTCATTCTCAGTCACGACCTGCTGGAAAGCGGCTATGCACGTTCGGCGTTGGTGACTGATGTCGATCTTATCGAAGAACATCCAGAGAGTTATGCTATAGAGGCCAGTCGGCGACATCGCTGGATACGTGGTGATTGGCAGCTTGCTGGCTGGCTACTGCCGACTGTGCCCGGGCCTGCTCGATCAAATGAATCAAAGACGAAGCGGCAGCCGAACCCGCTCTCCGCTTTGTCGATCTGGAAGATTTTCGACAACCTCCGACGCAGTCTAGTATCACCAGCGCTGCTCGCCTTGCTGCTAGGTGGTTGGCTGTTTGGTCCGGGATCGGCGTGGTTTTGGAGCCTGCTGGTCATGACGGTGGTGTTTTTGCCCATCTTGCTATCCACCGTTATTGAGCTCATCCGTAAACCTGAAGAGCGTGATTGGCTGGTGCATCTGATCCATGCCAGCCGATCTGCGGGCCGCCCGATAGCACATGCTTTTCTGACCTTGACTCTGTTGCCTTATGACACGTTGATTTGTCTGGATGCGATCCTGCGCTCCGGTGTGCGGATGCTGTTCACGCACCGCGGACTGTTGCTCTGGCACATGAGTTCTTACACAAGCCGCAATGCGTGCCATACGCTGGCTGATTTTATTAAGGAGATGTGGATCGCCCCTGTTGTGGCGCTGCTGTTGGCTTTCACATTGAGTGGCGCGGAGTTGCTTTTTTGCGCCCCAGTGTTGCTGCTCTGGTTGGCATCACCTCTGGTGGGTTGGTGGATCAGCCTGCCGCTGGTCTCTCCCATTCCTGATTTGAGTGATGAACAACGCACATTCCTGCGCACATCAGCCCGGCGCACCTGGCGTTTCTTTGCAGATTTCGTAGGGCCGGATGAGAACTGGTTGCCGCCCGATAACTTCCAGGAATCGCCAGCGCCGGTCATCGCTTCGCGCACCTCGCCCACCAATATCGGCATGTCGCTGCTGGCGGATCTGTCAGCCTATGATTTCGGCTACATATCCGCTGGAGAGTTTCTGCAGCGTGCCGGGAACACACTGGCTACGATGGAAAAGCTGGAACGCTATCGCGGCCATCTCTATAACTGGTACGACACCCGCACGCTGCAGCCGCTTCATCCGCAGTACGTCTCTTCGGTGGATAGCGGCAACCTGGCCGGCAGCCTGCTCACCTTGCAAGCGGGGCTGGCCGAGTTGAAACATCAGCCGGTGCTGTCGCCCAATGCATTTCAGGGACTGCAGGACACTTTGCTGGTACTGGGTGAACAGATCACTTCATCAGTGCCAGACCTGGCCGAGAAGGTTCAGCTGCTACGAAACCTGTTCATGCTGAAAGGGCCGGTAGAGACACTGGCTGAAGCTGATAGCCTGCTGAATGAGATTTACCGTACTGGTGGTGAGCTGCTGGCATGGCTGCCAACGGATATTGATGGCGAACTCCATTACTGGACGCAGGCATTCGATCAGCAAACCCGTGCGCTTCGAGATGATCTTAAATTCCTGGTGCATGGGTCTGAACAGGGGCCGCAGCACTTCAGTCATATCCCAACACTGGCAGAATTAGCCAGGGAGAAATCCACTGATACCGATGAAATAACAGGATCAGCTTATAAAGGCGCAGTGGAACGGCTTAAAATCATTGAGGATTTGGTGGGTCGCTGCCGCGAACTGGCAGTGATGGATTTTGAATTTCTCTATGACACAACCAGTGGCTTACTGAGCATCGGTTACGACGTAGGTGAACGGCGGCGTGACCCATCCTGTTACGACCTGTTGGCATCAGAAGCGCGCCTGGCCAGTTTCCTGCTCATTGCGCAAGAACAGCTCCCGCAGAAGCATTGGTTCGCTCTCGGTCGCCTGTTGACCAGCCATGGTGGTGATGTGAGCCTGATTTCGTGGAGCGGCTCGATGTTCGAGTACCTGATGCCGCAGCTGATCATGCCGAACTACGACAACACCCTGTTGATGCAGACCTGCAAGGCCGCCGTGTCGCGTCAGATTGAATACGGTCGCCAACGGGCGGTGCCCTGGGGGATTTCCGAGTCCTGCTACAACGCCACCGACATGCATCAGGTCTATCAATATCGGGCCTTCGGTGTACCTGGGTTGGGCCTCAAGCGCGGGCTGGGAGAAGATCTGGTTATCGCGCCTTATGCCAGTGCACTGGCGTTGATGGTGATGCCGCTGGAGTCATGTCGTAATTTGCAGGCACTGGCAGCCGAGGGTTTCCTGGGTGCCTATGGCTTCTATGAGGCGGTCGACTACACGCCATCACGCGTGCCACGGGGTAAGAATCACGCCATTGTCCACACCTTCATGGCACATCATCAGGGCATGAGCCTGTTGGCCATTGAGCACCTGTTGCTCAACCAACCCATGCAACGCCGATTCATGTCTGACCCTCTGGTACGGGCCACGGAACTTTTACTGCAGGAACGCGTGCCGAAGAAGGGCGCGACCTTGCATCCACACGCGGCAGAAGTGAGTGCCGCCGCGCGTCCGCCTGCGGCGGAAGTCGGTTCGACCATGCGCCTGTTTACCGACCCAAACACAGCAACACCGGAAGTTCATCTGTTATCCAACGGCAGCTACCACGTGATGGCGACGCATACGGGTGGCGGTTACAGCCGCTGGCGTGATCTCTCCATCACCCGTTGGCGTGAGGATGCCACGGCCGATAACTGGGGCACCTTTATCTATTTGCGTGATCGGGATACAGCAAAATTCTGGTCAACCGCCTATCAACCGACCCTGCGCAAGGCCGATCATTACGAGGCGATCTTCGTGCAGGCGCGTGCCGAATACCGGCGTCGTGATGAGGCGATTGAAGCGCATACCGAGATCAGTGTTTCACCGGAAGATGATGTAGAGATCCGCCGTGTCACGCTCACCAACCTCTCATCCCGTCAGCGTCATATTGAAGTAACGAGTTACGCGGAAGTGGTGCTGGCTGCGTTAAACAGTGACCTTGCCCATCGCTCATTTAGTAACCTGTTTGTGCAGACCGAAATCCTGCCTGGGCGGCAGGCCATCCTCTGCACACGCCGCCCACGCACTCCGGGTGAGCAGGTGCCGTGGATGTTTCATCTGTTGGCAGCGCCTGGCGCTGTGGCCGATGAACCCTCTTACGAGACGGATCGCGCCAGATTCATCGGCCGAGGTCGAACGGCAGTAAACCCAGTGGCGCTGGATAGCAGTAGCACCTCGTCAACTCTGTCGAAACGGTTATCGAATACCGATGGTTCGGTACTCGACCCTATCGTGGCGATCCGCAGCACCATCAGCTTGTCTCCCGATGAATCGGCCACCGTGCAGATCATCTCCGGTGTCGCTGACACACGCGAGGCCGCATTGGTGTTGCTTGAAAAGTATTGTGACAGGCACTTCGCTGAACGCGCCTTTGAAATGGCCTGGTTCCAAAGTCAGGAGGTGCTGCGCCACCTCAACGCCGATGAAGCCGATGCACAGCTCTATGGCCGCCTGGCCACTGCACTCATCTATGGCCATGCCTTGCGTCGTGCCGCTCCCAGCGTCATCGCCCGCAACCAGTTGGGTCAGTCCGGGCTGTGGCGTTTTGGCATTTCGGGCGATCTGCCTATCGTGCTGCTACAGATCGGTGATCTGAGCCGCATCAACCTGGTCAAACAGCTGCTGCAAGCCCACGCCTATTGGCGGATGAAGGGTCTGGCGGTGGACCTGGTGATTGTGAATGATGATTTCTCAGGCTACCGGGCAATTCTGCAAGATCAGATCATGGGGCTGATCAACACCGGGCCTGAAGCGCAAATTATCGACAAACCGGGAGGGGTTTTTGTACGGCGTGCTGAAGAGCTCTCCGAGGAAGACCGGGTGTTGTTTCAGACCGTCGCCCGCGTCGTGCTCACCGATACCGCCGAGACGTTGCTTGAGCAGATGGAACGCCGCATGGCGGCCGAACGCTTGCCGAATCCTTTGGTTCCGGCACTTCAACCGGCGGCTGAACCTGCCCAACCGCTGTCGGTGCGTGAGCGCACCTTCTGCAACGGCCTGGGGGGCTTCACGCCTGACGGGCACGAATACGTCATCACCCTTGAACCAGGGCAGAGCACGCCGGCACCATGGGCCAATGTCATCGCCAGCCCGCACATTGGTACCGTCGTCAGCGAAAGTGGTAGTGCCTATACCTGGGTGGAAAACGCCCATGAGTTCCGCCTAACCACTTGGCACAATGACCCACTTAGCGACAGCAGTGGTGAGGCGCTCTACATCCGTGATGAGGAGACCGGTGCCTTCTGGTCACCCACACCGTTGCCAGCCTGCGGCCAGACCGGCTATGTATGTCGGCACGGCTTTGGCTACAGCGTGTTCGAGCATTACCAGGCCGGTATCTCCTCGGAGCTGCACACCTACGTCGCCATGGATGCGCCGGTGAAGTTTGTGGTGGTAAAACTGCGTAACCATTCGGGCCGCCCGCGTCGGCTGTCGCTGACGGGCTATTGGGAGCTGGTGCTCGGTGAGTGGCGACACGCCAATCAGATGCATATTGTTACTGAAATAGATCCGCATAGCGGGGCGCTGTTTGCCCGTAATGCTTACAGCCGGGAATGTGCCAATCGGGTCGTATTTGTGCAGGTTAGCGAACCTGAGCGCACGATCACCGGAAACCGCACGGAATTCATAGGCCGTAATGGCACGTTGACCAATCCAGCAGCGCTGTACCGTGAGCGTTTATCGGGCAAGACCGGTGCCAGCCTTGATCCATGTGCCGCGATGCAGACCCAGATCGAACTGGCTGATGGGCAAGAGCGCGAGATCGTATTTCTGTTCGGCGCAGCTCAACACGCTGATGAAGCGCACTATTTTATCCAACGGTTCGGCGGCCCGGCTGGTGCACGCCAGGCGTTGGAAACGGTGTGGGGATACTGGAACCACACCTTGGGCGCAGTGCATGTCGAGACGCCGGATCCCGCACTGAACGTGCTGACCAACGGCTGGCTGATCTACCAGACGCTCTCCTCCCGGCTCTGGGGCCGTAGTGGCTATTACCAGTCCGGTGGTGCCTACGGCTTCCGTGATCAACTGCAGGACACCATGGCGCTGATCCACGCCACACCCTGGCTCGCCCGTGAGCAGTTGATCCGCTGTGCCGAGCGTCAGTTCATTCAGGGTGATGTGCAACACTGGTGGCATCCGCCCAACGGCCAAGGTGTGCGCACACATTTCTCCGATGACTATCTGTGGCTGGTCTACGCCACTTGCCGTTATGTGTCAGCAACCGGTGATACCGGCGTACTTGATGAATCCGTACACTTCCTGGAGGGCCGCGAGTTGCATCCGGGAGAAGAGGCCTATTACGACCACCCGCAACGTTCACATGAAGCCGCAAACCTCTATGAACATTGTGTGCGCGCCATCAAATATGGACTGCGTTTTGGCGACCATCAACTGCCGCTGATGGGCTGCGGTGACTGGAATGATGGCATGAACATGGTTGGTGCTGAAGGCAAGGGCGAGAGTGTTTGGCTGGCGTGGTTTCTGTATAAAAATCTCCAGCAGTTTGCAAATTTGGCTCGTGACCGAAACGATGCTGCCTTTGCTGAAATCTGCACTAAACAGGCCGCTCAACTGCTCAGCAATATTGAGACAAACGGCTGGGATGGCGATTGGTATCGGCGCGCCTATTTCGATGATGGCACACCGCTTGGCTCATCCGAAAATGATGAATGCCAAGTCGACTCCATCAGCCAGAGCTGGGCGGTTATTTCCGGCGGCGGTGATCCCACTCGAGCACGTCAGGCGATGGCAGCGGTGGACAAACGCCTGGTGCGGCACGATGCCCAGCTCATCCAACTGCTTGATCCTCCCTTCGACACATCAGATCTTGAGCCGGGCTATATCAAAGGCTACGTGCCCGGTGTGCGCGAAAACGGTGGCCAATATACCCACGCCGCCATCTGGGCCACAACCGCATTTGCCATGCTGGGTGACAAAGAGCACGCATGGGAACTGTTTGCCATGCTCAACCCCGTCAATCGCGGCAGCCAGCCAGAGGAGATTGAATGCTACAAGGTCGAGCCATACGTCATGAGCGCAGACATTTACGGTGCACCACCACACACAGGTCGAGGTGGCTGGACCTGGTACACCGGAGCAGCGAGCTGGATGTACCGATTGAGCGTGGAAACGCTACTGGGCTTGCAACTGGAAGGGGATCAGCTGCGCATAACACCCTGCGTCCCGGCCCATTGGGAGTCGTACAAAATCCACTACCGTTATCGCGATACCTTCTATCACATCACCGTCCAATGTGGTGGTGAAGGGGCAGGGCCTGTGACGCGCGTGACACTGGATGGTGTTGTGGTGAACGGTGCCGGCCTGATCCCCCTGGCGGATGACCGCCGGGAGCATCACGTCGAGGTGGTGTTGGGTGAGCCAGCCTAGTCTGGATACCCAAAGGACATAAAACGAAAGAAATGAAAAGCAATCAGAAATATCCGGTCGGCAATTTCGCCTGTCGGGTTCGAACTAAAGGCGTTTGATATGAAGCGGTATATCGTTGAAGGCAATACTAAGAGAGTGAGCTTGGGCTCAATCGCACACAAACAGGGAGGGTATTCAAATGCCATCGCAAAAAGGTAACGGCGGTTCGGGTAGCCCCTGGGGTAGCAGTGCTAACGCCAATCCGCCTGATCTTGATGATCTGATCAGGCAGGTACAGGATCGTATCAAACGGATTTTACCGGCTGGTGGCCCGCGTGGCCCCATTCTCCTGGCTGTTGCCGTTTTGGTTGGTCTGGGAGCATGGACAGCCTATTACACGGTGCCGAGCGACTCTGTTGCGGTGGTGCAACGTTTCGGCAAATATCTAGCGGATGTTCCGCCGGGGCTGCATTTCAAGCTGCCGTTGGGTATTGATACGGCGATCATCGTTCCGGTCAAACGGCAATTGAAGCAGGAGTTCGGATTCACAACCCCTGGTGCCTCTGATCCCTACCAGAGCCCACGCGACGGTAGACGTGAAACCGAAATGGTGACCGGTGATCTCAACGCCGCACTGGTGGAGTGGGTGGTTCAGTACCGTATCTCAGACCCCTTCAAATATCTTTTCGAGGTGCGTGAACCGGGCGCCACCCTGCGCTATGTCTCTGAATCGGTGATGCGCGAAGTGGTCGGTGATCGTACCGTGGATGAGGTGATTACCATTGGCCGGCAAGAGATCGAAACCGAGGCGCTGACCAAAATGCAGGCGCTCTCCACCAAATATGTCATGGGTATCAGCATCGACCAGGTGCAACTGAAAAACATCAATCCACCCGCACCCGTGCAGGCCTCGTTCAACGAGGTCAACCAAGCCCAGCAGGAGAAAGAGAAATTGATCAACGAAGCGCGGCGCGATTACAACAAAGTCATCCCGCTGGCCGAGGGCGAGAAGGATCAGCGCATTCGTGAGGCCGATGGCTACCGGCTTAAACGGATCAACGAAGCGGAAGGGGATGTCGCTCGTTTCAACGCCCTACTGGCGGAATACAACAAGGCTCCGGAAGTCACCCGTCGGCGCATCTATATCGAGACCCTGCAAGAGGTCATGCCAGGTATCCGCAGCAAGGTCGTTGTTGATGATCAGATGCGTGGCATCTTGCCGCTGCTGAACCTCGGCACCCAACAGGGGGTTAAACCATGAAGATTAAATCAATCGCAATGTTAGCGGTGTTGGCCATTGGCGGCTACGTGCTGATGAGTTCGTTCTACACGGTGGATGAGGTTGAACAGGTGATTATCACCCAGTTCGGCAAGCCGGTTGGCGTCCCCGTAACGGAGGCCGGGTTGAAATTCAAAGTGCCCTTTATTCAGGAGGTTAATCCGATCGATAAACGGGTGCTTGAGTGGGACGGCAATCCCTCCGACATGCCCACCAAGGACAAACTCTACATCTCGGTTGATCTGTTTGCCCGTTGGCGCATTATCGATCCCCTTCAGTATTTTTTGCGCTTGCGCGACGAACGCAGTGCCCAGTCTCGCCTGGATGATATTCTCGGAAGTGAGACCCGTAATGCCATTGCCAAGCATGAACTGATCGAAATCATCCGTACCACCAAAGATCGAGTGCCACTACGTGATGCCCTGCTGACCGATGAGGAACGGAAGTTGAATATGGGCACCCTGGTGCCGATCCAGAAGGGACGCCAACAGGTCGAAAAAGAGATCTTTACCGCAGCGGCCGAGAAGGTGAAAGTGTTTGGCATTGAACTGCTTGATATTCGTTTTAAACGCATCAACTACAACAATAGTGTGCGGCCAAAGATCTATGATCGAATGATCAGTGAACGGCGGCAGATTGCCGAACGCTTTTTGTCAGAGGGTAACGGCGAGGCCGCACGAATTCGTGGTAATCGCGTGCGTGATCTGAACAAGATCCAGTCAGAAGCCTACCGCGCAGTGGAAGAGATCCGTGGCGTGGCCGACGCCAAAGCTTCTGAAATTTACGCCAGTGCCTACAACCAGAGCTCCGAATCCGTGGCGTTTTATGAGTTCACCCGGACCATGCAATCCTACAAATCCATCATCGCCAATAACACCACCCTGGTGCTATCGACGAACAGTGATATGTTTAAATTTCTGAAGGGCATGACACCCGATCCGACGACTGCGGCGGAGGCTCAGCGATGAAACTGCATTTTCCGAACCCAAGCCGCAGTTTCGATGAAAACCATAACCGTATTCTCTTTTGGGGATATGACCGCGCGATGGAGGTCTCTTTCTTTCTGGAAACGGCAGCCCTCAAACGGCTCTGTCCCAAGATGAATAATGCCGAGTCAGAATTGCTGAAGGCATTTGATAATGCACGGGAGAGGATCTATGAGGTTGCGGACAAGGTCTATAGGCGTGGAGGTGATGGCAAAAGAGCCTATGCCTACGTCTTGGCTGCGGAGGATTTTTGATGGTTGTGTATGCCGGTCGTCGATGACGTGTGGGTATGGGATAAGCCAACCTTTATTCTGAATTCAAACAGATTGTAGGAAAATACCAAAGTGGAAAACCTGTTCTATTCTTGATTTAGTAAGTTGGCGTTAAGCCATTCCATAACCTGGAGTTGCCTGTGGAGTATAAAGATTATTACAAAATCATGGGCCTGAAGCGTGATGCTTCTCAGGATGATATTAAACGCGCTCACCGTAAGCTGGCGCGAAAGTATCATCCCGATGTCAGTAAAGAGCCTGATGCTGAAGCAAAGTTTAAAGAGGCCGGTGAGGCCTATGAAGTACTCAAAGACCCGGAAAAGCGTGCTGCCTATGATCGGCTCGGTGACAACTTGAAGGCAGGGCAGGAATTTCATCCGCCGCCTAACTGGGATTCCGGCTTTGAGTTTCGCGGTGGTGGTTTTACCGCGGCGGATATGGGCGGCTTTAGTGACTTCTTTGCAGAGCTGTTTGGCCAACAGGGGCGCGCTGCTCAGGCAGCCTATAGCACACAGTTCAACGCCCGTGGTCAAGACCATCACGCCAAGGTGGCGGTGGATCTGGAAGCTGCCTTTCATGATGCAACGCGTAGTATCAGCCTGCAATCGCCGGAGCTGGATGCGCAGGGCCAAATGCGTTTAACAACCCGTACGCTGAATGTGAAGATCCCCAAGGGGATCAAAGAGGGGCAACAGATTCGGCTTGCGGGGCAGGGGTCACCCGGCATGGGTCAGGGGGTGAAGGGAGATCTCTATCTGGAGATTCATTTCAAACCGCATCCGATCTACCGTGTGGAGGGACGCGACCTGCATATGCAACTGCCTGTAGCTCCCTGGGAGGCGGCGCTAGGTGCAACGGTCAAAGCGCCAACACCTGATGGCAAGGTGGATCTTAAAATTCCAGCGGGTTCAAATAGCGGCAACAAGCTTCGGCTTAAAGGGCGAGGTATACCCGGCAATCCCGCGGGTGATATCTATGTGACCTTGAGTGTGGTGGCGCCCCCGGCCAATAGCGAACAGGCCAAGGCAATCTATAAAGAGATGGCAAGCAAGCTGGCGTTCAATCCAAGAGCGGGCATGGGGGTATAGGGCATGGGCAAGCAAACCATATTAACCGGCATCATTGTTGAAGAGACGACTGTGTTTACCCTGGCTGAACTCAGTCGCGCCTGTGGTAAGCCTGCTGAGTGGATACTGGCGTTGGTGGAAGAGGGCGTGATTGAGCCGGTGGGGGGCGATCAAGCCCATTGGCAATTCCGTGGACACTGCCTGCGTCGTGTGTGCATTGTCCAGCGGCTGGAGTCAGATCTTGGTCTTAATCTAGCTGGCGCGGCCTTGGCTTTGGAGTTGTTGGAAGAGGTGGAAACCCTTCGTAATCGAATTGCTATATTGGAGAGATAAAGCAAAGATCCCATTGGTTACTTAGGGCAGCGTCCAGCTCAAATGTGGTGGCTGAACTCTCTCCGTTCCGCTGGTGCCATAAGTTCATGGAACTGCTTTCCCGTCACACGCACCAGGTGCTGGTGATCCCCAGACTCAAAATAAACTTCATCCCGCTGACCAAGGCTGCTACTGGGATCCCAGATAGTTTTAACTTCATAGGCCATTCCAATGGGTGGTACCGCCCCCACTTCACAGTCTGGAAACAGCGTTGCTACCTCCGATTCCTCAGCTAATTTGACTTCCTGGTGCAACAGTTTGTGTAGTGTCTCCAGCTCGATATGGTAGTCGGATGGCAACACAACCAGCAGAAAACCCTCTTCATCCTCTACCAGAACGCCCTTGGCCAGTGCATCCCCCGGCACATGAGCTTTCTCCGCTGTCTCCATGCTGGATCCGGTATGAGGATGGGTGATTAGCCGGTATTCGGTTTCCTGCTGTTGCAGATAGGTCTTTAATTGATTTGCTATAGTCATAGTCTTTTCCTCTCTGTTGACAGATTAGTACTTTCGTACGGAATCAGCAAACCACGTGGATCCAGAATCCACCACTTATGAGGAATTTGCCAGATAGAAATGAGTGATCTGGAGTAAGTTGTCGCTACATGCCTACATGCAGGAGGAGTTCGATGAGCTAATCTTAAACTAGGAGGATACGCATGAAGACTAGGCGATATTCACACAATAAAGCACGTGGCGTATACAGCCACTCACCTCAGCATCTGATGGAGGCAGCATGAGCACAAAACCCAACACCCAGAGCATGGCCCTCTACTGCGATTTTGAAAACGTCGCCCTAGGTGTACGGGATGCAAAATACGCCGCCTTCAACATCCAGAAGGTGCTAGAGCGGCTGCTGCTCAAGGGCAATATTGTGGTCAAAAAGGCCTACTGCGACTGGGATCGCTACAAAGAGTTCAAGGTCGCCATGCATGAGGCCTCCTTTGAAATGATCGAGATCCCTCATGTTCGCCAATCAGGCAAGAACTCAGCCGATATCCGCATGGTCGTAGATGCGCTGGATCTCTGTTACACCAAGTCCCATGTGGACACCTTCGTCATTATCAGCGGCGACTCAGACTTTTCTGCCCTGGTGAGCAAACTGAGGGAGAACAACAAAATCGTCATAGGTGTTGGGATAA
>Ga0316192_10002829_pt1 | contig 12679 bp, 10 predicted proteins | sample MerIslwburrow_MG_FD_204931 | JGI IMG/M metagenome (GOLD analysis project Ga0316192, IMG submission 204931) | Coastal sediment microbial communities from Maine, United States - Merrow Island worm burrow | ecosystem: Environmental > Aquatic > Marine > Coastal > Sediment | place: USA: Maine...
TCTTGAACTGGTGGGTATATGGCGGCAGCAGATTTCTGTGAAAGGAAAACCTCAGGAATTCATCGTCAAAGCCCAGTGTATTATAACCGAGGCTGACCGTACCGGGTTCATTCATAAACCGGTGGATCTTTTCGATCGCCTCATATTCACGCATGCCCTTGGCGAGATCTGAAACTAAAATTCGATTGGTTAAAATCGCCCGGGGTGAGGGGATCACATCCGGTCGCAAATTAACCGAAATGGTGTGGCGTTCAAGCTCATTTAGTCTTTGATCAGTGCGAATAGCAGCAAACTCTATCACTTGATCAAAGGCCTTGTTTAACCCGGTCGATTCAATATCATAAAAAAGATAACTGCTGGTCATAAATCACCCTTTTAGAGCGTTTGTCATAATAACGTTCCGATATCAGTGGTTCAACCCGGCTTGTTTGGATGATCAATAACGTCTATGGCTTGAACCAAACGCTCTAATATTTTTTAGTATAAAAAAATAACATAGCGGTTGTCATAAACGACAATAATTTTCAACCGCTACACAGATGCATCGTTGTTTGTTAGAAACTCGGTTCAAACGGAACATATTTATGACAACCGCTATAACCCTTCCTGTGATCGCTTCAGATTTCTATCTCTCCAAACTCAGAAATCTAACCAAATTTGTCAAGGAAAAGGTTTGAATTCGGGCCCCATTCGTTTGCATTTCATTTTATGGGTTGTAAAAAGTCCTGGGGATTTAAGCGGGGCATAGGGGATTTGGGATTTGGGATGTCGGATTTCGGATTGTTTCGATGTCAGATTTTAGATTGCGGATTTCGGATTGATGAAAGGAATGGTATCGATTTTATTTTTGACGGTCAATTAGCGCTGGATACTCCTTAACGCGGAATTCACACCGCGCAACCCGTAACCCGCAACGCACACCTCGTAACCCGTAACCCGGAAAGGTGATCAGCAACCAGCTGCCAGCGACCGGCAACCAGAATCAGCGTGCATCGATGCTCAAATCATTCCGATCGTAACCAAATTCCACTAAGAGCTTTTTAGCCGTTTTGACAACTTCGTCGGGAGTCATTTTAGTTTCGACAAATATGTCTGTTCGTTTTATCTTTTCAGGTATCCGCAGCTGATCTGAGTACCGCGAAAAGCATGTTTTCTGATCGTCGGATATCCACAGAACTTTTTCGAAATCTTTGGTATTGGTGCTAGCAAAATATTCACAGAGTGTTGGAAGCACATCATCCCAGGCGCGAACCGGGTAATTGTTACCATTGAAGCGAAACGAGCGAATCGACTTATCCGCAAAGGATTGACCAATTTCCACCGGTTCCTTTTTAGGGTTCGCTGTTGGTTTCACTGATGACAGTTCTTCATCCAAATCCAGTATGTCGGTAGCCATGGTGGCAGAGGGTGGTGCTGCGCCGGTTCCGGCGACACTCTTTACCAGCCATTTGTCCATATGTTTGTCCAAAAATTTTTCAATCGATTTGGCGTCAACTTTATACCGGCAAAGCTTTTCGGTTTGTTCGCTAAGCAGTTCGACAAATATTTTGTTGGGTTGGGATATGATCTGGTTCCAAGCTTCGGGCAGAAAATTTGCCGCCAATTTCTGCCGTTTTTTCTGGAAAAGGGATTTGGCCGCTTTCAGAGACTGGCCTTTGGCCACTTTTGTTTTGGATATCAAATCAATTAGATTGGGAACAAATGAATCCGGTTTTTGTTTTATCAAATCAATGGAATAAAACCATTTTCGCTGCCAGCTGCCGTTGGTTGAAACCAGATAAAACCACCAGGTGATGCCGTTGGTCAGCACTGCCATGTTGACATCTTCCCGTGATGCAAGATTGACCAGCGATTTTTGATGATTATCGAGTTTTGCATGGACCCTTTTGACCTCGATAAAAACCTTATTGGTAGTCTTGATACGCAGGGCATAGGACACATTGGTAGAATTGACCGAATAATCCGGATAAACTTCTTCCACATTAAAAATGTCCCATCCCAAAAATGACAGCAGCCGCAAAACAACCGCCTGTTTCGTGGATGCTTCATCAAACGACGCTAATTTTTTATTGGATTTCAGTTCTTCAATAAATGATACAATCTTTTTTTCCATGCTTTCCTCCGGTTACGCCCTTATAGCGAAAAGGACGAACGTCACACACATCACTGTGCGAAAATAGAATTCTATAATTTTATCGGTTATTAAGGGCAAAACTTGAGAAGATTTCATTGCATGGGCATGAATTTGATTCCTAGCGTCTATCAAATCGTCTATCCACACATTGCACCGTTAGAATGATGAATATGCAGATTCCATAATAATTGCCGACTTGACACTATGAATTTCAGTCTATACTTTAAACTTTATTGGGTCGAATCGATTGAAGCCTTTATTAGTATACCCGCCTTTTGTAAAAAAGTGATGACCGCATGGCCGGTCAAAAGGAATGGTTTAAGATGACGAAACACATTGAAAGAGGCTTACTGCATAATATTTATGTGGCAATCTTTGCTGGCTTTCTTTTAATTATCGCCTCCACCGCATGGGGCAGCGACGCGATAAAAAAGAAGGAAATTCGGGTTTTCATCGAACAGCAAGTCTTGGTTGCCTCGGAGAATGGTGAGGAAATCTACAGTTTTGATATCGTTACCGGCCGTGACGAGAAGGAAACAACGACCGGCTGGTACAAAATCTTCCGAAAGCACAAGAAATACACGTCGAAGACATATGGCTCCGAGATGCCGTATACCATGTTCTTCACTAAAGATGGCAAGGCGATTCACGGTACAACTATGGCCACCCTCCGTTCATATCTGCATAGCTACCTGACCGAATCGGTGGGTTCGCAGGGTTGTGTCGGCTTGACGGACGATGATGCAAAGGCCTTGTTTGACTGGGCACCTGTTGGAACCCCCGTCATCGTGATATCCGAAGAAGAATGAATGATGAAGAATAGGAGGATCTGATGCCAACCAAAGCGCTTTCGGAAAGGCCGCCAAAGGTTGTTCTCGCGGTAAAATTTTTTTATGTGGTAGTCGGCATCGGGATTATTCGGGCCGCCATGACGGTAATACGCCATGCTGATGTGAGGTCGCCTAATTTTCTGATCCTTACCAAACTTATTATCTACATTGGCTCTTTTTACTTGATCTACCAAATCAGCAAGGGCAGGAACTGGGCAAGGTGGTCGATGGTGGTAATATTTATCATTGCCATCCCTTTAACAATCCTACCGGCCTTTGCATCATTTTCTCACAATCCAGTTCACACACTATTAGGATTGATCCAAATTGTATTGTATATTATCGGAATGGCATTTCTATTTCATGGTAGTTCATCCAGTTGGTTCGGCGCGGAGAAAATTTCCAAAAAGTTAGAACGATAATGGGGGAGAACTGGGGTCGAGCCACGGTGAGCGCCTGGCAATTTAACGATGGTTGCTAAAAATAGACCTTTTTTTTAGGCTTATAGCGGTTGTCATAAAAACGTTCCGTTATTCAAACGTTTTTTTCCTACAACCACTTATACCAGCCGGAATGTTTTTATGAAAAGCGCTATAAAGTGGTGTTTTTGACACAAGAAAGGGCAGTTTAAGAAAAAGCCACACGGATACCAAATGGGAAGAGGCGGTGTTACCCAGTCCTTTAGTTTGAAACCTTAACCACCAGGCGCATCCTATGGCAGATGAAGGTTTTAAGCGTAAACTCGCCGCTATCCTCAGTGCAGACGTTGAAGGCTATAGCCGACTCATGGACGACGACGAGGAAGCAACCGTCCGCACAATCACCACTTACCGCAGTGTCATAACAGACCTCACTCAACAATTCAGAGGACGTGTCGTAGATTCTCCTGGTGACAACATCCTGGCAGACTTCACCAGTGTCGTGGATGCCGTGAATTGTGCGGTTGAAATCCAGCGGGAAGTGGCAGAACGGAATGCTGAACTTCCCGATAACCGCAAGATGCAGTTTCGTATCGGTGTCAATCTGGGCGATGTCATTGACGAAGACGGCCGTATTTACGGCGATGGTGTAAACATAGCCGCCCGTGTCGAATCCCTTGCCGATGCTGGAGGTATTTGCTTATCCGGCAGGGCTCATGATCAGGTGGAGAACAAACTGGGCTTGGAATACGAAGACCTGGGGAAGCATGAGGTCAAGAATATTTCGAGGCCTATCTTAAGGTCTTGCAAGCCGGTTGGTATTTACGCCGTAATACTAAAGAAGGGCATATTATGGCGCGGCAGCTGGCAGGGGAGGCCATGGCCCTTGACCCCGAGTATGCAGCGCCATACATTTTTCTGGCAGTTTACCACATTCACGAAGTTCTTTTTGGCTGGAGCAAGTCCCGCAAAGAATCTTTAGAGCACGCTCTTGAATTGGCGCAAAAGGCCATTTCATTAGATGATTCATACCCTACGTGCTATGTAACATTGAGTAGTATCTACATGTTTAAAAAGCAATATGGGAGGGCCATCGCCGAAGCGGAGCGGGCTATCACCCTTGATCCAAATTTGGCTGATGCCTATTCAATGTTGGGGTCTGTGCTGCACATGGTGAGCAGGCAGCAGGAAGCCATCGCGCCTTTAGAAAAGGCGATTCGCATCAACCCTATAGCTCCTTCCGTTTATTACAGGCGCTTAGGCACCGCCCATCGCGATATAGGACGTTATGAGGAGGCGATTGTACAACTTAAAAAAGCCGTCAATCTCACGCCGGATAGTCTGTATCCCCACGTTGCGCTGGCTGTGACGTATAGTTTAGCGGGCCGTGACGAGGAGGCCCGTTTTGAAGCCTCAGAAGTACTCAGGATACAACCCAAGTTCTCTCTTGTTAGTTTTGCCAAGAGAGTCGCTTTCAAGCATAAAGCCGATATAGATCGCATTGTCGGAGCCCTCCGCAAGGCGGGATTGCCAGAACATCCACCCCTCCCCCTGCCAAACAAACCCTCCATAGCCGTCCTCGCTTTCGATAACCTGAGCGGTGACCCTGAGCAGGAGTATTTCAGTGATGGAATTACTGAAGAGATCATCTCCAGCCTTTCAAAGACGGATAAAATTTTTGTCATTGCCCGCAACTCGTCGTTCACCTACAAGGGCAAACCGGTCAATGTTAAACAGGTCGCAAGGGAACTGGGTGTGCGCTATGTACTCGAAGGCAGTGTCCGAAAATCTGAAGATCGAGTGAGGGTCACCGCACAGTTGATCGATGCCTCTACGGGGCATCACCTGTGGTCTGAGCGCTACGACCGTGATCTGAAAGAAATCTTTGCGCTGCAAGATGAGATCACTCTGAAAATAGTGAGGGCTTTAGAAATAAAGCTCACAGAAGGCGAGCAAGCCCGCATGTGGACCAAGCATTATAAAACTCTTGATATTTATTTAAAGCGCATGGAAGCACAATCGCTTTTCCGGGAAGGCACAATAGAAAGTCATATGAGGCATGCTCAGGTCTCACAGGAAATAATCGACATGGCCCCTGAATCACCGAGAGGATACATGTCACTGGGCTATCATTATTGGTGGCTTGCAATAATTGGTAAATCCCCTAAGGAGAATATTAAAAAGGCCCTTGAACTGGCGCATAAGGCGATTTCTCTGGATGAATCTGATCCTGCCTCCCGTGAATTATTAGCAAGTGTTTATTTGAGTATGAGGCAATATGATAAGGCTATTACCGAAGGAGAGCGAGCTATTGAACTTGATCCAAGTGGTGCTGATGTATATGCGAAGTTGGGTCAAACGCTTAGCTACGCTGGAAAGCCGGATGAAGCCATAGGATATATTAAAAAAGGGATGCGTCTTAATCCTTTTCCAGAACCTTGGTACTTTAATGACTTAGGGCGCTGCTATATTTTGAAAGGGCAGTATGAAAAAGCAGTAACAGAGTTTAAAAAAGCTCATCAGCGAGCGCCAAAATCTCCCGGGCCACATATTTTTTTAGCCATCGCTTATGCCATGTTGGACCGCCAAGAAGAAGCGCGTGTTTCAGCTGAGAAATGCTTAGAGTTAGCACCTTTTCTTTCCGTAGGTTGGTTTACCAAAATCTCGAAATTTAAAAATGAAGCCGATACTAACCTTATTGCTGATGCCATGCGCAAGGCTGGATTTCCAGAGTAAGCGTAGATGTTCTAAAATTCCATATATCTTCCGGGAAACAAAAATATCTTCGAGCCAAAAAAGTTGCGGTATTTCCAACGTATCTACGAAATAAGAATCCCTAAAAATTTGCATATACCCTATGTGATATCAAAACACCCACCAAATTTGTGTTTTCGAATATCAAAGAAAAACCAACCTCAATAATTTAATCATTCCGCAATTCATAATCAGAGCCTATATCAACTCATCACTTCCACGGAACAAATTCCCCAAAAGGCGGCATCCACTAATGGCAAAACCCATCCGGCCGGCGCATGAAACCTGGAAATACCTCAGCCAAGACAATAACTTTCAACAGTTCATGAAGGAATTTTTGCCGTATCTCCAAAACAACCTCAAATTAATCAATGTTCACGGCGATAAAGATAGTTACGAATTTTACAGCTGCGGACAGCCCCATGATCCCAGAAATCCACTTTGGCGACCATTTCAAATTATGGAATCATTTTGCCGGAAAAAAAGATGTGATTTTGAAGTCGTGAAAGGCATGATCGAAGATCAAATTTATAAGCGACTTACTTGCGAGTGCGAAATTCTAACAAACCCCGATGATATCAGGCGCAGGGGTCTGGAACGATCTTTTGGTTTAGATTTCGGAATGCCGGGTCGAAAGGAGTTGGATATAGCATAATTCTTAATATATTGGGGGACTATTTATGAGAAATGGTGTTCTTACAAGATGGGATCTGATGCCACACGATAAATTCCTGGCTTTCTTTTCAGAGCTTGCTGAGTATTTGAGACTGAACCTGCTTCAGGTTCCCAGGTTTCCAGACGCCCCAAATAGCGAACAGTTATGGATATGTCCAGAAAACTATATGAAAATTATGAAAGGGTGCGGTGATCGGAATTTTGATTGGGCAATGTATTCGAAGCGGTATTGCGAGGGGAGAAATTTTTATTGGCCAGAAGTGCGGGATATGATCGAGGAGGAGCTGGATTGCATAGTGACTTGCGATTGTCATATTCTGGAGGCGGCGGATTACAGAGTCCGAGAGAGCAACAGCAACATCGGATAAGGAAGGAAGAAAAATAGGGATTACATCCGTTTATATAGGAAGATTTTAATTGTGTATTGCGACTGTCAATACCAAACAGATTTTGGCTGATCTCGGGTGTGTCATCATAGCCGGAATCCACAAAATTAGAAAGTTGTGAATGTCGTTTACTAATCAAATCGTAAATTAAAATTTCCAGATCAGATTGACAGCAAAGAAGTGAATTGCGTTCGGGTCGTATTCACCCTTGAGGGGGCCCTGCAAGGGTCCACCCTGTTGGTCGATCTCAGCCTCGCCGGCGTCCAGATACTCATAGGCAATCCCCACGGTCACATCCTTGTTCCAATCATACTGAATTCCGGTACCAATGCGGATCTGGCGGTCCAGAGGCAAATCCGGGGTGCGCTGGTCGTCGCCGTCCACCGGCGAGGAGTCGTAGGCTGCGCCCACCGACCAAAGCCAGTCTTCTGCAAACCGGTACTGGGTGCCCAGGGCGAAGTGCCAGGTGTCGTCGTACTCCAGATCCTTGGTGAACGTGGTGGCAGTGGTGGAACTAAGTGTCAGATCCTGCTTGCCGAACGCGCTCCACTCCTGCCAGCCTATGTTCCCCATGATCGCCCAGCGGTCGGTTACCTGGTGGTAGGCACTCATCATCACAGCCTGGGGGATGGTCATGTCGATATCCACCTTACTGCCAGCCAGCCCCGACAGGTTGAGCAGACCCTGTAGCACCGGGCCGATGTTCTCCAGGGAGACCGTATCCTTGAATTCTAAATCTACTTCGGATCGATAGGTGAGGCCGAAACGGGTGCCTTCTTGAGGTGTCAGCATCAGGCCTATATTGAAGCCGTATGCCACATCATCGTCCTCGATCTCGACCTGCCCGTCAGGCAAACCGGCCTGACCCGGAACGGCACTGTTGTTGACGGCTGATTTTTGGTCGAGGTTGGCATACAGCATGCTGAAACCCGCCCCCACGGATAGCCACCTGTTGACCCGGTAACCGGCACCCGGGTTAACGCCGAAGGTCAGCAACTCAGCCTTGGTGGTATAATAGCGGCCGGCCCAGTCGTCGCCGTAGTCGACGCCCAGGCCGAAGTAGGAGCCAGCGCTGATGCCCAGCCTGAAATCATCCGTGACGCGATGCACGTAATGCAGACCGCCGCTGGGCACGAATCCCCCGGCGTTGCCACCGTCGCCGCCACCAAACCCGGACAAATGGGTGTCAAATCGGGTATTGACATAGAGTCCCTGCACGGCCGCCAGCATCTGGGAACGATCCAGGAACGTCATTCCGGCCGGGTTGGCACCAACTGTTGAAGCGTCTTTAGCAAGGGCCGCCCGTCCAGCGCCGGCCGTGCCCAGATCCGGCGTTCCGCCTTCGTAAAGCCATAGTGCGCCAGCCCAAGCCACCGGAATATGCAAAAAGACAATTAACATGACCAATAGCGTGCTATGACAAAATCGTCGAATCATATTGTTTTTTAAAAAATTAGTATGGAAGATTGGCATCGAATTGCGACTGTTTGTTTATAGCAGAAAAGCCTGTTCAGGGCAAAACTTTGCTCAACACAATTTCCACCGACCCGGAAGAGGGCTTAACGCTGAGATAGATCGCAAGTGTCGGGGGGATGTCAGTGGGAGTCAGCTGCCGTCCGGCATAGGTTGCCTGAAACGACCGAAGAACCCCTCTCAAAAACATTGAGTTAGGATTCCCCGGCCGTAACTTTCACAGTATGCCGATGGCATCAGCCGCCATCGCTTCGACCCGGCTCCTCCTGCTCAAAGGCCTTCTGCTCAGGGGTGAGATCCGCCCCGCCGGTACCAGGCATAATCTCGAAACCGAGATCGAAGTGCACCAATAGTGTCTTCAGCTGGTTGTAAATGTCTCGGTTGCCGACAAGTTTTGCCTTGCCGGAGGCGATCTGTTCGTCGAAACTAACCGCGCCCATCATTGTCATCACAAGATCTTCGCGATTGATAGTAACGGTCAGATCGGCACCATCAGCCTGGAAACCCTCGATGTTCGTCAGTGTGCCGTTGCTTAGCTCGACAACGAACTTCTCGTCATTGTCTGGGGTGATCAAATTGATTTTGAAGGACTTGCCGTCGGCCTTTTTGCTGTCAAGTCGGACGCCCAAAAAGTCCAGCCACAGGGCAGTCGTCATCGCACGAACCATGTCTGGGCCGCTCGATTTCGGCGATGCGCCACTTGGGATGCCGGAGCGCAGTTCGTAGGCCGCTGCCAGAAAACTGTTGCGTACGCTGGGGCTTTCCTGCTGATAACCGATTTGCTCAAAGACATCGGCCAACAGGTCCTTCGCCTTCTGGTTGCCCGGCTCCGCATAAACGAGTTTGTTGAGGATCTCCTGAGCATGGCGGTATTTGCCTTCATCGTAGAGCGCCTTACCCTTTACCAGGATAGGTTCCGCACCCCCCATCATCTCCACATAAAGCGGAGCGGAATCCTCCGGCGACAACGGAATGAGCGTGGTGGGGTTACCATCCCAATACCCCAGATATCGGTTGATCACGGCACGGCTGTTGTGTTCAACCGAGCCATGGTAGCTACGCGCTGCCCACTGTTGCTGCAGGCTCTCAGGGACCTCGTACACATTGTGCATCTGGTTAATAGTCACACCCTGATTGGCCAGGTGCAGCACACCGTTGTTCAGGTGGGCGTAAGCATCGCGCTGCGCCCGCATCACTTCCTGGATGCGCTTTTTGCCCCAACGCGGCCAGCTGTGTGAGGCGAACATCACCGCAGCCTCCTGGCCAAACAGGTAGATCGCCCTATTAATTTGCTTCGACCACTCCAGAGCATCGCGTACCAGAGCCCCACGTAGTGTGTAAATGTTGTGGATTGTCCCCGTGATGTTCTCGGCAGCCCAGAAAGCCTTCATATCCGGGAAGTAGGTATTCATTTCCGCAGGCGCCTCGGTTCCCGGGGTGTTTTGAAAAACCATTTTCACACCATCGACAGTCAGCTCTTCGATGTCATCCTTTATGATCACATTAGGTGGGATCAAACCAAGATTACCCGCCGCCGTGTTCTTGCCAATGGATTGATCGACATGGCCAAAAGGGCTTCGCGGCAGAAGCACTCCATACTGGTAAAACATGCGCCGGTTCATTGCATTGCCGGCGTAAACGTTCTCCGCCACAGCGTGATCCATGAAGCCAACCGGAGCGATGATCTTGACCTTACCACTTCTAACGTCGGCTTCGTCCACCACTCCTCGTACACCGCCGAAGTGATCGGCATGGGAGTGGGAGTAGACAACAGCCACCACCGGGCGCTCACCGAGTTTCTCGTTGATGAAGTCGAGCGCCGCTTTAGCGGTCTCCTTCGCGGTCAGCGGATCAAAGACGATCCAGCCGGTCTTACCTTTGATGAAGCTGATGTTTGCCAGATCGAATCCACGCACCTGATAGATCCCGGGGATGACTTCATACAGTCCATAATTCATGTTCAGGATGGCCTGCCGCTGCAACGATGGATGAATACTGTCAAAATCCTTGCCCTGCAGCAGCCACTCGTAACTGCCCATATCCCAGGCGACATGACCTGCTTCGGCCTTGATCTGTTTATAATCGGGGGCTGCAATAAATCCCTTTTTTTGTTCCTCGAAATCCCTTTTGTCGTCGAAAGGCAGGGATTGCCGCCACTTTTTCTGCAATTCTTCGGTAAATTTGGACGGCATCATTCCCTTGGGGTGGAAATGCTTATCCCCGGAGGCACCTGCCGATTCGACCGGCTGTTTCGTTGAGCCGGATTCCGCAGCCCTCGGGGTAGTTATTGCCTTCACCGGCTGTTTTGATGAGCTGATTTCGTCAACCTCAGAGGTAGCTGTCGATTGGGCTGGCTGCTTTGGCCCAGATGACTTTTGCCCGGGCCCTAGAAAAATTAATACTACTACCAGTATAGCTGCTATTGCAATTACTGCTTTCAACATGATGTTGGTAACGCCTGCACCTTCAGTATCCATTTTTCAATCCTTTCCGCTCATCCCTGCAGTAGGTTATCTTGGCAAGGTGGCTTGAAATCTGTCATAATTTCTTTTGTATCCATTGGAGCAACGATTTATCGAAAATAATACGCAATGTGATAAATTCAAGCAAATACAAAAGAAGAAAGTGAAAAATTCGTGGACTAAATTTTGTAAGCTGGCCTGGCAGAGCGCTATCTGTGATGAGAATTCATGTATTTTGGCAATTTTACATATGTGGAAGGGGTATCACAAGATTATTCAGAATGTGGATTACACAATGACAAATATACAAAATATTCGTCTCACAAAAAGTGTGTAAATCGTGCCTTAGTCGAATCCTCATAATTATTTGATTTCATAGTATATTGGTTCAGCTAATCAAACAAAAAGCCGCACACAGGATATGCTATGCAGCTTTTTAGCAATCTGAATAGAATCTTCGAATTTATGCTGAGATACTCGAATAAGAGTAGTAAAATAGGTTTACCAGTTTTTAACAGCAGATACCAGCAACCAAGGGCGAATGCGGATCGTCAGACTTATCGCAGGTTTTCCGGCCGGCTGATATCCTGAGGGTCCAACAAGCGATCAAAGGTTTTGACAAGTCAGATTTTTGTGAGGTATTCTCAATTATCAGGGCAAATTAACTTGATAATAAGTGGTTAACTTCCCAAAAAGCAACTATGACCTATACAATTAAAAATCATAAACATAGGTTTTCAGCTTGGGCAGCAAGCAGAGCTGCAAGCGTAAAAGGTTGTAGATTTAAAGCCGAGATCGGAAAAAAAATTATTGAAGCATGCCACCTTCACGAGTTTATTGATAATCCCTCCTCTTTGCCGGAGCCTCAGAAATTAGATGTTCAACATCGAGAATGGCGAAAAAACGCTATAAATGCTGGGGAAAAATTTGGGCTAAAGGTATCTCATGGCGTTGCTGCAAAACTTATCAATATGTACTTTAAGTCAGCTTTAGTTTGTGGAGGATATCATGCGGATATAAGAGTTAAAGCATTGCATCCACCAATTGATAGTTTGATTTTAGATTCTTTAATCAAGGACAACGTAGGTGGGTACGAAAAAGAATGGAGGAAGTTTGCTAAAATTCGCTGGTCAAAATTGAACAGTCAAGAGTACGAGGAACTTATTTCAAAATTGCGCAGTTGTTTTGGAACTAACAATGGTTTCTGGCAGGTTGAAAGCCATTGGCAAGGATACCGATAAAAAGTTAACCATGTGCTGGACGCCGACTGGGATTTCGCTGATGCTCAATCCCAGCAGGGTCAGCACCACGTTCTTCTAACCCGAACAGCTGTCAGACTTATCACGGGTTTTCCGGCCGGCTGATATCCTGGGAGTTCCACAAGCGATCAAAGGTTTTGACAAGTCAGATTTTTGGGAGGTTCTCAATAATCTGAACCCAGCCGATTTAAACCCAATCTGCAAAATCCTAAAATTTCATATTGCGTCCGCTAATCCCAACTTTTTCGCGTGTCATTAAAGATTCGATTTAGGCACGAAGTCCAAAA
>Ga0316192_10002831_pt1 | contig 12673 bp, 18 predicted proteins | sample MerIslwburrow_MG_FD_204931 | JGI IMG/M metagenome (GOLD analysis project Ga0316192, IMG submission 204931) | Coastal sediment microbial communities from Maine, United States - Merrow Island worm burrow | ecosystem: Environmental > Aquatic > Marine > Coastal > Sediment | place: USA: Maine...
TGCAGACCGCCAACAGTATCAGGAGATAAGTGATGAATTCACTCACTCGTCTCCTGCAGGCCATGACGATGGCTGCCCTGCTGATGCCAGCAATGGCATTAGCTGATGCGGTGCCCGATGCGAAGATGGACTCGCTATCCTCTTTCTTCGCAAAGGGCATCCGCCATCAGGGGGCAGTGGCCGAGCTGATCGAGGTAAGGCGCTGGCCAGACACCTCGGAAAAAGTTACATGGCGTCTGCCACAGATTACCCGCCACACCTCTCATCTCTCATTGATTGCTGAACAGGGTAATGGTCAGCAGAAGCGTCGCTGGTATGTGCCGGTTCGTGTCCACTGGTGGGCTGATGCGGTTGTCGTGAAAAATGAGGCTCCGCTTCGCACCCTTCTCATGAGCGATATGCTGGAGGTAAAACGTATTGATGTTGCCAACCATGTTGGTGTCTGGTGGAAGAAGCCTGCCGATGTCGCAGGTATGCAGGTGACAAGACCACTCCATAAAGGTGATGTGGTTTATTCGGTCAACGTCAAGCAGCCGCCGCTGGTGAAGCGTGGCGACCTTGTCACCATCGTAGTCAATATTGGCTCAATTTCAGTGCGTGCTGAAGGCAAGGCTTTGAAGGCCGGAAGTCGGGGTGATCGCCTTTTGGTACAGAATTTGCGTAGTAAACAGATGGTGCAGGCCGTTGTGATGGATTCCAACACTGTATATGTGCAGAAGACCGGAGGTGCCGGATGAGAGTTCAAATGAGATTAACCATCGTGTGGATGGCGTTAGCACTGGTAACCACCGGCTGCATGCCAACAGAGCGATCTGTCACCCAGGATAAGAATCTTGAGATGGTCGAGGCGGCGATGAGTACACCTCGTCAGAATAATACTGAGAATGGCTCGCTCTGGAACAACTCCGGCTCAACCATGTTCACTGATCCGAAAGCGGTCCAAGTGGGTGATCTAATTACGGTGTTGGTGCAGGAGAGTGCTAGTGCTACCCGCTCACTGGGAACCAAGAAGAGCAAATCATCGTCCCGTCAAACCGGTTTGGATGCAATGCTAGGTCTTGAGAATAGTGGCATTCTGGGTTCGAACATCAACTCTGCAGCAGCTGTCGATATCAGTGATTCGAAAAACTTTGACGGTTCTGGTTCCACGACCAATTCAGACACTTTGAGTGCCAGCGTTACCGCAGTGGTTACCAAGGTTTACCCGAATGGAAACATGAAAATTGTCGGTCGCCGTCAGGTAACCATCAATCATCAGCCACAAGAGCTTACTTTTTCCGGTGTGGTTCGACCTTTCGACGTTGCACCGGATAACACCATCTCTTCAGCCAAGGTGGCTCAGGCGGTGGTCAGTTACGGTGGTGGTGGTGAGCTGGCAACTGTTGCACATGAGGGCTGGATGGCCCGCACGCTTGACCAAGTCTGGCCGTTTTAAGGAGCGATCAAATGAAAGCTGTTAAATATATTCTCCTAATGCTCATGGCTCTGCTTTTTGCACTGCCAGCACAGGCTGAACGCATCAAAGATCTGGCCGATATTGAGGGAGTGCGCGGAAATGCGTTGGTGGGCTACGGTTTGGTTGTAGGCCTTAACGGTACCGGTGACTCATCCAACTCATCTCCATTCACTATTAATAGTATCACTGCGATGTTGGAGCGGTTTGGTGTCAATGTCCGTCCCGATATCAGCACCATGAAACCAAAAAATATTGCAGCAGTGATGGTGACATCCGAGTTGCCAGCATTTTCACGCCCCGGACAGCAGCTTGATATTACCGTCTCCAGTATGGGTGATGCCAAGAGTCTTCGTGGCGGCACACTTCTGATTACACCTCTGCTTGCCGGTGATGGGCAAGTCTATGGCGTGGCACAAGGAGCTCTCTCTGTGGGTGGCTTCTCTGCTGAAGGTCAGGGTGGGTCGGCCGTTAAGAATCATCCGACAGTTGGCAAAATTCCAAACGGTGCCCGTGTGGAACGAGCTGCACCTCGTGGTCTTCGCTCTGATCAGGAGAAGGTAACGCTTACCCTGCGAGAACCCGATTTCACCACCATCAGCCGTATGCAGGCTGCGATTAATAGTCAGTTGGGAGCTGGATCGGCAGTCGCTGTTGATTCAGGAACCATCGAGGTGATGAACAGATCAGGTAATGCAGTTCAACTAGTCGCTCAGTTAGAACAGATGACGCTGATAACGGATCGTCCGGCAACAGTGGTTGTGGATGAACGGACCGGCACCATCGTGATGGGCGAAGAGGTGAAGATCGACAAGGTAGCCGTTGCCCACGGCAATATCAGTGTGAGTGTCTCTGAGAACCCCGAGGTTTCACAGCCATTCGCTTTCGCTGCCGGAACCACCACAACTGTCGATCGTACCACTCTTGATGTGAATGAAGAGAAGGCACAGCTGGTGGTACTGCCACGTCAGGTGACGCTGGCAAGCCTTGTCTCCGCACTTAACTCTGTCGGTGCAACACCAAGCGATCTGATTGCCATTCTACAAGCAATCAAGGCAGCCGGCGCTCTGCATGCGGAACTGAAGGTGATCTGATGCGTGACTTAGTCGAAACCGTCATTGCACAGGTGATGAAAGAGCCATACGGCTCCGAATCATCTGCGACACGTGATCGTGCTTCGACGGCGCATAACGTGAAAAATTATGCGTCTGCGGCTCCTGCTTTTGATAGTAGTGAGATCAAGGATAAACAGCTTTGGGATGTCTGCTGCAAGTTTGAAGCGATCTTTATGCAGCAGATGATGTCGGCGATGCGTAAGTCCGTTCCCAAGTCCGAGTTTTTGCCGCACGGCTTTGCCGAGAGTATGCATGATTCGATGTTGGATCAGGCCATCGCTGATTCCGGCAGCAAGAAGGGAAGTCTCGGCATTGCCAAACAGATGTATCGCCAGATGGAGAGATCAGAAACAGGAAGCCGGGAGGCGATTCAAGGAATTCAGCAAGCTACCGATAATGTAGGGATGACAATTGATCACAACGTTATGGGAGGCGAAAATGGTTCGTATTGACGGAACAAATCGCCCTACCTCTGTTCAGAAATCAGGTGGTAGCAGCAAAGGTTCAGCAAAGTCTTCTGCATCAGGAAGTAAATCGGGAGCCCGTGGTGGCGAGCGTGTTGAGGTCTCTGATGCGGCAGCACTTCGTGAAAGAGCCCAGGTAATGATGGCAGATATGCCTGAAGTAAGGATGGAACGAATTGAAGAGATTCGTGATGCATTGGAGAGCGGTAGGTTCACTTTCAATAGTAAAGAAGTGGCGACCCAGATTGTCAGTAACGCACTGGCAGAGCACTCCTGGAAATGATGAAGCAAGGAGGCGATATGTTGAACACACTTCAAGAACTGCTTGAACGTATGGGCGATTGCGCCAACGCGTTGGAAAATATTATTGTAGAGGAGCAGGAGGCAGCTCACCGCTTTGATGGCGATGCATTGGTTGAACTGATCAATCGCAGAATCGAGGCTTATCAGGAGTTGGCAGCTCTGGAAGACACCTTTAAAACACTGCTTCTCTCTTCTGGGGCTTCAGAGGCGATGACACTGGAAGCATACATTGATCTGAATACCGGCACTGAGCGTTCGCGGTTTCAGTCGCTTAGGCGTGAGCTCTATGAGCGACTGACACGTATCGAAAAGGGTAATTCGGATAACCGTATTCGTCTTCATGCAGCCTATGATGTTACCACCAATGTGTTGCAGCATGTTGGCATGATCGAACAGAAGCAGACCTACGGACCGGGGAAGTGAAATGATCTCCGACGCGCTCAGTATTGCAGCGACGAGCCTGAAGACTCAGCAGAAGTCGATGGATGTGATCTCTCACAACATCGCCAATGCCAATACGCCGGGCTACTCGAGGCAGAATCCCAATGTTGTGACCGCATCGCCTGAAAAGATTCACAATCTTGTTTTTGGACGTGGTGTTGATCTGGGAAGTATCAATCGGATCGTCGACCCGTTGATCGATAATGCACAGAAGGAAAATTTCTCGCAGTTCGAGTTCTATAACAAGCTCTCCACCGGCCTTGCCGCAGTTGAGAATGTGTTTGGTAGCCTGCAATCAACTGGTATTGCCGCTGCATTGGATGATTTCTTCCTCTCCTGGCAGCAGCTCTCAAGCAATCCGCAGGATCAAGCACAGAAGTTCAATGTGCGTAATAAGAGTGAAGTGCTGGCCACCCATCTCTCTACGATGCACCAACAGCTGACGACAGCCCAAACATCAGCCGATGAGGAGATTGATCAGCGTATCGGAGAGGCAAACATCCTGCTTGATGAGATTGCAGGACTGACTTCCAGAATTCGCAAGCTTCAAGCGGGGCAACAAGGTATTGAGGGCGCGGCTAATGATCTATTGGATCAGCGTGATCAGGCAGTGCTTTCGCTCTCTAAACTTCTACCGATTCAACAGGTGAGCACAGCCGATGGTGATTTTCTTATTCAAACCAAGGGTGGCGATCTTCTGACCCAGGATGATGTGGCTAGACATCTGGGCCGTTCTACGACTCAGACTGTAAATGGTTTTCAGGAGATTGTGATTACATCGAGTGATAATCCGATCGCCGGATTGAATCTGGGTGGCACGATTGGAGGGCTGGTATCCCTTCGCGACGATCATCTGGGCGCTTATACCGCCACACTTGATGAGATTACCCGTAATCTGGTCTTCGGTGTGAATCAAATCATGGCCAACTCCGGTGGCGTGGTCAGGCCATCCACCATTACTTCAGGTCAGGGGGCGTTGAATCCTGCGCTGGCGCTTGATGATGCAGCGCAGTCGCTTACTTTTGCCGGTCAGATTCAGACAGGCAGCTTTAATCTTCACCTCTATGATGCAGCCGGTGCACCACTGGTACCGGGCGGTACGGTGATTAATGTGACTGCCGGTGTTACAACCATGAATGATATCGCAACCTCCATTAGCGCAATTACCGGTGTGACAGCTACTGTTGACGGCAATGGACGTCTGATTATTGATGCTGGCACCAATACAGTTGGCTTTACCAATGATACCAGTAATTTCATGGCTGTTTATGAGATTAACACGCTCTTTCATGGTGATGCGGCGGGTGGTCTGACCATCTCTGATGCATTGAAAAATAATGCAGCGCTACTCAATACGGGCACGATTGATCCGGTCGACTCGACCATTCAGACGGGGGATAACCGAGCTGCCATTTCGATTATGGCACTGCAAAATCAGAAGATCAGCTTTGACGGCTCGACAACGGAGACGTTACATGTTCGAGCTGCCGTACTCTCCACCCGTTATGGTGATGATTTTGCCATTGCTGATCAGCAGCGGCTCTACCGTCAAACTGAAGCGGAATCGTTGTCTAGACAGCGTGAGGCGATGTCCGGTGTCAATGTCGATGAAGAATTGATAGCGATGATCAAGTATCAGCGCGCCTATGAATCAGCAGCGAAGGTGATTCAGACGACCAATCAGATGCTTGATTCGCTGTTGGGGATGATCTAATGAGAATTTCAACAACACAGCAATACAACAATCTACTTCAAGGGATAAACAGGCAGCTTGAAATTACCGCCTCTCGTGGTGAACAGGTGGCGGCAGACAAACGATTTTTGCGACCATCTCAAGCTGGGTTTGAGTATAAGATATCGCTTGATTTCAGACATGCTCAGAGTGCTGTCGGCGGCAGTCTTAATGCGATCGATATTGCAGATTCACGTCTGGCAGCAACCGAAACCATTCTCAATGATATGCAAAATATTCTGGTCAGGGCCCAGACGTTGGCTGTGCAGGCCAATTCAGCACAGTTGAGTGCACAGGAGCGAAACTCTGTAGCTATTGAGGTGGCGCATCTGCGTGATCAGATCTTCTCGGATATGAATGAGCAGTGGCAGAGTCAGAGTCTCTTCGCAGGCACGGCAGTTGATCGGCCCGCTTTCACGACAGCATTCAGTGCTGGTAGTGCCTTGGTTACCGCCGGAGCCAATACCAGTATTGCAGTCTCTCAGACCTCCAATGCCAATGGTGTGAATGATACCTATACTATCACGCTCAATGCAGCAGGCACGCAGATTGATGCGGTGACCGATGCCCTCGGCACCAATCAGCTGGCAGCGCCGGTTGTGTTGGCTGCAGGTGCTAATGCATTGAATCTTACCAATGGCGCTGTGCTTGATGCGACCTATAACGGTACGCCACAGGCCAATACAGATGGTGGGTCCTTGGCCATCACGGGCGCCAACCCGGCTGGAAATTACGCTTATAATGGAAGCAATCAGGATCGGGTCGTTGCCATCAGTGATACGCTGTCAGTGATCAGTAATGTGCGGGGCGATGATCCCGCATTCCTGCAAGCTTTGAATGGCTTGAACGATTTCACTACGGCTCTGCAAAATAACGATATGGCAGGCGTTGGCACAGCCCTGACAGCCTTGACCAGCTCGGGGCAGGATCTTATCGATATTGCCAGTGAAGTGGGTGCCAGAATGAACTCTTTGACGGCATCGAAAACAGCCAATGAAGATATGCGTTACACGCTGGATCGAAGCATCAATAATCATGAAGCCGTGAATATGGCTGAAGCGATGGCACAGATTCAGCAGGCCAATGTCGTACTGCAGGCTTCATATAGCCTTGTTTCAAGATTGCAGTCTCTAAGTCTGGTGAACTTCCTCAGATGATGGTGCTCAGGCGAAAAGCCGGCGAAGCCATTCGTATTGGCGATGATATAAAGATTGTGGTGCAGGAGGTTCAGAATGGGCGGATTGTCCGTTTTGGGATCGAGGCACCTGAAGAGGTGGCGGTGCATCGTCTGGAGATCTATGAGTTGATTCAGGCAGAGAACCGTGCTGCCAGTGGTGCGGATGCATTGGCTTGGTTGAAAGGAGATGATCATGATGGCACAGGTGAAGACAAAGATGAGTAGCCAGACAGAGCAAGTTGCCGAAGCATTCCTTTTCCCGCAAGGGATCGCTGGATTTCCTGATGCAAAGCGTTTTGCATTCATCTACGAGGGTAGAGGAAACATGGTCTGCATGCAGTCGATCGATCTGCCTGAGGCGGCATTTATTCTGACACCTTGGGATGAGGAGCGATTGGGCAAGCCGCCAACGCTTGGTCAGGAGCAGAGGCACTGTCTTGAACTGAATAGTGATGAGGAGATGGTCTGGATGGTAGTCCTTAATCCATTTGCTGATCCTGACTGGGTAACCGCCAATCTGAAGGCGCCCGTAGCATTATCATACACCAGTCGCAGAGGGGTTCAGTTGATTCGTCCTGAATCTGAGCATGACCTTCGATTCCACTGGATGCCTCAGCCGAAGTAACCGTCTTATCGTTTCAGACGATAGGGGAGGCGCTAAAGTAATGGCAAAATTCGGCGATAAATTTACTATTGTGTTTCGCTTTTCTTTTGGCGGAGGCAAATAGGTTTTTGAGGAGAGTTTCCATGTTGCAACATGTTCAGTTTACTGATGCCTCACCGCAGCAGTGTGTGCTCTTGGGTAGCAGTGCCGCTCTCTCTTCTCTTCTTTGTGAAAATCAACACTATCTTTTCCAAATGGGCGTACAGATGTTTGAAGGGCAGAAATGACGCATCCCCGCCTTCTCATTGCCGAGGATGACCTGGCACTGGCAGCTCTGCTTGAAGAGTATCTCTCGGAATCAGGTTATGATGTTCTCCTTTGTCATCGGGGTGACGATGCCATCAAACATTTGAAAAAAGAGCATTTTGATTTGGTTTTATCTGACATTGTCATGCCGGGGGCTGATGGATTATCGCTTCTTGCCGAGGTTCAGAATGAGCCACTCAAGACGCTGGTGATCCTGATGACAGGTTATTCAGGCATTGAAGATGCAATCCATGCTGTTGAGAAGGGAGCCTATGATTTTGTCAGTAAGCCTTTTCAGCTGCCCGAGATTCGCGTGAGAATCGATAACGCGGCCAAGTATCAGAGTCTGCTGCGTCGTTGGCAGGCAACCAATGCCGGTGCTGCAATAGACCTAGCGGAGAACACCTATATGCCTCTGCAAGGGAGTGATGGGATGATGCAAACAGGCCAGGCGGCGATTCGTGCCTATGGCATGGTAAAGGAGTAGCCGGATGCTTGATATCCTAGTGCTGGAGGATCAGCCCGCTGTTCGTGAAGTGATCTCTGAGGTCGTGGAAGGTCTGGAAGTTCCGATTTCTGTAGGTAAGGCAGACAGCCTCGGAGAGGCACGTCAGGAATTTGCAAGAAAATCATGGGACTGCCTGGTTACTGATTTGAGCCTGGGCGATGGCCAATCGCTGGAGCTGATCGCTGAGTTGAGAGAGGTGGGCAACCAGATCCCTATTATTCTGGTCAGCGGTTTCCTCTCTCCAAGTCGTATGGAGCAGGCTAGAAAACTAGGTGTAGAGCATGTGCTGGCCAAGCCGTTTGATCCCGATGCGCTGCTTGATTGCCTGCGCAAATCTCTCTTTACAGAGGCCACAGCCAACGAGTTGCAGGCGGCGGTGAACAAGCCGAAACATCATGCCGGCCGACTGCTGCCTGAGATGTTTGAGATGGATCGTAAACTCGGCCTGCTCTATCGCATGTTTGATGAGATGCCCAAACATGCTGATGTCTCCAGTGTTTGTGCCAGTGCGCTGGAGCTGGGCATGGAGATGATTCACGCCCAGCGTGGTTATCTGGCACTATTTGAGCGAAATCAGAAAAAGCTTGTCATGGTGGCAGACAAAGATCTTCAGCAGGAGGGTCTTGAGACAACCTGTGCTCTGGATGTGACTCCGTTCTATCCACTGCTTCACGGTGAAGAGGAGTGCCTTGAAGTGCTTCCGGGTGAGGGTGGTTCCGCATCCTGCTGGCCGGACGTTGATGCTGAACACTATGTAGCTGTTCCTGTTTCGTTACAGGGCGTACATATGGGCGTGCTTTGCCTGATCGGAAGAGTGGGTGATGAGCCAATTAAGACCGAAGAGAAGCATATGCTTGGTCTTCTGGTGAAGAAGCTTGATACACTGCTTGATAACCGGGCAGTGCATGCGGCACTGGCAGAGAGTATGCGGGAGACACTGGTTGCGCTGGTGCGTTCGCTGGAAGCACGCGACCGATATACCAAGGATCACTCTTCACGGGTGAGTCAGATCGGAGTGCTGATTGCCGAAGAGTTGGGCATGAGTGAAGAGTCCAAGAGCCTGATTCGTGTTGGTGGCTTGCTGCATGACATTGGTAAAGTCGGTATCGCCGATGAGGTGCTGCTTAAGCCCGGTCGTTACACCGATCATGAATATGCCATCATGAAGGCGCATCCGGCCATTGGCGATACGATCCTCAAACATATGGACTCTCTGGTGCGCGAACGGCAGATCGTTCGCCACCATCACGAGCGCTATGATGGTAAGGGTTATCCTGATAAGTTGGCTGGAGAAGATATCCCATTCGAGGCGCGGGTTGTCTGTGTTGCCGATGCCATTGATGCGATGACAACCCATCGTGTTTATCGAATGGCAAAACCGCTCTCTTTCTGTGTCGAACAGTTAAAGGAGAATTCTGGCATACAATTTGATCCTGATGCGGTGAAGGCAGCAGTCACTGTGATTGAACGGGGTGCCGTTCAGACGCAGGCGAAGGTGGGCGAGTATGAGCGTGAGGGCTTAATGCCGATGATGACTTTCTCAGATGATGCCGTTGAGATAAGTGTTGATGCAGGAGCAGGATGATGGCCAAAGCAAGTAGTGATATTAACCGACGTCAGGATTTTCGTGTTGATGATGTGATTCCAATGCGGGATTCTCCGATTTCTACAGAAGAGTTTGAGATCAAGAAGACACATGTCGGTATCCGTTCAAGGCAGAGTTCCATGTTACGGGATATGATGGGCAAAGACATTTTTGCTGACGGTGGAGGTTCAGGCAGCGGCGAGATGGCCAAGGCGGTTGAGGCCTTGGATGCCAAGCTGAACTACCTGATCGGTGTCAATATGCTCAATGATGCCAACCGCTCCGATTTGGAAGATCGACCGATTAATTTGAGTGTGACTGGCGCTGCATTTGTCAGTAAGGAGCGTTACCGTACAGGTGACCCTGTCGCTGTAACCCTGATGCTGCCTGCATTTCCGCCCACTGTACTTGATTTGATTGGTGAAGTGGCCTGGGCAAGACCTGATGAAAAGGGGCGTCCATTGATCGGGGTGCAGTTCTACTATCGTTGTAAAGAGGAAGAGGATGCGATTGCTCAATATGTCTTTAAGCGTGACCGCGAGATGATTCGTTTGAGAAACCGTGAAGCCGAGAATGCGGAAGATTCAGCCTAGAGCGATCCTTTAGTACAACTCTATTTAACCATCGTTACTCGGTTGCGACCGCTATTCTTTGATTGGTAGAGCGCTTGGTCAGCACGTTTGATCCATGTCGTATGTTCTTCACCCTGTCGCTGCTCTGCGACACCAAGGCTAATGGTCACGCTGATCTTGCCCTCTGTTGTTGGGAAGGGGTGAATAGCGATCACTTCTCGAAGTTTTTCGGCAATATGAAAGGCATCATCAATTCCCTTTTCAGGTAACACGACACAAAACTCTTCGCCACCCAGTCGAGCCACCATGTCGGTTTCACGAACACTCTCTGTCAAGAGCTCTGCCAAAAGCGTCAATATTTCGTCACCTACATCGTGGCCATGCGTGTCATTGATCGATTTGAAGTGATCGATATCGAGAGCGACAAAGCTGCCTCCGATCTCCTGATGATCAGAAAGGAACTCTGTCAGTTTACGTCGATTGGCCAAGCCGGTGAGTGGGTCGCTTCTGGCTTGCCCTTCGGCATCTTCAAGCCGTTTGGAGAGCGACTGCACCTGAGTCATCTGTGCCTGCATATTCCCCTTCAGTGTAGCGGTCGCCTCGTGCATTTTGTCACCGGCCTGAAGCAGGCTCTCGCGGGCATGTTGAAGGAGTTCATATGCTTTTTTCGGATCATCGGGCAGATCCTGCTTAAGGATTTCTTTTGCATGTTGCAGTTCAGGCGTGTCTCCACCCACCTCTTTCAAGATATCGGTGAGAAACTCGAGAGAGTTTTCAAATGCAGATGTGAGCTGATTGAGCTCCATTCGAAGTGATGCATCATCCTGAAGGTGTTCCCGAAGATGTTTTTCCAGACGCTTACATTTGGCTGTGATATCCGGGCTTTTTTCTGCCTCTCTACCTAATAGGTCACTACAGCGAAGAATCAATTGGAAGACAGCAGGCATATCCTGCTGGGCTGCCTGCAATGTTATTTTCTTGTTGGTGATATATTCATCGAGCGCTGCACTCTCTTCATCGCTTAATGGGGCTTCAGAAGAGCCTCTGAGCAGGGCGCCATGCTCGGCATCGAGCAGACTAGCTAGGAGTGATGTCACCTTCTGATAGCGAACTGGTGAGATCACGGGTTGACGCTGAATATCCTCCAGCTGATAGAACATACGGCGCAGCAGACTGCGCAGCTCCGCATTCTCCTTATTCTCATCTGTGAGAACAAGCAGGCGCAGCTCATCAATATCTTCAATGAGTTTGTTTATGTTTTGGCGAATGGCAGACACGATTTGTTAGCGATTAAGTGTATGTATACGTTCGGCCTCGACAGCCAGTATGGTGTCAGCCTGTTCAATGGCTTCGTGGGAAGTTCCGGGTTGCTGGTGCAGCTGTGTGCGAAGCTGCTGAATGGAGCTGAGCACCTGCTCTGCTGGTTTCTCGCCTGCACTCAGTTGCTCAAGGGCTTGATCAAGAAGCTTTGCCGCCTCTTCAACCAGTTGCGCCTGATTACTGCCGGAGTGTTCTCCACCATGTTCTGAAACAGGAGAATCATTTTTCTGAACGCCGGCAATTTCTGCCTCAAGAAAGGTATGAAATGAACCATCAACCTTACTCTTCTTCGAGCTCGTTGCTGGCTGGTTTTTCAGCGATGATGGGCCTTCTATCTTCATAAAATCACACCTGAAACTCTAGTCTCTTTTGCCGTGTTTCTGTTTCATGCATAAGTCATGCAAGATTTAGGCCAGAGGTATTGAGTGTCATTTGACTACCTCGATCATAATGATTGTTTGAATACGAAGAGCTAAAATTTTTCGTTAATTATCCTGAGGTGAAGAGGCACGGATGGTCAGGGCGTGGATCGATGGGCCGAACAGCTTTTTGACAGCCTCGTTGACCATGCGGTGACGCTGGATGCGGGACTTGCCTGAAAACTGGTTTGAAACGATCTCTATCACGAAGTGACCACCACCCTGTTCTTTGGTGCCGGCATGGCCGGCATGTTTCCAGGATTCATCCTCGATGTGCAGGCTTGCAGGTTCGAAGGCCTGTTCAAGAATGCTGCGAATCATTTCAACCCTGTCGGACATTAATCTTTGCGCTGACGATAGAGGATATAGGTTTTGCCGATGTGGTGAACCAGTTCTGCACCGAGTTGATCGGCCAAGCCTTGGGCGCCTTGAAGGCGTGCATCGCGATCTTCACCCTGAATCTGAATTTTGATTAGCTCATGCGTTTGAAGTGCGCCGTCAGTCTCTTTTGCCACCCCCTCCGTGATGCCGTTCTGACCGATCAGGACGACCGGTTTGAGATGGTGGGCTTTGGCCTTGAATGCTTGCCGTTCTTTCGATGTAAGGGACATGAGAACCTCCGAGATGCGAATCTTATCAGGCGATGCTACGATTGGTATCTAATATGCTTGGTT
>Ga0316192_10002832_pt1 | contig 12673 bp, 9 predicted proteins | sample MerIslwburrow_MG_FD_204931 | JGI IMG/M metagenome (GOLD analysis project Ga0316192, IMG submission 204931) | Coastal sediment microbial communities from Maine, United States - Merrow Island worm burrow | ecosystem: Environmental > Aquatic > Marine > Coastal > Sediment | place: USA: Maine...
ATGGAAACTAATCTGATTCATTCTCAAGAAAGATGGCTTTGAATAAAAACCCACACCTATCAGCTTAACGCTTGCCAGATTTCGCAATGCACCAGCACGCGACCTTAGCTAACAGCATGATTAATTCACCCAGGCGAATGAAGCTTTGTTTCGGAACTATTCAAAAAAGGGCCGGGAAGGACCGGAATTTTTATTTGAAGGAGTTTGAGAATTATTGTGAGTCGTTCTAGATAATCCTAGAATGGGCTGGCCCCGGACTGGTTCCGGCACTAAATCAACAACTCAGACTTACTACGTGGAAATTTTCTGACGTCGGTAGAGTAAAGATGTGGCGCGGTGGTCTAAGGTAAAGCTTATCTGTTTCCGCCCCTTTCGTCTGGCGGTGCCTAAATAGCCGTACCATCACTCCGTTTCCACATCCTCCTCATCGAACCGGACATGCAGATTTCCCGCATCCGGCTCTCGGACAAGACTTCACGCCTTCACCCACGACACATCACACCCCAAGCGAGATAGACGAACGAGACTTAATGTCTCGTAGAGATACGAGTCTAGATATTGCTTGTACCCACTGCCTCTGATCTTGTACTTGTTGCGTAACCACCGACGCAACCGCACCGTGGTGTATTTGTCGATTGCACGATACGCTTTACTGACGGTACCTACTTGAAAGTAGTTCGCCCAGCCACGCAACATGCGGTTCAACTTGCCCACCAACGCTGTGGTCTCTTGCCATGCCATCGCTTCGGCGGTCAGCGCGTGAATCTTTTCGACCGCGCGCTTGATACTTTTCTTCGACGGCCGGTAGCCAATACGTGCCTGCCCCGTGCGCGCCGAATACATCCGCCCAAACGTGTAACCCAGAAAGTCGAACTCTTGTTCCGGAATCTTTCGAACATGTGTTTTCTCTTCGTTGACCGTAAGCTTAAGCTTACCCATGATCTGGCGCATTCTTAGCAAGGCCTCATCGGCTTTGCCTCGTCTGCACAGGATCACAAGGTCGTCTGCATAGGTCACGATCTTGCTGCCAAGGCTTCGCTCTAGCCCGAGCTTCTTCCATGCCAACACGAACCGGCGCATGTACAGATTCGCCAGCAGTGGTGAGATGGGTGAGCCCTGCGGGATGCCACATCGGCTGTCCTTAGACACCGTAGTCCGAGTCTTCCGTCCTCGTCTGTCGGTTTCTTCAACGGGGCATTCCAGCCATTGCTTAATCAGATGTAACACGCGTCGATCAATGATGCGGCGCGCGACTGACTTCAACAGTTCGGCATGGGGGATGCTCCCGAAATAGTCCGAGAGGTCGGCGTCAACGACGTCCGGGTGACTGCGGAACAGCACCTCTTCCACCTCGACGACCGCCTGTTGGGCATTGCGGCCCGGACGGTAAGCATACTGCTCGGGGGGAAGGTCGGCTTCGAAGATCGGTTCCAGCACCAGCATGGCTGCTGTCATGCAGACCCGATCCCACAAGGTTGAGATGCCCAGCGGCCTGAGTTTGCCATTGGCCTTCGGGATAAACACACGTCTGATAGAGTCCGGTTGATAAGTCTCCTCTCTGAGCGCAAGCGCCAGTTCACCTAGCCACCGTTCGACCCCATACGCTTCGACGTCGGAGAAGTCCTGCCGGTCCACACCCGGTGCGCCCTTATTTGAGCGGCACTTAGCATAGGCATGCATCAGAATATCTTCCCGATAAATCTTGTCGTACAGGGCATAGAAACGGAAGCCAGGCGTTGCCTTCGCTTTCGCGTGTAACGCCCTCTGTAGTCTCTGAACACGAATCGGAGTTGATAGGTTGCCCAATCTCCTGTCCTTTTCTACTTGTTGCGTTTGTCTTGAACTAAGGTTCCTTCCCTCCATCGGCATTACCCGACTTCCCCGGTACTACGAACCTCTCCGCCACCCCAAGGCGCCCGGCCTGTCCCTCACGGGCGTCCGGTTGGTTATTCCTGCACCACGCCAAGGGGCTTCCCGTGTTGCGTGCGTTTCCCTCTTGTGTACATGCTGTCGCCACTACCCCGGCGCAGTGACTGAGGGCTCTGCTTTGCTCTATTCCCTCTGTCATATCAGCCTTCCCCGAAATGGCGGTCGGGTCGGCCTGCGCAATGGCCTTTTCGAGGCTTGCTCAGCGTTCACTCACGTTACGGCCTGCACACACGCTAAATCACCTTTAGTGATTCGTTACATCGAAGGCTTCAGCCACTTCGTTACCTCCATGACTGCTCCGATTGCTTCCGGCTGGAGCAAAATTGCCGGGTGGGATTTGCACCCACTGAGAAACGCCGCCTTTGCACGGCGCACGCCAGAAGCGGCCTTTTTACCCCTTTCTATTAATTGGGGGGGTAATCCCTGCGTAACTTTATGGCGACAGACAGGGATAAACATGTAGCCTGTTCGGCGACTTTAGGGGTTTTTGTGGACGCCATATTCACGCCGGTTAATTTGGGTAATAGGCTACTAATTTTAGTAGTTGTTGTTTAAGTGTTTATCTATCTTATTGTTAAATAGGATAATATATTTACAGTATATTTAGTACTTATTGTGGTTGACCACTGGCACCTTCGAATGCTGCTTTGTTGCGCAATATGGTGGCGCCAGTTGTTATAACCCAGCCATTTTCAGGGAGAATCCCTTATTACGATTAGCATTGAATTGCATGATTGCCCCCAACCTTGCTACTTACCTGAAAGAACAACGAAAATACCATTTTTTCTTTGAATGTTCTAATTGAAGACCTCAACTTATAGAAAACACCTGAACATCTTGCGGTGGTTGCTGGTTATCAGTGCTGCGCCTGGCTAGAGACTCACTAACCCCCTTCAGCCATAGATTCCAGCAAGACCTGCTGTGCCATAAAGGGCTCTTCACCCTCCGCCAGCTCAGCTAATGAATAGCTACCGTCAGGCGCAAGCAGCCATGCCTGGCAGTTATCTTTCAAGTACCAGTGCAGATCTTGAATCACACGTTCGCGTATTGCCTTTATCTCAAAAGGAAAACAAGTCTCCACCCGACGAAACATATTACGCTCCATCCAGTCTGCACTTGAGGCATAGACCTCCTCGTCACCGCCATTGGCAAAATAGAAAACCCGGGTGTGCTCAAGAAAACGACCAATGATGGAGCGGACGCGAATATTTTCAGAGACTCCCTCAATACCCGGGCGCAGACAGCACATTCCGCGCACGATCAAATCTATCTTAACCCCAGCCTGCGAAGCTCGGTACAAGGCTTGTATCATTTGCGGGTCTGTTAGTGAGTTCACCTTAATGATAATGCGCGCCTTCTCGCCCCTGTTTGCGGATTCGATCTCTGACTCGATCTTATCTATCATGCCTTTATGCAAAGTAAAGGGAGAATGCAGCAAACGATTAAACTTAGCTACCTTGCCTAGACTGGTGAGCTGGTTAAAGACCTTCTGTGCATCCAGGCCAATATATTTATTACAGGTCAGCAGACCATAATCGGTATAGATGCGCGCAGTGCGGGGATGATAATTACCGGTCCCAAGGTGGACATAGTGACGCAAGCGTTTGCCTTCCCGGCGGATAACCAGCACCATCTTGGCATGAGTTTTATAACCCACCACACCATAGACCACGTGCGCACCAGCACGTTGCAGGCGTGTCGCCAGCGCTACATTGGCCTCTTCATCAAAGCGAGCCATCAACTCGATTACTACCGTCACTTCTTTGCCAGTATGGGCTGCTGCCACCAGGGCATCCACCACCGCCGACTGCGGCCCGGTACGATACAGCGTCTGCTTAATGGCCAGCACATTAGGATCTTCAGCTGCCTGACGCAAAAAATCGATCACCGGCAGAAAGGATTCAAACGGCAGATGTAACAATATGTCGCGTCGGGCGATGGCCTTAAATATATCCTTGCCTGCCAGCTGCTTGGGCAGGCGCGGCGTAAAGGAAGGGTATTTAAGTTCGGGTTTATCAACCAGCTCAAAGACCTCCTGAACACGATTCAGATTCACCGGGCCATTGACCAGATAAACATCGGCGTCGGGCAAAGCAAACTGGTCTTGCAAAAACTTAACAAGTTCCTGCGGGCAATTATGCGCTACTTCCAGACGAACCAGATCACCGTAGTGGCGTGTTAGCAACTCACCCTCAACTGCACGCAGCAGATCATCTATTTCTTCTTCATCAACAAATAATCCGCTGTTGCGGGTGACACGAAACTGATATAAACCCTCTACTTTCATGCCATAAAATAGCCCATCAGCATGGGCATGAATCACCGAGGAAAGAAATACAAAATCGTTTGGCCCGCTATCCGTTTCTTCAGCAGGCAGTTGAATTACCCGCGGCAATGAGCGTGGCGCAGAAATTACCGCCAGACCACTGTTACGACCGAAGGCATCTTTACCGGTCAGTGAAACAATAAAGTTCAGACTTTTGTTAAGAATACGTGGAAAGGGGTGGGCCGGATCCAAGCCCATCGGACTCAATACCGGTTGCAGGGATTCATTAAAGAACTTTCGCAACCAACGCTGCTGCGACGTGCTCCAGTCATCACGACGGATAAAACGTATGCCCTGCTCTTTCAACAAAGGAAACATGACCTTATTCAGAACGCGATACTGTTCATCAACCAGCTCGTGAGCACGAACACCGATCTCTCTCAGCACATCTTGAGACGACATGTTATCGGGACCACTATCCATCGCTCCAAGGCTGGCCTTTTGTTTCAGACCCGCAACGCGTACTTCAAAAAATTCATCAAGATTAGTGCTGGAAATACAGAGAAACCGCGCCCGTTCAAGCAAAGGGACTCGTTCATCCTTGGCTTGCTCTAACACACGGCGATTAAATTCGAGCAGGCTCAGCTCGCGATTGATATACAACTCGGGTTGCTTAAGATCTATTTCTGTCATCAGAAAATTTTAACACATCATTGTTAAGGTATCGTGCCAGCAGGTATGCCTGGATTTGAATAGTTTAGAACAAATACTTACCCATTGCGTAATGGGGTTTGCTTATTTGTTCAATGCAAAGGTATGTGGCATTCCCAATACACCGTGTTTTGTTTCATTCAATGGTGCGTGGTACACATCCTACCGGGCTGATTTCATGAGCTACTTGTGATACCAGGTTAAAAAGATCGATTTCAAAAAAGACAGCAGCGGATTGTCAGCTAGCTTATGCAAGCCAGGAAATATTGGACTTTGAAAATCCAGCCCGTAGTTGCGCAAGTTTAGCGTTTGAATCGTGAATAAAGCGTGATGTTACAACGCCTACGCAAAATAAGTAGCGGCTTTATCCCTAATAGTACGTGGCTGGATTATCGCAAACAGGAATGATTAGGTCGGCACAACGTGCTTCATTGCTGTGGTAAGAACCCTCGGGGTTTTGTCCTATATCGTAAAAATTAGACCACAGTATCCCCATATGAAAATCGTTGGCTTCATCCCCGTAGGTATAAGTGCCTTCGCCATAGGCATAAAACATATCGCCATCATTATCGTTATGCCAGCCGGTTCCTGGAGCGTAGGTATATTGTCCTGCCGTGACAACGGAGTCTTGTGAATCGGTAGACATATCAAAATGATTGGAATTGGGAGCGTTCACAAACGATGCATTTTGCGGAAAATCAGGGTCTAGTACGGTTAGTGTATTAATCATTGATGCTGGTGTATCTTTGTCGCTGTAACTGACACTACTCATGTCTAATTGAAAATTGCTGATAATCTCTGCGTTGCTATAGGTTTGTGAAATGATGGGCTTAAAGCCTTCTTTTGCTTTCAAAAACTCTTGGCAGAAGGTGCCAGAATAACAACTCCATTCTTCTACAGCAGCGCCTGTTGTTGCCAACGTCCCAAATCCTAGCACCTGTCTTATCATTACTTTTCTTGGATCACCGGTGCCATTACCAGAGAAACTGACCTCTTCTGGGCCGTATGTTTTTTGATTAAATTCTAGTGGATCCCAGCCATTGCCACTCCATTGCTCCAGGTTTCCGTTGTACCTGAAAAGTATGGCTTCATGACCACCGCTACTGGATGAGAAGAGGCTGGTCACTGGGGTATACATCTCTTGAGCAAACCCTTCGTCGGGATTGCCAATAATAATGTGCCAATAGCCGTCGACACGTTCATAGTAAAATTCCGTTGGATCGGTAGAAGCGAGTTCGCCATTAGAACAATCGGGGTTACCTGCGTCAGGGCAAGCAAAGGGGTTACCTGTGTTCAAATAACCGCCCTGAGGGAAATCAGATGAGCTGGGGTTTTGCACTGGCATGAAGTTGAATTCGAATTCAGCATAAGCCGTCAGAGGCAAAACAAGCAGCAAAGAAAACGGCATGTATTGCAGTAATTCGTAGCCTATAAATAGTCTATTCATATAGCATGACCCCTACCCCACTTTTAGCGTGGAAATAAGTACTAGAAGTAATGAGCCTAGCATAAATGTAAAATAATGTATTCTTATTGCATCTTAATATTCAGTTTTTGTCTATCAGTCGACAAATCTATAAAAAAAAGGCCTGAAATTAGGCTGGGGAAGTGCTTATTAAAGCAAGAGAGACGCTAGTGCCAGTACCATTAGTACCAAAACGACGGGGTCTTTTGCCAGCGCCACAGAATTGAATGATTCAAGTTTGACAAAAAATTGCTCTGGTTCCCACGGTCCTCCGTGGAAATCCATACATCACTTTACCGCTAAAGATATTCGCAGGGTGATATCCCTGGGATCGACGGTTTGGCATCTGCTTTACTCTAAAGCTGCCCTGCCTGACCAGCTTTAGTCTTAAATATTCCTTGTGAATATTGCCAATCTTTTAAGTGGTACTGATAAATAATTCCACTGCCGAGACGATTAATTTTTATTGAATCAATATCTGAATAAAAGCTTTTTCCAAATTCAAATGCGCCGACGAGTTTTCCTTTGGTTATCCAGCCATCATCGACAGTAAGTATATCTAACCTTTTTATGCGGTCACTTGCCGGCAAGCCAACTTTTGTAGCGATGGTCCAGCCCCATTCACCAAATGAAGGAACATTATGGTGATACTGTTCTACATTGGCAAAACCTGCGTGTTTTACAGTTTTGCCAATACTAATGAATGTATTCTTGGCATGATAAGGAGAAGTCGATTGAACACTCATTACTCCATCGCCAGCCAGTAAAGCATGTAACTTGGCATAGAAACGGGTTGAATATAGTTTGTTCAAATCAGGATGGCTAGGATCAGGAAGATCAACAATAATGGTATCGAAGCTCTCATTATTTTGCAGTAATGAGTCGACTTCTTTGTAGGCATCACCAAATATGGTTTTTACTCGTTGGTCTGAAAAACTATGACTATTTAATTCGAGTACCTGGTTATTTATTACCTCACCATCTTTCTCAAAAGGCTTGCTGAAATACTCGACAATCATAGGGTCCAGGTCAATCAGTGTTATTTGTTTTGGATTCCATCTCAGAATATCCCTTACTGCCAGGCCATCGCCGCCGCCAATGACAAGAACCTTCTGCTGACGTGCTGACGCGGCAAGTGCCGGATATGTCAGCATGGAATGATAAATAAACTCATCATTACCTGAGAATTGCGTGCGGCCATTAATGTAAAAATTAACGACCGGTGGTTTTGACGGATTCATTATCCGCTCAGTGAGAACAATGCGTTGATATTTGGTATCTATATGATGGACCACTTTGTCCTGATAAAGAATTTCCTCCATAGCCGCATCCCATCCCGGCCCATATACCGCAACAGTAAAAATAACACTGCTTGTAAGAACATAGCCCAACAGTAGTAATTCTTTTGCCTTTATCCGGTTGTAATATATAAAGTAAAAAAGCAGACCGATAACAACGTTGGCTGTTGCAGTAATAGCTGCGGCCAACATTGGTTCAAGAGTAATTAGAAATATGACCCATAGTGCGGCACCAACACCGGCACCAATATAATCCATGCCATAAATATCACCCGTATTGTGCTCAACATGTTCTCCATAAATCGATTCACGAACTCGAGCTATAAGGGGGATTTCAATTCCGATCATTATTCCGAGTATTGTCCCCATAACGTAAGGAAAATATCCTGAAATAGTAATTAAATCACCAATCAGCCCACCTTTAGGAAAAAGGTCGGGTGGCATTCCAAACGTACTGCCTATTACAGAGGGCAAACTATAAGTAAAGGCAAAGAGACTTGAAATAAATAAAACAGAAGTGGAACCAAGCAGCGCAATTGCCAGCTCCAACCAAGCGAACGCAGTGAAATGGCACTTAATGTATCGAGCCAGAAATGCACCAATTCCCATCGACACGATCATTATTCCGATCATGGAAAAAATGACAGTTTCGATTGCGCCTAAAACCCGGCCGGCATAATGCGAAAGCAGGTACTCATAAATAAGACCGCATCCCGCCAACACTGCCATAATCCCGAAGATGGAAATGTCATGCCAGTAGAGTTTTTTAGTTTTGGAGATACTCATTATCCTAATATTTCGCTAGCCTGTGTAACTCTATATGGACTCATTATTAAAGTAGACTTACAACATCGCTACTCAAATAAATGCGCCGAGTCCAAACGCAATTACCACCAAAATTCCAATTAGTGAAACAAACCAATCAGCATGCTCATGATCGGCCGGCGGTGGATACTTTCCTAATGTAATAATTCTTAGCGTTATTTTTCCAATCCAGTAGAAAATTATCTCAGTAATGATATCGATTAGGATATAGGCGACCACACGCCATGCCACTCGAAAAATACCATCTGCAACTTCATCAACCGGCATGAATCACCTATTATTTTTTACAACTTTATTATTCATTCAGATCCACCCTTAATTATTTGGCCTCACAATTCCGGCCTTGGTTTCTGAAGCTAATTCTTGTTTTTCATGAAGTCGCCAAACCCAAAGCAACGCGGCAATACCTAATGCAATCCAAATGGCGACCCATATAATCTCAGGGATATAAGTAAGATCAGATAATGCTGAACCGTCACCACGATTGCGGCCGTCAACTAAATTCAATGGCGAGTGAATGGCGCTGATGAGGACATAGATTCCTGTAAATTCCATTACTCTAGGAAAGAAGCTGCCCCACACATATCGGAATGAAACATACAGAAGTGCGGCCAAGGTGATGAGTATTATCACCGTTGAGATATTCCTGGCCCAAAATAGCCCCGAGATAATAATCAATCCTGACATGGCAATAGCAAGCCAGCGACTTGATGCCCCACTAGCCTGCGCACCAAGATAAATAGCCGCACCCCAGAAGATGGCACCGGCATAACCTGCGAATGAAATCACACCTGACCAGCCGCCCAAAGTGAAGCATTTACCACCACCGGTGAGATAAAGCTCGATACGATCAACCTGCCCTCCTGTTGCCAAGGCAGCAAGGCCGTGGCTAATCTCATGAAAGTAAGTCTCAAACCAATTAAAAGGTAAGCTAACAAACGGCACCATCGACAGTATGATGGCTGCGATTATATAGCCGAGAAAGCGACCTTTTTCGTTGATCTTCATCGCTATGTTTTAACTCAAACTAACCAAATAGCCCTGTCAGCAAAAAACCAACCGCAATATATAGCGCTGCTTCAATAGAGCCTATGGCAACATTGCGCTGCTTATCAACTTCTTCTGCAATATCTACATGCGGAAGCACCGCTTTACGGGTAAGAAAAGCAATAACAGTTAAAGCTGCCATCATAATCACGGCCACGCCAGCCCAGGCGCTGATATGAGCCACGATAGATTCAGGTTCATAGATAACAACCCCAGAGGCGGCTGTAACAGCTAAGGCAACACCAATTCGATGCCCGGAAAAGCGCAAGGCTAAAGCTGTATTGCCATTTTCTATTTCATCCTGAACACCATGGCCACCATGACGCTTGGCATAGACATGACGGCGATACAGTGTGGCTACAAGCAATAGAATTTGCGAAATAATGAAACCGGCAATAACAAGTGCCAAGCCAACCCAGGAGTTGCTTTCAACCCAGATCATTACCGCTCTAAGAATTATTGCAGTGGCAATCATATTACCGGCATCTACAATTGCAGCAGCCACATTGCCTTTCATGATTTGTTTATGAATTGAAATCTTAGGCAAAGAAATATGATCAAACACCTTACGGGTCAGCCACATTAATAACAGCCCCAGGCCACCATAGCCGATCATAAGTATGGCTTCATTGGCGGGGTTCATGCCAACATCACCAGACACCACACCCATTAACATGATAGCCAGGGCTAAAGTAGCCCCCGCTATTGAAATACCAAAGGCATGATTATCCTTTTGCGTCAGTTCATCATGCGAAGAAACATTGCCAATAGCCCCTGATAATTTTCGCATGCCAGCAAGGATGACAACGATAATCAGCAAGTCGACGGCATAATATGCTGCAAGACTGGCGTCTATCCCGATAAATTCATTCATCTTTATATTCTCCGTATTCTTTTAAATTCTATTTATTTACCGCGTCTAAAGCTTCGCGAACCACTTGATGAACCGCGACTGCTCGCACCATACTGACTGTAGGTTGATGATCGTTTAGCTGAACTTGTGTTTGATGAAGAAGCGGTTTTCGCGCCATATTGCTTCGAAGACATTTGCGAATAGGTACTTGATCGGCGTTTGGCCGCACTGGATCGATAATCTTTTTTATTGGTGACGACGTTTTTGCCGCGACTTTTTAAGTCTTTGGCCGTGTTACCCCAGCTTCTTTGTTGTGACGCTGTCCCATAGGTGCTGCGGCCATAATCATGGTGATAGCTATGCCGAGGCCTGTCATACCAGCTGTCTCTATATATTGGGCCACCGCGATAGCCATATGACGGAGACATCAAATCACGGAATAAAGCGTATTGGCCATAAAACTGCCAGAATGAGCTGCCAGAACTGTCTTTCTGCCAACTGCCGTAATTCGAATTACCAACCAAATAACTGCCTGGCGTGGTTTGTTCTGTTGAACTACTTTTTGGAATATTAATCCTTGGCAGTTGCCCATCAGACAGGTCGGCCAATGTATTAACGATATCGATGAGTGATTCATTAAACACAATCGGATCAGAGCCAGCCTCCAAACTCAATAGTTCACTTGAAGCCTGTCGATACGCATTCTCATTTTGAGGTATGAGATTTAATTTATTTAATCTTTTAAATAATGATTGATACATCACCCCGTCGGAAGTGGTATCTGTTTTGAGTGTAGTGACAATGGCAGCCATCTCTGGCTTTAAAACAATGAGCTTACCGGCATAATCACGTGCGATGACCGCATTGCGTAATTGATTACCATCCAGCTTATTTTTCAGATCATCAAATTGGGCGACAAGTGTTTTATGTCGGACCTGAACCTCTTCAGCGTAGCGATTACCACCACAACCCGATAACACAATGAACGATATCAAAAGCAGCCATATCCACCTCATTTGCTTTGCTGGTTCTACCATACAAATGTGTTCCTTGATTTGTTTTTCATTTTTTTGGATTTTATCCCCAGGCCAGAATTCTATAACAACGCTTGTCTGACCGCGCTAATAGTCGGCATATTCTCTTCTCTTGCCATGACAAAAATTGCTGAGGCACTAAATGACTGAAGTTGCGGTGGATTACAATGGAGTTTCCCATCAGTTTTTGCTATATAAGCGATAGCCGTCCCAATATCATTAGTCGCAAGCGCACAGGTGATATCAGCCCAGCGTGGCTTTTCAATATCAATATCAAAACGGATGTATTCATCACCACTGTTAGAAAACATGTTTTCAATAATTTCTTCTGCACCCGGTGCGACAAAGGCTCGCACAATCATCTCTGGATAAGCTCGGATTGGGCGGATAACCACGTCAGCACCAGCCTTAAGCAGGCGGTCTCGGTTAGCATCATCAACACACTCTGCCAATATACGCCCTTTTACACCTAGCTCTCTAAGACGATGAAGAATATCGAATGTCCGGCCATCAGAAGATTTATTTGCTTCCCCTTTAGCCAGAACAATAATAGAGGCTGCATCACATACATTGGCTGCATTCAAACTATCTGTATCGTCTGCTCGGCCATGGTAGTGGGTAGCATATTTAAGGTTCAGAATAGACTCGGGCAAGCCATCAGGAAATTGACTAGTAACGATCTGAATATTGGAATCAGAATACTCATCTGAGCCTCTAAACTGCATAATTAATCGCTTTAAATATTGCTCACGATCATTCGCAGGCGTATTTAAAATTACAGTATGGCCTTCCATATTCCACCTCCATTTACCTTTTAATTTCTGTGCTCTGATGTTGCCGCGATAATCCAGAAAATCTCCTGCCAACTTTGGTAGCAAAATAATTGCACCGACCAAAATAACAACGATGGTAGCAATCTGCCCCTCTGGTGTTGATGCAGAAACATCGCCATAGCCTACGGTGGAAACAGTAACTAGAGTTAACCAAACGCTTTTCCAGAAGCCAATGCCTTCAAAAAACATAATGGCGGCAACGTGAGCGCCTAGCAGTGAAATAATCAGAAGGAAAGTCTGACGTATGGATTTTTTAATATCTGAATTGAGCAGTCCTGGGCGCTGATACTTACGCCATTGCCGCTTCAAAATAAACTGTAAACTCATGCCCCCTACTTCCTAAACGATTTTATCGTTTCTGTTCTTCCTGCTTGTAATAGAAGGTTTCGAGTTCCTGACGCATTTTTGAGCG
>Ga0316192_10002833_pt1 | contig 12669 bp, 6 predicted proteins | sample MerIslwburrow_MG_FD_204931 | JGI IMG/M metagenome (GOLD analysis project Ga0316192, IMG submission 204931) | Coastal sediment microbial communities from Maine, United States - Merrow Island worm burrow | ecosystem: Environmental > Aquatic > Marine > Coastal > Sediment | place: USA: Maine...
CTTCATCCCCGCCGCGGCCCTCGCCGCCGGTGCTGCAGGTTCGTTCTTCCAGACCGATGTCGACATCAACAACTCTGGTTCGACGGCAACAAGCTACGCCTTCCTGTGGCTGCCGCGCGGCGCCAACAACTCGGACCCGACCCAGTCGGACGCCTTCACCCTCGCCGCAGGCGCGAGCATCCGCTACGAGAACGTGCTCTCCGAGGTCTTCGGAGCTGAACCCAATGTTTCCGGCGCGCTTGCGGTGCTCTCCAACTCGGCCGACCTCAAGATCATGAGCCGGACCTACAACGTGCCCACCGCCAAGGTGGCCGGCACCTTCGGTCAGGCGATTCCGGGCATTCCCTCGGCCGATCTCATCGGTCAGAACGACGCCCGGCGGATCATCTTCATGAGTGAGAACGACGACCTGCGTGCCAACCTCGGTTGCGTCAACGGCGTCGACGACAATCTCCCGATCGTGATCACCCTGTACGACGAGACCGGCGCCATGCTGGGAACCGAGAACATGAATCTCGGACCGTGGTCGAACAACCAGATCAACCAGATCTTCGCCGACTACGCCCCGACAAACGGCTATGCCGATGTCTCGTCCATCAAGGCGAGCGCCGGCTTCTACTGCTATGGATCGGTGCTCGACAACGGCAGCAACGACCCGACCACCATTCTGCCCGTCGAGTACGGTGCGGACGCGCCGTTCGTCAACTACTTCATCCCCGCCGCCGCGCTCGCCGCCGGCGCCGCGGACTCGTTCTTCCAGACCGACGTCGACATCAACAACGCCGGCGACGCCATGGCGACCTACAACTTCATGTGGCTGCCCCGCGGCGTCAACAACTCCGATCCGACCGTCTCCGCCAGCTTCACCCTCGCAGCGGGCGCAAGCGTCCGTTACGAGAACGTTTTGGCTGAGGTCTTCGGCGCCGAGCCGCCTGTGTCGGGCGCACTAGCCATCAGCGCTGACACCGGCGAGCTCGGTATCATGAGCCGGACCTACAACGTGCCCACCGCCAAGGTGGCCGGCACCTTCGGTCAGGCGATTCCGGGTATCCCGGAATCCAACCTCATCGTCCAGAACGAGGTGAAGCGGATCATCTTCATGAGCGAGAACGACGACCTGCGTGCCAACCTCGGTTGCGTCAACGGCGTCAACGACAATCTCCCGATCGTGATCACCCTGTATGACGAGACCGGCGCCATGCTGGGAACCGAGAACATGAATCTCGGACCGTGGTCGAACAACCAGATCAACCAGATCTTCGCCGACTACGCGCCGACCAACGGCTACGCCGACGTCTCGTCCATCAAGGCGACCGCCGGCTACTACTGCTACGGTTCAGTGCTCGACAACGGCAGCAACGACCCGACCACCATCCTGCCGCAGTAATTCCATCAACCTCAGCCAAGGGCGGGGCTTCGGCCCCGCCCTTTTTTTGGTCCGGCCGAGTTCCCGGGATCGGCCGGACCAATCACGGCGCAGGCGGACGCGAAACCGGACTCGAACCCATTCACAGGCTCGGTGACGGGGATCAGCCTCCCATGGGAGGAATGCCGGTCGACCTGACCTTCAGCGATGTCGTTCCGAGCCGCCAACGACGGGTACACCAGTGCTCGTCCGGGCGACCCTTCTTCGTGGTCGTGATGCAGAAATCGCCTCCTTCCGAGGCGGCGATTTCTGCTGCGTTCTGCTCCGGATGGCCTCTGCTGGCAATCAGACTCCCACCGGCTGCAATCCATGAGATCCGCCGGGTCCGGGATTCGGTTCGTGGGCTCAGCTCACCCCTGAGAACGGTGCTCGCACCGAGCTCGAGTCGGATATTGGTGATCTCCTCCTCCGAAACGACATCCAATGAGATGGCGTTGATCTCGGGACGAGCTTCAAGCTCCCATCCGTCACCACGTTTCGTCTTCCAAGAAAGAACACAGACACCGACGTGTCGCCCTCTGACAAACGAGATGCGGCCGAGCACGACATCGATCGGGGATCCTCCGGCCGAGAACCTCAGACGAAGATCGATCCCCGGGATCTCTCCATGAAGGGCGATGAACAACGGGTTCCGAGATCCTGAGACGTCCAACACAGATTCGAAACGACCGGCCTCGAATACGTGGGTCTCGACCGTCTTGGTTGCCGACGGTTTGACGAAGACCGCCGCCGGCATCTCATTCAACGAAAGGTACACGTCGTCAAAGCTCGAGAGGCCCCCCTCCATCTCGGCCGCTCTCGACCCCTCGACGGCGCCGAGAAGCTCAACATCGATCAAATGGGCCTCGTGACGATCGGTGAGAATCGAATGAGTCTCCTGAGCGAGAACACGGTATCCAAGCGCGCTGGGGTGGTTTCTCGGAGCGCGAAACAGTCCGTCCCTGTCCCAGGTGTAATTCTCGGTCGATGTGCGCGCCGTTCCGAACGGCAGAACGCTCGATGAGGAATTCATGAAATCTTCGGATCTCCGGTCGTTGAGAAGAACCAGCAATCTCCCTGAACGACTCGCCATGTCAGCGAAGATCCGACCGTAGAGTTCGCTCAACTCCCCCTCCGGGTCTCGTCTGTAATAGAACGGATTCAAGGGCAACTCTCGACCCTTTGGGAGCAACGCCCTGATCTGGGGCGGCGTCTTCGCGTCGAAACGGAGATAGTTCCAGCTCGGGATCAAACGAAAGTACCCCTTCGCCGCATCGCGTCGATCGGCGCCGCTGACCTCGATCAAGCGAATGCTCTCACCATCGAGCACGTATCTCCCGTGAACGGGTGCGTAGATGGAGTTGAGCATGATGAAGGAGTTGTCTCGATTTCGATGGAATCCGTAGAGGCTGAATACCGTGGTGTCGAGTTCGAACTCCCCAGCCAGGTACTGCCAAAGCAGGTACGACTGCTGGACCCCGAATGCCCCGACACCGAAGTTCAGCACCTGAATATCCTGATTCCCGTCAGCCTCAAACAAGCGCTGAAGATGGGAAGGAAAATCCTGCCCGAATGCCGCTTCTTTACCATTGACGAAAGAACACCCGAACACTCCCACCCGAACAACACCAGCAGGCTTCCCCGATTCAACGAGCGCGTAGGAACTCGCAGACTGCATGCCTTCACGATGCGCCATTCCCAGCTGAGTGATCTGGGAACGGCTGAGAAGTGGAAAAGCCTGCTCAGCGTAACCGTCTTGAACAGCAATATCGAAACCCCGTAGCGACCTCACGAATGCGCGATACCTGAAAACGTACCCGAGGAACAACGCAACGAGCACAACCGCAAGAAGCAGTAGCCGAAACAGCGTTGGATGCTTCTGAAACCTCATATATCGGGTCACGATGGGCATATCTGGGATTATACGGGGATGTGTGTTTGATCTGCTGCCTTCAGCTTGGACGAACCGGGTTCCTGGCTTCAGTCTGGCAACACTCCCATCGCATCACGGGGATCGGCCCCAGTATCGCGCACCTGTCGACGCGCTTCCGAGCTTGATTCTCCCTACGGGCTTCCCGCGAGTGCCCATTCCGCAAGTTGTTGGGCCCGTATGGTTATCGGCTCTCGATACGCGAGGGTTCTCAACACCTAAGGAAACGGCACGTCCGTTCATCGCGCCCTGGCCCAGGGCGCAAGATGACCTCGAGTATCGCCAGGTGTTACCTACGTCATCGCGATGATTGAGGTCGCCGAGACAGCGAAATCCTGGTCTTGAGCGGGCTGCCTTCCGATGTATCAATTCTCCTTTGGACAAAGTCCACGTTCAATCACGAGTTTCCTCCCGAATCGCCACACCCGATATCAACGATTCTGAGGCGGGCCCTGAAGGACGCCGCCTACAGGGGTATGGACACGCATCAAACCGTAGGCGAGTCGTTTACTGTGGTCTGCGATGGTGCGACGTCATCTGTGGACCGCGACGGCTGTTCCACCCGAAATCCTGACTCCCCGATGTGCGAAGCACATCAATTGCAGCGCGCGCCGCCCGGTCCCTTTCAAAACCTTCCCCGCAGGTCAGACCTCGGCAAGGGGCCCGGCGGTGCGCGGTGCAGCTACTCCCCCATCCGTGCTCGTATCTTTCCCGCCAGCTCGACTCTCCCCATGTTCCCGAGAACCCGGAACAGATTGTCCGGCAAGTCCTTCACACCGGGATCAAGGGCGAGCGCCCTGGTGTACACCGACGCCGCCTTGTCCACCTGCCCGTCCAGCGCAAATGCGAGCGCAAGCCGATTGGTGAGCGCCGGATCATCCCGCTGCACAACGAGAGCCGACTCGAAGGAGGTCACCGCAGCGCCGGTCTTTCCGGTGGACAGCTGGGCAATCCCGAGCCGTCCGAGGATCTCTGGATCGTTGGGAGCAATCTCGGCCGCTTCGGTGAGTTTGGCCAGCGCGTCGGTCTGTCGACCCTGGCTGTAGTCCCTGAAGCCCGCGAGCATCAGCGCTCGAGCCAGGTTAGCGCTGTTCCGGTTGGCGGTCTCGGGATTCCTGGCATAGCGGATGGCCAGTCTGAAGTGGTGGATCGCCTCATCCAGTCGACCACCCTCCTCGAGCAGGACACCGAGATTTCCATGTGGCTCGTCGGCATCCGGCTGCAGTTCAACCGCCCGGCGATAGTGGGCGACGGCCTCGTTCTTGCGGCCCGCCATATGGGCGGTCAGCCCGGCGTTGTACTGGATGCGGGAATCGTCGGGATAGAGTTCGACCGCCTTCACGGCCAGGCTGAAGGACTCCTGGAGTTTGCCGGCCCACCCGAGCACCTTGGACAGCTTCATCAGGGCGAGAGCATGCACCAGTGGATCGAGGCCCTCCTCGACCCTCCGGGCGACCTCAGCCACCGTTTGGGGGTTCCACCCGGGTGAGAGGGAGAGACTCCCCTGCCTCGCCATCTCCTCGATGATCGCCACCGCGATTCGCCGGTGAATTTCGATGGTGGGATGCACGTGGTCAAGGAAGAGATCTTCGCCGGGGATGCCATGATCCGCCCATTCATCCGCGAGAGATTCGAAATCCACCACCGTCGCCCCACGATCGGCCGCGACCTCACGGACGATCTCCGCCACCGGCCGGGGCGCCCTCAGGGGACAGACATCCTCGTCCCGGGCGCGTTCGAATGCCGGACGGGCTTCACCCCACCGGCCGGCCTCGGCGAGGAGGCGTCCCTGGAGGAAGGCGAGTTGGGCGTTTCGCGGGTCGATGTCCGCGGCGCGACCGATGTCCGCCAGCGAGTCTTCGGTCCGGCCCTCGGTATGAGCCCGGCCGGCACTCTCGAGCAACCGGTCGAGCTCCACTCGTTCCGCCTCGCCCAGGTCGCCGCGGGGCTCCGATTTGAAGGGTCGACTGTCCCTCAGGTTGGACGCCGGTGTGATGAAAACGGTTTCGGCGCCGACAGACTCCGCGATATCGACCATCCGCGCGAGGTTGTAACGGCAGTGCTGGAGAATCTTCTCAGCAAGGGTGTCGTCACGGGTGTAGGCGCTCGGGCCGACAGCGTTGTCGAGCAGGGTGGTGACCTCCTCGTCGAGGATGTCGGGGTCATCCTCCGGCGCGGTTGGGGGGTCGGAGAACCGCCTCACAATCCCGGACATGGCGGTCCAGGTACGGGTCCTCGCGGCGAAGCCGCCGACCCCACGAAGGGCACGCGGCATGGCGATGATCCGGGGGTAGCTCCGGCGTTCGAGAAATTCGTTGTGCCCCGAGTAGACGACAAAGATGTCCGGATCGTACTCGACGAGCTCTTCCATCAGCAGCGCCACACGGTAGCTCGCGTAGCTGACTCCTCCGGCGTTGATGACCTCCCAGGTTCGGCTGGGATCGGCGACCGGAAGCAGTTCGCGCAGCCAGCCGCAGAACGAGGTTGTGTCGTCATACGGGCGTCCGAAGGTCGTCGAACCACCGACGCAGAATATCCGGACGGTATCGCCTTTGTTCGCCGAAAATCGTTGTGGGTTGAAGAGAGTGAGTTTGTTCTCCGCAGTCACCAACTCACGGTGGTCTTTCCCCGATGACTGCTCGACAAAAAGGCGCGAGGTGGAGGAAAAACCAACGTAGGGATCATCGGCATAGGGTTCGGGCCGGACGCCGATCACGGCCAACAATCCCTCGAGGAGAAGGAAAAAGACCGCCGTCACCGCAACGGACATGAGTATCTTTCGGCCTGTGGTCATTGGCGTAGTCATCACACCCCTCTTCGATTCAACATCGAGATTCTATCCGATCATCCCCGGTGAGTCGGGACACGGGAGTTGCCGAAGGAATCTGATAGGCTGCGCAACGAGAACTCGACGACGCGCGAGGGGGATTCATGATCGAGACCACAGATCTTCGGCGGATCAACGCGGCACTTGTCCTTTTCCTGCTGCTCTGGACCGGGTTCGCCGCCGCCGATGAGCGTTTGCTCATCCGGATCGACAAGAACTCGGACCTCGACCGCAATGCGCTCATCGAAGACGGCGTCACCCTCGTTGCCGAGACCGAGGATGCGCTCCTTGCCATCGGTGCGGTGGCCGAGATCAACAGGGCGGCGGCCGCCCGCTCACTCACTGCGGAAATCGTGGCCGAGGCCACCGAAGACGGCGCCTCTTTCGCCCTCGTCGGCCTGCAGCCCGGATTCACCGAGATCGATCTCCTGGCATGCGGCGAGGTCATCTCGCGCGGCGACGGTTGGCTTCTCATTCAGGGCACGACTCTGACGACGCCCGGGTGTATCGATTCCAGCGGCTGGTTCCTCCGTGTGCTGGACCTGGATCCCCTCGCACCGATCAAACCGCCGCCGGACGTCGAGCCCGGTCGGTTGGTGCCGAATCCATTGGTCCAGGAGATGGTCGACCGGGTCGACGGCGCTCTCACCCTCTCCCACTGGTCCGCCCTTTCCGAGTCGATTTCGTGGACCACCCGTCACTCGAGGTCGCAGGGCTGCGTCGATGCCGCCTCTTATGTCCACGATCAGTTCACCTCATACGGGCTGGGGGCCGAGTACCAGCATCACACCGACGGCTACGCCGACAATGTCATCGGAACCCGGCTCGGGCTCACCGAGCCCGACAAGGTCTACATCGCCATCGGCCACCTCGATGATCTGCCGTCCTCAGGACCCGCTCCAGGCGCCGATGACAACGCCAGCGGCACCGCCATGGTGACCGCTCTGGCGGAGATCATGTCCGATTATTGTTTTGCGCGCACCACCAAGTTCATCGCCGTCACGGGCGAGGAGCAGGGTCTTTACGGCAGCAATCACTACGCCGACAACGCCGCCGCAAGCGGAGAAGACATCCAGGCCGTGCTCAACGGAGATATGATCGGCTGGGAAGGCGACGGCCTGCCCGCGGTGGAGAACCTCGACGTCAACTACAACTCCGGATCGCAGTGGCTGGCCCAGGCGCTGATTGACGCGGCCGGGGACTACTCGACCGGTCTCGCGATCAACGCCTTTTCGTGTGCAACGATGGTCGCTTCCGATCACGCACCGTTCTGGGACAACGGCTTTTCGGCCATCTGCGGGATCACCGACAACCAGGGCTATTGCGGTCAAACCGGATACTACCCCTACTACCATCAATCGTCCGACACCATCGCCAACTGCGGCGCCGGCGCGGTTGATTTCGAAGCAGCGGTGATCCGTACCTATCTCGCGACCATGGCCCACCTGGCGCTGCCCATCACCAGGGTCCCGGCCCCTCCGGACGGCATCGATGTCCAACCCGACGGGGACAACCGCATCGCCCTGAGCTGGTCGGACCAGGGCCCCGGAGCGAGTTACCAACTCTATCGATCAGTTGGTGGCTGCGCCGATCCTGACGCACCGGTCTTCATCGGCGAGACGACTTCGACGAACATGGTCGACACGTCACCTTCAGGAAGTGTTCTCTACGCCTACACCTTGACCACCACCGTCGCCGGAAGTTGCACCTCCACCACCTCAGTCTGCGTCGAGGCGACGACCACCGGCCTCTGTGACGAGCCGCCGAGGTTCATCGGGATCGACACTGTCGAGAGCGCAGGACTGAGTTCCTGCCAGCTGAATCTCGATTGGCAACCGCCGCAGAACGTGTGGTGCGGTGGCCCGGTCGCCTACAACGTCTATCGGTCGGCGACCCCAAATTTCACGCCTTCCCCGGTGAATCGGATTGCCGAGTTGGTCAGCACCACAACCTTCTACGACTACGATGTCGTGGATTCCGAGGTCTACCACTACATCGTCCGCGCCGTCGATCTGGCGATGGGCGGTGAGGACGACAACATCCATGACCTCGCGGCGAGCCCGACCGGCCCGAACATCGTCGGCCCCTGGTTCGACGACGCCGGCGACACCGGCGCAGCCACGATGCTCCCGACGAGCCCGTGGAGCGTCGGAGCCGGTGCCGGTCTCAGTGGTGCCGGCTATCTCACCGGCGCCTACGGCAACGATGTCTGCGCCCCCTTGACCTCACCCCAGCTCCCTCTCGGCGCCAATCCCGTTCTTGAGTTCTGGACCAAACACGACATCGAGAACTCGTGGGACAAAGGCGAGCTGCAGATCTCCACCGATGCCGGATCGACGTGGCAGAGAGTACCGCTCAGCTACCCTGGATCCTCGAGCAACACCAACGACAGCTGCAACCTCGGCACCGGACCGTTCTTCACCGGTACCGACCAGACCTTTAAACCGTATTCCGCGGATCTCTCACCCTGGTCGAACCGGGACGTCTCCCTTCGCTGGTTGTTCTCGACGGATGGCTCGGTGAATGGAGGGGGCTGGTGGATCGACAACATCCTGATCACCGACTTCGCAACCTGCACCACCGATTATTTGATCTTCGCGGATGGATTCGAGAGCGGAGATACCGGCGCATGGTGATCGACGAGGAGGGTGTGTAAACACCCGGTGACAACCCATCGGACACTCTCATCAGCCTTCGACTGGCACGACCCTCATCTGAGCTGGCCGGTGACCACGGAGGTCGGTCCGGGTTTGGATGGCGTGATCGCCACGACCACCGAGGTCATGTGGCTCGACCCGTCGAGCGGCAGCCTGACCTATCGCGGCGAGCCGGTCGAGGCCCTCGCCGCCGCAGGCCGCTCGTTCGAGGAGGTGGCCTACCTCCTGATCGTTGGTTCGATGCCCGAGCAGGACCCGCTCGCGTTTTCCGCGTTCCGCGACCAGCTGCGCTCCAGTCGCACCCTGCCCGCGGATGTCGTTGCTCTCATCCACTCCTTCGACCCTACGACCCACCCCACCCGGCAGCTTCGAGCGGGTATCTCAGCCCTCGGTTGCCATGAGCTTTCGGTGGATGACGACCTCACGGGAGCGCGCCACTGGAGGGAGCTCCGCATCGTCGGTCAGATGGCCGCGGTGGTGGCCGAGGTCGCCGCCCACGGTGCGGGCCGCGCCTCCCCCGCCGTCAGAGACGACACCAGCCTTGCCGTCTCCGTCCTGACGAGTCTCGATGGAGACGAGCCCGAACCTGCCGACGCCCGCCTGCTCGATCTGTTGTGGGTGCTGTACGCCGCCCACGGCATTGACGCGCCCACCTTCACCTCGATGGTGGTGGCCTCCTGCCTGGCCGACCCCTACTTCAACCTGGTCGCCGGTCTCTCGGCGCTGCGAGGGCCTCGTCAGGGTGGCGCGAGCGAGGGTGTCCTCGAACAGCTCGCAGCCATGGAATCGCCCGCCGAAGCCGAAGCTCTGGTACGCAGGATTCTCGAAGCCGGAAGACCGGTCGCCGGTTTCGGCCACCGGGTCTATCGGATGCCGGATCCCCGGGTGGTGATTCTGCGCCGGGAGCTCGCAGCAGTTGCCAAACGGAAGGGTCGTCCCGAGGTCTTCGAGGCCGCGCGCGCCATCGAGACCGCCGCCACCGCCGCATTGGCCCCCCGAGGGGTCTTTGTCAACATCAACTTCTATGCTGCGCCGATCTTCGCCCTCCTCGGCGCCGCGCCCGCGCTCGGCCCGTGCCTCTTTGCCGTTGGAAGAACGGCCGGTTTGGTGGCTTTGGTTCGCGAGGCCATGGACACCATCCGCCTGGTTCGTCCGCTCAGCAGGTATATCGGCCCGCATGAACGTCGGTTGACGGCGCCGCGACGCTCATGATCGGTGGCTCGATCCCGCCGTCTCCTCAGGGCTACGGACGTGGTCTGGAGGGGCTTGTTGCCGGTGACACCCGGATCAGCGACATCGACGGCGTCGAAGGCCGTCTTCGCTATCGCGGCTACCCCATCGAGGATCTCGTCGCCCACACGTCTTTTGAAGCCACCAGCTATCTGATCCTGCATGGGGAGCTGCCGACCGCCGACCAGCTCATGGCCTGGGAAGCGGAGCTTCGGCGATGGCGCCGGCCGCCGCCCGCCGCACTCCAAGCCCTGGCGAGAGTCCCGCGTCGAGCCCATCCCCTCGCTCAATACCGGACCATGCTGACGGTGGCGGCCTGCCACACTCCCGAGCCTGAGAACACGACCCTCGACGCCCAGTGGCGCCGGCCGGCCAGAATCCTGAGCTGGACCGCCGCCCTGGCGGCGGCCGCGATTCGTCATCTCCACGGGTTCGGCCCCATCGACCCCGACGACGAGCTCGGCTTTGCCGCCAATTTTCTCTTTCAGACCCTGGGTCGCTCTTCGCCGGAGTCCGAGCTTCGCGCCTTCGAGGCCAGTCTCATCGTTCAGGCGGAGCACGGTCTCCACGCTGCCGCCTTTGCCGCCCTGGTTGTGATCTCGAGCGGCGCCGACCTCGGCTCCGCCGTCCTCGCCGGGATGGGCGCCCTCTCAGGCGCCCGCCACGGCGGAGCCAACCAGCTGGCCTTTGAAATGCTGAACGAACTCCGGAGCGTCGAGGAAGCTCGGGCCTGGGCACGTGACGCTCTCGCCCGTGGTCACCGGTTTCCCGGTTTCGGGCACCGCGTCTACGGCTGTCCCGATCCTCGGGTCAAGGCTCTCGAACCCATGGTTGAAGAGGTCCTCACCGCTCACGGTCTGGAGCATCGCTGGGAGATCTACCTCGCGTTTCGGGAAGAGGTCGAGACGGCGCTCGGCCCCAAGGGCATCTACGCCAATGTGGACTCCATCACCGGCCTGCTCTACCGCCCCATCGGCCTCCCGGTGAGCGCCTTTCCCATTCCCTTCTGTCTCGCCATCCAAACGGGATGGATGGCTCACTGCCTGGAGTATCTCCCGGATGGCCCCATGATCGAACCCGGCGCGGTATACGTCCGAGATTCGTAGTTCTTGATTCAGCCTCCTGCAATATTCAACGCCATCGTGGGCGGGTGTAAAACCCGCCCCTACGAAGCAAGGGCGACGCAAAGAACCGTAATTGAGAATCAAGAACTGGAACGGCCTACACGCGACTCCGACTCGCCAAGAACATCTCCCGGAGTCTGAGGAGCAACTTCGAGAAGCCCGCGTCGGCGAGAATCGCCTTGAGCTCGCTGGACTTCGCGCCCGATGCGAAAGCATCGAGAAAGGTGTGGGCCAACCCGTAAAACTCTTCCAGCGGATCCAACTCGAACTCGTCCTTGTGAGCCTCGAACCAACCCCGTTTCCTCGCCTGTTCCCAGACCAGATGCCCGTGCTTGGGCTCGCGGCGCAGCATGCCATCGGCAACCTCGGTCACCTCGATGTGGAGGGCCTTCAGAATCGCCGCGTTGTCATCGTCACGCAGCGCCCTTTCAACGCCCTCGGCTTCCTCGACCGGACCCTTGGCTTCGTCATCACCTGGGCCGGGGCGGACCGAAACGTCGGTCACAGGCGTGTTCTTCGAGCCCACCTCGCTCACGACAGGTGGGGGCGGCTCCACCTCAGAGACGGGGGCGGGGGGCGATTCGGATTCCGAGGCCGCTTTCCGCAGGCCGTCGGCCGAAACCTTGACGACCAATCGACCAGGCCGGTTCTCCTCGGGCTCCTGTTGTGCCTCCTCCTCATCGAAAATCGAATCGATCGTCTCGTCCTCGGGCGAGGGTCTGGTCTCATCTTCGGGCGGAGATGCCGAGGGAGGTGAAGACGCAGTCGCGGCCGGCTTGCCTTTCTTGATGGCCGCTCGGAACTCGTCGAAATAACGCTTGAGTTTGGCCGCATCCTCGTTGGAAGTCGAGCGATTCGAGGAGAGATTCCGTTTGATCTCTTCAAGCTCGTTCAACCGGTCGAGGAGGCTGGCACCGTCGCGAGGCTTGAGAACGGTGAGCCGCTCGCTGAGCGCCTCATTTCCAACGATGATATCGGCAAGGTCCCGGAAGTTGGCGTAGGTCATCAGCTCTTCGTAGTCGCCACTGAAGCGATCGAGGGGAGTCTCGCTCTCCTTGCGAACCACCAAACGCCTGAAGACATCGCTGGGGAGTCCCTCGCGATACCAGAGCTCTCCGGAGTAATTCACCAGCCCGCGGTGCACGATCCGGCGAAAGTTGATCAGGAGATCGGTCAGGATGCGATTGACGTCGATTTTTCGCCCTCTTTTCTTCCCACGGCCCTGTGCCGCAATCACCGGGATCACCAAATTGTACTGCGGAACCGAACCGTTGTCTCCGTTCAGATCCGGCGATCACCGGGTTTTGTCTTCCCGGTCCCACTCGACGTCGATCGCCGGTGGACGCGAAACGCCGAATCTCCGAGCCGCTGCGGCAACGACGTAATCTCGAACCAGGCGACGACCCGGCGGGACGAGGAGAAAGAACCCCACCGCATCGGTGATGAGACCGGGGGTCAAGAGAACCGCCCCCGCCACCACGACCAACAAACCATCC